>LNAP01006229.1_pt1 | contig 17963 bp, 9 predicted proteins | sample 602601 | NCBI WGS metagenome assembly LNAP01 (sample SAMN02440304, study PRJNA202911) | soil metagenome | biome: Subtropical and temperate rainforests or woodlands; isolation source: soil samples (1 kg each in a 20% v/v slurry with milli Q water) were... ... | reverse complement strand
CAAGAAGGTCTGTAACAAATGGGCAGGCTCTGCCCTGATGCAGAACGAAGCCCTGGCGGTGGAAATTGCCGCTGCGGTGGTCGAGGCCTGCGCTCCCTTTAACGTGCCCGTCACGCTGAAGATGCGCACCGGCTGGTGCCAGCAGCACAAGAACGCTGTCGCCTTGGCGCGGCAATTTGAGAACGTGGGTATCCAGATGCTCACGGTGCACGGCCGCACGCGCGAGCAAGGGTACAAGGGCCAGGCGGAATACGACACCATCGCGGCCGTCAAGGCGGCGGTGAAGGTGCCCGTGGTGGCCAACGGCGACATCACCTCGCCCGAGAAGGCGCGCGATGTGCTGGCCACCACCGGCGCGGACGCCATCATGATCGGCCGCGCTGCCCAGGGCCGGCCCTGGATCTTTCGCGAGGTAGGCCATTTCCTGGCCACGGGCGAACACCTGGCGCCGCCGCTGGTGGCCGAGCTGCGGCGCCTGCTGCTCGACCATTTGCAAGACCACTACAGCCTGTATGGCGAAGGTACCGGCGTGCGCAGCGCGCGCAAGCACATTGCCTGGTACCTGCGGGCCTTGCCGGGGGGCGAGGCCTTGCGGCAACACATCAATACGATAGAAGACTGCACCACGCAGTGGCAGGCCGTGGCCGATTATCTGGATGCCCTTGCGCAACAGATGGACCGGCTGCCCGCCAGCAGTGGCGTGGATGCGGAACCAGAAGAACAAGAGGGAATGGCTGCATGAGCAAGAAAAACATCGAAGAATCCGTGCGCGAGAGCCTGCAAGGCTACTTTCGCGACCTGGGCGGCGAGACGCCCGACGGCATGTACACCATGGTGGTCCGCCTGGTCGAAAAGCCGCTGCTCGAAGTGGTGATGCAGCAGGCCGACAACAACCAGTCGCGTGCCGCCGAATGGCTGGGCCTGAACCGCAACACCCTGCGCAAGAAGCTGGTCGAGCACAAGCTGCTCTGACATGATGGCGTTATTTGCTATTTAATTTATAGCTACTAACGCTTGATGGATAAGCGCTAGAGCCTGTTTTTATTCAAACTCTTCCCACCCACACCATGAACGCACTCCTCTCCGTCTCCGACAAGACCGGCATCGTCGAATTCGCGCAAGCCCTGCACGCGCTGGGCATCAAGCTGCTGTCCACCGGCGGCACCGCCAAGCTGCTGGCCGACAAGGGCCTGCCCGTGACCGAAGTGGCCGAGGTCACCCAGTTTCCCGAGATGCTGGACGGCCGCGTGAAGACGCTGCACCCCAAGGTGCACGGCGGCCTGCTGGCCCGCCGCGAGCTGCCCGAACACATGGCGGCGCTCAAGGAACACGGCATCGACACCATCGACCTGCTGGTGGTCAACCTCTATCCCTTTGAAGCCACCGTGGCCAAGGCCGGCTGCACGCTGGCCGACGCCATCCATCGGCGGCCCCGCCATGGTGCGCAGCGCCGCCAAGAACTGGAAGGACGTGGGCGTGATCACCTCGGCCGACCAGTACGAGGCCGTGCTGGCCGAACTGAAGTCGGGCGGAAAGCTCAGCGACAAACTGCGCTTTGCGCTGTCGGTGGCCGCGTTCAACCGCATCGCGCAGTACGACGGCGCGATCAGCGACTACCTCTCGTCCGTCACGTTCGAAGAAGACAAACTGTCGGAAACCTACGTGCCCACGCGCACCCAGTTCCCCGGCCAGAGCAACGGCATCTTCACCAAGGTGCAGGACCTGCGCTACGGCGAAAACAGCCACCAGCAGGCCGCGCTGTACCGCGACCTCTACCCCGCGCCCGGCTCGCTGGTCACGGGCGTGCAGCTGCAGGGCAAGGAGCTTTCGTACAACAACATCGCCGACGCCGATGCAGCGTGGGAATGTGTGAAGAGTTTTGAGGCCGCTGCCTGCGTGATCGTCAAGCACGCCAACCCCTGCGGCGTGGCCGTGGGCCTGGACGCATTGAGCGCCTACAGCAAGGCCTTCCAGACCGATCCGACCAGCGCCTTCGGCGGCATCATCGCCTTCAACCGCGTGGTCGATGGTGCGGCGGCTGCGCAGGTCAGCAAGCAGTTTGTCGAAGTGCTGATGGCGCCCGACTTCACGGCCGAGGCGCTGGACAAGGCCAATGTGCGCCTGCTCAAGATCGCGCTGCCCGCACATGGTGGCAAGACCCAGAACCTGACAGATTGGGAACGCGGCCGCAACGCCATGGACGCCAAGCGCATCGGCTCGGGCCTGCTGCTGCAGACGGCCGACAACCACGAGCTGGCGCTGACCGACCTGAAGGTGGTCACCACCAAGCAGCCCTCGCTGGAAGAAATGCAAGACCTGCTGTTTGCGTGGAAGGTGGCCAAGTACGTCAAGAGCAATGCCATCGTCTTCTGCAAGGGCGGCATGACCATGGGCGTGGGCGCCGGCCAGATGAGCCGCCTGGACTCGGCCCGCATCGCCAGCATCAAGGCGCAGCACGCGGGCCTGACCCTGCAGGGCACGGCCGTGGCGAGCGACGCGTTCTTCCCCTTCCGCGACGGCCTCGACGTGGTGGTGGATGCAGGCGCCACCTGCGTGATCCAGCCCGGCGGCTCCATGCGCGACCAGGAAGTAATCGATGCTGCCAACGAGCGCGGCGTGGCCATGGTGTTCAGCGGCGTGCGCCATTTCAGGCACTGAGCCGCCGAGGTCACGCTCAACAAAAAAGCGGCCTCGGCCGCTTTTTTGTTGTTGTCTGCGCTCCTGCCCGGAGCACTGGGCGGTCAGGCCGCCACGATGCGCCCGCGCCCGCTGACACCGGCCAGCACCTTGAGCGACTTGTCGGTGCTGGCGGTGTAGTTGCGGCTGGTGATGGTGCTGACATACACCCAGTCGGCGCGGCATTCGGTGGCGGTGGCTGTCAACACCATGTAGCCACGGCGCGAGGTGTCGCAGTATTTGAGGGGTGTGATCAGCTGCTGCAGCGCGCCCGCCAGCTGGGCCGGGTTCTCCTTGGGCAGGTATTCCTCGAAGCCCGGTGACGACACCGACGAGGTGGCGAATTCCACGCCCACCGCATTGCCATCCATGTCGGCCAGCTCGTTGGCCCAGGCGTTGTGCGTGTCGCCCGACAGCACCACCAGGTTCTTGCCCAAAGTGCGAGCCGTGCCCAGCACGGTTTCGCGGGCGGCCTGGTAGCCGTCCCAGGCGTCGAGGTTGTAGGGAATCGACGGTTGGGCCAAGATGGCTTTCTCGGCGGCGGTCAGCGTGGCGGGTGCTGTCTGGGCCTTGGCTGCCATGGCCGCGTATTCCGACACCGTCACGCCCGCGCCGGGCTGGATGGTCCCGATCAGGATCGGCGCCGGAATGTTCATGCGCCCCATCAGCACCTGCTGACCCAGCACTTGCCAGGTGGCGGTGGATGCCTTCATCTGCTGTTGCAGCCACTGGGTCTGCGTGTCGCCCAGGAGCTGGCGGGTGGGGGCGCCCACGGCGGCAGTAAAGCCGGCGGCGTCAAAGCCGCTGTCGGTGATGAAGCGGGTGTAGTCGGCCTGCTCATCGCGCCCGACCACGCGGGTGTCCAGCATGTGCAGCGCCACCAGGTTGCCGAAGTTGAAGCTGCGGTAGATGAGATCGGGCTGGGCGTTGCGCGTGGGCATCCACTCGTGGTAGGCCTGCAGTGCCGCAGCCTTGCGCACGCCAAAGCTGCCTTCGGTGGCGGCCTGGTGGTTTTCGGCGCCATTGGCCCAGGTGTCGTTGGTGATCTCGTGGTCGTCCCACACGGCGATCATGGGCGCGGCGGCGTGCAGGGCCTGAAGGTCGGGGTCGGTCTTGTACTGTGCGTGGCGCGCGCGGTAGTCGGCCAGGCTGAGGATTTCGGTGGCGGGCTGCGACAGGCGGCCCAGCTGCTCGGCGTTGGCCGAGGCGTAGCCACCGCGGGCGTATTCATACAGGTAGTCGCCCAGGTGCACGGTGGCATCCAGGTCGTTGCGGCGTGCGGCCTCGGCGTACACGTTGAAGTAGCCCGCCGGGTAATTGGCGCACGAGAAAACGGCCAGCTTGACCTGCGCGATGCTGCCTGTGGCCAGCGTGCGGGTGCGCGCTGCGGCCGACTTGGTGCCATAGGCGGTGAAGCGGTAGTGGTAGGCCGTGGCGGGCTTGAGGTCCGTGGCATCGACCTTGACGGTGAAGTCCTTGGCGGCGGTGGCTTGAACCTCGCCTTTGGCAACCACGGTGGTGAAGGCGGCATCGCTGGCCAGCTCCCACTGCACTGGAATGTCGGCGGTGTGGCCTGCAGGCGGCGTGACGCGGGTCCACAGCATGATGCGGTCGCTCAGTGGATCGCCACTGGCCACGCCGTGGGCGAAGCGCACTTCGGGGTCGTTGTCGCTGCCACCGCAGGCGGCCAGCGGCAAGGTGCCGAGCGCCGTGGCGCCCAGGGCCAGCTGGCGCACGAAGACGCGGCGGCCTTCATCGGCCGGGGCTGCGTCGCGGATGGGGTGGGAGGTGGGGCGAACAGGAGTTTTCATGGTGGTGGCGTGCCGTACAAAACCGCCAAGGCTGACAGGCGGTTGTGACGGGCGCGTGAACGCATGCACAACGCAAAAACCCCGTGGCAATGCGGTGCGCTGCCACGGGGTGGATGAACAAAAAGTTAAGGCGTTTTTGGCCTGTAGCGCTTATCCAATAAGCGCAAGCAGCTCTTAATTTGAGAGCGTTTTGAACACCTCGCGGGCAATCGCCACGGTGTCGGCAATGTCCTGCGCCGTGTGGGCGGCGCTCACAAAGCCGGCTTCGTAGAGCGCGGGCGCGATGTAAACGCCGCGGTCCAGCAGGCCATGGAAAAGCTGGTTGAAGCGCACGCCGTCGGTCTTCAGCACCTGTGCGTAGTTTTGCGGCAGCTGGGGCAGCAGGAAGAAGCCGAACATGCCGCCCTCGCAGTCGGCACTGAAGGGCACACCTTCGGCGGCTGCGGCGGCAACCAGGCCATCCACGAGGGAGCGGGTGCGGGCCGACAGGGCATCAAAGAAGCCAGGTTTTCGGATTTCGCGCAGCGTGGCCAAGCCGCAGGCCGTGGCCACCGGGTTGCCCGACAGCGTGCCGGCCTGGTACACGGCGCCCAGCGGCGCGAGGTTTTCCATGATGGCGCGCGACGCACCAAAGGCTGCCAGCGGCATGCCGCCGCCGATCACCTTGCCCAGCACCGTGATGTCGGGCTTGAAGCCCGGGATGCTTTGCGCATACAGGCTTTGCGCGCTGCCCAGGGCCACGCGAAAGCCGGTCATCACTTCGTCCAGGACCAGCAGCGCGCCATATTCGGTGCACAGCTCGCGGCAGCGGCGCATGAAGGGCACGCTGGCGCGCACGAAGTTCATGTTGCCGGCGATGGGCTCGATCATCAGGCAGGCGAGTTCCTTGCCGTGCAGGGCGAAGGCTTCTTCGAGCTGCGGGATGTTGTTGTATTCGAGCACGATGGTGTGCTGCACCACCTCGGGCGGCACGCCGGCGCTGGTGGCATTGCCAAAGGTGGCCAGGCCCGAGCCGGCCTTGACCAGCAGCGCGTCGGCATGGCCGTGGTAGCAGCCCTCGAACTTGATGAGCTTGCTGCGGCCGGTGGCGCCGCGCGCCAGGCGAATCGCGCTCATGCCGGCTTCGGTGCCCGAGCTGACCAGCCGGATCATCTCCATGGAGGGCACCAGGCCCAGGATCTCGATCTCGCGCTCGGTGGGGGCGCCAAAGCTGAAGCCTTCCAGCGCGGCTTTCTGCACGGCTTCGAGCACGGCCGGGTGCCCGTGGCCCAGGATCATCGGGCCCCAGGATCCGATGTAGTCGATGAAGCGCTGGTCGTTGGCGTCCCAAAAATACGCGCCCTGGGCGCGCTTGACGAAGCGCGGCGTGCCGCCCACGGCCTTGAAGGCCCGCACGGGCGAGTTCACGCCGCCGGGGATGAGCGCCTTGGCGCGTTCGAACAGGGGGATGTTGAGGTCAGTGCTTGGTGTCATGGGGGGCATCACAAAGCCTTCGAGGGCCTGTGTTTCGTCAAGGGGTTCGTCTGCATCGCCATCTTCGTCATCGGGCTGGGCCCAGAACATGCGATCGGGAATGATGTGCCCCATTCCGGGGCGAAATCCGGCGTCCAGGCACCGGTCCAGGTAGCTCAGCGCCTCGCTGGTGGCTTCGCCCAGGTCGTTGCCGCTGGCCACCAGGGCCGTCAGGGCGGCCGAGAGGGTGTCGCCGGCGCCGGAAAACGTGGCATCGAACAGCTCGAACTTGCCACTGCCCAGCACGGTCTGGGGGGAGGCCAGCACGTTTTCGACAAACTGTTCGGGCAGCGGGATGCCGGTGACCAGGGTGTAAGGCACGCCCATTTCGGCGGCGGCCCGGGCGATGTCGCGGGCGGTGGGGCTGCGGTCGCCGCGCCATTCGGGAAGCAGCCAGCGCCACAGCGTACTGTGGTTGCCCACCAAAACGGAAGTTTGCGGCAACAGCAACTCGCGGAAGGCATCCAGGTACTGGTCGATCAGGTCATCCTGCCACCACGAAAGGTTGGGCATGTAGGCGATGACGGGCACCTCGTCGTAGTCGGCGGTGATCTCGGCAATGGCGCTGATGTTTTCGGGGCTTCCCACAAATCCGACCTTGATGGCCTGCACGGGCAAATCCTCCAGCACAACGCGCGCCTGCTCGGACACGGCCTCGTCGTCAAAGCTGAAGTGGTCGAAGATCTCGGCGGTGTCGCGGGCGTAAGCACCCGTAACAACGGCAATGGGGTGTCCGCCCACGGACGCAATGGTGCTGATATCGGCGGTCAGGCCACCCGCGCCGCTGGGGTCGCTGGCATTGAACACCAGCACACAGGCGGGGCTGGCTTCGTCCGATGCCTCATCGGCAAAGTCCGCTATATCAGATGAAGGGAGAATTTGTGATGTCATGGGCCTGATTCAGCGATAAGGGTGGCACAGAAGCAGCAGCCCGGTGTGATGACTAGATACAATCGTTGCATTCTATGTGAAGGCCCCTTAAGCTGTGATCGACTCTAAAACGTGGATGTGTCTGATTTGCGGTTGGATATATGACGAGGCGAAAGGTTCGCCTGAGCATGGCATTGCTCCCAACACTCCCTGGGACCAGGTTCCCATGAATTGGACTTGCCCTGAATGTGGTGCGCGCAAAGAAGATTTCGAGATGGTTCAATTTTGAGGCGCATTAGCACCATGTGCTGCTGCGTTGTTTGTTTTTCTCCATCGGGAGCAGTGACAATTGACTACAACAGGCGCAACTTTCAAAGTGCTCGTGGTGGATGACAGCAATACCATTCGCCGAAGCGCCGAAATTTTTCTCAAGCAGGGCGGGCATGAAGTCCTGCTGGCAGATGACGGCTTTGATGCCTTGGCCAAGGTGAATGACTACCAACCGCAGCTCATTTTCTGTGACATTCTGATGCCCAAGCTTGATGGGTATCAAACTTGCGCCATCATCAAGCGCAATGCCCGTTTTGCCGATACTCCGGTGGTCATGCTGTCGTCCAAGGACGGCGTATTTGACAAAGCGCGTGGCCGCATGGTCGGTTGCCAGGAATATCTCACCAAACCTTTTACCAAAGACCAGTTGTTGCAGGCGGTGCAGCAATTTGGTAATTCCCAACAAGGAGCGAAAGTGCTGGTCGTTGACGACTCGAAGACCGAGTTGATGTTTCTGACCGACTTGCTGCAGAAAAAGGGCATGCAAGTGCGTACCGCTGAAAATGCCGAAGAGGCCTTTCACCGGCTGGCAGAAGAAAAGCCTGATTTGATATTGATGGATGTGGTGATGCCGGGGCAAAACGGATTCCAGTTGACCCGCGCCATCACGCGTGATCCTCTCTATGCCGATGTGCCCATCATCATGTGCACCAGCAAGAATCAGGAGACGGATCGTGTCTGGGGGATGCGCCAAGGCGCACGCGGCTACATCACCAAGCCGGTGGATGCGGCCGAGCTGCAGGCCAGGATTGACGCGCTGAGCTAAGGCGTTTGCGCGGTCATGGCCAATCGCGAAGCACTGCGAGAGCTCCAGACCCGTCTTGCCAGCCGTCTTCAGGCTGCAAGGGGCGAGGGAGTGTCTGTTTCCTCCTGGCTGGCGGTAGAAGCTGCCGGTCAGGCCTATTTGTTGCCGCTGGGGCAATCGGGTGAGATTTTCCCGTGGGTGGCAGTTCAGCGGGTTCCCTACACTCAACATTGGTTTCTTGGTGTTGCCAACCTGCGTGGAGGCCTTGTGGGGGTGGTGGATCTGGCGGGTCTGCTGGGGTCAACCGTCACGCGCAACGAGCAAAACCTGTCTGACGCCAGTCTGCTTGCCTTCAATGCAGCGCTGGAAGTCAATGCCGCCCTTCTGGTAGATCGGTTGGCGGGGCTGCGGGGCACCGATGCCTTCGTTTCGTCGGAGCCTCCGGCCGACGATGCGCCTGCCTTCTTTGGCACCATCTACGTGGATTCGAGCGGGACTCGCTGGCAAGAGATCAATCTCCAGATACTGTCCCAAAATCCTGTTTTCCTGAGCATCAGTGCTTGAGTTTTTCTGTAAGGCTGCACCATGTCCGTTGTGAATCAATTTGGAAAACTGTTCAATCGCAAGCCCACGGAACCAGATACAGGGCTAGGTGCCGATGTGGTGGACGATAGTCAGAATGTCCTGGCGACGGGTTCCATGGATGCCAGCGCATTGCGTGATTCTTATCAGACCGATGCCATGAACAGCGTTCAGGGTGATCCTGGTGGCGCATCGTCCGAACCATCAACCACGGCCGCTGACGAAGACCTTATTTCCTTGCCGCTGCTGGGCAGTTCCACGGCGGCCGGTCACCAGCGGCGTTTGCTCATATTGCTCGCCGTTGGTGTGGTGGTGCTGGCATTGATTGCGGGTTGGGTGCTTCAGCAGGCGAACCGCTCTGCACAGCAGCTGGCCGCTACCGGTCAGTCGCTGATGCAGTCGCAGCGGCTTGCCAAGTCGGTTTCGCAGGCACTGGTGGGCAGTGCTGAGGCTTTTCCGGAGGTGGTGGAAAGCTCTGGCGTGCTGGCCCGCAATGTGCGCGCGCTGAACACTGGCGATAGCGAGCTGGGTGTGCAGGCCCTTGGCGAACAGTTCGAGTCCGACCTGAACAGTGTGACTCCGCTCGTAGAGCGCGCGGAACGTAACGCCAAAGTGGTCATGGGACAGCAGAAAATTCTGACGCAGGTGGGCGATGCGCTGCGCACCATCAATCGCCAATCAGCTGATCTGCTGGAGATCGCGGAAACCGTGTCTTCGCTCAAGCTGCAGCAAAACGCACCAGCGGCCGAAATTTCAGCGGCTGGCCAGCTGGTGATGTTGACCCAACGCATCGGCAAGTCGGCCAACGAGTTCCAGACCATGGAGGGTGTGAGTCCTGAGGCCGTGTTCTTGCTGGGCAAGGACTTGAATTCTTTCCAGGAAATTGCCAAAGGGCTGCTCGATGGAAGTCCTGAAATGCGGCTGGCCGCCACCAAAGATGCGCAGACGCGTGAGCAGCTCGAAGGCTTGATCAAGCTCTATGAGCAGACCCGCACGCAGGCCAGTGCCATTCTGGGCAACTTGCAGGGGCTGGTTTCCGCACGTGAAGGGCAGTCGTCGATCATTGCTGACAGCGAGCCGCTGCGCCGCCAACTGGAAGGCATGCAGGATAAGCTTTCTTCGCAGACGGGCCTGGGTGCGGGGCAATTTGCCGCCTTGGCCTTGGCTGGCGTGTTCGTGCTGCTGTGCGGTATCGGTATTTCCCGTGTGCAACTGCTGGACAGCCGGGGCCGTCAGGTGGCAGCTGAAGTGCAGCAAAAGGATGCAAAGCGTCAGGAGCAAGAGGCCAAGCGCGTCAACGACGCTAACCAAGCTGCCATTTTGCGGTTGATGAACGAGCTGCAATCGGTTGCCGAGGGTGATCTGACACAGGAAGCCACTGTGACGGAAGACATCACCGGCGCCATCGCCGACTCGGTGAACTACACAGTGGAAGAGTTGCGCCAGCTGGTGGGCAGCGTTCAAAACACCGTAACCCGTGTGGCACAGACGACAGCCCAGGTGGACAGTACGTCCACCGAACTGCTGGCCGCATCCACCGAGCAGTTGCGCGAAATTCATGAAACCGGCCGGTCCGTGCTGGACATGGCGACCCGAATCAACGAAGTGTCCATGCAGGCGCAGGAGTCCGCCACGGTGGCGCGTCAGTCGCTGCAGGCGGCTGACTCGGGCTTGCAGGCCGTGCAAAACGCCATCGGTGGTATGAACTCGATTCGAGACCAGATCCAGGACACGTCCAAGCGGATCAAGCGTCTTGGCGAATCGTCGCAGGAGATCGGTGAAATTACCGAGCTGATTTCCGACATTACGGAGCAGACGAACGTGCTGGCCCTGAATGCCGCCATTCAGGCTGCATCGGCGGGTGATGCGGGCCGAGGATTCTCGGTCGTGGCCGAAGAAGTGCAGCGGCTGGCTGAGCGCTCGGCTGATGCAACGCGGCAGATCTCGGCTCTGGTGAAAGCGATTCAGACCGACACCCAGGATGCTGTGGCAGCTATGGAGCGGTCCACGCAGGGCGTGGTGGAAGGGGCTCGCCTGTCCGATAGCGCCGGTACCGCACTGACCGAAATTGATCGTGTGTCGCGCCGCCTGGCTGAGCTGATTGAGCAGATTTCGTCCTCGACATCCCGCGAAGCCGTTCTGGCCAACGAGGTGGCAGACAACATCCAGCACATTTTTGCCGTGACTGAGCAGACAGGCGAAGGCACTCGCACAACGGCACAGCAGGTGCGCGAACTTTCGCACATGGCGGAAGAGCTGCGCCAATCGGTAGCACGTTTCAAGATCGCCTGACGCCGCCCGCAAACAGTCATCAACCAGCGGCTCATTGCAGCCGGGGACGAATTCATGTCATCTATTGATGTCAACAATGCACCGGCCGCGGATGGAGTCCAGGGCGATCAGGATCTAGGTCCGTTGGCATGGGTGCTTGACGAACTGCGCAAATCGCTCGATGGCGCTGTCAAGGCAATGCGCCGTTTTGTGCGTGACGCCGAACTGGCCCGAGAGTCCGATCTGGCTTCACTGGATGCGGGCGCATTGCGCATTGCCCGGCAGCAGCTTCATCAGGCAAGCGGCGCACTGGAAATGGTGGGCATGGGCTCACCGGCGCTGGTATTGCGCGCCATGGAGTCTGCCGTTCAGAAGTTTGTGCAACGCCCGGAGCAATGCACGGATGAGGCTGCAGCGGCTATCGAGCGCGCCAGTTTTGCGCTGATCGAATATCTTGAAAACGTACTGGGGGGTAAGGCCGTTTCTGCGGTAGCCCTTTTCCCTCAGTATCGTGATGTCCAGGCCCTGGCAGGAGCCGAGCGCGCGCACCCTGCAGATCTGTGGCCGGCGGAGCGCCGTTTCCGTGAGCCGGAAGATTCCATGGTGAGCGCTCCGCTGCCATATGGCCCCGAGGCTCGGGCACGTCTGGATTCCGCTGTTCTGAAAATTGTCAAATCGGGCGATTTGTCGGCTGCGGCCAGCATGCGGGAAGCCTGTCTGGGTTTTGTTGCCGCACAGTCTGATCGACAGGCGCGGGCATTCTGGAAGATCTGTGCCGGTTTCTTCGACGCCCTTGGCGGGGGCCTGCTGGTGCCAGATGTCTATGTAAAGCGGGTCGCGTCGCGCGTGCTGATGCAGTACGCCACCCTGGCAAAAGGCGATAGCACCATTGCGGATCGCCTGGTTCAGGACATGCTTTTTTTCTGCTCGCAGGCGAGGCTCGCAGACGGTGAAGTGGGTAAAGCCCCGGCTCTTGAGGCGGTGCGACAGTCCTTTGGCCTCAATCGGTTCAAGCCAGTAGATTATGAAACTGCGCGTTTTGGCCGGTTTGATCCCGCCTTGCTGGCACAGGCACGCAAGCGCATTGCATCGGCTACGGAAACATGGTCTGCGCTGGCGGGCGGCGATCGCAACAAACTCAAGCTGGCTGCCGATCAGTTCAGCCTGGTTTGTGATTCTCTGCGCAAGATGCATCCGGGGAGCGAGAGCCTTGCTGCGGGTCTGACACGAGCCCTTGAGGCCACTACCCGGTCGGGAGAGCCTCCGTCCGCAGCGCTGGCAATGGAGGTGGCGACCGCTGTTCTTTACCTGCAGGCTGCTTTTGAGGAACTGGACGCTGCCGACGGACAGATGGAGGCGCGTGCAGCACACCTGGCGCAGCGGCTGGACGCTGTGGTCGCGGGCGCAGAATCAGAGCCGCTAGAGCTGTGGATGGAAGAACTGTACCGGCGGGTCAGCGACAACCAGACCATGGGCAGTGTGGTGGACGAGTTGCGCTCCACGCTGGGTGAGGCGGAAAAGTCTTTGGACCAGTTTTTCCGGAATCCCCAGGATACGACAGTGTTGGCGGCGGTGCCGGGCCACCTGGCACAGATGCGTGGCGTCTTGTCCGTGCTCGGTCTGGACCAGGCATCCTTGGCGGTGGTGCGCATGCGCGATACCGTAGAGCGGTTGCTTATCAATGAGATTTCTGAAGAAGAGCGGCAGCCAGCCTTTGAAAAGTTGGGGAACAGTCTGGGGGCGCTCGGATTCCTGATTGACATGTTGAACTACCAGCGCGCGATGGCGCGCAAGCTCTTTGTTTACGATGAAGAACTGGGTGAGTTGCGCATTTTGGTCGGTAAAGCCCGCGCGCGTGCCACGGATGACCTGGCAGAAGCGCCAGTCAAAATGGAGGAGCGTGTCGCTCCGCCCCTGCCTGACGTGGTGCCACGTTTCCCTGCGCAGAACCACCAGGCGCCGGCGACAGAGGCGGTGGTGCAGGTGCCAGAGGCCGGTCCTGCGGCAATCTCGGAATTTTTGTCGCCCGATTTTTCTTTCGATCACCAGATGCCGGAGGATCCGTCCTCTGCCGCACCCGGTCAGTCCGCCGCTGTTGCAACTACTCCTGCCCCCGCTCCCGCATCCCAGCCGGAGATGGAAGACGAGTTGCTTGACGTCTTCCTCGAAGAGGCTCGCGAGGTGGTGGGCACCGGTTTGGCCGCCATTGGTGTACTGGCTAACGAGCCAGCCAATCTGAGCGAGCAGACCACTCTGCGCCGTGCGTTCCATACGCTCAAAGGTAGCTCGCGTATGGTGGGGCTCAATGATTTTGGCGAGGCTGCGTGGTCAATGGAACAGGTGCTGAATGCCTGGCTGGCCGAACAAAAGCCCATGCAGCCCCAATTGCTGCAATTGTCGTCGGACTGCTTGCAGGCGTTTGGCCGCTGGGCCGATGACATCGCGGCAGGATCAGCCTCAGCCTGGGGGGCAGAACCATTTCGCAAATCTGCCGATGCCATGCGTCTGGACGGTACGTTGCTGCCGCTCGTGGCGCGGGAAGTGGCGATCAAGCCTGCCGAAACGGACGCTGCTGCGCTCAACGCCCTGCCTGAGGCGGCGCCCCATGCAGCAGATGTGGCCGATGCTGACTTGGACTTGCAGTCTGCGGTACCGCCACAAGAAGATGTTTTGGTAGAAGCAGACGCCGCAGGCGCTATCGATGTGCTCGAACCATTGGCTGCCGACTTCACCGAGACCGAGATGGAGCCTGAATTCGTCGCTACAGTCCCAGGACTGGATGCGGCTGCGATGACGGTGACCGAAAACATCGACTTCTCCGTGTTCTCCGAGGCCCTGAGCGAAACTCCGGGCACAGCGGAGGTGGCGAGCGCGCACCTGCCGCTGGACCTGGAGTTGCCCGATATGGAGCCTTTGTCCGCCGTGGACGCGGATGCTGATGCTGCAGTTCGCGATGGAGCTGTCAATGGGGTCGCCATCCCGGACGGTTCGGGTGCTTCCCGAGTATTGACCGATGTCGAACTGGAGTCCATCGATGCGGCCGTGCAAGAGCCTGACGTCGCCGATGCGGGCGTGCAGGTCGATGTTTCAGAGGACTTCTTGAAGCTCGTCGCCGCTGATGCCGCTGCCATCGAGGAGGAGGAGGCGACTGCCGATGACGCGGTCAAGGTGATTGACACCTTGCGTATTGGTATTCCGCTCTACAACGTGTACCTCAATGAGGCCGACGAGTGGTCACGGCTACTGGCTACGTGCCTGCAGGAGTGGGCGCTGGAATTACATGAGCCTTTGCCGGATATCGCGGTGGCGCTGGCGCATTCGCTTGCGGGCAGTTCGGCGACCGTGGGCTTTTCTGCGCTGTCGGAACTGGCCAGGCTGTTCGAGCACGCTTTGCAGCATGTTCAGCTGCAGTCCGGCGGCACGGCAGAGCAGGCCGACGTGTTTATGGCGGCCGCAGATGATATTCGTCGTCTTTTGCACCAGTTTGCAGCCGGGTTCCTCAAAGAGCCGAGCGAGCAAGTGTTACAGCAATTGCGCCAGCTTCTTGAAGCCGAGGTAGCCAATACCCTGTCGCCTCCGGAGGATGAGATCGATGGCATTGAAGGGCCTCTGGACATCGTTCAAGTGGCCGATGTTCTTGCTGAGCCGGTGCCATCAGAAGCTCCGATTGCAAAATCGGCCGACATGGTTACTGCGGGGTATGTGGCCCCGGCGCTGTCTGTCGTGGCCATTGACGGTGACCAGCGGAGCGACGATGCGATAGCGCATGCCGTTTCGATGGGTTCGGACGTCGATGATGATATTGACGCCGTCGATGTCATCGATCCCGATCTGTTTCCCATTTTTGAAGAAGAAGCAGCGGAACTGCTGCCCCAGTTGGGGGGCGCCTTGCGGCAATGGGCATCCCGTCCGGAAAATCTCGGCGCGCGAAACGAAGTGCTGCGTGCCTTGCACACCCTCAAGGGCAGCTCCCGCCTTGCTGGTGCCATGCGGTTGGGAGAGATGTCGCACCGCCTGGAGTCGGCCATCGAGCAACTCGACCTGGAGACCCTCACGGCAGACCAGATTGAGCCCTTGCTGGCGAATTTTGATGGTTTGCAGGCGAACTTCCAATTCCTCCGCGTTGTTGGTGGCCAAGCGTCGGCGGATGCTGTGGTTTCTGCCCCTGCAGTTCCGCACGATCTGAGCGTATCGGCGAGTGATTCGGATGCTGCGATGGCGCCTGTGCCGGCGTCCGCGCCCTCCATACGGCTTCCTGGCCCTTCACAGCTTGCGCCGGTGCGTGTGGCTGCGAACCAGTCGGTGCGTGTGCGTGCACAGTTGCTGGATCGTTTGGTGAACCAGGCCGGCGAGGTGATGATCAGCCGGTCCCGCCTGGATGTGCGTCTGGGCCAGTTCCGCAGCTCGTTGAACGATCTGTCGGGCAACCTCGATCGTCTGCGCCAGCAGCTGCGAGACATCGAAGTTCAGTCCGAGTCGCAAATGCAGTCGCGTCTGGCTCTCTCGAAGGACTCCGCTGCGGGGTTCGACCCATTGGAGTTCGATCGTTTCACGCGGGTTCAGGAACTGACGCGCATGATGGCCGAGTCCGTGAACGACGTGGCCACCGTGCAGCGCAACCTGCAGCGCGCCATGGAAGGCGCCGAAGATGAATTGATCGCTCAGGGCCGCCAGGCGCGTGAGTTGCAGCGCGATCTGCTGCGTACCCGCATGGTGGAATTTGAGGGCATTGCCGAGCGTTTGTATGCGGTGGTGCGCCAGGCATCCAAGGAAACCGGCAAGCCGATCAAGCTGGACATCACTGGTGGCTCGATTGAAATGGACCGAGGCGTGCTGGACCGCATGACACCGGCCTTCGAACATTTGCTGCGCAACTGCGTGGTGCATGGCATTGAGACGCCTGAGACCCGTGTCGCTGCAGGTAAGCCCCCGTCGGGCACTATCACCGTGGATCTGCGCCATGAAGGCAATGACGTGTCGGTTGAATTTCGGGACGACGGTGCGGGTCTTGATCTGCAGCGTATCCGCGAAAAGGCACTGGCCCAGGGGATCGTGCAAGCCGACACGGAAATCAGTGATGCAGAGGCTGCCAACCTGATCTTCATGCCGGGCTTCTCCACTGCCTCTGAGGTGACGGGACTTGCAGGCCGCGGCATCGGCATGGATGTGGTGCGGTCGGAGGTCAACGCATTGGGCGGCCGGATTGAAATCTCGACCGAGGCGGGCAAGGGTGCAGCGTTTCGCATGGTGCTGCCTTTGACTACGGCTGTGACGCAAGTGGTGATGCTGCGTGCAGGCGATCTGGCGATTGGCGTACCTGCGAACGTGGTCGAAATTGTGCGCCGTACCTCCGCCGCAGAACTGGAAGAAGCATATCGGACGGGCTTTTTTGACGATGGTTTCGAGCAATTGCCTTTTTTCTGGGTAGGCGCATTGCTGCAAGCCTCGGCTCGTAGCAATGAAGTGGCCGGCAAGACGCGTCCTGTGGTGATTTTCCGCAGCGCTTCGCAGCGCATCGCCATGCATGTGGATGAAGTTCTGGGCAACCAGGAAGTTGTGGTGAAGAACCTGGGGCCCCAGTTGTCACGGTTGCCTGGCCTGGCTGGAATGTCCGTGCTCGCCTCCGGGGCCGTGGTGCTGATTTACAACCCGGTGGCGCTGTCTGCTGTGTATGGCGATCAAGTCCGTGACGCCAACCCTGGCTTGCCAGCCACTTTGGAAACCGAAGATGCGGGCACCGGCAAATCTGCGGGATCGGTGCTTGCCGGCCCCAATCAGGTGCCTCTGGTGTTGGTCGTGGATGACTCCATTACCGTGCGTCGTGTGACGCAACGGTTGCTGCAGCGCGAAGGCTACCGTGTGGCGCTTGCTGCCGACGGCCTGCAGGCGCTGGAGCGCCTGCAGGAAGAGCGGCCAACGGTGGTGTTGTCCGACATTGAAATGCCCCGCATGGACGGCTTTGACTTGGCGCGCAACATCCGCGCAGACGGTGCACTGCGTGGGCTGCCGATCATCATGATCACCTCCCGCATTGCAGAAAAGCACCGTGAGCATGCGATGGAGCTGGGTGTGAACCACTATCTCGGCAAACCATACTCGGATGAAGAACTGCTCAGTCTCATCCAGCATTACGCCCGGCTGGAGGCCAACGCAGCGGCATGATCTGAGTTGACTGCCCTGGAGAATGGGCCGGTCAATCAGGGCAGCATCCTTGCTGGTACCGCCGCCGGGAAGATGCCCGCACGATCAGGAGGTTTCATGGATTCGGTGGCCTCTGCGGCTGACAGCCGCCTGCTGTCTTGCCTGGCATTGATGGTGCGCGAAAGCGCTTCCGACCTGTTCCTGCTGGCCGGGGCGCCCCCCACACTCAAGCGGCAAGGGGCATTTTTGCCCATCACCAAGGGGCCGGTGACTGCCGAAGAAATCCGGACGATGGTGTACTCGATCATGCGTAAGGCGCAGATCGACGAATTTGAAACCTCGATGGAATGCGATTTCTCGTTTCAGGCCCAGGATTTGTCGCGCTTTCGGGTCAACGTGCACCTGCAGCGTGGCAACGTGGGCGTGGTTATTCGCCATGTAATAGCCAGGATACCAAGCCTTGACGCGCTGGGTTTGCCGCCGGTGCTCAAACAGCTTGCCTTCCTGAAGGGCGGGTTGGTGCTTGCGGTGGGCTCGGCGGGGTCAGGCAAGACCACCACACTGGCTGCCATGCTCGACTATCGTAATGAGCACACAGCGGGTCATATCCTTACGGTGGAAGACCCCATCGAGTACCTGCACACGCACAAGAAATCGCTGGTGACGCAGCGTGAGGTGGGGCTCGATACCGCGTCCTATGACGAGGCCTTGCGCCGTGCCATGCGCGAGGCGCCCAACGTGATCATGATTGGCGAGATCCGCGATCGGGCCACCATGCAGCATGCGCTGCATTACGCCGAGTCGGGGCATCTGTGCGTGTCCACCCTGCACGCCAACAATGCCAACCAGGCTGTGCAACGGATTCTGAATTTCTTTCCTGAGCAAGCCCACCGCCAATTGCTGATGGATCTGTCGCTGAACCTGCAGGCGGTGGTGGCCCAGCGGCTCGTCAAGAGCGTACAGGGCCCGGTCGTGCCGGCAACGGAGGTGATGCTGCGCACTACCTATGTGTCGGAGCTGATTCA
>LNAP01002591.1_pt1 | contig 17963 bp, 18 predicted proteins | sample 602601 | NCBI WGS metagenome assembly LNAP01 (sample SAMN02440304, study PRJNA202911) | soil metagenome | biome: Subtropical and temperate rainforests or woodlands; isolation source: soil samples (1 kg each in a 20% v/v slurry with milli Q water) were... ... | reverse complement strand
GGTCAGTGTCAGAATTTCGTTGGTTTTTTGTAAGCGCCCGGTGAACACACCTTCAGAATCCCAGAATTAAGGGCGATGGTGTCCGCCTATTTTTAGCGGACGCGATAACCCTTATCGCTAGGATTTCCATGCGCCAACGAAGCTCTTATTCCAAACCTTTTAAAACCCAGATAGTGCAGGAATGCCTCCAACCTGGTGCCACGGTTTCGAGCGTCGCCATCAGCCACGGCATCAACGCCAATGTGATTCGAAAATGGCTGCCGACATATCGCAATCAAGCTCCCGCAGCCCTGCCGGCATTTGTGCCGCTCCAAGCGAGGGCGAAGCGGTCTACTGACGAGGCGGTGGTGATCACGTTTCCGATGGGCGAGAAGCCCATCACGGTCAAATGGCTCGTCTCAGACCCGGACGGCTGCGCCCGCTTCATTCGTAGCCTCTCACAATGATACGCATCGACGCTATCTGGCTCGCTACCGAGCCCATGGACATGCGTGCCGGCACCGACACGGCGCTGGCACGCGTGGTCGCGGTATTTGGTGCGGCGAAGCCGAACTGCGCCTATCTGTTTGCCAACCGACGCGCCAACCGGATTAAAGTGCTGGTGCACGATGGCGTGGGCATCTGGCTTGCAGCACGAAGATTGAACCAAGGGAAATTCCATTGGGCTAGCACTCATCGCGGTCTGGAAGTCGAACTCGATGCCGAACAACTACAAGCGCTGGTGCTCGGTTTGCCATGGCAGCGGGTTGGTTCTAACGGCGCAATTACACTGTTTTAGCCTTACCTTTCAGCTGTGGCAGGTGGGCTACTTTGGTAAAGTCCACGGCATGACTTCCTCGCCCAATCTCGACCAGATGACGCCTGAACAACTGCGCGCCCTCGCTGCGCAGTTGCTGTCGAAGGTCGACACCATGGGTCCAAAGATCCATCGTGACGAGAGGATCATCGAGCAGCTTTCTCACGAAATCGTGATCCTCAAACGCCACAAGTTTGCCAAGCGCAGCGAGCAAATAAGCCCGGCGCAAGGCAGCTTGCTGGATGACTTGCTCAACACCGACCTCGAAGCCATCGACGCCGAGTTGAATGCACTTCTGGCGTTATTAAAGAGCCATCCTTCTCAAGCGCTTTTTGCCATTCAGGCAGGGAAAGGACTATCGCACATGGTGTGCGTACGGGTAAGAAACATCGGGCCATAATCCTCCCAGCCAGCGAGTACGCAAAGTACTTGCGAGAAAGAAGGATTTCACATCGCACTGAAAGTGCTAACTTTCAATTTTCCATTAGTAATACATGCAGCGATTTCAGTGGCGATTCCGAATTTAAAACAGCTTTTTCAAATGGTGCACTTTTTGATGTCACGATTGCCGGTCATCCATAAATTCAATCAAAGTTTACACGCTCAGACTCAACCACCAACGGCATGTTGCGCATCTGGGTATGCACCGAACCCAGGTATTCCCCCAGCATGCCTAAAAACAATATCTGTACCGAGCTGAAGAAGAACAGAGAAATTAGCATTGGGGCGATGCCCACTTGGAACGAGTTCCAGAACACCAGTTTGGCCACAAGAAACCCGAATGCGGTCAGCAGACTGAGTCCTGCCAGTAGCCCACCCCCCATCACCATCAGGCGCAATGGCACCTTGGAGTGATTGGTGATGCCAAGCATGGCGATGTCATACAGCGTGTAGAAATTGTTCTTGGTGATCCCTCGCTGGCGTCGTGGTTGCTTGAACGGCACTGTGGCGATGGGGAAGCCGATTTCGCAGAGCAGGCCCCTGAAGTACGGATAGGGATCATCGATTTTCTTCAGGATGTCCAGCACAACGCGATCGAACAGGCCCGCACCGGTGGCGTTCTGGACCAGCGGAACCTCCGAGATCCGAGTGATGAACTGATAGTAGCTGCGGCGCAACAGGAACATCATGCGAGACTCTTCGCTTTCAGGCTTCACGGCCAATACCGTCTTGAAGCCCTGTTCCCACTTGTGTACGAACTCTTCGATCATTTCCGGCGGGTCTTGCAGGTCAGAAGCAATGAGTACGCACGCATCGCCCTTGGCTTGAAGCAGGGCGTGGTAAGGCGAGCGGATATGCCCGAAGTTGCGCGCGTTCAGAATGAGTTTTACCCGTTTGTCCTGTGCCGCGAGTTCACGCAACTTTGCGATACTGCCGTCTGTAGAGCAGTTGTCGATAAAAATATGCTCGTAATCATAGTCAAGCCGTGACATGACTCCAATGATGCGCTGATAGAGTTCATCAATATTGGCTTCTTCGTTGTAGCAGGGTGTCACAATGCTGATGAGCTTACGCATAGTTGAAAACGAACCTGTTATTAATAAAAAATGAGAGCAAGGCCATGGGCAGGATCAGGGCGATACCGGCCAGATAGGGGTCCAAACCAAAAAGTTTGAGCCCCGCGATGCCTGTGACATTGGCGCAATAGACAATGCCGTAGCCGGCGATGAACCTGAAAATAAGTTTGTTGTTTCTGGAGCCGAACACCAGGGCGCCGGTACTTTTGAAGTTGAAGGCAATGCCCAGCACCGTGGCGAGAAACAACGCTGCGCTGTAATGGAGGCCAAGGTAAAGGAATGCGGCAAAACAGCCATAGCCGAACGCCGCATTCATCAAACCTACCAATAGGAATCTGAACAACTTCACCTTGAAAAGATCTCGGAGCATCGGGGACGCCTTTGTATTGTCAGGCATTCAGGTGCTGCCTGATCTCGCTCAGCAGGCCGCTCAACGAAGAATCGCTGGGAACATAGCCGAACAGGCTTTCTGCCTTGCGATTGCGTGAGTAGTAATTGGCCTTGGGGCCTGTGGCGTTGACTTTTGCCTGGTCACCCACGACGGTGTATTGCAGACCGAACTGGTCACGTAGACCCTCAAGCAAGTCGAACTTGCCGATGGGTGCCAAGGAGTAGCAGTCGACCACATCGTTGCAAGGCGACGACTGCAGAATCCTGTCTATCAGTTGCAGGAAATCGGCAGGCGCGAGGTAGTCCCTGACCATGTCATCGGGAGCTACTTCGAGTACCGTGCCGGATTTCAAGGCGCGCAGGATGTCGCTCAGGAAGAAGCGGGCGTCAAGCGCCTGGCGATGGCTGAAATAGCTGAACACCCTGACATCCACGATAGCGAATGTAGGTAGTGCTCGATGGCGGCACTCCGTCTGAAATTTTGCTGCGCCGTACCAGTCTTGGGGCTGGAGTGCATTGGCTGCAAACACGGCCTTCGAGGTTTCGGACACAGGCGCCTCGAAGTTAGCACCATATGCAGCGCCGCTGCTCAGGTAGATGTACTTGCACTCGGGATGCCGTTGTAGATAGGACAGGGCGAGATTGTCGTACTGTTCGGTGACGGTAAAGATATCCTTGCCCATCTGGATGGCACGAGCCGGATCGCCAACACCTACGAAATTGATGATTGCGTCGAAATGACGGGAGTCATCGAATCTGGCGTAGTCGAGTAGCGCGAACGAACTCTGCTCAGCAATAGCCCGAATTTCGGGATCGAGTTGAGCTGGAGCCCGCATAAACAGGTCGCACTGATAAGTGGCCTGCTTGGCGAGGCTCGCAACGAGGTCTTTGGCGATATGACTGGTTGCCCCAAGTATTGCGATCTTCATGCATCAAGGTCCAGAAGCGGCGACTGCTCATGGATTGGGCGGCCAAACTCCAGCCGAGGGCGGCACTCCCGGGCATCAGGCATCAGCACTTCGATCAGCATCGGTTTGCCGTGAGCGAGAAACTCGGTCACTGCTGCCTTGAATTGGCGCATATCGACAACACTTTGCGAGTGGATGCCATAGGCTGCGCCAATGGCTTGGAACTGCGGGGTGTATCCATTCCAGAAGGTTGAGGAGTTTCGGCCCTCAAAGTACATCTCCTGGAAGCCGCGAACCATCCCGAGAGAGTGGTTGTTCATCACAATCGTCAGGATCGGCAACTGATCCCGCGCAATGATGTCGAGTTCCTGGATGTTGAGCTGCGCGCCACCGTCACCGGTGATGACGATGACTGATTTGTCACCGGCATAGCACGCTCCGACAGCAGCGGGAATGGCGAAACCCATAGTGCCCAAGCCACCGGAATGGTGCATGGATTGGCCAGCGCCGAGGCGTAGTGTATGCGCTGCCCACATTTGATTGTTGCCCACGTCAGCCACGTAGTCGAGCGCGCGGTCTGCAGTAAGCTCGTTCAGCGACTTGAACAACTCGAACGGGCTGATGCCCCATCCTGCATATTCATCGACGAATGACTGCTCAAAGGCCTGCCGCAGACGTGTACGCCAGGCAGCGGGGGGCGGTTGGAGCGTGTGTGCGCATTCGATGAAGTCGTTAAACACCGTATCCAGCCCGATATTGAACGACTGCTGAGCCTTGACCCGGTTCTCCAGCTGAGCCGGATCCAGATCAAACTGTACGATTTGCGCATTCGGGGCAAAAGTTTCCGGCTTGGCGCCGGTCTGCCGTACGTCCATACGGCTGCCAAATACCACCAGCAGGTCAGAATGCTGAACGGCGTAATTCGCCGCCCGTGTGCCATAGGCACCCAGCATCCCCAGGTAGTTCTCGCCCGCCTTCAGCTTTTCCGCACCTTTCAGGCTGGCGACGTGGGGGATACCCATTTGATCGACCAGACTGAGCCATTGCGTAAACTCGGGGATGTTGACGGCACCGCCGCCAATCAGGAATACCGGGCGTTCGGCCTTTGCCAGCAATGTCCAGATGTGACTGAACGCGTCGCTTTTCTCGGGGGAGGGCGCCGAGTTACGGGCCCAAGTGTCCAGAAGAGCATCCAGGGCCGCTTCATCGATCTCGGCGCGCTGGATGTCCATAGGGATGTCCAGGAGCACGGGCCCTGGGCGTCCTTCACGGGCGATGGTGATCGCCTTGAGAAGTGACGGGATCAGATCGTCGACATGGGTGACCAGATGAGCGTACTTGGTGATGCTACTCACCAGCGCAACGCTGTCGAGCTCCTGGAAGCCCTGCTGACGTATGGGCCTGTCGCCTTTGAGTTCGTGGGTGTTGACCTGGCCGGTCAGGAACAGGCATGGGTGACTGTCCAGCCAGCAGTCTGCAATTCCGGTGATCAGATTGGTGGCACCGGGTCCACTTGTACCCAGTGCCACGCCCATGATCCTGTGATCGGTCGCACGTGCGACAGCAGATGCAGCAAAGGCAGCGCCTTGCTCATGGTGCATCGATACCAACTTGGTTTTTCCTAGCAAATTAATGCTGTCCACCAGATGGGTAATCATTCCACCGATGAGCTCAAAACCATACAGGACGTTATTGTCTGCAAGTACTTTTGCTACTGCATCTGAAGCTTTCATATGTTAGAAACCGATCCCGAAGAACTCTTCCAGTTTTTCACCGACGTAGTCGAAATGTTCCTGACCAAGGGAGGGCTGAACACCCAGCCAGAAGGTCTGGTTCATGGTTCGGTCAGTATTGGTCAGTTCGCCCACAACGCGGTATTCGACGTCATGGAAGTACGGCTGGCGGGTCAGGTTACCGGCAAACAGCAGGCGGGTACCGATCTTGTTCTGATCCAGGAACTTGAGCAGGTCGACACGCTTGACGCCGGCGCTTTCCTTCAGGGTGACCGGGAAGCCAAACCAGGACGGTTCGCTATTAGGAGTCGGTTCGGCGATTTCAAGGAAATCGCTCAAGCTCGCCAGACGTTCCTTCAGCAGCTTGAAGTTGCGCTTGCGAGTTGCAATGAACTCGGCTGCACGGTCGAGCTGTGCCAGTCCGCAAGCCGCTTGCATGTCGGTGATCTTCAGGTTGTAGCCCAGGTGGGCGTACACGTACTTGTGATCGTAACCTTGTGGCAGGCTACCGAACTGCTGGCCGAAACGGTTACCGCAGGTGTCATCGCAACCGGGTGCGCAATAGCAGTCGCGACCCCAGTCACGGAACGATTCGGCAATCAGTTTCAGCTGAGCGTTATTGGTGAATACCGCGCCACCTTCACCCATGGTGATGTGGTGGGCCGGGTAGAAACTCAGGGTAGCAATGTCGCCAAAGGTACCCACCATCTTGCCGTCATAGGTCGCACCGAGTGCATCGCAGCAATCTTCGACCAGCCAGAGATTGTACTTTTCACACAGGGCTTTGACTTTGGCCAAGTTGAACGGGTTACCAAGGGTGTGCGCGAGCATGATCGCCTTGGTCTTGGGGGTGATCGCCGCTTCGATCAGCTCGGGGTCGATGTTATGGGTCGCCATGTCGACGTCGACGAATACCGGAATCGCCCCAAACTGTACGATCGGGTTGACAGTGGTGGGGAAACCCGCAGCCACGCCAATGACTTCGTCGCCTTTCTTGATGGCGCGGTCACCCAGCTTGGGTGAGGTCAACGTGCTGAACGCAACCAGGTTGGCCGAGGAGCCGGAGTTGACGGTAATGAGGTAATTGACACCGAGAAATTGGGCCAATTTCTTTTCGAATTCAGCATTGAAGCGACCGGTAGTCAGCCAGCCATCAAGGGATGCTTCGACCATCAGTTGCAGTTCGCGCGCGCCAATCACTTTCCCGGAGGGAGGAATGACGGTTTCACCCCCAACAAAAGGTTTGGCAGCCAAGGCAGTCTGGGCGTAACGCTCAACGAGCTGGCTGATTTCCTGACGGAGCATATCGGGGGTCATAGTATTTCCTGCTTAAAGCTTTTAATTGGTTAGGCGTCAGCGGCCATAGCTGCCATGAAACTGTTGATTTCGTTCACACAATGGGCATGCATATCCTCGCCTCGCAACCAGGCGCGATGCCAAGTGACGATGCGGGTAAGTGTGGCTTCCAAGTTCCATGTAGGCTCCCACTTCAATTGGGACCGGGCCTTGGAAATATCCAGCTTCAAATAGCGCGCCTCATGGGGCTGAGGGTCGCTGTCAAGTTGCCAGCTCGCACCGGCACCCCACGCACCCACCATGTGGTCGAGTATCCATTCGACAGGACGTGCATCTTCATCCCGGGGACCGAAGTTCCAGCCTTGCGCGAATGCGTGGCCATGCTCCCATAGGTGCTGGGCCAGGACAAGGTAGCCACTAAGCGGCTCGAGGGCATGTTGCCACGGGCGCGTCGCTTTCGGGTTGCGAACGGTCACGGGTTGACCTTTTTCGACTGCACGCAGAATGTCGGGGATGAGGCGATCTTCTGCCCAGTCACCGCCACCGATCACGTTGCCGGCACGTGCCGAGGCCAAGGCCGGCGCGTCATCAGCTTTGAAGAATGAATTACGGTAGGCGGAGGTGACCAGCTCTACGCAGCCTTTGCTGTTGCTGTAGGGGTCGTGACCGCCCATGGGTTCGTTTTCACGATAGCCCCACTCCCATTCCTGGTTTTCGTAGCACTTGTCAGTTGTGACATTGACGATTGCTCGAAGGCTTGGGCATTTGCGTGCTGCCTCCAGCACATGAACAGTGCCCATGACATTGGTGGCATAGGTCTCGACCGGTTCCCGGTAGGACAGCCTGACCAAAGGTTGGGCGGCCATGTGGATCAGAATATCCGGATCAAAACCCGTCATGCTTTCTGTAATGGCTTGCAGGTCGCGAATATCGCCAATCTGCGATGCCGCCATGCCTTGCTCAACGCGCGCTTGTTCAAAAAGCGACGGAGTCGTAGGCGGGGCCAGCGCGAAGCCTTTGACGTGCGCACCCATGTCTTGTAGCCACAGGGACAACCAGCTGCCCTTGAATCCGGTATGACCTGTAAGGAAAACCTTCTTTCCCTTCCAGAAGGCAGGAGTGACGGTAGCTTTCATATTATTCCCAGGATTTCCAAGGTGCCTTGCCATTTTGCCAAAGTTTTTCCAGCAGGTTTTTATCGTGCAGGGTATCCATTGGCTGCCAGAAGCCTGGGTGCTCGTGGGCCATCAACTGGCCATCAACTGGCCATCCGCTGCAAGCCCCATCAAAGGCTCTTGCTCCCAGACAGTGCTGTCGTCGACCAGGTATTCGAGGACTTGCGGGGACAATACAAAGAAGCCGCCATTGATCATGGCGCCGTCGCCTTTAGGCTTTTCCTTGAAATTGAGAACCTGGCCTTGTTTGATGTCCAGCGCGCCAAAGCGGCCTGGGGGATACGTGGCGGTGAGTGTTGCGGCCTTGCCATGCTGTTTGTGGAAGGCAATGGTGGCGCTAATGTCCACATCGCCGACGCCATCGCCGTAGGTGAAGCAGAAAGCCTCTTCATCTCGAACGTAGTCTGCCACGCGGCGCAAGCGACCGCCGGTCATCGAGGAGTCACCGGTGTCGACAAGCGTGACATTCCAGTCTTCGGCACGTTTGTCGTGTACTTTCATGGTGTTTTCACGCATGTTGAAAGTTACATCCGACGAGTGCAGGAAGTAATTGGCGAAGTATTCTTTGATCAGATAGCCTTTGTATCCGCAGCAGATAATGAAATCATTGATGCCGTGCGAGGAATACATCTTCATGATGTGCCAGAGGATTGGTTTTCCACCCACTTCGACCATGGGCTTTGGACGTACACTGGTTTCTTCGCTCAGGCGTGTACCCAAGCCGCCTGCCAAAATGACCGCTTTCATGATTGCTCCTTATCAGTTTGAGCTTACAAATGCATCTGAATAAAAGTTTTTGACGGGCAGGCCCGAAGTCGTCAGTGCATCCCGAGCGGAATGAATCATGTCTTCCGAGCCGCAGGCATAGACAGCCGATTGTGTGAGATCGATGGCGTCGTTGATTAGCGCCGATTGTACATAGCCAGTACGTCCTGTCCACTCAGAGTCCGCTCGCGACAGTACCGGTATGAAGGTGGCATCCAATCCCTGGAGTTGCGGGTTCCAATAGATGTCGCTGAGCGTACGGCCTCCCCAATAGATGAAGACTTTCTTCCCTGCGGTCAGCGAGGGGTTGCCAAGCATTTGCTCTAGCATTGCCTTGACTGGAGCGATACCAGTACCGGTAGCCAGGAAAACGATATTCCTGACGTCCTTTTCGCGCAGGCTGAAAGTGCCTAGCGGGCCTTCAAGTCGCAAGAGGTCGTTGGTCTTGGCACTGGCGAACCAGTACTGTGACATCATCCCTTTCTCGACTTCCCGGATCTGTAATTCCAGTTTCCCGTCAGCGCGCTGGGCATTGGCAATGGAATAGCTTCGGCGCAGCCCGGCTTCACCGATGATGTCAAGGTACTGACCTGGCAAATAAGTGAAATTGCTATTGGGCGGGATTCTAAGGATGACTTCCACGACGTTGTCAGAGAGTCTGCTGATCGTGTCGATTCTGCAGGGAAGCGTCTTCACGACAATGTTTCCAAGTGCTCCAAGGTCTTCGGCGTCGATTTCCACATCGGTGACGGCGTGGCGGCAGCACGTCAAGATCCATCCTGCAGCGCTCTCGTCGGGTGTAAGAGACGTCTCGCCCTTGAACGCTTCAGTTTCACCGGAGAGAACTTGGGTTTTGCAAACACCACACCGTCCAGTCCTGCAACTGTATTCGAGAGTGATGCCTTCAGTCCTGGCACTGTCGAGCAGTGATGTGCCTGTCTCGGAGCTGAATGTTTTCCCGTTATGAAGTTTTACTGAAGCCATATTGGTTACCGGATTTGAAAATTCTGTACGGACTGCAATGCAGCCGTCAGTTTGCTCCAGAATCGAAGATTCGACGGCTATGAAAAATAGAGATTTTATTTTACGGGTTTGAATGAAGGTGAACGGACGGCGGACGCGGAAAAATCAACGTTGCTTCAGAAAGTGCTTCTGGCGATATTCGTGATCACTGTGGTTCTGTTCGTACTGCATATGTCAATGAGCCCTTCTAATCGGGAACTTCAACACTGCCGCCACACGAACAGTCACCAAATTATTCTCATGAGATCCATCATCATGCTGAAAGCCTTCGTCCATGTCGGGTATGAAGCCGCGCCGCCTACCTAAGGGTTCAGTCTCATGCCTTAAAATTGGCGAATAATACCCTAGATGTGAGGTGCATGCACCAATTGTTGGAGGGGCGTCTGCGTTGGTTGCGCGGGCGGCCTGCCCCATCGCTGTCGCCTTTCGGTGAACAATGTCGGCTTGCTTGATTTCCTTGCGATAACGCTCGGTGATCTGATTGCGTCGCGCATTACCTTCGTCCAGATGCGGCAGGAACTCGAAGTGGATGACGGCTTGCATTTCGCCCAGGCGGCTGTTTCTGGCGCCGGCCATTTCCACGCAATACTTCGATGACCAGCCGTACTGGTGCCATTGCGCAATCTGCTGCGCAATCTGCTGCGCAATGGTAGCCGAGTTGGTGACGATAGCGCCACCGTCGCCCAAGGCGCCGAGGTTTTTGGTCGGGTAAAGCTAAAGCTGACGGCGTCACCGAAGGTCCCCGCGCGCTTGCCAACAACGGTAGCGCCCTGGGCTTGTGCGCAATCTTCCAGCAGAAAAATGCCTTTGTCTGCGAAGAGCGTGGCGATTTCCTGTTTTCTGGGATGGTCAAACCATACAGGTGCGTAACGACGACGGCATTGGCGCCCGCTTCCATGGCACGTTTGACTCCGGTCAGCATTGCTACATGGGTGTCGTAGGCTGCATCCATGAAAGCTGGTTCGCCGCCGATGGCCTGGACGGAAGTAGTGGTGTACATGCCGGCGTTGGGTACCGTCGCTATCACGTCGCCTTTTTTTCAATGCCCAGTGCTTTGAGGGTTTGTTCGATCGCGTCGGTGCAATTGGCAAAGGTAATGCAGTGAGCGGGGGCCAAGGTATTCGGAAACAATGTTCCAGAGCATTTGACCTCTGAATCCAGGACCACCCATCTGCTGGGCACCACAACACGCAGAATGAAAGCATCAATATGGTCACGGAATTTTGCAGTTTTCGCGTTGAGGTTGTTGATTTGTTGCCTCGAGACGCTCCCCTCGAGGCATAACCCGCTAAGTGTGGTGTTATTGCTTTGACTCGAAATGTTCTGGTCACTGGATCAGGCAAGGAGCCCCAGGGGCTTACCAGGCGAGCTTTTAGTAAAAATAACGGGGGACCCTATCATTCCTATGGCCTCGCACGAACAGCTCTGATGGCAAATCGTCCAAAATAAAGAGGAGGGCACGTCTGCAGCAACGGATTCAAGGCCTTGAGCGGCGAAGGGGAAGGCAAAAATCAGCGCTCAAAATGAGGGTTTTTCGTGATAGATTAATCCTTTGCTATCTATTTCCTGAATCGGTTTGAAATGTCGAAAAGAATACTGGTGACCGGAGGAACGGGGTTTTTAGGGAATGCCTTAATACAGCGTTTTTTTACTATTCCCAATACATCGGTTGTAGCTCCGCTAAGAAATATCAATATTAAGTTACCCGATTCAGTAGAAAAGACTTATGTATCCAATATCGATGAAGCAACCGACTGGGGCGCATCCCTCTTCGGTGTTGATATTGTTGTGCATGCGGCGGCGCGGGTGCATGTCATGCACGAAAACCCTGAGCAGTCGCTCGAAAAATTTCGCACCGTCAATGTCAAAGGCACGCTTCAGCTTGCCAATCAGGCTTTAATGGCCGAGGTGAAGAGATTTATTTTTATCAGTTCCATTAAGGTCAACGGGGAAGTTACACCGTTTGGACGACCTTTTACAGCAGATGATGCTCCGGCACCATTGGATGCTTACGGGATATCAAAGTACGAAGCTGAGCAAGCACTGTTGAAGCTTGCTGAAAATTCACTAATGGAAGTAGTCATTATCCGTCCGGTCCTTATATACGGTCCGGGTGTAGGCGCTAACTTTCGTCAAATGATGCGCTGGCTTTCAAAAGGTTTTCCTCTGCCATTTGGTGCGGTGACCAACCAGCGAAGTTTTGTATCTCTGGAAAATATCGTCGATCTGGTTGTTACCTGTGTCGATCATCCTCGTGCAGCAAATCAGGTTTTTCTAGTTAGCGACGGTGAGGATGTTTCAACGACCGAGTTGATGCGACGCCTTGTCACTCACCTGGGGGAAAAAACCTGGTTGTTGCCCATTCCGGGAGCACTATTGGTTTCTCTGGCCAGGCTGCTGGGGCGGGGTGCGATAGCTCAGCGGCTGTTCGGCTCGTTACAGGTCGATATCGGGAAAAACCGGGAGTTACTGGGCTGGCAACCGCCATTCAGTATGGATGATGGATTGAAGTCGACGGTAGTACGTTTTCTGGAGTCTCGCAAACAATGAGTTACGCCTGGTTCATTCCGCTGGCTTTCGGTATTTCGTTTGGGCTGACGGCAGCGTTGCGCAGGTATGCAATTTCTCGCAGTCTGATCGATGTTCCCAGCGCACGCAGCTCTCACACGGTTGCAACGCCGCGTGGTGGTGGTGTTGCAATTGTCGTTGCGTTTGTCTTGTCGTTGGGGTTTTTATATGCCGTTGGATTGATGTCCACAGCTGGTTTTATTGCGGGCGCGGGCGCCGGTATTGCTATAGCGTTGATCGGTTTTCTGGACGATCACGGCCATATTGCTGCGCGTTGGCGATTGCTGGGTCACTTTGCTGCCGCTGCCTGGTTCTTGGCCTGGATCGGTGGGTTGCCTCCCATGGAGTTGTTTGGCTTTTCCGTTTACCTCGGCTGGGCTGGTTATGTGTTGGCTGCGTTTTATCTGGTATGGCTGCTCAATCTTTACAATTTCATGGACGGCATCGATGGTATCGCCAGTATTGAAGCCATCTGCGTTTGTCTAGGGGCCTGCCTGCTCTATTGGTTGTCAGGCCTGGACAGTCTTATTTGGGCCCCACTATTGCTCGCTGCCTCCGTAGCCGGCTTTCTGTGCTGGAACTTCCCTCCCGCACGCATATTCATGGGGGACGCCGGCAGTGGATTTCTCGGCATTGTGTTGGGTGGGCTTTCGCTACAGGCAGCATGGGTAAGTGCGCCGATGCTCTGGGCGTGGTTGATCTTGCTCGGAGTTTTCATCGTCGATGCGACATTCACGTTGTTTCGCCGTCTACTGCGGGGCGACAAGGTCTATGAAGCACATCGCAGTCATGCCTATCAGTTTGCCTCTCGTCGGTTTGGCAGTCATCTGACGGTTACAGCGGTGGTGGCGGGGATCAATTTGCTTTGGTTGTTGCCTATAGCACTAGGCGTGACTCAATTCGGCTTGAACTCAGGGCTTGGGTTGATTCTGGCCTATGCTCCACTAGTCGCGCTGGCCATTAAATTTCATGCAGGTGAGCTTGAAGCACCACAGAAAAAAACTGTGTAACAGTTCTGTCCTTTTGGTTTCAATGTGGATGAGATACGCCTATACGGTTCCACTACGGTGATATGGCAGTTGAAGGGAGAAAACTGAGGTGTTTGAGGAGCTAATGGACAAAGTCAGAGCACGCCTTTTAGGGCTGCCCAGGCGTCGCAAACGACTGCTTCAGGTTGCCACAGACATAGTTCTGGTCTGGGGGGCTTTGTGGTTGGCGTTCATCGTCCGTCTGGGTATCGATGACATGTACAACCCGTTCAGGGTCCACTTCTGGCTATTCGTTAGCGCTCCTGTCGTTGCCATACCTCTGTTTATTCGGTTCGGCATGTACCGGGCCGTTATGCGTTATTTCGGTAATGATGCGCTCATCGCCATCATCAAAGCCGTTAGCCTCTCATCACTGATCCTGGCGGTCGTGGTTTATTGGTACAGCAATCACGAAACTGTCGTACCGCGCTCCATCGTTTTTAACTATTGGTGGCTGAGCCTGGTCATTATCGGTGGTTTGCGTCTGTGCATGCGCCAGTACTTCATGGGGGACTGGTTCTCAGGGGCCCACCATGTGCCGTTCACCAACCGTGATGACGGTCTGACCAAGGTGGCGATCTACGGCGCTGGTGTCGCTGGCAATCAGTTGGTCGCCGCGCTTCGAATGGGCCGGGTCATGCGCCCTGTGGCGTTTATCGATGATGACGCAAGCATCGCGGATCGGGCGATTGCAGGTCTGCAGGTTTATAAACCCAAGCATATTCAACAGATGATCGATGAGACGGGCGCTCAGGAAATTCTACTGGCGCTACCGTCATCCACCCGCGCACGTCGTCGCGAAATCCTGACTTTTCTAGAGCGTTTTCCGTTGCACATACGAAGTGTCCCGAACTTCGCTGACCTGGCCAGTGGCCGAGTAAAGGTCGAAGACATCCAGGAAGTGGACATCGCCGACTTGCTCGGACGTGATTCGGTACCGGCACAGCCGGATTTGCTGGAGCGTTGTATCAAAGGCAAGACAGTCATGGTGACAGGTGCCGGTGGGTCGATTGGTGCGGAGCTGTGCCGTCAGATCTTTGCTCTTGGGCCGACTGCGCTTTTGCTGTTTGACCACAGTGAGTTCAACCTCTACAGCATTCTGACGGAACTGGAGCGGCGCGGCTGTCGCGAGTCGCTTCCTGTCCAATTGTTGCCGATCCTCGGTTCCATTCGTCATCAGGACAAACTGCTGGATGTCATGAAGACTTGGGGCGTGGACACGGTCTATCACGCTGCGGCGTACAAGCATGTGCCGATGGTCGAGCACAACATCGCCGAGGGCGTGTTGAACAACGTTATTGGCACCCTCAACACAGCCCAGGCTGCGTTGCAGTCGGGTGTTTCCAACTTCGTGCTGGTCTCCACCGACAAGGCGGTACGTCCGACCAATGTGATGGGTAGCACCAAGCGCTTGGCAGAACTGACGCTGCAAGCCTTGAGTCGTGAGATCGCACCGGTGTTGTTCGGCGACAAGGCTAATGTGTCGCGGGTCAACAAGACCCGTTTCACCATGGTTCGATTTGGCAATGTGCTGGGATCGTCTGGCTCGGTGATCCCGCTATTCCACAGTCAGATCAAGTCAGGTGGGCCGCTCACGGTGACTCACCCGAAAATCACCCGCTACTTCATGACCGTTCCCGAAGCTGCGCAGTTGGTGATCCAGGCCGGCTCAATGGGGCAGGGCGGCGATGTGTTCGTTCTCGACATGGGCGAGCCGGTGAAGATCGTCGAACTGGCGGAGAAGATGATCCATCTTTCCGGGTTGAGCATTCGCTCGGAGAAGAGCTTGCAAGGCTCCATCTCCATTCAGTTCACCGGGCTGCGACCCGGCGAGAAGCTTTATGAAGAGTTGTTGATCGGCGACAACGTGTCGGCGACTTCACATCCGATGATCATGAGCGCCAGCGAAGATCACCTGCCTTGGGATGTGCTCAAGGGGCGTTTGACGGAGTTGCTGATGGCCGTCGAGCAGGACGATTACGCGCGCGTGCGTCAATTACTGCGCGACACCGTCAGCGGCTACACCCCCGACGGCGATATCGTTGACTGGATCTACCAGCAGCGCCGCCTCGAACCCTGATTGTTTCACATTCTGTAACGGACACATTTTTGACAGGCTCCATTCAACGCCTAAGTTTGGGAGGCAGCTTCGGAAAAGCTGCTTTCTCAATCGATGTCATGGAGCGTCATTTATGCGTACTGGCTTTTTCAACTCCCTGGTTTTTGCCCTGCTCACTAGCGTCTCAATTGCCGCCATTTCGGCCCCTTCAGTGACGCCGGAGTCGAACCCTGCTCCTGTGGCAGCGCAGGCTTCGGCAAATGCGCCATCGGGCAAAGTCGATCTCAATGGTGCCGATGCTTCCACGCTGCAAAAAGAGCTCTCGGGTATTGGCGAAGCGAAAGCCAAGGCGATTGTTGCGTATCGTGAAACCAATGGGCCCTTCGCATCGGTGGATGAACTGTTGGAGGTGAAGGGAATTGGCAAGGCGATCCTGGATCGCAATCGCGAGAAGCTGGAAGTGAACTAAGCTGATTGTTCAACGCCAAGGGGCCGGTCATTGACCGGCCTTTTTGCATGTGCGCCAGGCATGGCGCGTTGCGCGCAAGCGCAACCAGCTTGGCTGTGGTGGCCATGCTGGTGACTTGGAGGTGAAAGTCCTCTACACACCCGGCAAGGGGAAGTGTTAGCCAGAGGCAAGGGTGTCGTGGGTGACTGCGAATCTGAAGGAAGCCCGAGGCAAAGTGCTGGCCTGACGAACAGGAAGCGGATTAGGCGGCGTAGCGGGGTGAGATGGCATGCATCATCAAAGCCCAATACTTGCACGGAACGCTACGACGTAAATCCGACAGGCATAAGCAGGAAGGTCACGCGAATTACCCTGGGAGATCTGTACGTTTGCCCCTGTGCTACCGACGCCGAGAGGCGACGGGATGAGCGTGCAGAAGTCAGCCGAGGCCGTAGTAAGTGGCGAATAACCGCGTCACCAAGGGCCGAACAGGTTATGCCGCCAGTAGGCGTCAGAGTCTCGCTGGATACCGAAATGCAGAAATTTCTCCCAGAGAAGACTGTTACTCCTAGTCCCGGACAGAATCCGAGGATGACGGCTGACAGCGCACAGGTATCGGCGGCGTCTGTGACGTGGACGAACGCGGAGTCGGACACGCTGATGGAACGGGTGCTTGCACCCGCCAACCTTAAGCGTGCGTATCAACGCGTAGTTAGCAACAAGGGCGCACCGGGTGCCGATGGCATGGCGGTCGACCACTTGGCGGGCTACGTGAAACAGTATTGGCCGACCCTCAAGGCTCGGTTGCTGGCCGGTGAGTATCACCCGCAAGGTGTGCGCGCCGTCGAGATCCCCAAACCCAAAGGTGGAACAAGACAGCTGGGCATTCCCAGCGTCGTGGATCGCCTGATCCAGCAGGCGCTGTTGCAACAGCTCACGCCGATCTTCGACCCACTGTTCTCGGACTACAGCTACGGCTTTCGTCCGGGCAGAAGCGCTCACCAAGCCATTGAAATGGCCCGTGTCCATGTGGCGGCGGGCTATCGCTGGTGTGTGGAACTTGATCTGGAGAAGTTCTTTGATCGGGTCAACCACGACGTGCTGATGGCCTACGTGGAGCGTCAAATCGAAGACAAGCGAGTGCTCACGCTAATCCGGCGTTACCTCGAAGCGGGAACTATGTCAGACGGACTCGCCAGTCGACGGCAGGAAGGGACGCCGCAAGGCGGCCCCCTCTCGCCGCTGCTGTCGAACATCCTGCTCAACGAACTTGACCGTGAGCTGGAGCGACGGGGCCACCGTTTCGTGCGCTATGCGGATGACGCGAACATTTATGTGCGTAGCCGTCATGCTGGCGAGCGAGTGATGGCAGGCGTCGAGCGCTTTCTGCGGCAGCGTTTGAAACTGACGCTGAATAGGGAAAAGAGCCGCGTGGCACGGCCTTGGGTCTGCGACTATCTGGGTTATGGGATGAGCTGGCATCGACAGCCGAGGCTGAGAGTGGCGACGATGAGTCTGGGTCGCCTGCGTGGCCGACTCAGAACCTTGCTGCGTGGAGCGAGGGGCCGAAAGTTGTCGGACGTAGTCAAGCAACTGAACCCTGTCCTGCTTGGCTGGAGTGGTTACTTCAAGCTCAGCCAGAGCAAAGGTCCCCTTGGAGAGCTTGACGGATGGGTGCGTCGAAAACTTCGTTGTGCCGTGTGGCGTCAGTGGAAGCTGTCCTCGACGAGGGCCCGCAACCTGATGCGTCTCGGGCTCAGCGAGGTGACCGCCTGCAAGTCAGCCTTCAATGGTCGAGGTCCATGGTGGAACGCGGGTGCATCCCATATGAATCTGGCTCTGCCAAAAAAGCGATGGGATGCACTGGGGCTTGTCTCGATACTGGATACGATAAACAGACTTAGTCGCATAGCCTGAACCGCCGTATACGGAACCGTACGTACGGTGGTGTGAGAGGACGGCGGATGTAAATCCGCCTCCTACTCGATTTTGGCGTTATGGACGGCGGCTTGCCTTCTATCGGTATGTAAAAAATTACGGCTATCATATTGTCTTTGGATTATGCCTATAATAATTCCTGAGTCCGCCAAAGCAGACGCTCATCTTCCAATCGCATCCTCCCAGGAGCACGCTCATGAATTCTGTCCAAACCCAAGGAACCGCCCTCGTCACCGGAGCCTCCTCCGGAATCGGCGCCATCTACGCTGAGCGGTTGGCGGCGCGTGGTTTTGATCTGTTGCTGGTCGCTCGCGACGAG
>LNAP01002589.1_pt1 | contig 17966 bp, 23 predicted proteins | sample 602601 | NCBI WGS metagenome assembly LNAP01 (sample SAMN02440304, study PRJNA202911) | soil metagenome | biome: Subtropical and temperate rainforests or woodlands; isolation source: soil samples (1 kg each in a 20% v/v slurry with milli Q water) were... ... | reverse complement strand
TGTTGTGTCAGGATGTGCATCTGACTACCAAACAGGTACGTGATGTGTTTTAAATTCTTTCTTTCATCACAAATGACTCTTTAATCACATTTCTTGCGTCGTAGTTTTTTATCATCAACTCGTGTTCGTATCTAACCATAATTCTGTTAACTTCGTTTGATTACATTTTCAGGCTCAGAGTATGATTGACCGATTTTACCGAAACGAAACCATCGGTGACGGAGAGCTGACCAAGTTAGACGTCTTGAAAAGGTAAGCATTTATTTTTTGTTGCATACAAGTAGATAAAATTGTGTGTTCCCTGTTTTAAACGCAATTTCACAATAATCAGCTGCGCCTCGTATTTGTTTTCTGTGTTTGACTTTCCTTGCCTCACTTCTCATTATTTTTTTTCTCTTCACCAATAGTGTGTGGAAGTGCCTATTGGACACTGAAAACATGTTTGACTTTATGTACCGCAACACCAGCGCGGAGCAGCGCAAGGACCTGGTATATGGTAAGTTTTATTTGAATACACGATAAAGTGTGGTAATTTTTGTACATGCACCACCGCACACTCTTTTTACTGTGTGATCAAGTTTACATGCACACGGAATGACATTCTGTTATACTGCACCAATTAAAACTTTGTGTTTGCATTCGCTTTACGTTCATTTTATTGTTCACAGCGCTCACCCTCAAACGGTACAAGTTCAATTGGTCCAACCCCACTGCCGCTTGGAATCTGAATTTAGAAGAAAAGACCCAACGCAGCATTATGATGCAAATTATCGCCATCAATAACTTCGAAAGCGAGTTCAGCAAGAATGGCTCCGGACGAGGTGACACCAGCCAACAGGTGCGTTTTCATTTTTTTATAAAATTTTTATGTTTGTTTAGTCATTATGAATCACAAGTATTGATTTCCAGAATTCATATTGTACCAAAATTTCACATTACCACTAAATTACATATTCATCTTTTCTTTTGTGCATAGGGCAACTGGTACAATTTCCGCAACGCACGTTACACCATCAACAAAGAAACCCGGGAAATTTTAATTGACCGTGACTTTGTGAAGAACCTTCCTTCCACCGGCAGCATTGAATTTGACTACGTTAGCACCACCCGTCCCATCCTCGGCGCCGACAATCCCGTAAAATTGATCACCGATGATGAATTGTACGTGTTTATGGAGCGATTGAGCTTATCCCCGCGCAAGAAGGTGACCAACGCGAAAAGCCTGTTTTTGCTCATGGACCTGCAATTGGCAAGTACGAGTTATTATTTCAAGACAGAGAATATCGTGTTGATGCTGGATTGTTTTGAAGATCACTGGGAGCTCCAGGCCCGCGTGGTGATTGTGATGTTTAGTCGCATTGTGGATTCGCACATGATTGATGTGATTTTGCGCAATCTGGAGCGACGCAGCCAGCAAGAGATTATGAAGCGTTTGGGATATCTAAACGTGATCAACCCACTCAAATGCAGTTTTGACTATGTGATCAGTCTGAAATATTTAGACAATCGCATTCTCTTAATCGCTCTGATGGAACTCGCTTCGATGGAGAGCGCCGATGAGATTATCGAGGACCCAAGCACCGAATTTCCAATTCAAGCCATCTATGGTGCTTATACACGCACCCTGAACGACACCCGCCCGGAGACCATGCGCTTCGAATTCACCGATTTTGGCAAACGCACCAAAGTGGTGAACTGGGCCGCGCGGCGTGACTTGCTGAAGAAATTTTTAGTTGGTACGACGCCTATTGATGAAAATGTGTACAACGTCATCACCATGTACAAAGAGCTTGAAGCAGAGGGCAAGCTCACAGAAGGACCGATTGATTTGCAGCACATGAATTACCAGCGGCAGTTGAAGACTCCACAGCACCGCGCGTCACGCAACACGGTGAGAATGGTGAACGCCATGCGCACGAGCAAGCGCTAAAAAAAGAGAAAAAATTAAAGGAAAGAAAACAGCGCGTATTGTTGATGATCTTTATTTCATTCCAGGTATAATACAGTAAATCAGAAGACTTCTGACTGACCTGACCTCAAAACTTTCTTTAACTTTTATTTTTACCGTCTTCAAAAGAATTTCTGATCGCAAACAATATCAAAAGGACGAGCAAACTTTGTTCTATACGCAAACTTTGAAATTAAAAAACAGATCCCTTTTTTCTATATCCACGACATGCTACGGTTGGTAGCGTCTGTCTGTTAATCTTTGCTTTCTTTATCCCTTGAAGTGAGTGGCCGACTCGTTGATCGCCTCGCGCAGCGTGTCCACGATCTGGTCCAGGTGCTTCTTTTCACTGACCAGCGGCGGCGACAGAGGCACTGTGTTGCCCGTGAAGCGCAGCAGCAGGCCCTTGTCGAAGCAGCGGTCGAAGATGTCCTGAGCGCGCGCGCTGGGCACGTTGCCACTGGCGGGGGCAAATTCCACGGCACCCATCAGTCCAACGTTGCGGATGTCGACCACGTGCGGCAGGCCCTTCAGGGAGTGCACCTTCTCCTCCCAGTAAGGAGCAAGCGTAGCGGCATTCTCAAACAGCTTCTGCTCCTTGAAGACGTCCAGGGAAGCAATACCGGCAGCCATCGCCAGAGGGTGACCACTGAGAGCAAAGCAGATGTAAGTTAGAAAAGTGTTACTCGTAAGAGTAAAGTTAGCATTTAAGGTACCTGTAAGTGTAGCCGTGGTAGAACTCAATCTGCGCGCCAGCTGCCTTGTGCGCCGCGTTGTAGATCGTGTCGTACACGTGACCCTGGGAAATGACGGCACCACAGGGCACTGCAGCGTTGGTGAGACCCTTCGCGCAGGTGATCATATCGGGGGTCACGTCGAATTTGCGCGTGGCAAAAGTATCGCCGAGACGGCCGAAGCCAGTGATGACCTCGTCGAAGATGAGCAGGATGTTGTGCTTGGTGCAGATCTCGCGGATGCGCTTCAAGTAGCCCTCAGGAGGAGGCAACACACCGGTACTGCCAGAAACAGGCTCGATGATCTAACGGTGAACGAAAACGAAATTTAAAGACATGTTAGAACTGATAGAATTATCATCTCAATTCAACGCATAAGACAGACATCATCATAGACAGATAAATGAATGAATTAATGAATGAATGTACAACATATCAAAGCAGCAAGGAACGTACCACAGCGGCGATGTTGGAAGCATCGTGCAGGGCCACAACTCTCTCCAGGTCCTCCGCCAAGTGGGCACCCCAAGTAGGCTGGCCTCTGGAGAAGGCAGCGTCCTTGATGGAGTGGGTGTGGGCGATGTGGTCCACAAAGGGCAGACTGTTGCCACCGAAAGCCTTCCTGTTCGTGCCAATGCCACCAACGCTGATGCCTATAGAATGTTGTGCAAAGATTAGACCCAATGTTGTAGTTAAACAAGTACTAAACAATCAGAACTAACCTCCGAAGCCCACGCCGTGGTATCCGCGCTCTCTGCCGATAAACCGCACCTTGCTGCCATCACCATTTGCACGGTGGTACTGCAGGGCAATCTTCAGGGCAGTGTCCACAGCAGTGGAGCCGCACATGGTGAAGAAGACGTCGTTGAAGTCTCTGCCCGGTAGAAGCTTCAAGATCTCCTGGGAGAACTGGTAGGGCAACTTGTGGGAGGTGCTGAAGCTGGGGACAAAGTCAAGTGTCTCGACTTGAGTCTTGATGGCTTCGACGATCTTCTTCTGTCCGTGACCGACGTTCACGCACCACAGTCCAGACATTCCATCCAGAATGGGGGTTCCGTCTTCAAGAAAGTAGTGGACTCCTTCGGCCTTGACGAAGATGCGAGGGTCCTTTCTGAAGTTGACGTTGTCGGAAAAGGGCATCCAGTAGTTGTCGTAGGTGACGTCCTGGCTAAAGGCACGAAGCGTCTGCTTCTTCACGTGCGCCGGGATGCTCCTGAGATTGATACTAGCCCTTGATAACATTTTAAAACTAAACTTTGCAAGTTAGGGTTGTTTACATTGATTGTGAAAAACGTCGGGAGCAAGATATGTTAGGGGCGTTGGAGACTTGAAGTAGAACAACATTCTCACAACGCATATACATTATAGAATAATATGAATATAACCCCATTAGTTTATGCACAACAACGCATATATAGGAGTAAATAACTGTCACACACAGAATAAAAACTGACGGTAGCAACGACTTTTGTTTACCGGTTGCCAGCTGTTTCGAAGGCGGCTCCCCCTCGGAGAGAGAAAAGGGAGAGAGATTGTGCAAGGATACATGTAAAATGTCACTGATGGAGTTTCAATGGAAGCATTCAGGCTACGCTATTTTACAGAGGTTTCTATGCTTACTTTCTGCAAAATGCCGCACTTAAATTTACAGTTTGCAATTTAATACAACCGGGTAACTTCAGCAAACGTGATCCCAACGAATTAACCGATTATGCACTACAGAACATTTGGAAATGAAACGATCGATTCACACTCTGCAGAATATCTTCAAAGGTTCCACAGACCTTTCACTTTTCTACAATGGGTGATTTCGGTAGCCCCAGCTATTGGGTAAGAATTTAGTGCATCTTTTTGTTGCAACATCATTTGTAACGCCGTCGTTTGTAACGTGTTCTCTGAACCCCAGGATGAAAGATATTCAGCTGATGAACAGCAATATGATTGGTACCAGGACTACAAAGCATTAGAGCGATACATATCTCCCTACTTAAAACAAGTTGCTGACTTTGAAATCTTAGTTCCTGGATGCGGGAACTCGAGTAAGCTTTCTAACCTCGACTGACGGTTTTGTTGCCCATATTAACGAATGCTGCTGTAACATTCATCAATAGAACTCAGCGCGAGTCTGTACAACCAAGGATACCGCAACATAACCAACTTTGATATATCCACTGTGGTAATCAGCCAAATGAGTGACACTTACTCCCAGCTTGAAGATATGGAATGTAGGCATTTTGATCTTACAAATTTTGTGACAGAATACTCTTCCTAAAATGCTTCACGTGCAATGATACTCTGCATAGTCACCGTCATGGATGCAAGAAATTTGGAGTTTATACCTGATCAATGCTTTGATCTAATTATTGACAAAGGTATGTAATTATTTTTGACGTTACTATCATACTCCACAATTTTTAACATCTGTGTTCGATTTTGGTTTCACTTTCGCCAACAACATTTCAGCGCTTTTTGATGCCGTGCTGTGTTCTGAGAACAATCTTAAGGATATTCAGTCATTTTTGAAGGAAATGTACCGTGTGCTGAAGACGGGTGGTGTGTACCTGTTGATCTCGCACGGAGCGCCGGACAACCGCGTTAACCACATCAAGCGCTATATTGATGTTGACATCGACGTTGTGCCTATTCGTAAGTCGCTGAAGTGTTTGTATTTTGCACCATAGCTTGTTGCCTCGCTGTTGAATAGGTGGAGGTCAAGGAGTCGTAATTTGTTAGGCAAGCGTCTGATTCATATTATTGTCTCCGTTATTACCACAGCCAAGCCGGAATTGAAGGGAGTTGATGAGTCAGACGAAGCTTGCTACCACTACATGTACGTTTTGTCCAAGAACAGTAACTAAATCCGGTATGATGCTAGTTTTGTATAGGTCGGAAAGCCTATTTTTCAGTGAATGAAATGTTGTATGAACATAAATTGCAGATTTGATTTTTAAAGCATGGGAACGAAAGCCAACAAACATCCTTTTATAATAAATGACAGGCAGAACTCACCCAGTAATCATGTATTTAACCACAGTTCCAGCACGATTATTACTTTACCTGGCTTCAGCTTTGTTATTTGTACGTACGTTGCTTCCACATTCGCAAAGCCAGCAGATTGTTGTGAGCGGACTTGATCACAAAATCGACCCGATTCGACTCTCCACACATCGCTTTCAGTATTCACATTCTCTTTTCGAGGCCTTCAATTATCTACCATGGGAAAGCAGAAACAAACAAGAAAGTTCGCAGTTGCTAAGAAGATGATCTCAGCGAAAGACCCCAGAATGTAAAGTCTCGTACAACTTTCATGACCGGATGACACACCTTACAAGTTATGATTCTTTTATCTCTACATTAGCACCAAAAACCAAACGAAACAGGCCGAAACGGTGGCTAAAGAAAACAAGGCCAAGGAAGTTGCACAGAACCAAGTTACACAGGTCCCAACTTCAATGTTCTTCCAGTACAACACGCAGCTCGGCCCACCATACAACGTCCTCGTGGATACTAACTTTATCAACTTTAGTATCAAGAACAAGCTTGAAATATATAAATCTATGATGGATTGTTTGCTCGCCAAGTGCATTCCCTGCATCACGGATTGTGTGATGGCTGAATTGGAGAAGTTGGGTTCAAAATATCGTTTGGCGCTGCGCCTGGCAAAAGACCCTCGTTTTGAGCGCCTTCCCTGCACACACGAGGGCAATTATGCAGATGATTGCTTGCTTCAGAGATGCCAACAGCACAGATGTTACATTGTCGCCACGTGCGATAAGGACCTGAAGAGAAAGATCAGAAAGGTACGTCTTGTTGCCTTCCGGACTGTAAAGCTGTCTTATCTTATCTGTTAACCAGTTGGTCTGTGTATTAATTCGTATGTATTGTTTTATCGCTTTATTACTTCTGCAGGTTCCGGGAGTGCCTATCATGTACATAAACAGCAGAAAATACAGTATTGAGCGCATGCCTGAAGCTTTCGGTGCCCCAAAGAACTAAGTCTAACTCAGTGTACATACAGTGTTGTTTTATCTTGTTAATAAGAAAAATTGATGAATAATTCTCATCTTCGTTAGAATCACAAGCTTGTCGCTCACAAATAACGGTAACGATCTTGCTCTTAATAGCATCAGACGGCTAGTGATTTTAAATCGGCTCTTGCTGTCGTTTCGAACTGGAAAGTTCAAATGGTTTGCTCACATTCTTTATAATCGCATTGCGCGCCTGCCATCGTTCGGACTAAAGGTTTCTTTTGCATTCAATTGTAGACTCGCGCTGCCACATAATAAATTGCCCGCAAACCCCCCAAAATGTCCGTTCGTATAAAACGAGATCAAACTTACCAACTTATTTTCAATTTAAACTTAAATGACAGAAGAGGTTGGTTCAGTATCAATGGATTCAATGTCATCTTCTCCTGGCCCACCTTCACTCTCTGGACTCTCGTGCCTTCAACAAAACGATGGGCTCCTAGTCCATTTCCAGCAAAACAGTATCCACCAACAACCATACCGTCCATCGCGATCATTGTGCAACGCTCACAATATCTTACCATTTTCTCTTTGCGAGGACTCCGGATGCCAGGATGACTTTAAAATTGCTGGCCAAAGTTCCGGCCTTGAGTTCCCCGAATCCCGGAAGACTGGATTTCATCAACACCACTTTTCTGAGCCACTTTTATTTTGGAGCTTGTAAACACACAGTATAATGAGCAAGTCTGTTGATACACTTTTCTGGAGCTCTCTGGGCAAGAAAGGGCCTCTTCTATTTGGCGAAGAATGCGCCAGTGCCGCGTTGTGGATGTTTCTAGCGCTCCTTCAGCGCTGTGTGTTGCTGTTGCTACGCATTGAGCCTTATGTTCCTACGGGCATTATATTCGCATTCCCTTTGCTTCTGCAGGTATTGAATTCTGATTTGAGCAACATGTTAGCCATCCGGTCCTTGACGGCTTGACTTTTCTTGAACCATTCAGTTTGTTGGCAAATATGTGCCATTTTTGAGAGAAAATTATCCTGTTTTGCCGGTGCGGATAGCAGAGGGAATCATGGGTAAGAAATGTTTTCTAATCATGGGAAGTGAGCTTGTCTTGTCTGTGTTTCTAACCTTTCTTTTTGCTGTATTTGACAGGCCGGATAGCACCTTCAAATATGATGGTGGTGATTCCTGCTCACTTTCTTGGCAGCGTAGCGGGCATCGTGCTGTTCAAGACTCTTTTCCCATTTATGCCTGAAGTGGTAAGCATTTGCTCTATTTCTTGTATCACTCTGTCGCTGTACACTTTCTTATCGTTCTGGTTCCACATCCTGCACAGGTGTTTCACCCCATCGGCAACCTGCACGGCATGATCAATTTCGGTCTCTTTGTCGAGGCATTTGCAACGTTTCTCTGCACAGTGGTGATTCTCGTGCTGCCCGAAATGCTCTCGGTGAACAAGCTCAACCCGAAGATCCTCTCGGTGGTTATGTTGCCGATCGTCTTTCTGCACCACAATGCGCAGTGGTGTAATCTCAACCCCTCTGTGGCGTACGCCTTGTGGTACGTGAACCGCGTACGGTACGAAATCCCCAGCGGCCCGCAATTGCTGAACATCATTGCTCCTTTTCTGGGGGCGGTGGCGGCGGGGTTGTTCTGCAATGCGTTCTTTCCCGACCGACCCACCAGCTGGGCCCGGCGTACCGAGCGATTCAAATAGTCACAAAGTTAAGAGTGTATTTTTTTAGTACGTGTAGTTTTTTTCCTACTTTGCTGGATTTTTGGTTTGATCGTGAAAAGCGAGGAAAAGCTAATATCTTGAAGTGTGCAATCGTACCTTTCTTTCGAACAATGCGTGTGTATAAAATAAGATTTGGTGGATTTGAAAAAATACGTTCACTTCATTTCTTCTTCTTGTTGATAAGGTTATTGCTATTCGACAATCCACGATTCGCCCCTGCCAGTGCTTTAACATAGAGAAGAAAGAAAGAAGAGTTTAATTACTTCGGCAGTTTTCCTTTATTACAAACAGGACCGTGTCTTCAAATTCTATCCAATAAGTGTTCAGCTGATGGGACAAAACATAAAACAACGAGAATACTGCAATTGCAAACAAAAGAACCGCATAAAAAACTCAAACATACCATGATGTGAGTGTACTTCACGCATACCATAAACAAACCAAAGTTTAGGACAAAATATATACAATATTGTGTCCAGTTTTCGATTTTTTTGGCACGTCTACACTTAATTTAAAAAACAATACCTTCATTACATACAAAACACCGATACAGAAGGACTTATACCGGGCACAGATAAAATGTCTGTTGCATACTTTCTATAAATTTTCTACAATTGCACCCGCGTTTGTGCGGTTGGACAGGCGCCAGTGCAAGAACTCTTGACTTTTCTACCCCAAGGTAGTTTATTTTTACGCACCGTTGGTGAAAACCATGGTGGTGTCGGCGCACTTGCCGCCACTGTAGTCGGCCTTGTAGGTGACGCCGTTGGGCTTAGTGCGGGTGTTGTCGTCGTAGGTAAAGGTCCAAGACAGCTTGGCGGAGGAGGCGCCCTGGTTCATCACGCAATCGTAGATGGTGCCCTCGTACTGCGCATAGGAGCCGCGGTTGATGGACAGATCCTGGGGGAAGATGTTGATGGGCTGGTTGCCCGAGCCACCGAGGCGGTTCGCGAGGATGTGGCCGGCATCGCAGTCCTGAACGCCATCGTCGTCAAGAGTGCGGGAATAGCTCTGCGTGCAGGAAGTGGTGTCGGTTCCCTTGTCCAGATTGGACTTGACTACGGTGGTGCTAGCAGACTGAACCACAGCGTGGCCACCTTGCATCGCGTATACGTACGTCGCGGTCTCGCCACCGGCTGGAGTAAGCGACAAAGTATGAGCCAATGTTAAAACTATTTTTGAAAATGCGAAAATTGGCACAAAGTGAAGAAATGACATACCATTGACAAGGGTATTGGTTCCCGAGACAGGGCAGGGGACAGTGGTGCAAACACAAGTGGTATCGGAGGACAGATCCGCTCCCTGGCGCAAGTAATCAGCAGAAGCACTAGCCAGCAGGCCAGCGATGATAGTGGACAAGAACATCATTGTTTGAAGGGATTTTGCGCGGACCAATTAATTATAACTTTGGATATACGTATCTTCCTGGAAAGAACACTGTGATTTATCAAATGAATGATGAAACTTATGGTCTGCAAGCGGACTTCAAGACGAGCTCCACCTGTTCACCCGCTGCTGCAGAGAGAGAGAGACCCTTTCCAGCAAAACGGACCAATGTTTCTGTCAATGAACACTATACAAGCTATTTGTGCATGGGAAATGTCATTTAATCTCAACTGTCCACGTTCGTACGTACGTTCAAGATAAACTCATTCTAAACGATATTAACAAAATACGTCGTAAAATACTTCCAGACGAACAAAAAACTTCAGCGGACATCTACAAGTCTAAACTCGAGAGCTAGTGCTATGAGCTATCCAGACTGTAAAGTGCACATCGATCTGCTGGTTGGAGCAGCGATGCATTTGTTTGACTCCAGGATTGTGAATACACGAACCCAGATGATATTGATGCGTGATCCAATCCTCGTGGACTGCAACAGCACCATCTCAGCTTCCGGTAAGCCAACCACCACGCCCTTCAGCTAGTTTGATGTTTTAAATGCAGTTTGTTGTCTTTGCTTCAGAACTACGCGAGAGTCTTGCTGCATGTGCGGAAGAAATTGGCGTTGGTTACTCAACCCTGGATTCGAGATTACTATTTCGCTATCCGCAAAAGACCACATATGGAAATAAGAGTACAAACGTTAGCCAAAGTAATAGTGGGTATGATCTACTTACCACGAATATTGAAGAAGTCTTGCGAAAAGCTCCGTGTATCCTACATATTGAGTCGTTTGACACTGTCTTTCATGATCCTGCTCAACAACACGCGTCAAACCCCGATGACAGTCAAGAAGAGTTATTTCTGCAAGCGTTCCAAGCATTTTGCAACGATCTATATAGTAACATAGAGAGTAACTACCAATGTAATAGTACCAAGAAGAACGCTACTGATATCAACCAACATTCCTTAGTGCTAGTGGTAAGCACAAATCAGTCAACCGCAATCAAGCCACGAATGAAAGCGCTGTTCTCTGCAGAAATAAAGTTGCCACAGACTGGTATAAGTGCATCACAGTTTACTACACTGCTTCAGCAATGTAGTGTCTATACCACAAACGATACGGTCAGTACCGACACTGGTACACAAATACTGCTTATCAACGCAGAGGCAGAGAAGCTACTGTACAATCATGTTCACACACACGCCCTGAGTTACGCAGCAACAGTCATGTTAATCGACGAAGTGAAGAAACGCACCATAGCTAGGGTAGATAGTCCTATATGGATTCACACATTGGGAATAGATACGACGAACACCACTTTACCGTTACAACCCGTGGCTCAGTGTACCACAACCAGCACTTTGCAAATCACATCTTCTGATGTAAAGAAAGCCCTAAGCGAGGTTCCTTGTTTAAATGCATTCGACACCACGAGTGGTCTAGAGAGCCAGAAAGGGGGTCAAAAACAAGCCAGTATTGCACCCGTCCACTGGGCCGATATTGGTGGCTTAGACAGGTAAGATTAAAGCAATTCACGCTCTGTTATGCAAGAATTTTTTGCAAAGTGGTTCAAGCTCTCTAATTTGTACCTCAGCTCTCTAATTTGTTAAGCTGTTTAATTTCTATATTCTTGTCTGTTTTTGCCTTTTGTGCTTGTACGCAGAGTGCGCGGTGAGATTTTAGAAGTATTGGAACTGCCGTTCAAGTATCCGGAATTGTTCTTTCCGGGATGCCCTCGCAGGCAGGGCGTGCTGCTATACGGTCCTCCAGGTAATACTTATTTTATTACATAATATACGAATTGATATCAGTGCCAATCTTGTATTTGGGACTTGTTAAAGAGTTCGTCGGGGTATTATTATTTTTGTACATGTGCAAAATGTTGTTGCTAGGCACTGGCAAGACGCTGGTGGCAAGAGCTGTGGCAACAGAGTGTGGCATGGCTTTTATCTCTGTTAAGGTATACGCTTTCTTTGAAAAATCTTGGTGTGCGGCCTTTTGAATGTGTATTGCATTATCAACACCTGGCACATCAATACTCATAGTAGATAACTTTCTGAACGCAATTTTGCATGCTAAATTGTACCACTGTTCATGTTTTTGTGCTATCAATACTGTCAACAGGGTCCGGAGTTGCTAGATATGTACGTCGGAGAATCCGAAAAGAACGTTCGAGACGTGTTTACCCGAGCCCGCGAGGCCGCGCCGTGCGTGTTGTTTTTCGACGAGATTGACTCGCTGGCACCTGCACGGGCCAAAGGAAATGCCTCCGGGGGTGGCATTATGGATCGAATGGTGTCACAGTTGTTGACTGAGATGGACATGGTGGTGCAGCTGAATGCCGCCGCGGTGACAAGTGATGCCGGCGCGAACCAACAGCACGATAGTTCCGTGAAGTCTATCAACAAGAGTGAAGATAGTGAAGATAAAATTACCAGTGAAAGCAGAGACACCGCGAAGGTCACGGGAAAGCTTGTGTTTATTATTGCTGCTACCAATAGGCCCGATTTATTGGACCCTGCACTGCTCCGGCCAGGACGGTTCGACCGGAAAATATACCTGGGTGTGTGCAAGGTAAACACAAACTGTTTGTTTCTATGGTCATTACTGTTTTTTAAGGGTTTGTTGCCAACTTTTTGTCTGTTCCTTGATAAAATCCAGTTTTCCAATTTGTATTATTTCTATCCTTATACGTGCATTTTTTTGATGACCACACATTTTCTATTTGTTTTCAGGACATACCAGCACGGCTGCAGATCCTGCGCGCACAAACCCGCAAATTTACACTGTCACATTCAGTTAACCTGCACGCGGTCGCAGAATCCCTGCCGCTGAATGTAACCGGGGCTGACATCGGCGGCGTCACTTCTACCGCCTACGGAGTTGCATTGAAGAGAAAACTAGCTCAGTTGCGCTACCAAGCGATGTTGCATTTGCGTCCACTGGATAGTGTGGGTTCTATTGACAGTGATAAGGACCCTCCACACAGCTCTGAGCGAACAAAAGAACCAGACGATTTCGCCGTACAAACGTATATCAACCAGCTGGACTCACAGGAATTAACGATAACTGTTGAACAAGAGGATTTACTTTTTGCAGCACGCAATGTTCAACCGTCCGTGGTCGATTTAGAGTACTATGAAAGCCTGGGTGATGTTTATGATGACACACGATCTTAATTAACAGAGATAATTTCTCAATTTACATAAACGCATTAAAGTGTAATAAACCATCACGATGCTAGCTTAAAGCTGTCCGTCTTCCAATTTAGCGATACAGTAGCATCCGTAAATTCCTGTTTTGTGATATATTTTTACACTTGTTAGCCACACAATCCTTGCAATTACGTGATGCAAGAAAGCAAAACATACTCACCTCAAAAACTATATTCCCTGATGGTAGCATGATTGCAAACATAACCGGTACACCCCGCGCTTCTTCTAATAGTTTTAGCATAATGCGAGGAGATAGCATATTCAAACCCGACCTAAGATACAAAAAGAGTGAAAAAAAATGTAACTGTAAAGAGTTCGTAAACTGTACCTAGTATTGTCGAATAGAGTCAATTGTGCAAAGCTAAAGTCATAAGAGCTACGTACATTACTACTACGTAAGAAGTAGGTGTCGTCTCTGGCAGGTTTCGTTTGAATAACTTTGCGTCGTATGCGTGAACGTTGAAGCATACCAGCGCCTCCAGCAGGGTGCAACTAGGATGAGCCACTAGATAATCTGTTTAGCAAAGAAAACATAGAGTAAATTTGAGGTTATCTATGGGTACAATTCTCTGTAAAGAAAGTATCGTAAATGGACTTACCGTACACATCGCCATCACACGTGAAGCTTCTTAGTTTTGAGGAATGGCGTACCACTATGTACTTCAAATTCTAGAACCAGGAGAAAAAGTTAGGGGCGTATGCATGAAGCTTATTATAGAAATGTATACCTTGAGTTTTAAATAGGCTAAATAACAAGCGTGGGGCACGCTTTGTAACACCAGACTGTATAAACCCTCCCTGTCCAGCACCTCTCCATCCTTTTCTAAATACACTTGCTGTAGTTCAGCCAGATGCTGAACCTCCTCCGGATACAGATACATAACTCCATTGCGTACAAATCCCATGTTTTTAAAGAAGCTTCCTTTGAGCTTGACAATTTCAGCCAGGTGTATGTCTCCGTGCCATATCGAGTGCGTCATGTGATGGCGCAGTCGCTCGTAGTTCACCTTGTCTTGCTTTTCCGACCCCTCCACCGACTGCATACTGTCCTTCAGGTTAGCTCCACTGTCTTCCTCCATCTGTGTGCGATACTTTCAGTGTGCTAGCACGATCCTCTAGTGGAAATGACTTCGCCGTAAAAATGAGGTGTGTTGTGTAACGGTATGCGTTCAGTATGGCTGTTTCCCAATCATCGAACTATTATTTGTAATCTACAGTTGACAGCATTGTTGTTGGGTAACATCGTCTGAATTTAGAATGACAGACTCGCCTGCTACTCTTCTGCTCCAGCTAGCTGCGGCTATCTCAGTATCTTGCTCAGCCAGCGTGATACTGACCGCTGTTCTGTTCCCGACGATGAGAAGAAAGTTATTCATGCAGATCATTTGCTACATATCGCTTGCTGATATGGTGGGCAATGCATTGTATATACCACCGAATAGACCGTCAAATGGTTCATTTGCGTGTTCTTTAGAAGGATTTATAAACTTATATGCGTATCCAGTGAGTTGGCTGTGGACAACTGTCCTGATGTACTTTCTATACAATCTCGCGCTACAAGGGAAGCTGCCACTATCTCTTCCTATCTTTCACGGCATATGTTGGGGCGTACCATTTGTATTCACACTGCTCAATCTGACGACCAATTCCTATGGACGAAGTGATGATTATCCGGATTATGAAGTATGCGTACTCAGTGGAAACTATGAAAGCGGCACGATCTGGCATACAATCACATACGACTCATTGTGGTTGTTTTGCATAATTTTGATGGGTTATATGTACTTTCGGATACTTTGTCTGCGTGCCAGTGACCTCGCGATTTCCGTGGAACAGTTCACATTGGCAACAAAAACACTTGGCAAGTATCCAATTGCGTTGTTTGTGTTTTGGCTTCCCCACATGCTCAGTGTGTTTCTCTTGCGAGCGATTCTGTGGAAGTACAATCTGGTGGATTATTATGTAGCTTCGTTAGTGGTGAAAATATTGCACGGCGTGGCTACCGCGCTGATATTCTTTTTCGATTCGTCGGAAGCGCGTTATTTGTGGCACGAGCTGTTCAAACGGACCATGAAACAGCTGTTTCCTGCCTGGTGTTTGTGTCAAAATGCAGAAGACGATGAGGCTCGTTCCCGCGAGTCCTCGGTGGATCCGTCTCGGTGGGGTGATAAAGCGTTCAGTCTTACGTATAGTATAGACGATGCGAACCGAAAAAATCCCAATATACCCACGTTTGTGTTCCACCCTCGTTTTTCGACGGGAGACCCCGAAGGATAGTGTAGAAAACAAGGTTATTATGTAACTGTAATTTTGTTGTATTCTGTGCCTTGTTGGTGTTGTGTTGTTGTGCCGGTAATTTCCCTCCGGATAAATAAAAACGGTAACATCTGGTCATCCTTCGAATGTTTTTTTTTTTCTCGATGACACTTTCATTTCTCTCAAAACTTATTGAAGAAACTCATACTAAAGGCGCCAATCAATTATGGAAGTTGCGTAGTATTCTGCCGAAAATAGTAAGCTTGGGAGGCAAGTCCGAAGCTGACACTTTCCAAAATTACCGCTTCTTATGGATTTTTCTACCATTATTGTTTATTATTGTTGATTTTTTAAATATTCATTCTTGTTAGTTAACAAAGAGATAAATATAAAAAACATATTACATGAATCAATTACTCGTCGTTAGACGAACCATTCATGATATGTAAATCATTATAACAATTGATTTTAAATACTAAATTCCATAGAACTAATCAAACACAATGCTGGGGTCGAAAACCCGAAGTGAACATCATACACTGCACGTTTTGCATCATATATTGTTTTTGTTTAGCTTTGTTAGCGCCCATTGCGTAAATTATACGACTGATATCACATGAATAAATACTCCTACAACAATTTCCATTCTTGACCGAATACAAACAGAAGAACGTCGTCGTCTCATCACCAAATTCAGGCGGAGGCGGAACAAGACAGACAGCTCGAGGTGCCTGGGGATGAATACTGACCAACAGGACACGCGGTGCACGACGCCGCGCCGGCTTCTGACACAGTGCCTGCGGGACACATAATGGCCTGAGCCGCGCCTTGGAGAGAGAAGAAGCCAGCCGGACTGACGGTGCAAGTTACGGAAAAAGCACCGGAATACGTACCGGCGGGACAGGGAACGCACTGCGCAAAGCCAGACACAGCATAGGTGCCGGCGGGGCAGAGCACGCAGCTGTTAGAAAGCAGAACAGTGCCGTCGGGACACACGCCAGGCTGCGCGGTGGGGCTAGGCACGGGGAGAAGAGATGGCGCTGTGGATGGAGAAACAGAAGGAGACACTGGCGGATCAGGTTTATACTCCAGCACCGCATAGCCGTCTCCTGTGGAGAAATTTCTTAGTCCGGTCGTGAAGGTACTGTGGAAGGTGAAAGTAATAAAACATGGACTTCATATTAACTTCCATAGACTACAGTAAACTCTGGAGTCTGGGGAACTTTTGTGTTTTTGCTTCCAACGAATATGGTACTTATTCTAGTTCTTTTTACTTGCATCTCCTAACAGCAAGTTTCAAACAAACTATGTACTACCAAGACAGTTTAAACACAAAGAAAATCTATTCATCGTTCAGAAGACGCAAATACTTGGGCAACTCAACGTCGGAATATAGCACAGATTGAAAATACAACTTTGATATTCTGCAACTACCATGTACCGTGATTTCTTTGCAAGCTGCGAAAGTTGCAGAAAATGCATTCGCCAACAAATCTTCAAGATCAATGCACAAAAACTGCCAACCGTCTTCAATTTGCAAAGGAAGCTTTGCACTTCGTCGGTCCGCTGTGATAAAACTTGCCTTATTCGTGATCACAATGTTCTTCATTTCTCCAGTATCATCGACACATGTAAGAACAAATGTCAAAAAACGATCAACACTTTTGAAGTTGACTACCAGATATTGTCGCGAGCAATCCACAAAGAATGTGATACTGGATTCATGACCAATTAATTCGATGACTGACGGAGGCATCGTCAAGCTCAGCTCTTTGTCTTCTGTTATGCTGATTTCGGTTCCTTTGACCATGCAATCAAGCATATCGAAGTCGATTGGAGAGTCATTGGGGGGAAGAACAGGAGTAAGCTCCATCGTCGCTTTGCACAGTAGAATAAATTTTGCCGAGGAATCAATTGGAGGTCGGTTCATGTAACGGTTTGTTCCGTATATATACGTTTGTATGCACAAACACGTCATAATCAACGCGAAATAAAGAAGTACGAGTAAGGTGCTTCGTGATTCAACTATCCTTTCTTAAACAATATGATACTGGAACTATGAACTAACTAAATTGGTCCTAGCAAGCAGGAGTGAAGAGACGATAGCACACGCGCACCATACGCGTAATAGAAACAACATTCAACGCTAACAAGACCAGCAAACACACCAAAAACGGCGCCCGTTCTGGTACATCGTACCACGTACAATCTCCAGGTGTACAAGGTACTTGATCGATCATGTTCTTACTTTCGAAGAAAATGGTCGTTAGCACCTGACTGGAGAAGTAGTACACGCGCCAATAGAGGTACATCGAGATGGTCACGATAAGCGTGGCGATCTGGGCTCTGCGCCAGTTCCGGAGGGATAGCAGCTTGAATACGTCGAGGGGCACGTCGCACATGTCGTGGCACAGCGCCACCAGTGACCCAATCTTAGCGTATCCTAAAAAATAAGAAAGTAAATAAATGGCATTAGTGTGGGTAAGGCATTTTAAGAAATGTTGCGAGAGCAGACAGGAAAAAAAGGTTGAAAATTTCACACAAGTGATACACCTGACCGTTTGGTGCGCGATACAGTGTAAAATAACGAAATAAAAAACTGTCAACAGCATTAATTCATACCTGCAAAGAGGGACACCACCGCCATCATCGCGGCAATGTTGTGATGAAACGCGCGCAAGTGCTCTCCTTCCTTCCGCTCGCTGCGGTTCGACAT
>LNAP01002587.1_pt1 | contig 17972 bp, 13 predicted proteins | sample 602601 | NCBI WGS metagenome assembly LNAP01 (sample SAMN02440304, study PRJNA202911) | soil metagenome | biome: Subtropical and temperate rainforests or woodlands; isolation source: soil samples (1 kg each in a 20% v/v slurry with milli Q water) were... ... | reverse complement strand
GAAACCGCCGCTGCCGCCGCGACCACCCCGGCCCCGGCCGCGGCGTCCTCGCGCCCGACCGGCCCGGAGCCGGTGGCAGGCACCGATTACGTGCTGATTGAAAACGGCCAGCCGTTCCAGCCGGCCGCCGGCAAGATCGAAGTGGCCGAGATCTTCGGTTACGTGTGCCCGGCCTGCGCCGCGTTCCAGCCGCTGATCGGGCCGTGGAAGGCGGGTCTGCCGAGCGACGTCAACTTCGTCTACGTGCCGGCCATGTTCGGCGGTACCTGGGACAACTACGCGCGTGCCTTCTATGCGGCGCAGAGCATGGGCCTGCAGGAAAAGACCCATGAAGCGCTGTATTCGGCCATCCATGCCGAGCAGACCCTGAAGGGCGAGCGCGGCCGTGATTCGGTCGAAGACATCGCCGCCTTCTACGGCAAGCACGGTGCCGACGCCAAGCAGTTCGCCAGCACCATGAGCAGCTTCGCGGTGAATGCCAAGACCAACGCCGCCAAGCAGTTCGCCCAGCGCAGCCAGATCACCGGCACGCCGTCGGTGATCGTCAACGGCAAGTACTTGGTCAAGGGCAAGAGCTTCCCCGACATGCTGCGCATCGCCGATCACCTGATCGCCCGCGAACGCGCCGCCAAGGGCAACTGATTCCTACCGAGCCTGCCACCGTCGTGAATTCCCCCACCACGCGGACCCTGCGCCTGCTGACGGCCAACATCCAGGCCGGCAGCAGCACCCGCCGCTACAGCGACTATGTGACCCGCAGCTGGTCGCATGCGCTGCCGGCGGGGCGCAAGCGCACCAGCCTGGACGCCATTGCCCAGCTGGCGCGCGGTCATGACATCGTCGGCCTGCAGGAGGCCGATCCGGGCAGCCTGCGCTCGGGCTTCACCAACCAGACCCACTATCTGGCCGAGCGCGCCGGCTTCAACTACTGGAGCCACCAGCCCAACCGCCGCATGGGCGGGGTGGCGTCCAGCGCCAATGGCCTGCTGAGCAAACTGGAACCGGTGGAAGTACAGGACCACGCCCTGCCCGGCCGCATCGGCGGGCGCGGTGTGCTGCTGGCCAAGTTCGGCGAAGGCAGCGAAGGCCTGGCGGTTGCCGTGGCGCACCTGTCGCTGGGGACCAACTCGCGGATGTCGCAGTTGGCCTTCATCGCCGACCTGCTCACCGACCATCCCAACGCGGTGCTGATGGGCGATTTCAACTGCCTGGCCGACCGTCCGGAGATGCAGGCGCTGTACCAGAAGACCAACCTGCAACCGCCGGGCTGCGCGGTGCCGACGTTCCCGAGCTGGCGCCCGGACCGGGCCATCGACCACATCCTGCTCAGCACCGGCCTGCAGCAACGCAGCGCCGAAGCGGTCCCGGCCGCATTTTCGGACCACCTGGCGCTGGCCATGGAAATCGACGTCCCCAGCCACGCGCTGCGCTGACACGTCCCGTAGAGCGGGGCTCTGCCCCGCTGCATTTCGCATGCACCCCGACAGCCGGGCAGAGCCCGGCTCTACGTCGCTGCATCAGCCGGGCAGAGCCCGGCTCTACGGGCCTGTCGGTCGCGTAAACAGCCCGTCCACAGCCGCTATGCGCTAATGCTCCGGGTCTGCCGTGTTCGGCATCGAGAGTATTGCTCCCCATGAGCGCTGTGGAGTCGCCTCCCTACGAGGTACGCACGCTTCGACCGGTCTTCCTGCTTGCCGCCACGATCGTGGCGGCATTTGCCATTCTGGTCGCCGTGTTTCCCATCCAGTCCGGCAGCCTGCTGCTGGACGCGCAGACCTGGGCGTCGCGCAATGTCGGCTGGTACTACCTGTTGGCGATGACCGTGTACCTGGTCTTCGTGGTCGGCGTGGCCTTGTCCGGCTACGGCAACGTGAAGCTGGGCGCGGACCACGACGAGCCGGAGTTCAGCTATCTGTCCTGGGCCGGCATGCTGTTTGCCGCCGGTATCAGCATCACGCTGTTCTTCTTCTGCGTGTCCGAACCCCTCACCCATTACCTGCTGCCCCCACAGGGCGGCGTGGGCGAAGGCGAAGCCAGCGCGCGCCAGGCGATGCAGCTGCTGTTCCTGCACTGGGGCCTGCACGGCTGGGGCGTGTTCGCGCTGGCCGCCATGGCGCTGGCCTATTTCGCCTACCGCCACAACCTGCCGCTGGCGCTGCGCTCGGCGCTGTATCCGCTGATCGGCAAGCGCATCAACGGGCCGATCGGCTACACCGTGGACGCGCTGGGCATCGTGGCCACCGTGTTCGGGCTGGGCGCGGACATGGGCTTTGGCGTGCTGCACCTCAACGCCGGGCTCAACACCCTGTTCCCGGTGCCGCATGCGGCCTGGGTGCAGGTGGGGCTGATCGTGCTGATGATGGGCGCGGCGATCACCGTGGCCGTCTCCGGCGTGGAAAAAGGCGTGCGCTGGATGTCCAACATCAACATGCTGCTGGCGATCGGCCTGCTGCTGTTCATGCTGTTCGCCGGCCCCACCCAGTACCTGCTCAACGCGCTCATGCAGAACATGGGCGACTACCTGGGCAACGTGGTCGGCAAGAGTTTCGACGTGTATGCCTACGGCGGCCGCCCGGACTGGCTGGGCAACTGGACGGTGTTCTACTGGGCCTGGTGGATCGGCTGGGCGCCCTTCGTGGGGCTGTTCATCGCGCGCATCTCGCGCGGCCGCACCATCCGCGAATTCGTGCTGGGCGTGCTGCTGATCCCGCTGGGCTTCACCCTGGCGTGGCTGTCGATCTTCGGCAACAGCGCGCTGGACCAGATCCTGCACCATGACCAGGTGCACCTGGCGCAGATGGCGGTGGATAACCCGCCCACCGTGCTGTACGCGCTGCTGGAAAGCTACCCGTGGAGCCGCGCGGTCATCGCGGTCACGGTGATCGTCAGCTTCGTGTTCTTCGTCACCTCGGCCGACTCGGGCACGGTGGTGCTGTCCACGCTGTCCTCGCATGGCGGCGCACCGGAAGACGACGGCCCGCGCTGGCTGCGCGTGTTCTGGGGCGTGATGACCGGGCTGGTCACCGCCGGGTTGCTGCTGGCCGGCAGCATGGACGCGCTCAAGTCGGCGGTGGTGCTGGCCTCGTTGCCGTTCTCGGTGGTGTTGCTGCTGATGATCTGGGGACTGACCCGCGCCCTGGGCGAAGAATCACAGCGCAAGAAGGCCTCGCAGTACTCGCCGATTCCGCTGATCGGGCAGTCGCGGCACCAGCGTGGCTGGCGCCAGCGCATCACCCAGGCCGTGCATTTCCCGGTGCGCGACGAGGTGTACCGGTTCATGGACACCGACGTGAAGCCGGCGATCGAAGCGGTGGCCGCGCAACTGGGCGAACAAGGCCTGGACGTGCAGACCAAATTCGAACCCGGCCAGATGGAACTGACCGTGGACCATGGCGAGCAGCAGGTGTTCACCTACCAGGTGATCATGCGCGGCTACCTCACCCCGTCGTTCGCCGCGCAGCGCTTCCGCAACCTGCGCTACTACCGCGCCGAAGTGCACCTCTATGAAGGTGGACAGGACTACGAGCTGTTCGGCTACAGCCGGCAGCAGATCATCAACGACATCATCGACCAGTACGAGCGCCACCTGCAGTTCCTGCATCTGACCCGTTGAACCGCTGGTCTCCCGCTGCAAAGGAGTCATCGACATGCCTACATTCCCCGACCAACAGCTCTACATCGGCGGCCGCTACGTTCCCTCGCAGGGCGGGCGCACCTTCGAGGTGGTCAACCCGGCCACCGGCGCGGTGCTGGCCAAGGTACACAGCGCCAACAGCGACGACCTGGATGCAGCCGTGGAAAGCGCACAGGCCGGCCAGAAGGTGTGGGCCGCGCTGACCACGGTGGAGCGCTCGCGCATCCTGCTGCGCGCCGTTGCCCTGCTGCGCGAGCGCAACAACGCGCTGGCCGAGCTGGAAACGCTCAACACCGGCAAGCCGCTCAGCGAAACGCGCAGCGTGGACATCGTCACCGGCGCCGACGTGCTGGAGTACTACGCCGGGGTGATGCACGGACTGGAAGGCAGCCAGGTACCGCTGCGCGAAGGCAGCTTCTTCTACACCCGGCAGGAACCGCTGGGCGTGGTCGGTGCCATCGGCGCATGGAACTATCCGATCCAGATCGCGCTGTGGAAGGCCGCCCCGGCGCTGGCCGCCGGCAACGCGATGATCTTCAAGCCCAGCGAAGTGACGCCGCTGACCGCGCTGAAGCTGGCCGAGATCTTCACCGAAGCCGGCCTGCCCGATGGCGTGTTCAACGTGCTGCCCGGCGACGGTGCCGGCGTGGGCACGGCGCTGACCGAGCACCCCGGCATCGAGAAAATCTCGTTCACCGGTGGCACCAGCACCGGGCGCAAGGTGATGGCCAGTGCCTCCAGCTCCACCCTCAAGGAGGTCACCATGGAGCTGGGCGGCAAGTCGCCGCTGATCATCTGCGCCGACGCCGACATCGAGCTGGCCGCCGACGTGGCGATGATGGCCAACTACTACAGCGCCGGCCAGGTCTGCACCAATGGCACCCGGGTGTTCGTGCCGCAGGCGCTGCTCACCGACTTCGAGCAGGCGCTGAGCGAGCGCATCGCGCGCATCCGCATTGGCGATCCGTTGAACGAGGACACCAACTTCGGCCCGCTGGTCAGCGCCGCGCACATGCAGCGCGTGCTGGACCACATTGCCAGCGGCAAGGCCGAGGGCGCGCGCCTGGTCTGCGGGGGCGAGCGGCTCACCGACGGTGCATTCGGCAAGGGCTGCTATGTGGCCCCCACGCTGTTCAGCGACTGCCGCGATGACATGCGCATCGTGCGCGAGGAGATCTTCGGGCCGGTCCTGAGCCTGCTGGCTTACCAGACCGAAGAAGAAGCCGTGCGCCGCGCCAATGCCACAGAGTACGGCCTGGCCGCGGGCGTGGTCAGCAGCGACCTGAGCCGCGCGCACCGCCTGATCCACCAGCTGGAGGCCGGCATCTGCTGGGTGAACTGCTGGGGCGAATCGCCGGCGCAGATGCCGGTGGGCGGCTACAAGCAGTCCGGCGTGGGCCGCGAGAACGGCCTGGCCACGCTGCGCACCTACACCCGCACCAAGTCCATCCAGATCGAACTGGACCGCTACGCGTCGGTGTTCTGAACCGGCCTGACAGGAGAACATCGCGATGAAGCGCGAATACGACTACATCATCATCGGCGCCGGCTCGGCCGGCAACACGCTCGCGGCGCGCCTCACCGAGGACGACGGCGTGAGCGTGCTCCTGCTGGAAGCCGGCGGCCCCGACTACCGGCTGGATTTCCGTACCCAGATGCCGGCCGCGCTGGCCTACCCGCTGCAGGGCCGCCGCTACAACTGGGCCTATGAAACCGAGCCGGAGCCGCACATGGACAACCGGCGCATGGAGTGCGGGCGCGGCAAGGGCCTGGGCGGCTCCTCGTTGATCAACGGCATGTGCTACATCCGCGGCAACGCGCTGGACTTCGACAACTGGGCGCGGTTCGATGGCTTGGAGGACTGGAGCTACCTCGATGTGCTGCCGTACTTTCGCAAGGCCGAAACGCGTGACATCGGCCCCAACGATTACCACGGCGGCGAGGGCCCGGTCAGCGTGGCCACCCCGAAGAACGGCAACAACGTGCTGTTCCACGCCATGGTAGAGGCCGGCGTGCAGGCCGGCTACCCGCGCACCGACGATCTCAACGGCTACCAGCAGGAAGGCTTCGGCCCGATGGACCGCACGGTGACCCCGCGCGGTCGCCGCTCCAGCACCGCACGTGGTTACCTGGACATGGCCAAGGACCGCGCCGGGTTGGAGATCGTGGTACATGCCACCACCGACCGCATCCTGTTCGCCGGCAAGCGCGCGGTGGGCGTGCGCTACCTGGCCGGCAACAGCGCCGAGCCGATCGACGCCACCGCGCGCCGTGAGGTGCTGCTGTGTGCCGGTGCCATCGCCTCGCCGCAGATCCTGCAGCGCTCCGGCGTGGGCGCCCCGGCGCTGCTGGCCGCGCTTGGCGTGCCGCTGGTGCACGACCTGCCCGGCGTGGGCGAGAACCTGCAGGACCACCTGGAGGTGTACATGCAGTACGCCTGCAAGAAGCCGGTGTCGCTGTACCCGGCGCTGCAGTGGTGGAACCAGCCGGCGATCGGCGCGGAGTGGCTGTTCGCCGGCACCGGCATCGGCGCCAGCAACCAGTTCGAGGCCGGCGGTTTCATCCGCACCCGCGACGAATTCGAATGGCCCAACATCCAGTACCACTTCCTGCCGGTGGCGATCAATTACAACGGCACCAATGCGGTCAAGGAACACGGGTTCCAGGCGCATGTGGGCTCGATGCGCACGCCCAGCCGCGGCCGCGTGCATGCCAAATCGCTGGACCCGCGTGAGCATCCGTCGATCCTGTTCAACTACCAGTCCACCGACCAGGACTGGCAGGAATTCCGCGACGCCATCCGCATCACCCGCGAGATCATCGCCCAGCCCGCGCTGGACGAATACCGGGGCCGCGAGATCAGCCCGAGTGCGGACTGCAAGACCGATGCGGAGCTGGATGCATTCGTGCGGGCGCGGGCCGAGACCGCCTACCACCCGTCGTGTTCCTGCGCGATGGGCACCGATGCGATGAGCGTGGTGGACGGCCAGGGCCGCGTGCACGGCATGGAAAGCCTGCGCGTGGTGGATGCCTCGATCATGCCGCGCATCATCACCGGCAACCTCAACGCCACCACCATCATGATCGCCGAGAAAATCGCCGACCGCATCCGCGGCCGCGCCCCGCTGCCCCGCAGCACGGCGGATTATTACGTGGCCGGGGATGCGCCGGTAAGGCGCTGACGCGCCAGGCTATGCGCGGCTGCTCCACGTTCCAACACCGCGCGCCGTAGAGCCGGGCTCTGCCCGGCTGCTCTGCGTTCCAGCACCACCTAGCCGGGCAGAGCCCGGCTCTACGCCTCTGGCACCGCCTGGACGGGCAGAGCCCGGCTCTACGCGCCCGTGACCGGTACGGCCGGGGCCACCCGCCGCGCCGTCACCGTGCTTCCCACCGACGCCACCACCGTGCAGCCGATGGCCTCCCACTGCAGCGGGGTGAGGTGCTCGGCCAGCAGGCCCATCGCCAGCAACGCGGCCACCGCCGGTTCCATGCTGATCAGGATGCCGAACGTCTCCTTCGGCAGCCGCTTCAGCGCCATCATCTCCAGCGACATCGGAATCGCGCTGGAGACGATCGCCACGCCCAGCCCGAACAGCAGGATCTTCGGGTCCAGCAAGGCCATACCGGCGTGCGCGATGCCCACCGGCACCACCACCAGCGCCGCCGCGCACAACCCCAGCGATACCGTGTGCCCGGCATGCAGATGCCCTGCCCGCTTGCCGAAGACGATGTACATCGCCCAACAGGCGGCCGCACCCAGCGCGAACATCACCCCCACCGGATCCAGCGGCGCGCCATGGCCCAGCGGCAACAACAGCAGCAGCCCGACCACCGCGCAGCCCACCCAGACGAAATCGATCGGCCGGCGCGAGGACCACATCGCCACCGCCAGCGGACCGCAGAACTCGATGGCCACCGCGATGCCGAACGGAATCGTGCGCAACGCCATGTAGAACAGCAGGTTCATCACCCCCAGCGTGATCCCGTAACGCAGGATCGCCCCGGCGTCGGCGCGCGTGGTGGTCCAGCGCCACGGCCGGAACACCGCCAGCAGCACCAGCGCCGAGAATCCCACGCGCAACGCGCTGGTGCCCTGCGCGCCGATCAGCGGGAACAACTGCTTGGCAAACGAGGTGCCCACGGACAGGGCGGTGACCGAGCCGAGCACGGCCAGGACGGGAATGAGCGAAGCGTAGCGGGAGGTCGACATCCGGCCAGCATATTGCGTAGCGCCCGAAGGAGATGCTCAATTGCAGGGGCCTTCCTGCATGTTTCACTCACCCATGACCGCCGCGTACGCCCCCGACGAATTCGACCGCGCCATCCTGGCCATCCTGCAGCGCGACAACACCACCGCCCAGCGTGAGATCGCCGAGACCGTGCACCTGTCCGCGCCCGCCGTGCAGCGCCGGATCAAGCGCCTGCAGGAGGCCGGCTTCATCCGCGCCAACGTCGCCGTGCTCGACCAGAATCGGCTGGGCCGACCGCTGACCATCATGGTCGAGGTGCGCGTGAGCAGCGAACAGCCGCATCGGGTGGCTCCGTTCCGCCGCCGCGTGCAGGACGACCCGGCCGTGCAGCAGTGCTATGCGATCACCGGCGACGCCGACTTCCTGCTGATCCTCACCGCCGCGTCCATGGAGGAGTACGAGGCCATCAGCGAGCGCCTGTTCGGCAACGACGACAACATCGAGCGCTACCGCACGGCGGTGGCGCTGAGCACGTTGAAGCGGGGGCTGGACGTGCCGCTGTAGGACGGCCGGCGCGCCCGCAAGGGGTGCCCCGGCCACCCGCGCGCTCAGGGCACGCGCGTGAAGTGGATCGTCATCAGGATCGGCTTGCCGTCCTTGCTGAAGAAGGCCTTGGACTCGGTCATCCGGTTGCCATCACCGGCCACGGTATAGATGCGCGTGGAGGCTGGCGTGCCGTGGTCCACCAACTGCATCACCAGTACATTCGGCGCGGGCATGCTGAGCGAGGCCACGTCGGCGCCGTAGTTGCCCACGATCGGGCCGGGCGTGCCATCCAGCGGCAGGGTGCTGTCGGCGGTCATCTTTCCGCCCTTCGGATCCACGATCTCGGCCCGGGTGGTCCAGCGGCCGGCGCCAGCATCCTTGAATTCCAGCAGCACACTTTTGGGTCGGTCGGCCGCCGGCATCGGCAGCGTGGCGACATCGATGGCCCAGCGCCCGGCCAGTGGAGACGCGGCAGGCGTGGCGGCAAACAGCATCAGCGGCGCGGCCTGCAGTACGGCCGTGGTCAGGCAGACGGCGAACATCCTCTTCATGGAAGCTCCTTCCTGGGTGAGTGCACGACGTGAACCGTGCACGGGGCAACGGTGGCGAGATCAGCCCCGGACGGCTGCTTCAATCGCCGCCACGTCGATCTTGCGCATGGTCATCATCGCCTCGAACGCGCGCCTGGCCACTGCCGGATCTTTGCTGGTGACCGCCTCGGTCAACACGCGCGGGCTGATCTGCCAGGACAGGCCCCATTTGTCGCGGCACCAGCCGCAGGCGCTTTCCTGGCCGCCGTTGCCGACGATGGCATTCCACAGCCGGTCGGTCTCGGCCTGGTCGTCGGTGGCGATCTGGAAGGAAAACGCCTCGCTGTGCTTGAACGCCGGCCCGCCATTGAGACCGATGCACGGGATGCCGGCCACGGTGAAGTCCACGGTCAGCACGTCCCCCTGCTTGCCGGACGGGAAGTCACTGGGGGCATGGTGCACGGCGTTGACCGCGCTGTCGGGGAAGGTCTGGGCGTAGAACGTGGCCGCGTCCAGCGCGGTGCCGTCGTACCAGAGGCAGATCGTGTTCCTGGCCACCATGGCGGTCTCCTGCAGCGATCAAGTGGGGCCAGCCTACGACCGGGGATGTTAAGCCGCTGCCCAGTAGCGCCGGATCCAGGCGCGCCAAGGCAGCGGGCGGCATCCAGGCGAGGGCCGGTGGCGCCGTCCGAATTGCTGATAAGACTGATTCGCATTAACATGGCGTTATCCCGTCCGCGCCAGGGAGGCGCTGCGGCGATCAGTGCCTGCGCCCGCGCCTTGTCCTGCAAGGCCTCCGCCAGCCGCGTACTGACCCCCACCCACTGCAGCGCGCCGGGCCACCGAGGATGTCGGCCATGGACGTGCTGCCGCCCTGGAACCGCCGATGACCCGTTCTTCCGTTGTGCTGCCCCGCCTGCTGCCGCAGGCCCGCCTGACCCAGGCCCTGCTCGCTGCGCTGTGCGCGCTGGCTGCTGCCCCCGCGTTCGCGCAGGACGCCCCTGTCGATGCCACCACCCTGGACAAGGTGGTCGTCAAAGGCGAGCGCGCCGAAGGCTACTCCGTGCGCAAGACCTCGGCCGGCACCCGCTTCAACCTGGCGCCGCGCGAGATCCCGCAGTCGGTGAGCATCATCAGCCACCAGCGCATCGAGGACCAGAACCTCGACGACATCATCGACGTGCTGGCCAACACCACCGGCGTGAGCAGTACCCAGTCCGATACCGAGCGCACCGAGTTCTACGCGCGTGGCTTCTACATCGACAGCTACCAGTTCGATGGCCTGCCCACGCAGATGGTGCAGAACTGGAGCTACGGCGATTCCGGCCTGGACCTGGCCCTGTATGACCGCGTGGAAGTGGTGCGAGGCGCCACCGGCCTGCTCAGTGGCGCCGGCAATCCCTCCGCCTCGGTCAACCTGATCCGCAAGCATGCCGACAGCGCCGAACTCACCGGCACCGTGTCGGTCAACGTGGGCAGCTGGGGCCGCACCCGCAGCACCGTGGACGTGACTACCCCGCTGAACGCCAGCGGCTCGGTGCGCGCGCGCGTGATCGGCAGCTACCTGGATACCGACGCGCAGATGGACCGCTACAACCAGCACAAGACGCTGGGCTATGCGGTGATCGACGCCGACCTGACCCCGGACACGCAGTTGAGCGTGGGCTACGACTACCAGCAGAAGCGGGCCAACGGCGCCACCTGGGGTGGCTTCCCGATGCTGTACTCCGATGGCACCTCCACCGGCTACGACGCATCGTTCAACGCCAGCCCGAACTGGACCTACTGGGACACCACCAGCAAGCGCCTGTTCGCCACGTTGGAACATGCGTTCGCCAATGACTGGAAGGTCAAGATTGGAGCTTCGCACGACAAGACCAACGCCAATGACAAGCTGTTCTATCCGGCCTACAACGACTGGGTGACCGGTGCCTCCAACCTGGACAAGGTTACTGGCGCAGGCGTGGTTGGCTCGGCTGGCTTCTACAATACCGAGCGCAAGGTCGATGCCGTGGACGGCTACGTGGAAGGTCCGTTCCAGCTGTTCGGGCGGGAGCATCAGTTCATGGCCGGGCTGAGCTACAACAAGCGCGATTTCGCCAACTACGGTGACTACCAGGGCACAGCGGACAATCCGGGTTGGCAGCCACTGGACAGCTACCTTGGATGGACGGGCAACTTCCCGGAGCCGAACTGGAACCCACTGACGCTCGCGAGCAAAGGCACCATCACCCAGAAGGCCGGCTACGCCGCCACCCGCCTGTCGCTGGCTGACCCGCTGAAGCTGATCATCGGCGCACGCTACACCGACTGGAAGAGCGAAGGCGAAGACGCCGACCGCTCGCACAAGGTGACCACGCCGTATGCCGGGCTGGTGTTCGACATCAATGACACCTACTCCACCTATGCGTCCTATACCGAGATCTTCCAGCCGCAGATGCTGAAGAACCGCACCGGCAGCTACCTGGACCCGGTGGACGGCAAGAGCTACGAAGTGGGCGTCAAGGGTGCATGGTTCGACGACCGCTTGAATGCCTCGCTTGCCGTGTTCCGTATCGAGCAGGACAACGTGGGCCAGTCCACCGGCGAACCGGTGGTGGGCGGAACGGGCGGCGAAACTGCCTACATCGCCGCACGCGGCACGGTGAGCCGGGGTTTCGAGTTTGAAGTGAACGGCGAACTGGCTCCGGGCTGGAATGCCACCTTCGGCGCCTCGCGCTACGTGGCCAAGGACATCAACGACGCGGACATCAACACCAACCTGCCGCAGACGACGATCAAGCTGTTCACCAGCTACACCCCGCAATCGCTGACGGCGCTGACCGTGGGCGGCGGTGCCAACTGGCAGAACCGCATCTACTACCCGGTGCCCGCGTACGGCCGCATCGAGCAGGAGGGCTACGCACTGGTCAGCGCCTTCGTGCGCTACCGCATCTCGCCCGAGTTCAGCGTGCAGGCCAACCTCAACAATCTGCTGGACAAGACGTACTTCTCGCAGATCAACGGCTACGGTGCCTACGGCGACGGCCGCAACGGCTCGATCACGTTCAACTGGTCGTTCTGACCGGGCATTGACCGCAAGCGGACACCAGAGCGCCGGGCATTGCCCGGCGTTCTGCGTTCTGCACGACGCGCGGGGGATGCGCAGCCACGCATGGCGTGGCTCTACCGGCTGCGGCGCGGTGCGTCGCGCGGCCACGCCTGGCCGGGCGCCGGTAGTGCCGGCCGCTGGCCGGCAACCTCATGAACGATGACGGTCTTGCCTGGTTGCCGGCCAGCGGCCGGCACTACGGTCGGGCGCGCAGCAGCGCCAGGCCGAAGCCGATGAAGATGGTGCCCACCACGCGATCGAACACCTTGCGCAGGCCCGGGCGCGCCAGATAACTGGCCAGGCCGCGCCCACCGGCGGCGTACACCGCGTACCAGAGCATTTCCATCAGCGCGAAGGTTCCCACCAGCACCACGAACTGCGGCAGCTGCGGCTGGCCGAGGTCGACGAACTGCGGCAGGAACGCCGACGCGAACAACAGCAGCTTGGGGTTGCTGATGCCGATGATGAAGCCATCGCGGAACAGGATGCGCCGCGAGCTGGGCGCGATCGTTGCCGCGCTGCCCACGTCCAGCGGCGCGTCGCCGCCACGCCAGGCCTTGATGCCCAGGTAGACCAGGTAGGCCACGCCGGCGTAGCGCAGCACGTCGAACACCAGCGGCGAGGCTTTCAGCACGGCGCCCAGCCCGGCCGCGGAGATCGACAGGGCCAGCACCAGCGCCGTGAGGCAGCCGGCCATGGCCGCGACGCTGCGGCGGAAGCCGACCCGCACGCTGCGGGTCATCACGTGCAGCATGTTGGGCCCCGGGGTGCCGCACAGGACGAACACGGTGACGGCGAAGATCCACCAGGTATGCAGGTTCATGGCAACAACGTTCTGAAGGGAGTAGAGCCGGGCGCTGCCCGGCTGTACATGATGCCTGACGAGGCCGCCGCCGTAGAGCCGGGCTCTGCCCGGCTGCGATAGGCCAATCACGTAGAGCCGGGCTCTGCCCGGTTGCGATAGGCCAATCACGTAGAGCCGGGCTCTGCCCGGTTGCGATAGGCCAATCACGTAGAGCCGGGCTCTGCCCGGCTTGCATCGGCTACGCGATCGGTATGGCCAGCCGGGCAGAGCCCGGCGCTACGTGGCTGTGATCGGCAGCGACAGCCCGGCAGAGCCCGGCTCTACGCGGTGCCACCGGCCACGGCCCGGGTGCCGACCGTGGCCGGCGGGTCAGCGCCGCATCAGAACCGCAGGTCCGCGCGCATGTACCAGTAACGGCCACGCGGGATGTCGTAGGTGGACGCGTCGTAGCCGTTGAGCGAGCACGACAGGCAGATCGGCGGATCCTTGTCGAACACGTTGTTCAAGCCGGCGCTGAGCTGCAGGCCCTTCATCCAGTCCACCTTGTAGCCCACCTGCAGGTCATGGAAGGTGGTGGCGTCGAGCGTGTTGGTGCCCTCCTGCTGGTTGCTGCACACCGGGAAGGCCACCGCGTCGCCGCAGTCCTCGGTCAGCTCGGAGATGTGCCGCACGGTCCAGGAGGCGCTCCAGTTGGCCAGGGCCCAGCTCAGCGTCGCGTTGCTGGTCCACTCCGGGATCGAACTGTCGGCCACTTCCACGCCCGGCTTCTGCGGCTGCCGCTGGCCCGCCGCGCCCAGTGCTTCATAGCGCCCCACGAAGGTGTTCTGCCAGCCCAGCTTGAACTGGCCGATGTCGCTCTGCGGGAACGTCCAGAACAGGTCCACGTCCCAGCCGTCGGTCTTGATCGAGCCCAGGTTGGTGAGCCGGTTGTTGAAGCTGCTCACCGCACCGGTGGACGCGCGGCTGATGCCCTCGCAGTAGACCGGGTCCAGCGTTTCAACGCACAGGTCCAGCTGGGTCTGCGCGTTGATGGCCTGGATGGCGCCTTCGATGGTGTGGCGGTAGAACGTCACTTCCACGTCGAAGCGCTCCGACCACGACGCATCGTTGCCGAACCACGGGCTCCACACGAACCCGGCGCTGAAGCTGCGCGAACGTTCCGGATCCAGTTCGGCGTTGCCGCCGGTGGTGACCGAGATCTGCGAGTTGGCCTGTTGGAAGCCGGTCGGTACGCCGAGCGCGGCGCAGTTGGCCGGATTGCCACGCGGTGCGGTACCGCCCAGGCCGATCGAGCACGGGTCGAACAACTGCAGGTCGGCACGCGCCGCCGAGCCATACAGCTCACCGATGGACGGTGCGCGGAAGCCTTCGGCGTAGCTGGTACGCAGCACGAAGTCATTGGTCACCTGCCAGCGCAGGCCGTACTTGGGGGTGAACTCGCCGCCAAAGGTGGAGTAGTCCGAGTAGCGCCCGGCCAGGCTCAGGTCGAGCTTCTCGCCGATCGCGCTCTTGGCGAAGATCGGCACGCTCAGCTCCAGGTACGCTTCATTGACGTCGTAGGAACCGGACGTGGGCAGCGACGGCACGCCGTTGTAATGGCCGATCACCGTGAGCGGATCGGGATCGTAGCGGCCCTCGTACTTGCGGTACTCGTAGCCGGTGGCGAACGACACCGGGCCGGCCGGCAGGTTGAACAGGTCACTGCTCAGGTTGGCGGTGAACAGGCTCAACTCGTTCTGGCTGCGGTCGCGCACCACCGGCTGGATCCAGTCCAGCATCGCCGGGGTGATCGACCCGGCGCCCCCGAAGATGTTCAGCGGCACGCAGCCGGGCGTGGCCGCGCAAACGGCCGGATCGCCCAGGGCCATGTTCACCTTGAAGATGTCATAGCTGCCGTAGTTGGTCTGTTCGGCCTTGTTCTTGCTGTACATGCCGTTGACGTCCCAGAACCAGCTGCGGCTGCCGGCCTCGAACTGGCCCACCAGGCCGGTGGCGAAGTACTGGGTGTTGACCTCCTGCTCGAAAATGCGCGCGCCGCCTTCCACCGGGCGCCGGCCGATCAGGCTCATGTTGCCCGAGGACACCAGGTCGAACCCGAACGGGTTGTAGGGGTTGAGCGCGGACACCACGATGTTGTCGGCCAGCGGGTTGCCGGTGGCGCCATCCGGGCCGAAGAACAGCGGCTCCGGGCCGGCCTGGTTGGTCGATTCGCGGCGGTTGCCCAGCGCCTTGATGTACCACTGGATGTTGTCGGTGATGTCGAAACGGAACTGGCCGAAGATGCCCTTACGTTCCGACGGCGTCAGCACCATGTTGTATTCGGCGAAGTTGAAGCGGTCGGCCGAGGTGAAGCAGTGGTAGTCGTCGGTACGGCTGCAACCGGCGCTGCCGTCGTAGCGTGGGTTGCTCACCCCGGTGTTGGGCACGATGTCCTGCTCGGCGCCGGTGTTGGGGTCGACGAAGGCGAAGCGGCCCTGCGGAATGCCACCGCTGCCGAAGGCCAGCCCGGTGCCCGGGATCGGGAAGCGCGACTGCTCGCGATCGCGTGCATACACCGGGTCCTGCTTGGTCCAGCTGGCGCCCAGGAACAGGGTGTAGCGGTCGCCGCTGGTGCCCCAGGCCAGGTCCACGCCCTTCTGGGTGCCGTCGCCCTTGCTGTACTCGCCGTAGTTCAGCGTGACCTGGCCGCCATCGAATTCGCGCCGGGTGATGATGTTGACCACGCCGGCGATGGCGTCGGAGCCGTACAACGACGACGCGCCGTCTTCGAGCACTTCGATGCGCTCGACGATCGCCAGCGGAATGGTATTGAGATCGGTCGCCGCGCCCACGCCGGAGGCCGAGGATTCGTTGACCCAACGGATACCGTCCACCAGCACCAGCACGCGCTTGGCCCCCAGGTGGCGCAGATCGACCTGGGCCGAACCGGCGCCCACGCCGCTGCCGTCAGGCGGGAAGCCGAAGTTGCCGGAGGAATTGAATTTGGCGTTCAGCGCCGACCCGGACCCGGTGAGCTGCTGCAGCACTTCGCCAATGGAGTTCATGCCGGTGCGTTCGATCTCGGCCCGGGTCAGGGTCTGGATCGGCACCTGGCCTTCCACTTCGGCGCGCTTGATGCGGCTGCCGGTCACCTCGACGCGGTCCAGCTCGGTGGTGGTACGGGGCGCTTCCTGCGCGCCGGCCAGCGCGGGCACGGCCAACAACAGACACAGCGATACAGCGACCGCCAAGGGGCGGTAGTGCAGGTCGTTCATTCGCTCTCTCCACAAAGGAATGTTGGTCTGGGCTGCCGCACCCCCCTGCATGGCGGCAACGTCTCCTTTGTAAACAAACGGTAAACGTACCGACGTGATGGTCGACACTCTTTCACGCGGATGCGACAAATCCGAACAGGCAACATGCCCACCCTGCAAGGCTTTCGAGAGGCCGTCGTCGCGGCGTACCGCGCAACGAGGCATGGCCTGGAACTGACGCAACACGCATCAACGCGCGTGCGCGCCGCTCAGTCGTCCGAGTCGATCCCCAGGCCCGACATCAGCCCGGCGTTGTCCACGGCAACCATCACCTCGGCCAGGGCCTGGTAATCGGTGTCCCCGGTGGTGCGCAGCCGCACGGTCGGGCGCTGCTGCGCCGGCAGGGTGGAAAAGGCCTGCAGTTGCGCGGCCACTGCGCCCAACGGCCGCGGGACGCCGTTCCAGCGCAGGTGATTGGCCGCGTCCAGCGACAGTTCGATCGGGGGCGGATGCGGCGCGTAGGCCTCCGGACCGCACCATGTGCCCTGGGGCAATGGCAGGGCCAACGGCCGCTGCAGCATCGGGAACGTGGCCACGACCACCACCAGCACCACCAACATCACATCCACCAACGGCGTGAGGTTGGGCATGGCGATGGGGCCGCCGGGCCTGTTACCTGGAAAAACCATCCGCTGCGTCCTGCACCAAGGTGGATGGCCCATCGTGCCATGAAAGCGTGGCCCGTCCACACGGACAGGCCACGACCGTGGTCAGGGACGCACGAAGGCGATGCGCTCCAGGTGCGCGTTGCTGGCAGCCGCCAGCACCTTGGCCATCACCGCATACTCGGCGTCGGGGTCGGTGGCGATTCGCAGCTCCGGCAGGTTGCCGGCGTGCGCCTGTGCCTGGTCCTGCATGCGTGCCTGCAGGGAGGCCACCGGCACCACCTGTCCGTTCCAGGTGACCTGGTTGGACGCATCAACGCGCAGCTCGATCGGCGGCGGTGGCTCGATGGGCGGCACCACGGAGGTGGTGCGTTGCGGCAGGTTCACCGGGATGGGCAAGGACACCATCGGGGCGGTCACGATGAAGATGATCAACAACACCAGCATCACATCGACCAACGGGGTGACGTTGATCTCGGCCAGTGGTCCAGACGTAGCGGCTGCGCGGAATGCCATGCTCTGTCTCTCCCTGGAGCGGGCTGCCCCATGGCCGACACTACGCCGGGCGCGGCCGGTCTTCACGGCACTGTGCGGCGCTCGTTCATGATCGAGTCGGCTTGCCCTCACCGCCCTTCACCGCACGCCGTTATGCTTTCGGCCATGACTCGACTTCCCCTGTATTTCCTCAGCGCCTCCGTCCTGCTGGCCTGCACCGGGGTCAGCCCGGTGGCCGATGCGCAGAACCTGGATGCGCAGCGCGCGCAGCTCAAGGCAGCCATCGACAACGCCGAGCGCGGCCAGTACGACCCGGCCCAGGCCGCAGCGCTGGCCAGGCATCCGCTGTACGGCTGGCTGGAATACGCCAACCTGCGCCGGAACATCGACACGGTCAGCGCCACGCAGGCGCAGGACTTCCTCAAGCGTTACAACGGCCAGGCCGTGGCCAGCAGTTTCCGCAGCGTCTGGCTGCCCGCCCTGGCACGCCGCCAGGACTGGCCCACGCTGCTGGCCAACTGGGTACCCACCGACAACGTCGGGTTGCGCTGTGCCCAGCTCAACGCACGCCAGGCCACCGGCAAGGCCGACGCCCAGTGGACCAGCGAGGCCCAGGCGATCTGGCGCAGCACCGGCAAGTCGCTGCCCGATGCGTGCGATGCGGTGTTCGCCGTGCTTGATGCCAAGGGCGGCCTGAGTGCCGACCTGCGCTGGGCACGCATCGATGCGGCCGCCGACGAACAGCAGCCGGCGGTGATGCGCAGCGCCGCGCGCGGCCTGCCC
>LNAP01002585.1_pt1 | contig 17977 bp, 20 predicted proteins | sample 602601 | NCBI WGS metagenome assembly LNAP01 (sample SAMN02440304, study PRJNA202911) | soil metagenome | biome: Subtropical and temperate rainforests or woodlands; isolation source: soil samples (1 kg each in a 20% v/v slurry with milli Q water) were... ... | reverse complement strand
ATGCCAATATAGTTGCCGAGCGACTTGGACATCTTCTTGACGCCATCCAGCCCTTCGAGCAACGGCATGGTCAGGATGACCTGCGACTCCTGGCCATAGGCGCGCTGCAGTTCGCGCCCCATGAGCAGATTGAACTTCTGGTCGGTGCCGCCCAGCTCCACATCGGCCCTTAAGGCCACTGAGTCATACCCCTGCACCAGCGGATAAAGAAACTCATGGATGGCGATCGACTGGTTGCTGGTGTAGCGCTTGTGGAAGTCGTCGCGCTCGAGCATCCGCGCCACGGTGTACTGCGACGCCAGGCGAATGAAGTCGGCCGGCGACAGCTGATCCATCCAAGTCGAATTGAAGGCCACCTCGGTCTTGGCCGGATCGAGGATCTTGAATACCTGAGCCTTGTAGGTCTCGGCATTCTCCAGAACCTGGTCGCGCGTCAGCGGCGGACGCGTGGCGTTCTTGCCGCTCGGATCACCGATCATCCCGGTGAAGTCACCAATCAGGAAGATGACCTGATGCCCCAACTCCTGGAACTGACGCAACTTGTTGATCAGCACGGTGTGCCCGAGATGGAGGTCCGGGGCGGTGGGGTCGAAACCGGCCTTGATCCGCAATGGCTGGCCGCGCTGCAGCTTGGCCACCAGTTCCGACTCGACAAGAATTTCCTCTGCGCCGCGCTTGATAAGCGCCAGCTGCTCTTCGACCGACTTCATGAAGCTGCCCATAGCGAAAAAGGGCTCACGATACAAGATCGCGCAAGATCTGCAAAATCTGCGCAGCAGCCCACAGCCGCGCATCGCAAAGCGGGCGCTTCGGGTTGCCTCAAAGAGGTTTTGATTATAATTTAGACGGTTATTGCACTCCAAAGAACCCTACCCGCTATGACGGATAAGTCCAGGAACACACCCCTCTACCCCACAAGCCACTTGCTGGCTGCGAGCGGGATTGCGGCGTTGCTGAGCCTGACTCTGCTGGTATTCCCCAGCAGCCAGGTAGAAGCCAAGAAGACCCTGCTGCCACTCGAGATCGAAAACAGCAGCGACGTGCTTGCAGACAAAGACGACCTCCAGCCCAGCTTGGTCACGTCCGAGCGTCTTGCTGTCGAAAAGCCGCTCGAAACGCTGCCCCCCGAAACGCAGGCCGCCAAACCGGCACAGCCACGCGAAACCCATATTACAGTTGCCAATGGCGACACCCTGTCCAGCGTTTTCGCCAAGGCCGGCCTGCCTGACGAAACCCTGCACGATCTGCTGGCCAGCAACCGCGACGCCCGGCAGCTGACCCGCATCAAGTCCGGACAGATCTTCCACATCACGCGGAACGATCAAGGCGGGCTCGAGTCCCTGAACTCGCGGCTGAGCTCCCTGGAAAGCGTGCAGGTCACCCGGACCGAACAAGGCTTCAGCGTCAAGCGCGACCTGATCAAGCCGGCTACTCGCCAGGCCTATGCCCGCGGCGTCATCGACAGCTCGCTGTTCGTCGCCACCAAGCGCGCCGGCCTGCCGCACAGTCAGGCCATGGAGCTGGCCAGCATCTTCGGCTACGACATCGACTTCGCTCTCGACCTGCGCGACGGCGATGAATTCGAAGTGATCTACGAAGAAAAAGTGGTTGACGGCAAAAAGGTCGGTGGCGGCGCCATTCTTGCCGCGCGCTTCACCAACCGCGGCAAGACCTTCAGCGCCGTGCGCTACACCGACCGCCAGGGCAGCAGCACCTACTACAGGGCCGATGGCAGCAGCATGCGCAAAGCCTTCATCCGCACGCCGATCGATTTTGCCCGCATCAGCTCGCGCTTTACCCAGGCCCGCCGCCATCCGGTGTTGAACAAGGTACGCGCGCACAAGGGCGTCGACTATGCTGCGCCGACCGGTACGCCGATCAAGGCCGCCGGCGACGGCAGGGTGCAACTCGCCGGCCGCAAGGGCGGCTATGGCAATACCGTGGTGATCCAGCACGGCCAGCGCTATCGCACCCTGTATGGGCACATGCACCGCTTCGCCAAGGGCATCCGCAACGGCAGCCAGGTCAAGCAGGGCCAGATCATCGGCTACGTCGGCACCAGTGGTCTCTCCACCGGTCCGCACCTGCATTACGAGTTCCAGGTCAACGGCGTGCATGTCGACCCGTTGAGCCAGAAGCTGCCGATGGCCGACCCCATCGCCGGTGCCGAGCGCAAGCGCTTCCTCCAGCAGAGCCAGCCCCTGCTGGCACGCATGGATCAGGAGCGCTCTTCGCTGCTGGCCCTGAACAAGCGCTAAGCCATGCCGCTCTATATCGGGGTGATGTCCGGCACCAGCCTGGACGGACTGGACGTCGCCTTGATCGAGCAGGAGCAGGCACCTCGCCTGCTTGCCTCCCATTACACGCCCATGCCGGCCGACCTCGGCCGGCAGCTGCTGGCCCTCTGTAGCAGCGGCGACGACGAGATCGCCCGCAGCGCCTTGGCCGAGCAGCAATGGGCCGAGCTTGCGGCTCAGGCCATCCAGCAACTGCTGCAGCGCGAGCGACTTGATCCGCAGCAGATCCGTGCCATCGGCAGCCACGGCCAGACCGTGCGCCATGAGCCGCAGCGCGGCTTCACCGTTCAGATCGGCAATCCGGCCCTGCTCGCCGAGCTCACCGGCATCTGCGTGGTCGCCGACTTCCGCCGCCGCGATGTCGCGGCCGGCGGCCAGGGCGCTCCGCTGGTCCCGGCGTTCCACCAGGCCCTGTTCGGCTGCGAACGGCAGCGGGCCATCCTCAATGTCGGCGGCTTCAGCAATCTGACCCTGCTGGCCCCGCAACAGCCGGTGCGCGGCTTCGACTGCGGGCCGGGCAATGTGCTGCTGGATGCCTGGATCCGGCGCCATCGGGGCGAAGCCTTCGACCGCGACGGCGCCTGGGCGGCCAGCGGCACAGCGAATCCGCAGCTGCTGCAGGACCTGCTGGCCGACGACTACTTCAGCCTGCATGGGCCGAAAAGCACCGGCCGCGAGCACTTCAATCTGGACTGGCTGCTGGCGCAGCTGCAGGCACGGGCGCCGATCGCTGCTGCAGACGTGCAAGCCACCCTGCTGGAGCTGACGGCCCGCAGCATCGCCACGGCTCTCCACGCCGCCCTGCCGGCTGCGGAAGAACTGCTGGTCTGCGGCGGTGGAGCGCACAACAAGCGCCTGATGCAGCGCCTCGCCGAACTGCTGCCAACCTGTACCGTGGAGAGCACCGACACCCGCGGCCTGCCGGCCGACTGGATCGAGGCCATGGCCTTTGCCTGGCTGGCCCACTGCTGCCTGGAAGGCATCCCGGCCAACTGCCCCGAAGTCACCGGAGCCGCCGGGCCTCGCATCCTCGGCGCGATCTACCCGGCCTGAGCGTCACGCCAACAAAAACGCCGCGCACAAGCGCGGCGTTTTTCCATCGCCAGCGACTCAGATCGAGAACGACTGTCCGCAGCCACAGGTGGTGCTGGCGTTAGGATTCTTGATCACGAAGCGTGAGCCTTCGAGACCTTCCTGGTAATCGACCTCGGCGCCGACCAGGTACTGGAAGCTCATCGGATCGACCACCAGGCGCACACCATCGCGCTCGACCACGGTATCGTCATCGGCCTGCTCTTCATCGAAGGTGAAGCCGTACTGGAAGCCCGAGCAGCCGCCGCCAGTGACGAATACGCGCAGCTTGAGGCGGGGATTGCCCTCCTCGTCGATCAGACTCTTCACCTTGTTGGCCGCTCCCTGAGTGAACTGCAGCGAGGTGGGGGTGAAGGTTTCAATGCTCATATCCAGAACTCCAGGCGCACAGCCGTCTTGCAGCATAGAAGCGAGGCATTATCGCTCAATCGCCGACCAAGCGAAACAGTCAACTACTCTGCCGCGGTTGCTGCGTAGCAAAATGATGGCCGCAGCCAAGGCTGCGGATGGCTTTTCGGCGGTCTCTCCGCCCCGAGGGTCGCTCATTGCAGCTCGGCCCAGCGAAAGCTGCGCTCCAGCGGCTGACGCTGGCCCGCCACACGGGCCCGCAGGCGCACTTCAGCCGGCTCGAAACCTGCCGGCAATGCCAACTCGGCGAAACGCCCGCCTTCGGGAATCGCCTGGAAATGCCGGAAGGCGAAGGACAGGCCGTCGTCAGGCACGCCCTCTGCCAGCTCGGCCAGCCGCAGGCTGGTCGCCTTGCCATCGCGCCGCCCACGCAGCTCGATCTGCAGCGTGCCCTCCAGCGCCTGCTCGTCCGAGCCGACCCGGCTGAGCAGGATCTGATAACGGAAGCGGCGCGGATCGGCGGTGGCCTGCAGCTCGAACGAACGGATCTGCAGACCTTCGCGACTGGCAGCGGGATCCAGCACCCCCTTGTAGGTCGCCAACTCCTGCTGCAACTGGAAGATCTGCTCCTCCAGCAGCTTGATGGTCTGCCGGTTCTGCTCGCCGACCTGCACTGCCAAGCGCTCGCCGCTGTCCCGCAGCGCCAGCCGCCGCCGCAACTGGTCCAGCTCGGCCGTGCGCAGCTTCAGCTGCTCATCCTGCAGACGGGCCTGATTGAGCAACTCGCCGGCCTTGCGCTCGCTCAGCCAGTAGCCGGCGAAGAAGGCCGCCGGCAGCGCCAGCAACAACACCGCCAGCACCAACTGGCGACCGTGCTGGCGCTGCGGGACAGCCCCGGCGATCGCGCCGGCGAGAGGCGGCATCAGGGCAGCAGCGCCGCGTGTGCCAGCCCCATCCGCTCATCCAGGCCGAACAGGATGTTCATGTTCTGCACGGCCTGCCCGGAGGCGCCCTTGACCAGGTTGTCGATCACCGACAGCACCACCACCAGGTCGCCGCCCTGCGGCCGGTGCACGGCGATGCGGCAGACGTTGGCGCCGCGCACGCTGCGGGTTTCCGGATGGCTGCCGGCCGGCATCACGTCGACGAACGGCTCGCCGGCATAGCGCTGCTCGAACAACGCCTGCAGGTCGACACTGCGATCGGCCACGCGGGCGTACAAGGTGGCGTGAATGCCACGGATCATCGGGGTCAGGTGCGGCACGAAGGTCAGGCCGACCGCTCCGCCGGCGGCGCGGCGCAGGCCCTGGCTGATTTCCGGCAGGTGGCGATGGCCCTTGACCGCATAGGCCTTCATGCTTTCGCCCGCCTCGCACAGCAGCGAACCGACGCTGGCGCCGCGGCCGGCACCGCTGACGCCCGACTTGCAGTCGGCGATCAGGCTCGCCGGATCGGCCAGACCGGCCTCCAGCAGCGGGATCAGGCCGAGCTGGGTGGCGGTCGGGTAGCAGCCCGGCACGGCGATCAGCCGTGCGCCCTTGATCGCCTCGCGGTTGACCTCCGGCAGGCCATACACGGCCTCCGGCAGCAGGTCAGGCGCGCCGTGCGGCTGGCCATACCACTTGGCCCACTCCTCGGCATCCTGCAGGCGGAAGTCGGCGGACAGGTCGATCACCCGGGTGCCGGTGGCCAGCAGCTCGCCGGCCAGGGCATGCGCCACGCCGTGCGGGGTGGCGAAGAACACCACATCGCAGGCGCCCAGACGCGCCACGTCCGGCATGCTGAAGCGCAGCTCGTCATAGTGCCCGCGCAGGTTGGGGTACATGTCGACGACCCGCACACCCTCCTCCGAGCGCGAGGTGATCACCTCGACCTGTGCCTGCGGATGCTGGGCCAACAGACGCAGCAACTCCACCCCGGTATACCCGGTCCCCCCTACAATGCCGACCTTGATCATCTCGTGTCCCCGCGGGCCATCTGTGAAAAACAATAGTGCGCCATGATAAGGCCGCGGCCCGGCCGGAGCCAGCCGCGGGATGACGCCGTGCCCGGCCTGCGACTACCATCTGCGCAGACTCTAATCGAGAAGGACGTCCCGCATGCTCTACCTGTGGCTCAAGGCCCTGCACATCATCGCCATCGTCTGCTGGTTCGCCGGCCTGTTCTATCTGCCGCGCCTGTTCGTCTACCACGCGATGAGCGAAGACGCCACCAGCCGCGAGCGCTTCTGCATCATGGAGCGCAAGCTGTACCGCGGCATCATGGGCCCCTCGATGATCGCCACCCTGGTGTTCGGTATCTGGATGCTGGTCGCCAACCCCGCCCTGTTCAGCTCCGGCGCCTGGCTGCACGCCAAACTGACCCTGGTCGCGCTGCTGATCGGCTACCACCACGGCTGCGGCGCCCTGCTCAAGCGCTTCGCCCGCGGCGACAACCAGCGCAGCCACGTGTTCTATCGCTGGTTCAACGAGGTGCCGGTGCTGTTCCTGCTCGCCATCGTCATCCTGGTGGTGGTCAAGCCCTTCTGAAGCGCTGAATCGGGCAGCCAGCGCCGGCCGAGCGGAGTACACTGCGCGCTTTTTGCGCGGCCCCGCCCGGCACGTCTAGGAGACCCCGCATGCCTCAATATGCCCTGATCACCGGCGCTTCCAGCGGCATCGGCCTGGCCCTGGCCGAAGCCCTGGCGCGGCGCGGACACGCCCTGATCCTGGTTGCCCGCGAACGCCCGGCGCTGGAAAGCATCGCCTGCGAGCTGAGCCAGCGCTTCGGCGTCGAAGTGATGTTCCGCGTCTGCGACCTGACCGAGCCGCTGCAACTGTCCGGTCTGCTCTATGAAGTGGAGCAGTGCGACTACCAGATCGAACTGCTGATCAACAACGCCGGCACCGCCTGCGCCGGCAGCTTCCTCGACAACGACTGGCAGCGCGAACGCAAGCTGTTGGAGCTCAACGTGTTCGCCCTGGCGCGCCTGTGCCACGCCCTCGGCAACGCCATGGCCCGCCGCGGCAGCGGGCGCATCCTCAATGTCGCCTCGCTGGCCGCCTTCCAGCCCGGGCCATGGCTGAGCAGCTACTACGCCAGCAAGGCCTTCGTCCTGCATTTCTCCGAAGGCCTGCGCGAAGAACTGCAGGGACAGGGCGTGCAGGTTTCGGCGCTCTGCCCCGGCCCGGTGCGCACGCCGTTCTGGCGCAACGCACGCCTCGACATGCGCCCGCTGCTCGGCAGCAAATGGCTGATGAGCGCCGAGCAACTGGCCCAGCTGGCCCTGCTCGGACTCGATCGCCAGCAGGCGGTGATCGTCCCCGGCTGGCGCAACCGCCTGCTGGCCCGTGCCGCCCAACTGAGCCCGCGCCGACTGGCGCGGCGTCTGGCCGCCCGCCTCAACCGCCACCTGCTGCCACGCTGAGCCCTGCTCAGTCGGCACGCACCGTGCGCTCCGCCGCCCAGGCACGCAGCGCCGCCAGCTCCTCGGCCATCACCACCGACAGCGGCGCGGTCTGCTGCAGCGCCTGCAGCAGCAGGAGCTGATCCACCGCGCACTGCCGCGCCTGCGCCGCATACAGCGCACTGACCACCGCCTGCTCGATCTCCGCCCCGGAAAAGCCGTCGCTGGCGGCCGCCAGCAGCGCCAGGTCGAATTGCCCGGGCTCCAGCTCGCGGCGAGCCAAGTGGATGCGGAAGATCTCCGCACGCACCTCCGCGTCCGGCAAATCGACGAAGAACAGCTCGTCGAAGCGCCCCTTGCGCACCAGCTCCGGGGGCAGGCGGTGGATGGCATTGGCCGTCGCCACCATGAACACCGGCGCCTGGCGCTCGGCCATCCAGGTCAGCAGGGTGCCGAGCACGCGCTGGCTCACCCCGCCGTCATGGTCGCCACTGGCCAGGCCCTTCTCGATCTCGTCCAGCCACAGCACGCAGGGCGCCATCTGCTCGGCCATCTTCAGCGCCTCGCGCAGGTTGCGCTCGGTCTCGCCGAAGTACTTGTTGTACAGGCAGGCAAAATCCAGGCGCAGCAGCGGCAGCCCCCACAGTCCGGCCACCGCCTTGGCCGCCAGGCTCTTGCCGCCGCCCTGCACGCCGACCAGCAGCACCCCGCGCGGCAAGTCGCTGGCATCCGCGGCGAGGAACGCCTCGCGGCGCTCGCCCAGCCAGCGCTTGAGCGCATTCAGCCCGCCAACCTCGGCAAAGCGCGCCGTCTCGTACTCGAAGCTGAGCACGCCATCCATGTCCAGCAGCTGGAAGCGCGCGCGATTGAGTTCCGGCAGATCGTCCTGGGTGATCGCGCCATCGTTGCAGATCACGTTGCGCGCCAGCAGACGCGCCTCGGCATGGGCCAGACCGCGCAGGTTCTTCACCAGCTGCTGCAGGGTGCGATTGTCGGTGCGTACCCGCACGCCATGGTTGCGCTCGCTCCAGCGCGCCGCCTCCTCGCGGACGATGGCCAGCAGCTCGTCCTCGCCGGGCAGCGCCAGGCTGAAACGCGCGGCCAGGCGCTGCAGCTCGGCCGGCAGCTTGAGCGCATGGGACACCAGCACCAGGGTCGCCCGCTGTGGACCGCTGGCCATCGCCACTTCCTTGAGCAGGCGCACCAGCCGCGGATTGTCGGCGAGGAACGGATGCAGGTCGCAGAACACGTAGAGATTGGCCTGTGGATCGGCCTTGACCAGGCGCAGCGCCACCTCCGGCTCGCGGCTGTCGCCCTCGCCCAGCGGCTCGCCGCCAAAGCCCAGACGCTGCACGCCCTCGGTCACCGACCACAGGTACAGCCCCAGCCCGCGCCTGATCGCCAGCGCACTGAGGGTTTCCAGCACCCGCTGCTCGTCCCACGACTCGACGACGATCAGGCGCACGCGCGAGTCGAGCACCAGGCCCAGATCATGAATATCGTTCTTCACACAGACTCCTTGTGGGGGTGGGCGACAGCGGGTGGCGCCGCTACACTCGGGCGACCCGCATCAGCAACTCTGGAGATACGCTTGTGGACTGCCTGTTCTGCAAGATCGTCGACGGCGCCATTCCGGCGCGCAAGCTGTACGAGGACGACCAGGTGGTCGCCTTCCACGACATCGGCCCGCAGGCGCCGGTGCATTTTCTCGTGATCCCGAAAAAACACATTGCCACCCTTCACGATATCGGCGAAGAGGACAAGGCCCTGGTCGGCCACATCGTCCATACCGCCCAGCGCCTGGCCCGCGAGCAGGGCTGCGAGGAAGGCTTCCGCGTGGTGATGAACTGCAACGAGCAGGGTGGGCAGACCGTCTACCACATCCACATGCACGTGCTCGGCCAGCGCCAGATGCACTGGCCGCCGGGCTGATCGCGACCGCCTGCTGATCCCGCTCAAGTCCGGCGCCGGCCGTTTGCGCCAGACTTGCCGCCACCGCCTTTCCGGAGATCGCCGATGACCAGCGAACGCCACTACTCCCCGGTCGATCGCCTGCTGCTGCAGGCCGATGCCGCCCTGCGCACCCTGCTGCCGTTCAGCGGCCAGCCAACGCGCCCGTCACCCGCGACGCCCCGCGAGGAGGTCGCCCTCGACGAGGCCGAGGCGCGGCATGTCTGCGGCCTGATGCGCATCAACCATACCGGCGAGGTCTGCGCCCAGGCGCTGTACCAGGGCCAGGCGCTGACCGCCAAGCTGCCGCAGGTGCGCCAGGCCATGGAGCAGGCCGCCGACGAGGAGATCGACCACCTGGCCTGGTGCGAGCAGCGCATCCGCGAGCTGGGCGGGCGTCCCAGCCTGCTCAACCCGCTGTTCTACGGCCTGTCGTTCGGCATCGGCGCCAGCGCCGGGCTGATCAGCGACCGGGTCAGCCTGGGCTTCGTCGCCGCCACCGAGGATCAGGTGGTCAAGCACCTCGACGAACACCTCGCCCAGCTGCCGCCCGGCGACCAGCGCTCGCAGGCGATCCTCGAGCAGATGCGCGAGGACGAACTGCAGCACGCCACCGCCGCCCTGGACGCTGGCGGCCTGCGCTTCCCGGCGCCGGTCAAGGCCGGCATGAGCCTGCTGTCCAAGGTGATGACCCGGGCCACCTACCGCCTCTGAGCCAGCGGCGCCAGGCACAAAAAAGGGCATCCCGTGGGATGCCCTTTTGCGTAGTGCCCAAAATCTCAGCGCGGCATGTTGCGGCCGTAGAAGATCTCCAGCATCTCGTGCTTGACCCGCTCGCTGACCTGCTCGCGCTGCCCGGCGGAGAGGTTGTTGGTGGCATCGCCGAACAGGTAGTTGTCCAGGTCGAAGTCCTTGAGCAGCATCTTGGTGTGGAACAGGTTCTCCTGGTACACGTTGACGTCGGTCATCTGGTACGCCGCCTTGGTATCGGCGGAGAGGTACTTCTGGATCGAGTTGATCTCGTGATCGATGAAGTGCTTCTTGCCTTCCACATCGCGGGTGAAGCCACGCACGCGGTAGTCGACGGTGACGATGTCCGAATCGAACGAGTGGATCAGGTAGTTGAGCGCCTTCAGCGGCGAGATCACCCCGCAGGTCGACACGTCGATGTCGACGCGGAAGGTGGCGATGCCTTCCACCGGATGGATTTCCGGGTAGGTGTGCACCGTGATGTGGCTCTTGTCCAGGTGCGCGAGGATGGTTTCCTTCAGCGGACCGGGCGACTCCTCGATCTGGCTGTCGGTGGGTTCCACCGGCTGCTCGGAGATCAGGATGGTCACGCTGGCGCCCTGGGGATCGTAGTCCTGGCGGGCGATGTTGAGGATGTTGGCGCCGATGATCTCGACCACATTGGTGAGAATCTGCGTCAGGCGCTCGGCGTCGTAGACCTCGTCGATGTACTGGACGTAGGCCTGCTGGTCTTCCGGCGTCTCGGCGTAGCAGATGTCGTAAATATTGAAGCTCAAGGTCTTGGTCAGGTTGTTGAAACCGTGCAGCTTGAGTTTGCTTTTCACCGTCGATCACTCCCCAGGTGGTGCGGCGCGGCCGCGGTTGTGGCATGCCCGTCAGATGCTTGCAGCACCTGCGTGGGACGGCTTGCACCTCTGCGCGCTGGCGACTGGCCATAGAAGAAGGCGCCGCACCATCCGTGGATCGCGCGGCGCCCGAAAATAAAGCCCGGCATTATGCCGACGGCGGCCACGCTCGCCTAGAGCCTGCCGGCAGTTTGTGACCGGGCAGTGACCCCGCCCGGCAGCCTGTCAGCCCAGCTCGACAATCTCGTAGCCGTGGCTGATCTCGACCCCGCCGCGGGCCAGCATGATCGACGCCGAGCAGTACTTCTCGGCCGACAGCTCCACCGCGCGCTTGACCTGCGCCTCCTTGAGGCCGCGGCCCTTGACCACGAAGCGCAGGTGGATCTTGGTGAACACCTTGGGGTCCTCGCCAGCGCGCTCGGCCTCGAGGAAGGCCTCGCAGCTCTCCACCGCCTGGCGCGACTTTTTCAGGATGCTGACCACGTCGAAGCTGCTGCAGCCGCCCAGGCCGAGCAGCAGCATCTCCATCGGCCGCACGCCGAGATTACGCCCGCCATTCTCCGGCGGCCCATCCATCACCACCACATGCCCGCTGCCCGACTCGCCAAGGAACATGGCCTCGCCGGCCCACTGGATGCGTGCTTTCATCAACCTGACTCCGCGCTGGTGTATAAAGGGGAACGAAAGCTTAACACAGCCGGCCAAGGCCGCTCTTTAGTCGAACCTCTGTGATCTGCAACGCAATTTCGCCCTGCCGAAGGCCTCACTACTGTTAAGCTGACGCCACTTTGCTGGCACACTGCAGCACCTTTTAATAACAATAAAAACATCGCCTGCGGCACAGGGCTTTTTCCTTTTTACTTTCCGGGATCGGGCATGGTTGCTATTAGCCTCACACCAAAGATCAAGAACCTCGACAAGCTGCTCGCGCACTGTCATCGCCGTCGCTACACCGCCAAGAGCACCATCATCTATGCCGGTGATCGCTGTGAGACCCTGTTCTTCATCATCAAGGGCTCGGTGACCATCCTCATCGAGGACGACGACGGCCGCGAGATGATCATCGCCTACCTGAATCCCGGCGACTTCTTCGGCGAGATGGGGCTGTTCGATCTGGAAGGCCGCGAGCAGGAGCGCAGCGCCTGGGTCCGAGCCAAGACCGAGTGCGAAGTCGCGGAGATCAGCTATGCCAAGTTCCGCGAGCTGACCCAGCAGGACCCGGACATCCTCTACACCCTCGGCAGCCAGATGGCCGACCGCCTGCGCAAGACCACCCGCAAGGTCGGCGACCTGGCCTTCCTCGACGTCACCGGCCGCGTGGCGCGCACCCTGCTCGAGCTGTGCAAGCAGCCGGACGCCATGACCCACCCCGACGGCATGCAGATCAAGATCACCCGCCAGGAGATCGGCCGCATCGTCGGCTGCTCGCGCGAGATGGTCGGCCGCGTGCTCAAGGCCCTGGAGGAACAGGGGCTGGTCAACGTCAAGGGCAAGACCATGGTGGTGTTCGGCACTCGCTGAGATTGTCGAAGCAACAAAAAGGCCGTCCCTCGGGACGGCCTTTTGCGTTCTGCACCACGGATCAGGCGGGGAAGAACAGCCGGCGCAGCTCCTCACCGGGCTCCTCGGCGCGCATGAACGCCTCGCCGACCAGGAAGCTCCATACGTCGTGGCGCTCCATCAGCTCGACGTCGGCGCGGGCGAGGATGCCGCTCTCGGTGACCACCAGGCGATCCTGCGGAATCCGCGGCAGCAGGTCGAGGGTGGTCTGCAGCGACACCTCGAAACTGTGCAGGTTGCGGTTGTTGATGCCGAGCAGCGGGGTATCCAGGTGCTTGAGCGCGCGCTCGAGCTCGGCGCCGTCGTGCACCTCGACCAGCACGTCCAGATTCTGCTCCCTGGCCACCTGGGCCAGCTCGACCAGCCGACCGTCGTCCAGGCAAGACACAATCAGCAGCACGCAGTCGGCGCCGATGGCGCGCGCCTCGACCACCTGGTAGGGATCGATGAGGAAGTCCTTGCGGATCACCGGCAGATTGCAGGCGGCGCGCGCCTGCTGCAGGTAGGCGTTGCTGCCCTGGAAGAAGTCGACGTCGGTGAGCACCGACAGGCAGGTGGCGCCGCCGGCCGCGTAGCTGGCGGCGATCTCGGCCGGCAGGAAGGGATCGCGGATCACCCCCTTGCTCGGCGAGGCCTTCTTCACCTCGGCAATCACCGCCGGCTTGCGCAGCGCCGCCTGCTGCTGGAGGGCACGGGCGAAGCCACGCGGGGCATCGGCAACGCGGGCCAGCGCCTCCTGCTCGGCCAGGCTGACCAGGGCACGGGCGGCGGCGACTTCCTCGACCTTGCGGGCGACGATCTTTTCCAGCACGGTCGGCACACTCATGCCTGGTTCTCCACTTTGAACACGTTGGTGAAGGCAGCCAGCTCGTCCATCTTCTCGCGAGCCAGGCCGGTGTGCAGGGCGTCGTGGGCCAGTTGCACGCCTTCCTTGAGGCTGGTGGCATGGTCGGCGGCGTACAGCGCTGCGCCGGCGTTGAGCACGATCATCTCGGCCGCCTTCTGGCCGGCCTCGGTCTGCCGGCGGCCGAGGGCGTCGCGAATCAGCGCCAGCGAATCCTCGGCGCCCTCGACGCTGAGACCGATCAGGCTCTGGCTCTTGATGCCGAAGTCCTCGGGCTGCACGCGGTACTCGCTGATCACCCCATCCTTGAGTTCGGCGACATGGGTCGGCGCGGCCAGGCTGACCTCGTCGAGGCCATCCTGGGCGTGCACCACCAGCACGTGCTGGCTGCCCAGGCGCTGCAGCACCTCGGCCAGCGGCCGGCACAGCGCCTGGCTGAACACGCCGAGCACCTGGTGACGCACGCCGGCCGGGTTGGCCAGCGGGCCGAGCATGTTGAAGATGGTGCGCAGGCCCAGCTCGCGGCGCGCTTGCGCGGCGTGGCGCATGGCGCCGTGGTGGGCCGGGGCGAACATAAAGCCGACTCCGACCGTCTCGATGCAGCGCGCCACCTGCGCGGGAGTCAGGTCCAGATAGATGCCGGCCGCCTCCAACAGGTCGGCGCTGCCGCTCTTGCCGGACACCGCGCGGTTGCCGTGCTTGGCCACCTTGCCGCCGGCGGCGGCGACCACGAAGGCCGCTGCGCTGGAGACGTTGAAGATGTTCATGCCGTCGCCGCCGGTGCCACAGGTGTCGACCAAGCGCTCGGCGTCGATCTGCACCGGCGCGGCCAGCTCGCGCATCACCTGCACCGCGCCGACGATCTCGTCGATGGTCTCGCTCTTCATGCGCAGGCCCATCAGGAAGGCGCCGATCTGCGCGTCGCTGCACTGGCCGGTCATGATCAGGCGCATCACGTCCTGCATTTCCGCGGTGCTCAGGTCGAGGTTGCCGGCCACCCGGTTGAGGGCTTCCTTGATCTCCATCAGCGCACGCCTCCGCTCTGCTTCAAGAAGTTGGCCAGCAGCTCGTGGCCCTGTTCGGTGAGGATGGATTCGGGATGGAACTGCACGCCCTCGACGTTGAGGGTCTTGTGGCGCAGGCCCATGATCTCGTCGACGCTGCCGTCCTCGAGTTGGGTCCAGGCGGTGATTTCCAGGCAGTCCGGCAGGCTCTCGCGACGCACCACCAGCGAGTGGTAGCGGGTCACGGTCAGCGGATTGGCCAGGCCGGCGAACACGCCCAGGTCGCGGTGGAACACCGGACTGGTCTTGCCGTGCATGGCCACCCGCGCGCGCACCACCTCGCCGCCGAAGGCCTGGCCGATGCTCTGGTGGCCGAGACAGACGCCGAGCAGCGGCAGCTTGCCGGCGAACTCGCGGATCACCGCCAGCGACACGCCGGCCTCGTTGGGCGTGCACGGCCCGGGGGAGACCACGATGCGCTCGGGATTCAGCGCACGGATCTGCTCCACGCTCAGTTCGTCGTTGCGCACCACCTTGACCTCGGCATTCAGTTCGCCGAAGTACTGCACCAGGTTGTAGGTGAAGGAGTCGTAGTTGTCGATCATCAGCAGCATGTCAGTACCCCTTCACTCTGCACTTTGTTCGGCCAGGGCCACCGCGCGGAACATGGCGCGGCGCTTGTTGAGGGTTTCTTCCCACTCCAGCGCAGGCACCGAGTCGGCGACGATGCCGGCGCCGGCCTGCACGTGCAGCTCGCCGTCCTTGATCACCGCAGTGCGAATGGCGATGGCGGTGTCCATGTTGCCGTTCCACGCCAGGTAACCCACCGCACCGCCGTAGACGCCGCGCTTGACCGGCTCCAGCTCGTCGATGATCTCCATGGCGCGGACCTTCGGCGCCCCGGACAGGGTGCCGGCCGGCAGGATGGCGCGCAGCGCGTCCATCGCCGACAGCTCGGGTTTGAGCTGGCCGGTGACGTTGGAGACGATGTGCATCACGTTCGAGTAGCGCTCGATGACCATCTGCTCGGTGACCTTCACCGAGCCGGTGCTGGACACCCGACCGACGTCGTTGCGGCCCAGGTCGATCAGCATCAGGTGCTCGGCCAGCTCCTTGGTGTCGGACAGCAGATCCTTTTCCAGCGCCAGGTCGGCTTCCTCGCTCGCGCCACGCGGGCGGGTGCCGGCGATCGGCCGCACGGTGACCAGGCCGTCCTCGACGCGCACCAGCACCTCGGGCGAGCTGCCGACCACGTGGAAGTCGCCGAAGTTGAAGAAGTACATGTACGGCGTCGGGTTGATGGTACGCAGCGCGCGGTACAGGTCGATGGGCGCGGCCTGGAACGGGATCGACATGCGCTGGGAGATCACCACCTGCATGCAGTCGCCGGCGAGGATGTACTCCTTGATGGCACGCACCGCGTTCTCGAAGTCGTCATGGCTGAAGCTGGAGCGGAACGCCGGCTCCTTGCCCAGCGGGGCATTGAGGTCGACACCCAGGCGCGGCGTGATCGGCTGGCGCAGGCGGGCGACCAGCGCATCCAGCCGGGCCAGACCCTGGGCGTAGGCATCCGCCTCGGCCGGGTCGGCGAGGACGATGGCGTGCAGCTTGCCGGCCAGGTTGTCGAACACCACCACCGCGTCGGAGACCATCAGCAGGATGTCCGGGGTGCCCAGCGGATCGGGGTTGGGACAGGCGCCGAGGCGCTGCTCGACATAACGGACGCTGTCGTAGCCGAAGTAGCCGACCAGGCCGCCGTTGAAGCGCGGCAATCCGGCGAGAGTCGGCACGTGGTAGCGCGCCTTGAACTGCTCGACGAAAGCCAGAGGGTCTGCACAGTCGTGGACTTCGGTCTCGACGCCGTCGACCGTCACCCGCGCCTGGTGGCCATGCACGCGCAGCACGCTGCGGCTGGGCAGGCCGATGATCGAGTAACGCCCCCACTTCTCGCCGCCCTGCACCGATTCGAGCAGGTAGGAGTTGGGCGCGTCGGCCAGCTTCAGGTAGATGGACAGCGGGGTGTCGAAGTCGGCGAGGGTTTCGCGGGCAAGCGGAATGCGGTTGTAGCCGGCAGCGGCCAAACGCAGGAATTCTTCGCGGGTCATGATCAGCCTCGGGGCCTGGAAAACGGTCGATATGCAAACGCGCCGGCAAGCCGGCCAGGGACGATGTCAGGCGCGCCAGCGCCAGCGGGCCAGAGCCTTGATGACCTTCATCCACAATTTGCAGGTGACCACCACGATCTGATCTCTTCGGCGGGGTTTGAACACGTGCAGGCACACTAGCGCAGCACTGCGCACGAATCAACCAACTGGCGCAGATCGTCGAGCACCAGCGCCGGCTGCTCGTCCGCGATCGGCTCGCCGTGGTTGTAGCCGTAGCTCAGCGCCACGCAGGTCACCCCGGCCGCCTTGGCAGCGCGCACGTCGTTGCGCGAGTCGCCGACGAACAGCGCCTCCGCGGCGCTGACGCCGGCCTTGTCCATCACCCAGAACAGCGCGGCCGGATCGGGCTTCTGCTGCGGCAGGGTGTCGCCGCCGACCAGCCACTGGAAGTAGCCGGCCAGGCCCTTGTCGGCCAGCAGTTCGGGCAGGAAGCGCGCCGGCTTGTTGGTGATCAGTGCCAGCGCCACGTCCTGCTGGCGCAGCCAGTCGAGGGTCTCGATCACCCCGGGATAGACGCGGGTCAGCTGGTGGTTGTCGGCGTAGGCCTCCATGAACAGCGCCAGGGCTTCCTCGGCCAGCGCCTCGGCCACCCCGTCATGGCGCAGATCGCCGGCCAGCGCGCGGCGCACCAGCACCCGCGCGCCGTTGCCGACCCACAGGCGCACCTGCTCGATCCCGGCCGGTTCGCGACCCAGGGTGGCGAGCATGCGATCCACCGCCACGGCCAGGTCCGGCACCGAGTCGACCAGGGTGCCGTCCAGGTCGAACATCGCCAGCCGCGGCAGGCGCCCGGCGAACAGCTCGTGCAGTGCACTCACCCGCGCAGCCGTCATCCGCGGACCCGGGCCAGCTCGGCGCGCATGGCGTCGATCACCGCCTTGTAGTCGGGCTGGTTGAAGATCGCCGAGCCGGCGACGAAGGTGTCGGCGCCGGCGGCGGCAATCGCGCCGATGTTGGCGACGTTGACCCCGCCGTCGATCTCCAGACGGATATCGCGACCCGAGGCGTCGATCAGCGCGCGCGCCTCGCGCAGCTTGTCGAGGGTGCCGGGGATGAACTTCTGCCCGCCGAAGCCGGGGTTGACGCTCATCAGCAGGATCATGTCGACCTTGTCCATCACGTGCTTCAGGCAGTCCAGCGGGGTGGCCGGATTGAACACCAGGCCAGCCTTGGCGCCGCCATCACGGATCAGCTGCAGCGAGCGGTCGATGTGCTCGCTGGCCTCGGGATGGAAGGTGATGTAGCTGGCGCCGGCCTCGATGAAGTCGCCGATGATCCGATCGACCGGCTTGACCATCAGGTGGGCGTCGATCGGCGCGCTGATGCCGTACTTGCGCAGGGCGCTGCAGACCATCGGGCCGATGGTCAAGTTGGGCACGTAGTGGTTGTCCATCACGTCGAAGTGGACGATGTCGGCGCCGGCGGCGAGAACCTTGTCGACCTCCTCGCCCAGGCGGGCGAAATCGGCGGAGAGGATCGACGGGGCGATGGCGAACGGCTGCATGGCTACCTCGGCAGGGGATGGCAAGCGGAATGCGCCGATTGTAGCGCGACTGGGCAAGCCTCGCAGAACCGCAGGGGCTGGCTCAGCGCTGGCGATGGCGCTCGCGCAGCAGCGCCCAGGCTTCCTGCAGCCGGCGGGTCCGCTCGGTAGCCGCCGCCTGCTGCGCGGCATCGCCTCTGGCGAAGCGGTCGGGGTGATGCCGGCCAAGCTGGCGCCGGTAGGCCTGGCGGACC
>LNAP01007029.1_pt1 | contig 17983 bp, 16 predicted proteins | sample 602601 | NCBI WGS metagenome assembly LNAP01 (sample SAMN02440304, study PRJNA202911) | soil metagenome | biome: Subtropical and temperate rainforests or woodlands; isolation source: soil samples (1 kg each in a 20% v/v slurry with milli Q water) were... ... | reverse complement strand
GGTGCTGCTGTCGCCGTCCGAATCGGTGATGGTGTAGGTGAAGGTTTCGGTGCCGTCGCCACCGCCGTGCAACGCCTTGAAGTCGGCATCGCTGGTGTTGAGGGTGTAGGTGTAAGTGCCGTTGGCATTCAGTACCAGAGTGCCGTAGGTGCCGGTGAAGGTGCCGGGGGTGATAGGGCCGGCGTTTTCGCCGATCATTACCCGGTCAGCACCTTGCACGTCGTTGCTCAGCACGTTGCCGTTGAGGGTCAGCAGGGTTTCCGAGGCAGTGCCATTGCTGTCGCCCACGGCGTTGGGCAGGTCATCGACGATGTTCACGTCGAGGGAACCGGTAGCAGTGGTGCCGTTGTCGTCGACCACAGTCACCGCGAACTGCTCGGGCAATGTGTTGGCGCCGCTGGCGGCCGGGTGGGCTTCGTTGTCCACCAGGGTGTAGCTGTAGCTGACCACGCCGGTTACCGCATTGAACCCGGTAATGGTCAGGGTGCTGCCCAGTGGGGTGGTGATCGATTGCGGGAAGCCGGTGGCCACGCCAGCGGTGACCACGGCGATGCCGCCGACAGTCAGGGTCGTTACACCGTCCAGTGCAGTGACGGTGAAAGTACCGCTCTGGGTCAGGGCAGTGGCATTCGGTGCACTGCCGTCGCTGAGGTTTTTCTCGAAGACGGTCAACTCACCGCCCCCGGCATTCAAACCGCCAATCGTGATCGGGTCATCGTTGTTGTGGATCTGCAGGTGCTGCTGTCGCCGTCCGAATCGGTGATGGTGTAGGTGAAGGTTTCGGTGCCGTCGCCACCGCCGTGCAACGCCTTGAAGTCGGCATCGCTGGTGTTCAGGGTGTAGGTGTAAGTGCCATTGGCATTCAGCACCAAAGTGCCGTAGGTGCCGGTGAAGGTACCGGGGGTGATCGGGCCGCTGTTTTCACCGAGCGTCACCCGGTCCGCGCCTTGCACGTCGTTGCTCAGCACGTTGCCGTTGAGGGTCAGCTGGGTTTCCGAGGCGGTGCCATTGCTGTCGCCCACGGCGTTGGGCAAGTCATCGACGATGTTCACGTCGAGTGAACCGGTGGCAGTGGTGCCGTTGTCGTCGACCACGGTCACGGCGAACTGTTCAGGCAGGGTGTTGGCGCCGTTGGCGGTCGGATGCGCTTCGTTATCGTTGAGGGTGTAGCTGTAGCTGACCACGCCGGTGACGGCGTTGAACCCGGTGATGGTCAGGGTGCTGCCCAGCGGCGTAGTGATCGATTGCGGGAAGCCGGCGGCCACGCCAGCGGTGACCACGGCGATACCGCCGACGGTCAGGGTCGTCACGCCGTCGAGGGCGGCGATAGTGAAAGTACCGCTCTGGGTCAGGGCAGTGGCATTCGGTGCACTGCCGTCGCTGAGGTTTTTCTCGAAGACGGTCAACTCACCGCCCCCGCCATTCAAACCGCCAATCGTGATCGGGTCATCGTTGTTGCGAATCTGCAGTACCAGGTTGGCGGTGCTGCTGTCGCCATCGGCGTCTGTCAGCGTATAGGCGAAGGTTTCGGTGCCATTGCCGCCGCCGTGCAATGCCTTGAAGTCAGCATCGCTGGTGTTCAGGGTGTAGGTGTAAGTGCCATTGGCATTCAGTACCAGGGTGCCGTAGGTGCCGGTGAAGATGCCGGGGGTGATCGGTCCGCTGTTTTCGCCGAGCGGTACCCGGTCCGCGCCTTGCACGTCGTTGCTCAGCACGTTGCCATTGAGGGTCAGCAGGGTTTCCGAGGCGGTACCATTGTTGTCATCGACCGCTTTCGGCACATCGTCGATGATGTTGATATCCAGCGTACCGGTAATGCTATCGCCATTGCTGTCGCTGGCCACTACGGTGACGTGTTCGGCAAGACTATTGGCACCCTCGCCGCTTGCGTGGGTTTCGGCACGGTTGAGGGTGTAGCTGTAACTGACCACACCCGTGGCAGGGTCGTAACCGGTGATGGTCAAGGTACTGCCCAGAGGTGAGGTGATCGACTGCGGAAAACCTGCCGCCACACCACCGCTGATCAAATTGATTGCGCCGATGCTGAGACTGGTCAGCCCGTCTGGTGCATTGATAGTGAAGGTGCCGCTTCGCGTCAGTGAAACTTCGTTCCTCGCCGAACCGTCGGCCAGGTTGGCTTCATTGACAGTCCGCTCGCCGTTCTGCTCCGACAGGCCAACGAGGGTGACCGGATTGTTCGGCACCTGCGGCGTCACCGGCGGCACGACAGGGGCTTCGTCCGCTACAGCGATATCCGGATTAACGTTAAGGCGTTCTTCGGGAAATTCGGGAATGCCATTGAACCCGGCAGTGGGGAAGCCGATGACCGGATCGACTCGCCCGCCCACTTCTTCGAGCATGACAAAACTATGGCCACTGCCCGGGATGCCGCCCGGTACTCCGGTAGTCATGGCAGGCCCGGCAGCGGTGGCTTCAGCGGTTTGGGTCGGGTCGTCGCCCGCCGCAATGGCTTTTTGCAGCTGTTCGACATCGGTCAGTTGCGCTTCGCTCGGTGTCACCGCTTCGGTTGAGTCGATATGGGGAATCTGATTGGCGAGCAACTGCGGCGTCATCTGCATGCTGCTGTCGCGCCCGAGGGTCAGTTCCTGGCCATTTTGCAGATGTACCGCCACCGCGCCTTCAGCGCCGGTGCTCAGTCGGTCGCCAGCGAACAGCCGGTCCCCCTCAACCAAAGCACGACGGGTGCCGTCGCTCGCAACCGCGAACACCTGACCGATGACCTTACTGACGATTCCGATGAGCGTTGCCATGTGTACTTCCTCCGCCGCCAACCGCTGTCGGCAACTTAATTGCGCGAAGTACGTGCTCATGGCTCGAGCGGGTTGTCTGGCGGATCGTGTTCCGGGTGCCGGTTTACTTGAGTAAGCCGTGGCCCCGGCAACGATCTCGCCCAGCCAGTCGCTCACGGCGCTGTTTACGATCTCGGGAAAATCCCTCTGCAATCAATGGCATCGGATCCCTGTTCGCAACAAAGTTGCCTGTGAGCGATGCGTAACGATCTCGAAGCACTCAAGTGACAAAAAACCGTCGCCATAAGATCGCTCGCATCCCTCCCCTCCAGCACTTCTCCGCTCTATTTCGATAAGTGGATTGGAATTTTCCTAAAACCCTGATGAGCGCCCTGGAGCCCATAAAACAAGGGCTTTCTAATTGAACAATGTGCTGGATTTTGCAGAGCGCATAAGTTTTTTTTGGCATATCCGTTATGAAAAAAATTTCTTGGCTACGCTCCAGAATGTTCTTAGCTCTTTTGTTAAAGATGTGAAACAACTTTACCGGCAAATTTCGTCAAATAATTGGCGACATACAAGCACCATCAGGAATCAGGGAGATGTAAATGCGCCTATTAACCCCCCTCTGCAGCGCGGTTCTTTTGGCCATGGCCTGCTCGTCCCAAGCGCAGGCCATAACGCTGACCGAAGCGATCCAGAGCACCATTGCGACCCATCCGGAACTGGCATCCCGGGTGGACAGCAGGCTGTCGGCGGATGAGGACGTGAAGGTCGCCAAAGGGGGCTTTTATCCATCGGTTGATTTGAACGCCGCCTACGGGCGCGGGTACAGCGATAACACCAATACTCGGGCATTCGGCAATCACCACACTGAAATTCTCAACTACACCCAGTCGGAATTGCGCCTGCGGCAGATGCTCTTCGACGGGTTCAACACTTCCAATGAGGTCGAACGCACAAAAGGCGTGGTCAACTCGCGAGCCTATTACGCTCAGGGTACGGCCCAGGATCTGGCCCTGCGCACCACCGAGGTTTATCTCGAAGTCCTCAAGCGCCGCGAACTGGTGACCCTGGCCAAGAACAACCTGCAAGCGCACTTGCGGGTCAACGACCAGATCGGCCTGCGTACCCAGCGCGGCGTGGGCAGCAACGCCGATGCCGACCAGTCCAGCGCTCGCCGGGCACTGGCGGAAAACAACCTCGACACCGCCGAAGTCGATCTGGCCGATGCCGAGTCGAACTTCTATGCCGTTGTGGGGCGCATGCCCGATGAACTCGAAACCCCGCCATCGATTCGTGGCGAAGTCCCCACCACCCTGCCCGAAGCCCAGCAGAGCATGGTGGAAAACAACCCTTACCTGAAATCCGCCCAGGCCGACGTGCAATCGGCTGAAAGCCAGTACGAAGTCGCCAAGTCACCGTTCTACCCTCGCTTCGACGCCGAGGCGGCGGTGGGCGCGAACAACAACCTGCAGGGTGACGAAGGGCACGACAACGAATGGCGGGTCGGCGTGGTGATGAACTACAACCTGTTCCGCGGCGGCAGCGACAAGGCGCGCCTGGCCTCCGACTCGCACAAGATCAACCAGGCGATGGACATCCGCAACAATGCCCTGCGCCAGCTCAACGAGAACATTCACCTGGCCTGGAACGCCATGGTCAACGCCAAGAAACAAACCCCGACCGCCCGTGAATACGCCGACACCAGTAAGCGCGTGCGCGTCGCCTACCAGGATCAATTCGGTCTCGGCCAACGGACCCTGCTGGACCTGCTCGACAGTGAAAACGAGCTCTACAACGCCAACCGTCGCTACACCGAAGTGCGCTACACCGAAGAGTTCTCGATGTACCGTGTCCTGGCGAACATGGGCCAATTGCTGAGCAAGCAACGGGTCGTACTGCCCGCCGACGCGATCGCCCAGACCGAAGTGAAAAACGAAGCTCGTCTACCTGATATGAAGTAGTGCACGGGAGGGTTCAATGACCAGCATGGAACCCGGCAACACCGGTGTCGATCCGCGCCTGAGCTTCGATGACCCGCTTCTGGACGGTCTATTGATCCTCTGCAAACTCCACGGCGCGACGGTCAGTCGCGCCAGCCTCAGTGCCGGGCTCCCCATGGCACACCAACGCCTGAGCCTGGACCTGCTGCCCCGTGCAGCGGCCCGGGCCGGTTTGCAGGCGCGCTTGCTGCGCCGCGACCTCAAAGACATCTCCTCGCTCAACCTGCCCGTGCTGCTGCTGCTCAACAACGGCCGCACGGCTGTGCTGCGTCGTTATGGCGAGGACGGCAAGGTGCTGATCCTGCCCAGCGAAGCCGACGGCGGCGAACAATGGCTCAGCCCAGAGGAGCTGGCCGAACACTACAGTGGCCAGGCATTGTTCGCCCGGCCACGTCACGAACTCGAAGACTTGCGATCGCCGCTGGTGCCCCGGGTCCAGGCCTGGTTTCGCGATACGCTGAAGCTGTCGAAATGGCTGTACAGCGATGCGATCCTGGCAAGCTTCCTGATCAACCTGCTGGGACTGATGGTGCCGCTGTTCGTGATGCAGACCTACGATCGCGTGGTGCCGAACCAGGCCACTTCGACCTTGTGGGTGCTGGCGATCGGTTTGCTGATCGGCACGGCTTTCGAACTGGTGCTGCGAGTTGTGCGCGCGCACTTGCTGGATACCGCCGGCAAGAAAACCGATGTGATCCTGTCCGCCACCCTGTTCGAGCGCATCACCGGCATGGCGATGAAAGCACGGCCGGCGACCATCGGTGGCTTCGCCCAAAGCATTCATGACTTCCAGGGCCTGCGGGAATTTCTCACCGCCGTGACCCTCACCAGCCTGATCGACCTGCCCTTCTGCCTGCTGATGCTGCTGGTGATCGGCCTGCTCGGTGGCTGGCTGGTGGTGATCCCGATGCTGGCTTTTCCCATCACCATCATCTTCGCCATGGTGATCCAGGTGCGCCTGCGCGATACCGTGCAAAAAAGCCTCAGCCTGGGCGCCGAACGCCAGGCACTGCTGATCGAAACTCTCAGCGGCTTGGAAACCCTCAAAGCCTGCAGCGCCGAAAGCGAACGCCAGCACAAATGGGAAAGCACCCACGGCGCCCTCACCCGCCTCGACAGCCATGCGCGTAACTTGTCGGCCCTGGCCACCAACGGCACCTTGTTCATCCAGCAGTTGTCCGGCATGGCAATCATCGTCGCCGGGGTCTACAGCATCATCGCCGGCAACCTCAGCGTCGGCGCCCTGGTGGCCAGTTACATGCTCGGTAGCCGGGTACTTGCACCACTGGGTCAGATCGCCGGCCTGATCACCCGCTACCAGCAAGCGCAACTGACCATGAAAAGCACTGATGCGCTGATGGGTCTGCCCCAGGAGCGCGACGCCAGACAACGGCCACTGGAGCGCACCCAACTGCAAGGCGCACTGGATGTCGTCGGCGTAACCTTCCACTACAACGGCCAAAGTGCGCCTGCCCTGGCCAATGTCGGCTTCAGTGTGAAACCCGGAGAGCGCATCGGCATCATCGGCCGCAGCGGCTCAGGCAAAAGTACCCTGGCGCGACTGGTGATGGGCTTTTATGAACCGGATGAAGGCCAGTTGCTGCTCGATGGTCTGGACTTGCGGCAACTGGACGTCGCCGACCTGCGCCATCAAATCGGTTACGTCGCCCACGACCTGCCACTTTTGGCCGGCAGCCTGCGCGACAACCTGACCCTCGGCGCGCGCTATATCAGCGACTCACGCATGCTCGAAGTGGCAGAGATGACCGGCGTTACCGAACTGGCCCGGCAACACCCGCAAGGCTTCGACCGGCCCGTGGGTGAACGCGGGCAACTGTTGTCCGGCGGCCAGCGCCAGGCCGTATTGCTGGCCCGGGCGATGTTGCTCGACCCGCCCATCATGCTGCTCGACGAACCCACCAGCGCCATGGATAACAGCAGCGAAGACGTCCTGCGGCAAAAACTTCACGGATGGGTCCAGGGCAAAACCATCCTGCTGGTGACCCACCGCACCTCGATGCTGAGCCTGGTGGACCGGCTGGTGGTACTGGACAACGGACGGATCGTCGCCGACGGTCCGAAAGACGCGGTCATCGATGCACTGCGCAAGGGCCGTGTCGGCTCTGCGGCCGTCTAGGAGTCGCCCATGTCTGCCGATCAAGGATCCCGTGGCTACTTCGACAGTTTCAACAAAAGTGCCGAAACCGAGTACATGCCGGAAACCGCCGGCGCCTCCTTGCAGGACTCACCGCGCTGGTCGCGGATCACCGTGTGGCTGGCGGCCGCGCTGTTGGTCAGTGCACTGGTCTGGGCCAAATTCGCCGTGTTGCAGGAAGTGACCATGGGCGAAGGCAAGGCGATTCCGTCAAGCAAGGTCCAGGTGATCCAGAACCTGGAGGGCGGCATCGTCACTGAAATTTTCGTCCGTGAAGGACAGATGGTGAACAAGGGCGACACCTTGCTGCGCCTGGATGACACCCGCTACCTGTCGAACAAGGGCGAAAGCGAAGCCGATCGCTTTGCCTTGACCGCGCAGGTCGAACGGCTTTCGGCCGAAGCCGAAGGCCGTCCGTTCAAGCTGTCGGAAGAAGTGATCGCCAAAGCCCCGCAAGTGGCTGAAGACGAGCGTTCGTTGTACGAGCAACGGCAACGCCGACTGGCCAGCGAGCAGCGCACCCTGAGCGAACAACTTCGGCAAAAAACCCAGGAGTTAGCGGAGTTCCGCTCGAAACAGGGTCAATTCAGTTCAAGCCTGGCGTTGTTGCAACAAGAGATGAACATGTCCGCGCCGCTGGTGGGCACGGGGGCGGTGTCTCCAGTGGAAATCCTGCGGCTCAAACGCAGCGCGGTGGAGATTCGCGGCTCATTGAACGCCACCACATTGGCGATTCCCCGGGCGGAATCGGCGATCAACGAAATCAAAAGCAAGATCGACGAGTCGGAGCAAACCTTCCGCTCGGAAGCCGCCAAAGAGCTGAACGAGAAACGCACTGACCTGTCGAAAATCACGGCCTCGAGCATCGCCATCGACGACCGCGTGACCCGCACCACCGTGGTTTCGCCAGTGCACGGCATCATCAAGGTGTTGAAGGTCAACACCATCGGCGGCGTGGTCCAGCCCGGCAGTGACATGGTGGAAATCGTGCCGCTGGAAGACAACCTGCTGATCGAGGCCAAGGTACGGCCACAGGACGTTGCATTCTTGCATCCAGGCCAGAAAGCCATGGTCAAGTTCAGTGCCTACGACTACACCATTTACGGCGGCCTGAGCGCCAAACTGGAGTTGATCGGCGCTGACACCATCACCGACGATAAGGGCAACAGCTTCTATCTGATTCAGGTGCGTACCGACAAAAACCATTTGGGCGGGGATGTGAAACCTCTGCTGATCATCCCGGGGATGGTGGCGACGGTGGACATTATTACCGGGGAGAAAACGGTGCTGGACTATCTGCTCAAGCCGGTGTTGAAGGCACGGACCGAGGCGATGCGGGAGCGGTAGGCAGTATCCAGAATCTGCAGTGAGTGATCTGCCGCCATCGCGAGCAAGCTCGCTCCCACAGTGTCCGTGTCGTACACGAAATCTGCGACCGCCACTGAACCTGTGGGAGCGAGCTTGCTAGCGATGAGGCCGGCAAGACCACCAATCATTTTTCAGAATGATTACGCTGGTAAACCTCCTCCCCCATCGCCGCAATCTGCCCCTCGATCAACGCTTCGAATGGCTTCAACAACGGCGCAAACGAAGTCGGCGCTTCGAGGGTTTCCAGCGCCTGCACAATCGCCTCCACCGTCGACAACGCCCCCGGTCCCGGTGCCTTGCGCAACCGATAGCGGGACACACCGCCCTCGGCCAGGGTCACCCTTGGCAACGCCGCCAGCAGCGGATTGAGGTGCAGCATCTTGCGTGCCTTGCGCCAGGTACCGTCCGGGACCACCAGCAGCAAGGGTTCGTCTGTCGCGGCACAAACCTGCATCGGTTGGGCATCTTCGCCGGGAAACAGCAACCGCGCCCGATACCCCGGCTGATTCAACAGCACCGGCAAATCCTCAAACACCTCGCCGACGATCAACTCGGCATTCTTCAACCCAAGCGCCGCCAGACGCGCGGTGTTCAACGCATGATTCACTTCGCTCGGATGCTGCAACAACAGTACCCGGGTGCGGCTGTCGAGGCTGGGAATCAGCGGGCACAGGCAATGAGTTTGCGGGCGCAGACAACGCTGACATTGAATTCTGGACATCGTCTCTACGCCTGATTCAGTTGAGCTTTAAGCAAGTCGCGGAATGTCTGGATCAGCGGCTCGCGGCTACGGCCCCGCCGCACGATCATCGAGAACGGGGCTTGATAACCGAAGGTCGCCGGCAGCAGCACCCGCAAGTCACCCTTGTCGGCCCAGGCCTGGGCGTAGTGCTCCGGCAGGTAACCGATGTAGGCGCCGGACAGCACCAGGATCAACTGGGCCTCCATACTTTCTACCGTCGCAGCACTGTGCTTGAAACCGTGGCGCGCCAGTTCGGCCTGGCTCCAATAACCACGACCGACCATGCGCTGCTGGGTGATGACTTGTTCGGGAATGCGCCGCTCGTTGAACAGCGGATGCCGCGTGCTGCAATACAACCAGTGTTGTTCTCGGTACAGCGGCATGTACACCAGGCCGCTCATGCGCGTGGAAAACGCACCGATGGCCAGGTCGAGACGGTTGTCCTGCACGCCGAGTTGCAATTCGTAAGGGCTCATCACCGACAGGTGCAAGTGCACGGCCGGGTGTTCCTGGCTGTAGGCGCCGATGGCTTCGGCGAACGGCAGGGCCTTGTCGCTGACGGTGGAGTCGATCACCCCCAGGTTCAAGGTACCGCGCAACTCGCCCTTGAGGGCGGCGGCGTACTGCTCGAAGCCTTCGAGTTCGCCCAACAGACGCAGGGTTTCCTGATGGAACAGCTCGCCCTTGCTGGTCAGGCTGAAACCGCCACGGCCGCGATGGCACAGCACCAGGCCAAGGGCTGCTTCGAGCTGGCTCATGTAGGTGCTGATGGCCGACGTCGAGAGATTGAGCTCCTGCTGGGCGTTGGCGAACCCCTGATGGCGCACCACGCTGACGAAGATGCGCAATAGTTTCAGGTCGGGTAAAGCGTTGGCCATGGAAATGCTCCGATCTCGGGGTGACGCGCAATGCTCGAATCAATGCAAATCCTTGTGGGAGCAAGCTCGCTCCCACCAGGTTTGTTCCCGGCATTGGGTTTTGCGTATGGGGTGAAGTCTAACGCCGCCACTTCCATTAGTTTAGAAAAATCTGAACTAAGTATTTGCCCGTAGCGATTCTTCCCGGCCACTACATTTCGCAGAATCGGCGCCACAAGGTGCGCCCGTCCCTTCCGTGAACGGCGCAACCGACATAAATAATGAGGCCCTACCCGTGGACAAGATTCTTCACCAACCACTGGGCGGCAACGAAATGCCGCGCTTCGGCGGCATCGCCACCATGATGCGACTCCCCCATTTGAATACCGCTGCCGGCCTGGACGCTGCCTTCGTAGGCGTACCCCTGGACATCGGTACCTCCCTGCGCCCCGGCACCCGCTTCGGGCCTCGTGAAATCCGCGCTGAATCGGTAATGATTCGCCCGTACAACATGGCCACCGGTGCTGCGCCGTTCGACTCGCTGTCGGTTGCCGACATTGGCGACATCGCGATCAACACCTTCAACCTGCTGGATGCCGTACGGATCATTGAAGAGTCCTACGACAACATCCTCGAACACGACGTGATCCCGCTGACCCTGGGCGGCGACCACACCATCACCCTGCCGATCCTGCGTGCCATCCATAAAAAGCACGGTAAGGTCGGCCTGGTGCACATCGATGCCCACGCCGATGTGAACGATCACATGTTCGGCGAGAAAATCGCCCATGGCACCACCTTCCGTCGCGCCGTTGAAGAAGGCCTGCTGGACCCGGACCGTGTCGTGCAGATTGGCCTGCGCGCCCAGGGCTACACCGCTGACGACTTCAACTGGAGTCGCAACCAGGGCTTCCGCGTGGTTCAGGCTGAAGAGTGCTGGCACAAGTCGCTGGAGCCCTTGATGGCTGAAGTCCGCGAAAAAGTAGGCGGCGGTCCTGTTTACCTGAGCTTCGACATCGACGGCATCGACCCGGCCTGGGCACCTGGTACCGGCACCCCGGAAATCGGCGGTCTGACTACCATTCAGGCGATCGAGATCGTTCGTGGCTGCCAAGGCCTCGACCTGGTCGGTTGCGATCTGGTAGAAGTCTCGCCCGCTTACGACACCACCGGCAACACCTCACTGCTGGCCGCCAACCTGCTGTACGAAATGCTCTGTGTACTGCCTGGCGTAGTCCACCGCTGAGGATCGGTCATGAGCGAACGTGATCAGGTTCTCAAAGCCGCCGCCGACCTGGTGTCCGCTTTTGCCCGTAACGATCGCGAAGCCTACTTCGGCGCGTTCAGCGCCGATGCCAGCTTCGTCTTCTACACCCTCGAACAGCCCCTGCTGTCGCGCGACGCCTATCAGGCGATGTGGGACGGCTGGCGCTCTGAGGATGGCTTCGAGGTGCTCTCGTGCACTTCAAGCAACGCTTTCGTCAGCCTGCAGGGTGACGTAGCGATTTTCATCCATGAGCGCATGCAAGGGGAGCAACACTTCAGCCAGGAGCGCGAGACGATTGTTTTCAAGAAACAAGCGTCTGGCCAAGAACAACAAGGCCTATGGCTGGCCTGTCACGAACATTTATCCGCGATGCCGGAAGGGCTGCCACCCCCTTAGCCAACACAGGTGACGCTCACGCACGATGAGCGCGCCTTTATGATCGGAGCTGATCATGAATAACAAAAACAACGAAAAAAGCCTTAGCAGCATCGAAACAAACGGGGTTGAACAGATCCCGGACAATGAGCGTGACGCCAAGCCCAGCGATCTGTTTCGCCTGATCTTCGGCGGCGCCAACACCTTTGCCACCGCCGTGCTCGGCAGTTTCCCGGTGCTGTTCGGCCTGTCCTTTCAGGCTGGTGTCTGGGCGATTGTGCTGGGTGTGGTACTTGGTGCGCTGATCCTGGCGCCAATGGGCCTGTTCGGGCCCATCAACGGCACCAACAACGCTGTCTCTTCCGGTGCGCACTTTGGCGTGCACGGGCGAATCGTCGGTTCGTTCCTGTCGCTGCTGACCGCTATCGCGTTTTTCTCGCTCTCCGTCTGGAGTTCGGGCGATGCGCTGGTGGGCGGTGCCAAACGCCTGATCGATCTACCGGAAACCGATCTGACCCTGGGCCTGGCCTACGGTCTGTTCGCGCTGCTGGTATTGACCGTGTGCATCTATGGTTTCCGCTTCATGCTGTGGGTCAACCGCATTGCAGTATGGGCGGCCAGCCTGCTGTTCCTGCTGGGCGTTTTCGCTTTCGCCCCTGCATTCGACAGTCAGTACGCCGGCACCGTAGCCATGGGCCAGGCCGGATTCTGGGCTGCGTTCATCGGGGCAGCATTGGTCGCCATGAGCAACCCGATCTCCTTCGGTGCGTTCCTCGGTGACTGGTCGCGCTACATCCCCCGTGATACGCCCAAAGGCCGGATCATGGTGTCGGTGATTGCCGCGCAACTCGCCACGCTGATTCCGTTCCTGTTCGGCCTCGTCACCGCCACTATCGTAGCGGTCAAGGCACCGGACTACATCGCGGCCAACAACTATGTCGGCGGCCTGCTGGCGGTATCGCCGAGCTGGTTCTTCCTGCCGGTGTGCCTGATCGCGGTCATCGGCGGCATGTCCACCGGCACCACTTCGCTGTACGGCACAGGCCTGGACATGTCCAGCGTGTTCCCTCGGGTGCTGTCGCGGGTCAAGGCCACGCTGCTGATCGGTGTGATGTCGATTGCCTTCATCTTCATCGGGCGTTTCGCGGCCAACCTGGTGCAGAGCGTGTCGACCTTCGCCGTGCTGATCATCACCTGCACTACCCCGTGGATGGTGATCATGATCATCGGCCTCGCGGCTTCTACTGCCCGGATGACCTGCAAGTGTTCACCCGCGGCGAGAAAGGTGGCCGCTACTGGTTCACCCACGGCTGGAACTGGCGTGGCCTGGGTGCCTGGATCCCGAGTGCGGCCGTCGGCCTGTGCTTCGTGAACCTGCCGGGGCAGTTTGTCGGGCCGCTGGGCGAAATGGCCGGTGGTATCGACATCAGCCTGCCGGTGACCCTGGGCCTGGCCTCGGTGGTGTACCTGGTGTTGCTCAAAGTGTTCCCGGAAGCAAGCGCTGTGTACGGCCCGAACGACCTTCGCAACAAGAGCACGGATTCGCTCGCTGAACCGGCGATGCGACAAGTCGCCTGATAAACGCATTAAACGCACTACCTGTGGGAGCGGGCTTGCCCGCGATGAACGATGACGCGGTCAGCCTGACAGACCGCGGTGTCCCCATCGCGGGCAAGCCACGCTCCCACAGGGACTGATTTTCAGCCTCACATAAAAAAGACAATCGGAGACACGCCACAATGGCTTTGGATTTATTCGTCGTACTCATCTACGCCGCCGCGATGCTGATACTCGGCTACTACGGCATGCGCAAGGCCAAGACCAACGAAGACTTTTTGGTCGCCGGTCGTAACCTGGGCCCAAGCCTGTACATGGGCACCATGGCTGCCACCGTCCTGGGCGGCGCGTCCACCGTGGGCACCGTGCGTCTGGGCTACGTGCATGGCATCTCCGGTTTCTGGCTGTGCGCCGCACTGGGTTGCGGGATCGTCGCGCTAAACCTGTTCCTCGCCAAACCGCTGCTGAAACTGAAGATCTACACCGTTACCCAGGTGTTGGAAAAACGCTACAACCCGATGGCCCGCTCCGCGAGCGCGGTAATCATGCTGGCCTACGCGCTGATGATCGGCGTGACCTCGATCCTGGCAATCGGCACCGTGCTGCAAGTGCTGTTCGGCCTGCCGTTCTGGATCTCGGTACTGCTCGGTGGTGGCGTCGTGGTGATCTACTCGGCCATTGGCGGCATGTGGTCCCTGACCCTGACCGACATCGTCCAGTTCGTGATCAAGACTGTCGGCCTGATGTTCATCCTGTTGCCGATCTGCCTGTACCGCGTTGGCGGTTGGGATGAGTTGGTAATGAAACTGCCGGCGGCGAGCTTCAGCTTCACCACCATCGGCTGGGACACCATCATCACCTACTTCATGATCTACTTCTTCGGCATCCTGATCGGTCAGGACATCTGGCAACGTGTGTTCACCGTCAAGACCGCCAAAGTGGCTCAGGTTGCCGGTACCGCTGCCGGTATCTACTGCATCCTCTACGGCCTGGCCTGCGCCCTGATCGGCATGGCTGCACACGTACTGATCCCGGATCTCGACAACGTCAACAACGCCTTCGCTGCGATCGTGAAACTGTCCCTGCCGGACGGTATCCGTGGCCTGGTGATCGCTGCCGCACTGGCCGCCATGATGTCCACCGCCAGCGCCGGCCTGCTGGCCGCCGCCACCACCCTGACCGAAGACCTGCTGCCAAAACTGCGTGGCGGTAAACAGTCGAGCCTGGCGATCAACCGCCTGGTCACCCTGTTGACCGGCATCGTGGTACTGGGCATCGCACTGATCGTGAACGACGTGATCAGTGCCCTGACCCTGGCCTACAACCTGTTGGTAGGCGGCATGCTGATCCCGCTGATGGGTGCGATCTTCTGGAAACGCGCTACCACCGCCGGCGCTATCGCCAGCATGGGCATGGGCTTTGCCACCGCGCTGCTGTTCATGTTCAAGGACGGTCTGGACGCCAACACCCCGATCTACTACAGCCTCGGTGTAGGCCTGGTGAGTTTCGTGATGGTGAGCTTGATGTCACGCCGCACGGCAGCAGTGGCCAGCGCTGCCTAAGCTGAACATAACGACTTGATGCTTTCTTCGACGAGTGTGGCGTCGGTTGCCACACTCGTTTTTTTTCGCCTGGAGAAAACGTTCATGAAGATTGTTTCTCGTGACCAGTGGTTCGAGGTGAAATCGCTCAGCGACGGCATCCGCCTGATCCACGAGCCGTACATCCGGCCTTTCTACCGCTGCAACCTCTGGTACATCCAGGGCCGTGACAAAGACCTGCTGCTCGACAGCGGTTCAGGCTTGGTCAGTCTGCGCGAGCAACTGCCGTGGATCACCGAACGGCCGCTGGTGGCTGTTGCCAGCCACTGCCATTTCGATCACATCGCCGGTCATCACGAATTCGCTGAACGGCTGGTGCATCCGGCCGAGGCGGACATTCTCGCGGCACCCGATGGCAACAACGACCTGAGCAAAGCCTTTGTCGGCGACGACATGTTCGAGGCGCACCCGGATTGCCCGCTGTGCTACGCCGAATACCGGGTCAAGGCCGCACCGGCCACGGGGTTTGTCGAAGATGGCGATGTGCTGGACCTGGGCAATCGGGTGTTGCAGGTCGTGCACACACCGGGACACTCGCCCGGTGGCATCTGCCTGTACGAAGCCGCCACAGAGACCTTGTTCAGCGGCGACATCATCTACGACGGCCCGCTAATCGAAGACGCCTACCACTCCAATCTCGATGACTACGCCTGCAGCCTGCAACGTTTGCACACGCTATCGATCCGCACGGTGCATGGCGGGCACTTCGGCAGTTTTTCCGGGGAGCATTTGCGTAGCATGATCGACCAATGGCTGCGCTCACACGGCTAAAGCCTGCTGTACTCAACGGCAGGAACTGCACCGGCAGGGAGAGCTGAACCCACTTCCTCGAAGAACGATCATGAAAGAAGCTGCCCTCCGTGCTGTCGTACATCGCTACATCAGCCGCCTGCTGGAAGGCCGGGATGACTTCGACGACAACGTCAGTCTGGCGCAGTTGGGATTGGATAAAAATGATATCGAAGAACTGATCTTCCATCTGGAAGATGAACTGGGTGTCACGGCGTTTACCGTGGAAGAAGACCGGATGCTCAAGACCGCCAGGACGGCGAATGATTTGAGCAGGTTCTTGCTGGAGATCGGGCGGTACTAAGTCTGGTAATCAAACGTACACGAAGCGGCAAGGGAGCTTGCTCCCTCGCCACGGGAAAACCTTTCACCTGTCAGATGTTATCTGCCATTACCGGCGCCGCTGCTGGCGCCGACGTTGTTCGTCGTCAGTACGAACAGGCACGGGTTGCAGAGGCGGCTCGATCAAACCGAGAGCAACGCCCAAGTCATGCAGCCAGTTTTGGATTTTCTCTTTCATGGTGCCCCCTTCAGGGTAGTGCCGAGCGGCCAAAGTACTGTAGCCCCTTCGTACAGATAATAGTCCGAAGTCCTACGCAATGCTCGCGCAAAGTCACAATGATCTGTTACTGAATCCATCAAAATCAGCCTGCGTTCAGGCAATGTCCTGCGCCCGCACATGTGCCGGTGGAAAAACCACCTGTTGCTGCTCGATCCAGGCATTCAGATTGGCCCCGACCATGCCCTTGCGCCACATCAGCCAGGTGGTAGCACTGGCGAACGGTTCGGCCAAAGGATGTACGGCCACACTCTCACGGCCCGGCAGACTGGCGAGCATCGACTCCGACATCAGCGCCACACCGGAACCGGCAATTACACACGCCAACATTCCCGGATAGGACTCGATCTCCATCGCCCGGCCCATGGCCGCATGATCATGGGCGAACCAGGCTTCCAGGCGCATGCGGTAGGAGCAGCCCTGGCGAAAGGTGAACACCGAGCGACCTTGCACATCCAGCGCGCTGCGCACGGGCGGATGGTCGGCCTCGCTGATCAGCACCAGGCGCTCGTCGCACAAGGGCACCCCGTCGAGCCCGGCCAGTTCCAGGGGGCCATCCACCAGCGCCGCATCAAGTCGACCGGTGAGCAGGCCTTCGAGCAATTCACCACTGGGCCCGGACTGTACTTGCAGGTTCACTGCCGGATACAAACGGTGGTAGTGCGCCAATAGCCCCGGAAGGTGAATCGCCGCCGTGCTGTACATGGTGCCGAGCACAAAGTCGCCCGCCGGTTGCCCGCCCTGCACTGCCGCGCTGTTCACATACTGCAGCTGCATATACTCGAAAGACCCGGCGGTAACCGGGATGCTCTGGAGCAAATCAAGCAAGGTGAGCTGCGGTTGAGGGTTGTTGTAGAGCCCTGGATCGCGCTGAGCTGGAATGTGCATTGCGCCTGAGGTGATCGCAGCCTTTCGCAGGAGCGCAATTCCCGCGCCTTTAAGCTCAACACGACCGGTGGTGGTAGCACCACCGCGCACCGCCGCGAGTTGGTCGGATTTCATGAAGGCATCAATGGCACCCTCACTTTTCCCGAAAGCCTTGGTGTCCAGGTGATCGCTACCGCCTGCGGCTTTCTGCTCCAGATCGAACATCCGGGTGTTGAGTTCCTTGATGCCGGTGAGTGCTTCGTCGGTTTTGGCGCCCATGGCCGTTACTGCGGCGCCGTGGTCGTTTACAGCTTTGGTCAGTAATTCAAGAGACATAGTGATACCTCAGCGGCCCTGAAGGGTCGCGGTGATGTTTTGGAGTTTGGCCGCAATCTGGGCCAGTTCTGCGCTGTCGTCGGTCTGTTCATCGCGAACAAGTCCGTTCCAGCCGCCCGACATAAGCCTCTTGGCTTCGCGAGCAGAGAGCCCCAGCGCATCACGCGCGGCGCGTTCAAATTCCCGAGGGTTCGGGCTTACAGGATCGAAAGCAGATTTGACGCTGAAGATCCGGGAGTTGGGATTGGCGGCAATGGCCACAAGGCTCACTTCCACCAGGTCTATTTGTTTCAGCAGGCGAGCACCATTCACCAGCTCGGCACCGCCTGGCGGAATCGTGTATCCGATACTCAGTGCCAGGGCGCCGTCTTTTGCCAGGGCGTGTGCAGCCTTGGCTTGCGGCACCGCCAGGGTGAGGCGACCAGACGACAACAGGCCTTGAGTGTCCTCATCAAAGGAATCCCAAACACCTACAGGGTTGGTCTGATCGTGTTGCCAAAGAAGTGCAGGGCGAGTGCCTGCGGCTGCGTGTTTGGCCAGGCTCTTGGCGAAGGCGCCAGGGGCGATTATGTCACCGTGAAAATCAGGCTCTCCGCCGAAGGTCGAGGCATAGCCGGAAAAGCTGCCTACCGATTCATCGGAGGCGAATTTGAATTGCAGGGGCGCGGTTTGGAATGGGCGCATAGGTGTTCTCTCATAAGGAGCAAATGGTTTCATTTGCCGCTCAGGGAACGCATCACGCGCTACTGGACGG
>LNAP01002584.1_pt1 | contig 17984 bp, 10 predicted proteins | sample 602601 | NCBI WGS metagenome assembly LNAP01 (sample SAMN02440304, study PRJNA202911) | soil metagenome | biome: Subtropical and temperate rainforests or woodlands; isolation source: soil samples (1 kg each in a 20% v/v slurry with milli Q water) were... ... | reverse complement strand
AATGCGATCCGACGTCTTGCAGATCACCTCAAGCGTGTCGAGCCTCCGCGTACTCTTGGCCGTGCGCCCTTGATAGAAGTCGTCCTGCGCAGCATGGTCGATGGCGCGACAGATCTGTTCCACGCTGATGCCTTCATTCAGCCTAGCCTGGATGACGCTTCTGCGGGACTCCAGCAAGGGCACATCTGGTCGGCCGGTTTTTTCCTTCCAGTGCTCGAAGACCAGCACAACAGGATCGACTCCGCCGACCAGTTGGCTGTCCTCCTTTGTTGTCGTTGCCTGGGAAGCAATGAACGAGGAATTGACAAATGCAGCAGGGAGCTGGCGGCCGTCTAACGATGATGTGCTATCCCTCTCATGTGTTTGCTCATCTACGTTCTGTTCTGACTCTTCTGTGTTCTCATATGGCTGAGCCGCGGCTGGGCCGTGGCCGACAACGGATGGGGATTCAACGAGCGCAGCGGCCTGCCTGCGAGCTACGCCCGCCAGCGCGCGCTCCCGCTGCTTCTCTGAACTGCGGTCCGTCTTCTCCTTGCTCGCCGATGCCTGCATAGCCCAGGTTGCGAACTCTGGGTGATGCAAGCGCCCATCGGCCGCCAAAAACCAGTCACCCAAGGCTTCAGGGCGAATGGCCGCCCAGCCGACAACATCCCGACCAAATCCAGCCATTGAGGCCAGCTGTGTGTCGTTGTCGGGCAGCGTCATAGCAGGCTTCTGTCGCCAGGCCTGCGCCATCAAAAGCACCAGCGCCCGGAATGGCTCCGCGTTTGCGGCCAATGCGAGCAAATGCCCTGTGAAGAAGTCCATGCGGACCGGAGCCCAGGGATACGTGGCCAGGTTGACATGCGCCGGAACCAGCGGCTCTGGCGCGACGTGGGCCAGCGGCACACGTTGGTTTTCTACTGCTTTGAGTTTCTGCACGAACACCTCACACATTTCGAAGTTCAAAAAAAGCGACTAACGTCGCCGCCTGAATCGAATGTGCAGGAGATCGTAAAAAATCGACCGGAACGAAATTTATGCGCGTTTTTTTAACATTCCGGGTGGCAACGGCAGTTCTATGGCACTCGGATTTCCGCGAACCGATCAATCAGGCGATACAACTGATCCACCTCAACTTGCTTCGCCTCTTTGATCCTATCCGGATGCAGGAGGTCAGATGAATCGATTATTGCCCCCGATTTATACAAACCCTCACCCAACGACAGTCGGGCACGAAAACTCGCCCGCTCACTGAACTGGTCACCGGACAAAACCCGCGAATAAATCTGATTAATGTATGCCCTCGCATCCCGTTGTGCTTCATCAACAGCCACCGCGAGATCCTCGATGAAGCCCGAATCCTCATCGCCAAAAAAGCGAGCAGCAATCCCCCTACGCAAAGACAAACGCAAGGAAATTTCGCTGACCTTCACCAACCTCCGCTCAAATTCGTTGCGGTATACCTCTAATTTTGTTTCCGTTGATGGCTGGAACAGCCCAATCAGCTCAGCTGCGAGCTCATTCGCCAAGTCTTTTTCATCAGCAGTTGGCTTCATCCAATCAGTCGCATCGACATCTTTGGCACGAAGGTCCATGACGAAACTCATCATGACTGTTTCAATTGAGTATTCAACTGCATATTTGAATGCCCGAACACTAGGCAGCGTTCCCCATTTATTTCGGGCGGCATGAGGAATCTCCTCTAGCTCATTCAGTCGTCGAACTAATCCTGCCCTGACTACAGCGCGATTTTCAGACAGCATTCCGCCGGAAATTTCATCGATGAATGCGATGAGCTCCTTCACCACACCAGAAGAAATAATGCAGTTCCGCCAATTTCCGAGCGTCTTGTCACTAAGACCCAAGTATTCGAGCACAAGACGATGGTCGGTTAAGTCATTCACGATCTGATACCGAACCGCGATGTACCAGAAATCGGTAAAGACCATCAACCGTCGCTCCTGGTCGGGATGCAGCAGGGGCACCACATAGGTGTCGGCAGAGTGAATTTCTGTGAACACATCACCATCTACCACTTTTACTCCCTGGCAGTCCGGAACGGCGCAAATTGCCGCTTGCTTTCCATTCCGGTCGTTTTTTTCTGATGTCATCTCAAATCACTCCCGTTGATTAACGACAGGAGCAATCTTGACAAAGACCGAAACCCCATCGACTTCCTCCCAGGCCACTGAAAAAATCAAGCCCATCGCGATCACAGCAGAAAACACCGAGGAGCTGTCCGCAGTCTTGGACCGCATTCAAGGAACAGTTCGCGCAGACATCCTCAGTGTCGCCGACCTTATCCATCTCACCAACGCTGCGGAGCGAAGGCTGGAACACGCCGGTATCGCGTCGAGCTATCGTACAGGGGCGACACTGCATGCCACGCCCAGCGGACCAGGCTGTACTGCTTACAAGTACGCACGCGAGGGCACTGCGGTCTTCCTCGAACGCAAGTCTGCCGCATGGATGCTCGTGCGTGCATACCGATTGACCACATGGCCCCGCCAGATCGGCCGTCAAACGCTGACGTTGACCCCTCGACAGAAGCAGCACGTTCTGCGGCATGCGATGAAGGCTCACGGAATCACGACGACTGAAGCCGCTATCGCAATCGCCACCATCGCGAAGACAAACTGACCTCTAAACGCTGGGCGGCCTCGAGGCTGGAATAGAGAGCCACCGACGCACGTAGCGTCAAATCAGCGTGTTCACAGCATCAATCGCGGCCCTCCGGCCGGCGATTGAGCGAGCGAGGTCATGGGCGCGACGAAGACCTTCACCCCAATCCTGTCCGCCGGTATCCTCGCGCTCAGGAATATCGAGCACATATGCCGTGGCTGCAAGGCTACGCTCAAGCACTGAAACCAGCTGCCCCAACATGCCGTGCGCACAGTAGAAATCAGCGAGCATGCATGGATCAGGGTCAAGCCCCACGATTGCATCCTCGAAATGTGCGTCATCGAGCCTCTCCAGCAGTGATGCCTCGTCACCGTGTTCGTTGATTTCAACGAGCACCAGACATGGCGACGTAAGCCAAGCCCTCCCGGGCGGTGGCTCTTTGCCCTGCCGGAATTGCCAACGCTCGTCCTCGTTGAGTTTTCGCCAGTTCATTTTATGACTTCATGCGGACAGATTTGCGCCCAGATCTGATCATGCCTACGCCGCCCCTTTACAGTCGATACTTGGACTGCCGATTCCTAAAGGCAGGCTCTGTACCCTCAAGTATCTGTACAACCCGGTCTTTAATGTCGGAGAGTTCGATCGGTCCAGCTTCATATTGGAACTTGCTGGCAGCCTTGTCGCAAGAGGCATAGACGATCTGTTCAGCATCACAAACCACGGCCAGATTCGGATTGTGGGTGACCATGATGACTTGGCGCCGCTCTTTCGCCTTTTTGATGCACTTCACCAGAATTTTGTAGATCGTCTGGTTGTCGAGATTTTCTTCCGGCTGATCAATAACAATCGGAATATCTTCCTTATCGACCAGCAGATAGAAGACCAGCAACAGAAGCCCTCGCTCTCCGGGCGAAAGCTGTCCTATTTCTTGCCCGTCATAGGTCAAGGCATATCGCGGGGCCAGATAGTCCAACCCAAACAAGTAGTCGAGCAGTTCTAGCGGCTCGACACCTTTTCGAAGCTGATCGGCCAACCTAGTCATCTTGCCCGCCTGCCCCTCCCTTTCATCTGCACGCAGCATGTCGTCAATGCGAGAGGCAAATGCGGTCGCACCATCAGCCGTGCCAAAGTCGGCATCTTGAAGCATCCCACGTAAAACTAAGCCACTTTCTTCTACACCGGAGAAGGAACCACGTGCTTGGCGATTGAGTCGGTTGAAGAACTGAGCCTCGAAGCCAGACTCCTCGATTCGGACATGGAATTCCAGCGGAAGCGGCATGTCCATTTGCTGCGCCGATTGAACAAACGACTGGACTGGCCCATATAGTCGTTTGTACTCATTGACCATCGCTTGGATGTGCCCATGAATTTCTCGAGCAAGACCGGCACGTTTTGTTTTCGATTGAGCCAATCGATTCGGCAAGGCTGCTAGAGACTCGATCTCTGCTGCAAGCCAGATAATCGACCCGGGTTTATCGAGAGCACCGCTTATGTCAGATTTCTGGCGCTCCCACCTAGCCAAATCCTCTTTGTACTTTACGAAAAGGCGCTGGCGTTCGCCGAGTTTGCTCTTCGCATCAACGATGGCAGCAGACGCCTCTACTTTGCGTTTGACAATGCTACCCGGCTCTTCATTTTGAAGCTTCGCATCGACCCCAGCAATTTCGGCTTGAGTTTCTTTGGCAATAGCATCAACCGGGGCAGAGTCAATCCTGACCTGAATCAAAGACTCAATCGACAGTTCAACGCCAAGCTCTGCAACGAGTGCATTCAGCTCCTCGATAAAGGTATCGCTCTGCTTCTTTTGGTTGGCCAATGCCTGAGATATCTTTCGAGCGACCGCTTGCTTCTTGGCTGCTACGGCCTTGGCGTCCCGCAGAGCGACTGCTTCCTGCTCTATTAAATGAAGTGCACGCTCCAGCTCTTCGACACGCGCCGCTGCCTGCTTGGACTCCTCCAAAGCCTCAGGAGACGTATTGGGATCTTCAATTTGTTGCGGCTTTGACTCCTCCAAAGAGGCAAGCTCAGATTTTTTGGATAAGAGCTGTTCTTCGAGGGTTTTCTTAAACTCTGGCGCCATGCGGCGCTCGATATCGAGAATCTCAGAGTTCACCTTGGATACCGACTGGCGCAAATCATTGCGCGCCTGATCAATCTCCGTTACTTTGAATTTCAGCAACTCATCCATCGAAGCCTGACCCAGTTGGTCCTCTTCGGGGACGTGAGAATAAATAATTTTCCGAAGCTCTGCATCGAAAGTGTCAGATCCGCGGTCACCAAGTTCATTGCAAAGCGTTTCCAGATAGCTCTGGGGTAGATATTTAACTCGCTCCACACTGCTAGGGTCTGGATCCTTATCCAGATCCATGGTCGTGGAACTGCCATCGTGCCACTCCAACGTCCCAGTAAAGTGTTGAGCTAGCCGACCGCGAGAGCTTCGGAAGCGAGTTGGATTCAGGAACGAAAAGCTTGCATGGTTTCGTGCCGATCCGGCTAGTGCAACGATATCGGACAGCGCGCTCTTGCCACTGCCCTTGTTCCCAATGATGGCTACCAAATCAGGATTGAGAGGAAGACTCAGGTCGAACCAGTCCTCTGCCAGAGAAGAGCCCTCTTTTTTCGACACCGAGACGGAGCGAATAAATTTCGTTTTATTTCTCTCCAAAAGCTCTCGCTTGGGCGGGTTATCGCCGACGAAAACCCTGTCATCAAACTCTTCTATCGCCTGCAGCAGGCCCTTGAACGTCGAGTCCGCTTTGATCCAGGTAAAACAGTTGCCAATACGATCTTTGTCCGCTGCGCTGCTCAGCCAATGAGCATCCGAGCAATCAAGAAGTTTCGCATTCACGCCAGCTTCGCGCAGCTTTGCCTGAGCCCTAGCATGGTCCTCCGGTTTTTCAGCCGCAGTAAAGACCAAATGCGCGTTGTTAATCAGTGTTTTCTTCTCGGCAATCGTATGGTCATCCCATTTGAGGTTTTCCCATTCGGTTTTACCCACAGCAACCACAAACTTACCTTGAAGCGCGTCGTTCTCCAAAGCCTTGCGGAGACCGTCTGCACTTACATTGAGGTTGTTGAACCCTTCCATAAGTGGACTGCCGTACGCCGCGCGCTTGTCTTCAGGAACGGCTGCGATGATGGCACAACCCAAAGCCTCAATGCTCTGACGAGAAATTACGCAATTCCACTTCCCCTCACCAGTGGAACCAGGAAGCAAGCGGTAGCTCGGAGATATGGCGGAGATGAACTGCTGACGAATGAACTCAGGATCGAGCTGATCAAAAATCACATGGAGATTAATACGGCTCCAGCTTGATGCGCCCTTTCCCGCCTTGCTGCCCTGGACCACTCCACCAAATTTATCTAAACGGAGCTCCACCACCGGCAGCAATAGGTCGATATTTTTCAATCTACCCTGCTCGCGCTTTGCCTTCAACGCCCGTTCATAGCCATCAACAAGCACGTAATCGTTGATGCCTATGACCTTGAACTCCTCAGGCAGCTTTTCAAGATCAGAAAGAAATGCCTCCCAGGCTTGTTCACGATCACCGGGGTAGTTGTGATAGAACGATTCAGGAGTATGAACGTGAAGGTCCCACTTCTTCCAAGTGGACCCGGGCGTGATGATCGGCACGAATTACTCTCCCTGTCATTTATTTGATAGTTTTAGCTTTTTACTCTACGCCCAGTGCCTTGAACACCGCATCTACCGGATCCGAATAGAAACTCGTCTGAAATTTGGCAAATAACTCCCCTGGCACCGACGGAATGTCCGTGACACTCGACATCGGTAGCAGGATGCGCTTCGCACCCGCATCAAACGCAACCTGAAGGCTTTCCGCCAGGTTTCGAGCCTGCGTGATGGTTCCGCCCAGCGACATATCCCCCATCACCGCCATCTGGCTCTGGACGGGTTTGCCCAACGCGGCTGAGCAGAGCACGATAAAGCTGGCCAGGGTCAGCGCTTCCGGGTTGCCGGCGCTCTGCAACTCGACCATGTGGAGGTGGAAGTCGCGCTCGGTCGGGTGGATTGAAGCGCTCACACGGCCAGCGTTCGCCTTGAAAAAGTCAAACGCTACGCGCACAGGTTCCTTGGACACCGGGCCAGACACAGACAGCTTGCCGCCGCCAGCCATGGCCTGGATCTCCATGCGGTAGACACCCGGCATGCCGCCATCGCCCATGGTGATCGTGTGCAAGACACCAGGGCTTAGGCGCCCCTCAGGGATCAATCCGCCACCGCCTTGTTCCGGTACCGAAATGAAGCGCTCCTGCATGTCCTCCAAGTCGATGTAGGAGAAGTGCACATCGTAGAACTCCATGCCACCGATCTTCTTGAGTTGCTCCTTCACGCGCCGGCGTACCTCGAGCGCGTATTCCAGGCACTTGCGCACGGTGTCTTTGGTATAGGTCCCATCAGGGCAGATCAGCTTGAGCAAACCAGAGACCGTACGCCGCACAGCGATGGTGTCGCGCTGGTTGAGGTTGTTGCCCAGCTTGAAAAACTTGTCGATGGCATCGGCAAAGCTGCGCTTGCGCATCTCACGCGCCCACTCGGCCAGGTAGTCCACGATGAGACCGTACTGATCGGTGAAGAACTCGGGCCGCATCTTCGGAATCTCCCAGCCCGGCACATAGGCATGGAAGCGGTCGAAAAAGGCCGAGTCGATCATCACATCGGGGAACGGCGCGAACAGATGGCTGGTCTTCACCAGCGTCTCTACCGTCTGACCCTGCGGCAAGTTACCCACGAAGACCATGGCCGCGCTGGCATTGATGGATTCGCGCCCTCGGCTGAACGAACCTGAGGCCATGTAATCCTTCATGATCTGGACGCCGTCCTGATCCTTGAAGTTGATGCCTGCCACCTCGTCGAAGGCCACCACATCCCACAAGCCCACCAGGCCCACCTTCCGGGCGCTCATGTTGTAGAACAGGTTCGCCACTGTGGTCTGGCCGCCGGACACAAGGATGGAGTTCGGGCTGATCTCTTTGTAGATGTGGCTCTTGCCAGTGCCTCGAGGCCCCAGCTCGCAGAGGTTGTAGTTGTTCTCGACCAGCGGGATCATCCGCGCCAGCAGATGCCACTTCACACGCTCCTTGAAGCAAGTCGGCTCCATGCCGGTAGACCGCAGCAAAGCGTCAATCCACTGTTCCTCTGTGAAGGCTTTGCGCCCTGCAAACAATTCTTCGAGGTCCAGATTGGGCATCTGGATCGGCTTGAGATCCGCCACCACGAACGGCGAGGTGCGCTGGTTCTCCTCGAACCGATAGTTCAGCGTCACGATGCACCAGATGCCGCCCACCAGGAGCTTTTCAAACTCTCGCACGTACGAGTCAGGCACCTCTGCGTTCTTGATGCCCAGATTCGACAGCAATGCCTCGTACGCATCGCGGCTCTCGTTGAGCTTGACGGTGACCTTGTCAATCACCTTGAACGATCCCCGCTCGCGAATCTTGCTCTTGACCTTCTCGGCCTCGTCCGGCCGCACGTAGTTCTCGGCCAGCACGTTTTTGACTGTTGCCAAGCCGGCGCGGATGGTCTCCGCATCGTCAGATGCGCAGTACATGCCCAACAGGTACTCCAGCACGTAGACCGGAACGTTGGCTCCTTCCTTGATCAGCTTGGTCAAGTCCTTGCGCACCACGCGGCCTGCGAAGCGGTCGTTCAGTAACCTGTCCAGGCTGGCGTCAGTCGCGGCGGGGGCTGCAGGAGCAACCGTAGAAATTTCATCAGCCATGGTGGCCCTCAAAAGTCATTGCTGAAAGCCAGGTCGATGCGCAACGGCACCCGCCAGGCTTCAGCTTTTGTTTTTGCATCGCGCGCCACCAAGAAGTAATCCTTGGCACGGTCGTAGTTGCCGGCGCCCAGCGTCAGCATGAGCGAACGCTTGCGCTCGTCGAGCATGGGCGATGTGCTGTCAAAAGTCAGCGTCTGCTCGTCGCTGATGGACTGATCGCCATCGCGAATCGATAACAACAATGACACAGGCAGCACACGCTCCGACACAGCCTCGGTCTGGATGAATTCGAATCGCTGCTTGTTGGTCACCACTTTGTTGCTCGACCCGAGCAAGCTCACCTCCACCTGCCGGGTCTTGGCCTTCTCGGTGTCGCTCTCTTTCACCACGATCACCGGCACCACGATCTCTTGCGGCATGGCGCTGCCGTGCACAAAACGGGCACCACCCACAAAGTGGAAGCGACCCGCTCCCTTGGGTACCAAGAAATCCAAGCTGCCCTCGCCGGGATCCGTGCCGGCAGTGGTTGCCGTGTTGCCGGCCCAAGCGTTCTGCTGTGGCCACATGCCACGACCCAGGATGTAGCGCTTCTTGGGCTTCAGTACCCCCGGCATGCCCTCTTCGACGGTGTGCCGGTCAGCCTCTTCGAGCGCAGATTCTTGGTACATGAAGCCGTGATCGGCCGTAACGAAGACGGTGGAGCCGTTGAGGTTATTGACGATGAAGCTCACCAGCTCAGACAACTCTTTGACAGTCTGCGCGGTGGCTTCGAAGGTCTTGGCCTCCGAGCCGCGCTTGTCCCCGATCATGTCGATGAGGTCGTGATAGATGTAAACGATTTTGTGCGGCTTGACGAATTCGCGGCCCTTCTCTTTGCCCTTCTCCATCAAGGCATCGCGGCCAATGGCCACGCCGCCGTGCGCGGCCAAGATGGCAGAGCGCTGCTCTAGGGTGGAAGACGGTTGTCCATCCACTGTCACGTCCAGCGAAGCATTGCCCTTATAAGCCAGTTGCTTGTGGGGCAGCAGGCTGGCCATGCCCAGCGCCGTGTAGCTGGGCAGCACGCCCAGCATGGCATCCAGACGGGCTTTGACCCGGCTGCGCCCATTCAATTCATCCACCAGCTCGGCCGCAGCCTCATAGCGGAAGGCATCTGAAATGACCACGTACACGCGCCGCGCGCCACCGTCGAATGCCGGGGCCACATGGCGGGCATAGAAATGCTGCTGGTTGACGATCTCATCCAGTTTCCAGGTGGTGAGCAGGCCACCATTGCCTGCCACGACCGTGTCCCATGCTGATCCCAGTTGGCCGATGAACCAACCCGAGTAGGCATCCTCCATCCGGTCGCGCAGTTCGTGCAGCAGTGACCAGCCCATAGGCTCAACCGACTCACACGCCCGCATGAACCAGCGATACAGCTGGTCAAAACGGAACAGCTCGCCACGGTAGGCAGAGAATGCCACCTCTGCATTGGCAAAGCTGAAACCCTTGCTGTACTTGGCCTGCAACTCAAAAAAGCCTGCGGCCGCCTCCAGCGCGTCGTAGCTGGCAGCCAGCGCGCGCGTAGCGTCATTGGCCCCAGCCAGCAGCGGATTGGCCCAGTGGCCATCGCGGCGGCGAGCGATCAGCTCACGCACAGAGTCCTGGTTGGCACCAGCAGCGGAGATGATGCGCCCCTTCAAATCGCCAATCACACGCTTCTCGATGGCCTCGAAGGTCATCGCGTCCACCAGCGCTTCAGCCGACATTGGCCCCAGGATGTTGGCAATCTTCAACTCGCCTGCGACCCAAGCCGACAGCACGTCGTAGCTGCCGTAGTTAGCCATGTCAGTGCGCCAGCGGCTGGCAAACACCGCCGTGTGCGCAGCCTTGGTGCGGGCCTCAATAACGAAATGCGCCAGCGCGGCCGGGGTACTGTGCGTGCCGCTACAGAAGTCGGTGACGAACAGGCGGTACAGCAAGCCGCGCAGCGTGGGAGCTTCACCATCGGTCTCGCTGTAGCCGAACTCACGCTCCATCAGGCTCCAGAAGGCAGGCTCTAGGTCAAAGCCAGCCAAGTCGTCCAGCAATTTGGGGCGAACACCCAGGTCGCCACCCTCAGCCACCATGGCGGCAAAGGCCTTGAGCACGATTGCCGATGCGTCCGCCGTCTCAGCCCGCGCCACGGCGGCCATCATCTTGCGGTCGAGATCATCTTCTGTGTCGGCCGGCTGCACCCACCGTTTGATCCGGTCAAACCGGTCGCGGGCGCGCAGGTACTTGGCCCGCTCTTTCAGGTGACCACGTAGCGACTTGGTGTGCAGACCCAACTCCTCCAGCTGGATCGAGGCTGTATCAGCACTGAAAGGTTTGCTGCGCAGCCGAGCATCCAACAGCCAATCTTGTGCTGGCTCGGGCTCTTCAAACGGGGCGTATACCAGCCAGCGCTGGTCGACTTGCCGTTCAATCAGAATCTTGGCCTGCAATGCAGGGGTCTGGTCTAGCCTGAGGATCTGGACACCCTCAATGTCGAGGCCATCAATTTGCCCTGCGAACTCGCCACCAGCATCGTTCCAAAACACCAACTGGGGACCTTCAGCAAACACCCGCTGAAGAGCTTGAGAAAAGGGCTGCAAAGCTGAACTCATGCTCAGCCCCCCATTGCAAGCCACAACGGTGCCAGATCAGCGGGCACCGCAACTTCGGCCATGTGACGCAAAAGCTTGAGACGCCGATCTTTCAATGGCATAGGCCCCAACAAGCGCTCAAGCACAGGGTGCACCACCATAGGGAAGAACTTCTTGGCGTAAATCCACGTCTTCAACAAATCAGAATTGGGCAATGCGGTCAGCATCGCTTCCGTCGCCTGCACGCGAGTCAGAACGGCCTGGGCGTCAAGCGTGTTGTGCCAATTTGTCAGCTCGGTCAACAGCGCCGCATCGGCAATAGCCTTTGCTGGATCTAGCACGCCATTTGGAAATCCCTTATCTCGCAACTCACGCCACAGAGGGTTAATGGTGTGCCAAAGCGCTGCATGCCTCACCCACTGCGCGCGCTGAGTCATCACGGCCAGATCCAGCGCCTGCAGGCCACCCTGCACCTTTTGTTGCTGAATCGGCCCTAGCGCAGGCCAAATTTCCAGAGGGTTGATCAAGTAGCTTTCCATACAAAAGCGCGGAAGCAATACGAGATTGGGGACAGCTTGCGTATTTGCGTTGCACTCGGCAGCCGTCCACTCATCACGATCAGCAATGCCCAGCCATGTGGGCTCGCGCTTCAACATCGCGATCAAATGACGTTTATTTCCTGATTCCTCAATACGCCAATGACTCTCCCAGCCAACAGCCTCGGGGCGATTGGTCAAAAAGATACGAAATGCCGCAATATCGTCAACGCCCTCGACCAGCAACACACGAACACCAGTAGCCCCGACCGATTGCGTTTTGATCTTCTGTATGCGTTCATCAACGTTCATGCGTTGACCCCCAACTCCACTCGTTGACCAGAAGCTTCAAAGCGTGCCCAAACTTCAGGCTGGTGCGAAGTGATCATCAATTGCCCACCGAGTTTGGCAACCAACTCCTCCAAACTGGCGAGCAAGCCATTGACCAAAGACGGATGCAGATAGAGATCCGGCTCATCGATCAGCACCACAGCCCCAGGTTCGGCCCAATGCGCCACCAAGAACAACAGGATCAGCACCTGGTGCTCGCCAGCACTTAGTTCATCCAGTGAATGGTGCTGCCCTCGCTTGTCATTGAGTTTGACGCGCAGACGTCCTTCGCCTTGTTGGATATCAGGGTCGATTTTTTTGCCCGCTAGAAATCCGTTCATGAGACGCAAGACATCGTGATACTTGTGCAGCTGCGTCGTCTTTAAGGTGATAAGCGATGCCTCCAACTGGTCCTTCCAGTCTTCGCTGGCGACGTGCTTGGGCAGCCAACGGCGCGCTGGCGTCTCGGCGACAAGGTCCCCAACATTCCTACGAGCTGCAACCCAGCGACGCTCTTCAGCATCCAGGAAGATGATGTTTGGGATCTCAGACTTTTCAAACGTAAGCACCATACGCTTGCGCGCATCACTCCAGCGGTCCAGCCAATCCTGCGCTGGAAGGAACAGCTCGCGCTTTGGATTTCCGGGTTTGCCTGTACGAGCCACGCTCTCGCCAATCCATGCAATATCCGGTTCGCGCTCCTGTAACTGCTTGCACCATGCCGCTTCACCAAATAGCAATCCCACCAACCGACCATTTGAAGGCGCATCACGCAGAATGACTGCACACCCACCCCAGCGTTGGAGCCATTCACGGGCCTGATGACTCTTAGGAAGAATCTTCCGATGTGTCAGCCAATGTCCCAAGGCGTCCCAGAGCATGGCTGCAGCTCGCAACACGGTGGACTTACCGCAGCCGTTGGGGCCTGAGAGCAAAACCAATTTTTCAACTTCGCCGTCCCAGTCGCTCTTGAGCTCAAGGACACGATCACCAAGAGGCCCCACATCGTGAAAGTGGATTGATTGGATTTTCATCAGTCATTTTCCTTTCCATCGAGGATCGCCTTCGACCCTGCGACCGTACCTGTTTGCTGTTGCAGCTGCTGCAAGTCACTCTCAATCTCTTCCACCGTCGGCAACGCCCCTTTCAGGTTGTCTGGCAAGGCCTCTACCAAGGTGTATTCGCTCACGCCCATTGGCTTATTCATGTCACGCAGCGCAAACTCCACCTCGATATTGCTTTTATCACGGCAGAGCAGCAGGCCAATGGTGGGCTGGTCGTCGTCGCGTTTGAGCAGGCTGTCCACGGCCGACAAATAGAAGTTCAGCTTGCCGGCGTACTCAGGAATGAACTTGCGGTTTTTCAGCTCCACCACCACATAACACTTGAGCGTGACGTGATAGAACAAAAGGTCGAGGTAGTAGTCGTTGCCAGCCACTTCCAGGTGGTACTGCCGGCCGATGAAGGCAAAACCCTTGCCCAGCTCCAGCAGAAACTGGGTGATGTGCTGGGTCAACTGAAGCTCGACGTCACGCTCGTTGTACGGCGCCGTCATCGCCATGAAGTCGAAGGTGTACGGGTCTTTCAGGGTTTGTTGGGCCAGGTCTGACTGCGGCGGGGGCAAGGTGAGCGAAAAATTGGTCACCGCCTGGCCGGCCCGGGTGTGCAGCTTGGACTTGAGCTGCAAGGCCAGCACGTCACGGCTCCATCCCTCCTGCAGCGTTTGCGACATGTAGAAGCGGGCCTCTTCCACGCTGCTGCACTTGGTAAAAATCAGGATGTTGTGCCCCCAGGGCAATTGGTCAACAGGCTGTTGACCAATTGCCGCGGCGGCAACTTCAGGGGCGGAGGCACCTTGCCCACCGGTGTAAAACTGAAAAAAGCGCAGGCAATACTTCAGGTTAGATGCCGACAGGCCTTTGATGTCGGGGAATGCTTTTTGCAAGTCGGCTGACAGCTGCGCAATCAGCTTGTCGCCCCACTGGCTTTGCGCCTGCTTATGGGCGATCAACGAGCCCAAGTCCCAGTAAAACTGGATCAGCTCACGGCTGGCCGCCAAAGCCATGCGCAAACGCACCGATACGATGCGCTGCTTGATGGAGCCCAGCCAGGCTTGATATTCGGCCAACGCTGCAGGCGGCAGCGCCAAGACGTTGGTATCAGTGGAATCAGTCATCGCCCGCCCCCCCGGTGACCAGCTTCACGCCGTCCAGCAGATCGCCAAACTTGCCGTAGTTCACCTTCACGCCGTCGTCCAGGTCCAGCGTAATGCGCATGTCTGCGCAGTGGCGCAGCTTTTCGTCATAGGCGAGAAGCTCGATCTGCTTCTTGCGCAACGCCTCGATCTGCTTTAGCAGCTTGGTGCGGGCAGCGGCAGATGACGCTGCAGCCACGTCCTGGCCCAACATGTCCAGGCGGGATACCACCTTGGCGATCAGCGGCACCACGTACTCCGCACGCAGACGGGCCAGGGTGCCCTCGGTGTAGCGGTGCAGATAGACCAGGGCCTGGAAGGCACCTTGTTTGCCGCTGGAGAAGAGCCAGTAGATTGGGCGCTTTTTGTAGGTCTGCAGGTGGTCTTTGAAGAACTTGTCGGCCAGGTAGCGGCGGATGGTCTCGTCCGAGGTTTCGCTGGCCTTGGTGCCCAGACTCTCGGCCAGCCAGGCCATGTTTTCTTCCAGGGTGTCTTGACCCCAGACGGTCAGCAGGAATTCGCGCACGCGACTAGCGGCATCGTCGGCGAACCAGCGTTCGTCGGTCAGCGGCACGATGCCATCGGCATCGGCGGGGAAGGTGGCGTAGCGGCTGACATCAAAGCCGAGGTTGCGGGCGTGGGCGTAGATCAAGCCGGGCTCATCCAGACTATAGCGGCCCATCATGCAGCCGATGGCGTAGGAGATGAGGCGCTGGCAATCCTTTTCGCGGTCGGCGCGGGTCAGAACAATCTGAGCCTCTTCGATTCCAACGACCTGAGTTCCAGACAGACCCGCTGCATCGGCTACAAGATTATTATTCTTCCGCTCCAGGACGACCATCTCAGAGATTCGCCTACTGCTGGCGCTCTCATATTCAAGCCATGCATCTTCTAAAGAGGTGGAGCCTCTCCGACAGAACGGCAAGCAATCAAAATCCCAACTTGACTCAAACAAATCCCAGTCCACCTTTGCCAAATTTCGCATTGATGCACCATTTGCAGATATCTCTTCTCTATCCGTTTCGATAAATGGGAGTTTTTTTACATCACCACACTTATAGTCGAGCGTGGGCATAATTATTTTTGCCAAATTAGTCATTAAGCGAGTATTCATGAGTGCGACTATGTACAAATAGTCTGACCCAACAGCCACCTGACCCTTGCTATCAAAAAGAAAACCCTCTGGATAGTAACGAAGCCCAAAACTTCCACTGGTTAATGCAGACCAAGTTCCTCCCGGCTTGAAATAAAGACCTTGGCTCGGACGAACGTGACCTTTTAGAGAGTCCATTTGGGCTCTTGATTCGGCGTCAAATGCAATCACCAAATCGTTGTTGCCATACCACTTCCTGTAAGAGCCACCTTTGTTATATGGGACCCATCGGGCACCGACCAAGTCGATATCAGCGTAGCTTTTGGCTGCAATAGTGAATCTAGCTGTCGAGACCTCATGCCATTGCCTCAAGAAGCGCTCGTTATCCGCAGTATGAATTCCCTCCCGAAGATCAATTTTTTCACCGAGCATTGGATATCTATCGAAAAGCTCAATAATTGAGTCATCGACGTGAAAAATTAATGGACTACCAGGGATCTTTCGGAAACTTTCCTGATTCTTTCTGTAGACCTTATTCTCGCCACTAAAAAGCAGCTTTCCCTTATCAGCTGATTGAGGAACTTCGTTGTTTAGGTCATTAAACGAGGCCTCAAAACCATTGATGCGAGATGCACATATGACAAATGCGCATGCCTGTGCAATTTTTGAATTCAATTCCGGGAAACTGTTGTATCCAATCTGAACAAAATCCAAAAAAGTATGCCGCTGAAGAATTTCTCTGCGCAAATCTTCAAATGATGAGAGGAACATCCAGCTCTGCATCGTAACCATGGCAGTGTTTCCAGACGCCTTACATAGTCCAAACCCCCTCGCCATGAACATCGAGAATAGATCGGTTCTAGATGATGGATACAGCCTTCGAGCAAACTCTTTGATTGATGGAATCATGCCCTTTCCGCCCATATACGGTGGATTCGCCACCACCGTATCAAACTGCATCCCGAGCACCAGCGCCTGCTGCACCAAGGGCAGCACATCCTGCGCGGCGGCCTGGGCGTAGAGGTCACCCTCTTGTATGGCAAGCTGCGTAGTTGATAGCAACTTGCGCAGAGTCGACAACGGCTGGTGGCCAATTTTTATCAAAGAACCGAAGGTTTTTGCATCTTCGAACGTGTCGATAAGCCAACGGAGTTGGGCCACGTCAACACGCTCTGTACCACCGGCATTAATAGCCTGGGCGAGCCCGGCGGCATCCAACCCTTTGCTTTCTTGCAAGCTCATTACATTGAGCTGAGGCGGGTCGTTAAACAAGCGGCGGTCATCGGCGCGGGCTTTCATCAGCAGGGCAAAACCGGCCATCTGCGCAGCACGGTCGTCAATATCCAGGCCGTAGAGGTTTTTCTCCAGAATCAGGCGGGGTATGGCGCGGGCCTGGTAGCCGCGCTCCAAATAGATGGCTTTGAGCACGTCATAGGCCACCACCAGGATGTGACCACTACCGCAGGCCGGGTCGAGCACGGTGATGGTCTCGGGGTTGAGACTTCCGCCGTCCTCGTCCATACGGGTCTGGATGAGCGCATCCAGCCGCGCTTGCACTTCGGGCGTTTGCTTGGCCGGCTGGATGTAATACGGCCACTGGCCGGCCAGGATGCTGGCGGGGTTGGCCATGAGCCACTGCCGACCCACGCTGTTTTGCACCAGGTACTGGACGATCCAGTTGGGGGTGAAGAGCTGGGTAGCGGCGGGGATGTCTTCGCTCTTGACCACCTTGCCAATGACCTGGTCTTTTTTTTCGCTGATGTAGAACTGGTAGAGCCAGCCGATGACTTCGACCTCGGCCCAGTCTTCTTCGGGCACCTCTTGCACCAGCTTGGCAATGACGGAGTCGGTGCGCAGCAGGTTGTCGGGCAGCAGCAGCTCGGTGTCGTCGTCGATGCGCTCAAACAAGAACGGCATGGCCGCGTTCAGGACATTGCACTGGGCCACCAGCAGCATGCGGTAGAGCTCGCCGTCGCGGTTGCCCGCCAGCTTCATCTCCACCACTCTGGCGGCATTCAGGCCGGGTAAACCAGACTCGGCACCCCTCTGAGCCAGGTCGGCGGCGTGGGTCAAGATGTCGGGCAGGTTGCTAGTGCTGCTGGAGAGCGCCCGGTGGCCGTGGCCCAGGTAGTCGTGCAGCTCCATATAGCGCAGCGCGGCAAAGCGGTTGAACCATGTGTAGGCCACGGCTTCGCAGGTTTGGGCAAAGCCTTCGCGCTGCATGCGAGCGATGAGCTGATCGCGTTGCACGGCCACTTTGGCGGGCCACTCGGTGCCCTCAATGATGGCCACGTCGCCGCGCACTTGGGCCGGTGCCGCACCCAAGGCGGTGATGCCCAGCATGTTGGCGCGCTCGGTCACGGCCTTGATGAAGTCCAGCCGCGCCTTGGGGGCGTAGCTCTTGAGGTTGGCCTTGTTCATGTCTGTCCCTGGGGATCTATATAGGTCTTGTTTTGTTATTGCGATGTGCTCACTGCACACGGGTGCGATGGCCGGCGGCTATGGCAGCCATCAGCTCAGCACGCAGCTTGGCGACGTAGGCATCCACGTCTTGCTCGGTTTCGAGGTAGGTCTTGGCGCCCAGGTCGGCCACACGCACCACGCGGATGGGCTTGGCGGCTGGTGGTGCGGGAGGCGCTGGCGGCGGTGGCGTAGCTCCATCGCCCGGCGTGCGGGTTGGGACTGGCTTGATGACGGTCTTGGCTTTGGTCGCCGCTGCGATCTTGTCCATGGCCTCGTCCAGCAACTCCCCGGCGCGTCCTTGCAAGAAAAGGATGCGCGGGATGCTCACCAGCGCGGCCAGCTGCGTCTTCAAGCTCTGCAGTGGCTGCAGCACAGCGTTGCGCAGGCTGGGCGCGAAATGGGTGACGGCCACCG
>LNAP01002583.1_pt2 | contig 17986 bp, 14 predicted proteins | sample 602601 | NCBI WGS metagenome assembly LNAP01 (sample SAMN02440304, study PRJNA202911) | soil metagenome | biome: Subtropical and temperate rainforests or woodlands; isolation source: soil samples (1 kg each in a 20% v/v slurry with milli Q water) were... ... | reverse complement strand
CCAGTTCAGGCGCAGATCGTCGACCATCGGCACCACCGCCAGGGTCAGCAGCAGGGCGGCCAGCGGCACGGGCGCCAGCGCCTCGTTGGCGACATCCGCCACCAGCCTTGTGAAGCGGCCCGGCGCGCTTTCCGACAAAGGCTCGCCAGCGGAATCGTCGATCCGCACGCCAAAGCGCAGCAGCTCGGCGGCGACGCGGCGGGCGAGATCGCGATCCGGTGTGATCAGCGCGGCGGTGCGGCCGGGCTGTTCCAGCGTCTCGCGCAAGGCAAGCGCGACGGCCAGCGCTTCCTGGCGCGGATCGTCGGCCTCGATGACGGCGACCTCGGCTAAAGCGGCGTCGATGGCTGGCGCGCTCAGGCGCTGATCCAGCGTCGCCCAGGCCTCGGTGGTGGCAGCGGGGCGCAAGGCTTCCGACAGCAGCGCCTCGCGACCATGGGGAGCGGGCTCAGAGAGAACTTTGACGCCATCGCGAGTCGTGCCGATGTGATGGACGAGTTGCGCCAATCCATATTGCGGATGGCTCGATGAGGCCGTTGCCTCATCCAGCAGCGAAGCCCATGCAGCGTCATCCAGATGGGTATCGAGACCCGGCAGAACCACGCAACCATTTGGCAGCATGGCGACGACCTTGAGCAGGTCACGAGTTGCGCGCATCGACCCAGTAGAGCCGGCCACAATTACAGGCGGGGCATTGGCGCCCGCAGCCTTCAACCGCTCGGCCTCGGCGGCGATGAGATGATCGCGGCGCACGCTGGCATCGACCGCGTTGATCTCGCCAAGCAGTACCGGCCAGAAATCGCGGGCGATCTTGAGGAAGTCGAGCGCCATGTCCCAATAAAGGTCGTGCTGACCCGGCACCAGCGTGTCGAGCTCCGACCATGGCACTTCCTGCGCCGCCATCTCGTCGATGAGGTGCGCGAGCGCGTCAGCCAAAGCCAGTTCCGCGCCCGGACCGGAGGCGACCGCCGCGCGGCCGTCCTCGGTGCGCAACAGCGAACGCCAGCGGCCGACCAGATTAGCCAGCGCCAGCCGGCGGGTAGTCGGCGGCACCGCGCGCGGCGGATCGGTGAAGGCCTCGGCAAAGGCGAGCGCGTCCTCGTCGACATCGCCCAGCGGCACGATGCGCGGCAGCAGCGTCGCGCCATCCGGCATGCGAGCGCGCAGAGCCTCGCCAAATAGTCGCCCGGCGCGGCGGGTCGGCAGGAAAACGGTGGCGGTGGCGAGCAGCAGCGGGTTGCCCTGCGGGGCAAAGCCCTCGATCAGCCGACCGTCCAGCAGCGCGTCCGCCAGCACGCTGAGGAACGGCGCGGAGGATGGCACGGTGAACAGATGCGGGCCGGTCAGATGCGGGCTCTTGCGGCTCATCGCATCCCCTCGCCGCGCTCGCGCATCATCTCAGTCCTTTGAGCGCCGGATGGCCTCCTCGGCCTCCGCGATGGCGTCGGGCGTGCCGACATGCATCCACACCCCTTCCATGCGCTGGCCGAACAGCCGGCCGGATTCGATGGCGCGGGCGAACAGCTTGACCAGCGAAAACGGCCCCTCGGGCGCGTCCTCGAACAGGCGCGGGGACAGCACCGCCGCCCCGGCATAGACGAAGGGGGCGACCATGCGGTCGGCGCGAAGCGTCAGGCGCCCATCGCCGTCGAGAAGAAAGTCCCCCATGCCATCATAGCCGATCGAGATGACGCTGGGCGCGAGCAGCAAGAGGCCGTCCATGCGCTCGGGATCAAAATTGGCCGCCAGAGCCGGCAGATTGGGCCGGATGCCCTCGATCCAGATGGTGTCGGAGTTGATGGAAAAGAAGGGACCGGGGCCGAGCTCGGGGAGCGCCTTCCTGATGCCGCCGCCAGTGTCGAGCAGAAGATCGCGCTCGTCGGAGAACACGATGCGCGGGCGGGTGCGGCCTGCCAGATGCTTCTCAAGTAAGTCGGCATGGTGGTGCAGATTGACCACCGCCTTCTCGACGCCCGCATTCGCCAGCCGATCGAGCACATGGTCAATCAGCGCCCGGCCGTTCACCTCGACCATGGGCTTGGGCAAATGGTCGGTCAGCGGGCGCATGCGCGTGCCGAGGCCGCCGGCCAGCACCATCGCGTTTGGGATAAGGCTCATATTTCCGTGGACGTGTTGGAAGGTTCGGGATCTGACGGCTCAATGAGCTCGAGCGGCGGCGGGGGTTGATAGCCCTCGGGCGCCGGCACATGCTCGTCGTACCATGCCTTGAGGTCGGCCAGCGCGGTGAAGGCCAGGCTGCGCTGCAGATATGTCCATATGCGCGGTATGTGTCGGAGATAATGCGGCTTGCCGTCGCGTCGATCCAGCCGGGCGAAGATGCCGAGGATCTTGGTGGCGCGCTGGGCGCCCATCACCGCGTAGGAGGCGGCGAAATCGCGGACATCGAAGTCCGGATCGCCATGGCGGCGGGCCTTGATGTAGCGGCCGACCAGCGCGAGTTCCAGGTCCTCCGGCACGTCGACGCGGGCGTCCTGCGCCAGCGAGGCGAGGTCATAGGCCGGCGGGCCCATCACCGCGTCCTGGAAATCCAGCAGGCCGATCCGCGCGAGGCCGTCGCGCTCGGGCAGCCACATCAGGTTCGGCGAGTGATAGTCGCGCAGCACCCAGACCGGCTTCTGCGCCAGTGGCGCGGCCAGCGCCTGCGTCCACAAATGGCGGAAGGCGACGCGGGCGGTCTCGGAAATCACCGGGGCATTCCGGTACGGCAGATACCAGTCGAGCAGCAGCTCGGCCTCGATCAGCAGCGCCTCGATATCGTAGACCGGCAGATGATGCTCGATCTCCGGCGAGACGGTGAGTGTCGCCGGCAAGTCGAGCCCATGCAGGCTTGCCAGCACGTCGGTCGCCAGCTCGTAGCGCTCCGGCACCGGCGCAGACGGCATGCCGGCGAGCACGCCTTCGTCGCCGAGGTCCTCCATCACCAGCAGCCCGGCATCGAGGTCGGCGGCATAGATGGTGGGGGCAGAGAAGCCGCGCGCCTTCAGCCCGCGCGCCATGGCGACGAACGCGTTCACGTCCTCCGCCAGATGCGCGACAGCGCTGTAGGGTTTGCCGTTGCGCACCGGCGGGCCATCGGGCCGGCGCGGGGAATTCATCAGCACGCCCTGGCGCTTGGCGCCGATCAGCCGCTCATAGGTGCGGCTTGAGGCATCGCCCTGCAGATGGCGGCGCTGCGCCGGGCCGAAACCGGCGAGGTCGATCAACGAGCGGATCGCCTTCATGCGCTGGAGCGCTTCCGCGAGCCGGCCATGGCCGATCAGCCGCACGCGGCGCGTGGTCTCGGGCGCCTCGGCGGGAATCGAGATGCGCACCTCCAGCCGGTCGGCCTGCAGCACGGCGCCATCGGCACGCTCGGGCCATTCCACCAGCACGATGGCGTCCGCGGTCAGGTCCGACCAGCCGAGTTCGTCCAGTTCCGAGGGGTCGCCGAGCCGGTAGAGGTCGGCATGCACCACGCGGTGGCGGGGCAGGTCGTAGGTCTGGATCAGCGTGAAGGTCGGGCTCGGCACGTCGAGAGCGGGATCGTCCGCCAGTTCGCGCACCAGGGCGCGGGCGATGGTGGTCTTGCCGGCGCCGAGATCGCCGTTCAGCGCGACCAGATCACCCGGCACCAGTATGGCCGCGAGGTCCATGGCGAGGCGCCCCGTCGCCTCCTCGTCGGGCAGCACCACGTCCCAATGCACGAAGGCAGGGCTGGTTGGGGCGGGGGTGCGGGTTTCCATCATCTCTACTCCGCCGCCACCCGGCCGGCACCGGCTTCCAGCGGGAAGGTGCAGGTGACGAGCGTGCCGCCACCCGGCGCCGGCGACAGGCTCACCGAGCCGCCATGCAGCGCCATCAGTGAGCGCACGATGGACAGGCCGAGCCCGACGCCGCGATGGCGCGAGCCGGAGGTGTGGCTCTCGAAGCGGTCGAACACCCGCGCGCCGATTTCCGGCGGGATGCCCGGCCCCATGTCGCGCACGCGGAACACCACATTGTCGTCGCGGCGCTCGGCGGCGAGCGTGACGGTGGAACCCGCCGGCGCGAAGCCGACCGCGTTGGACAGCAAATTGTAGAGAATCTGCCGCACCCGCTTGCCATCGGCGCGGAAGCTGCCGGCGGCGTTCTGCAACTCGATGGAAAGCTTGAGCCCGCCCTCGGCGAGGCGGTCGCGCACGCCCTCGGCGGCGGCTTCCATCGCGCCGCGCACATCGACATCGCCCAGTTCCAGCGCCATGGAGCCGGCGTCGATGGTGGCCAGATCCAGAATGTCGTTGATGATGGCCAGCAGCGCCGCGCTGCTCTCGGTGATGTGGCTCACATAAGCGCGCTGCTTGACGTTGAGCGGGCCGATGCCGGTGTCGTCGAGCAGTTGCGCGAAGCCGATGATGGTGGTCAGCGGCGAGCGCAATTCATACGAGACATGGCTGACGAAGGTGCTCTTGAGGTGGTCGGCGGCGATCAGCGCCTCGTTGCGCTCCACCAGAGCGCGCTCGACATTGACGCTATCGGTCACGTTGCGCAACGTCACCAGGGTGCCGCCATCAGGCAGCGGCTGGGTCGAGCCGTCGAGGATGGCGCCGTCGGTGCGCTCCATGCGGAAATCGGTCGGCACCCGCGCCTCGATGCCGGTGACGGCGGCGCGCAGGCGCGTCCACACCGTGTTGTCGGCGGTGAGCAGGCGGCAGGCCTCGGCCACCGCATCGATGTGCGGGTGGCCCTTGAGCGCGGCCTCGTCGAGCTTCCACATCTTGTGGAAGGCGGAATTGCTGAGGCCGAGCCGCCCATCGCTGCCGAACACCGCGACCGCCTCGGCGAGAGCGTCCAGCGTCTCGCTCTGGATGCGGGTCAGCGAATTGAAGCGGCTCTCCAGCGCAAGGCGCTCGGTGACCTCGTCGCAGAGATAGGTGACGCCGCCCTCGGGGTTCGGCGCGGTGACGACGCGCAGCGTGCGCCCGCCCGGCAGATGCCACCAGTGCTCTTTCGGCTCAATGGTGCGATAGGCGCCGTGCAGCTCCTCGCGCCAGACCCGGAAATCGGCCTGCTCCGGCAGGCGGCGGGCGGCGCGCAGCCGGTCGAGCACCGCGCCGTCGGTCGGGCGGTCGTCGAGGAAGGCGGGCTCAAGGTCGAAAAGGGTCGCATAGGCCGCATTGTGGAACACCAGCCTATGGTCGCTGCCGAAGATCGCCACGGCGGTCGAGAGCTGGTCCAGCGTGCGGCGATGGGCGCCGACGACGTGGGCGAGCTCGCTGCGCACGCTCTCGGCCTCGGTGGCATCAAGCGCGATGCCGGCGGTGCCACCGCCGACTGCTACTTCCAGCACATCCAGCAAACGCCGCGCTCCCGCAACCACCACCGGCATGCGGGCTTCGAACGCGCCACCATCGGCATGGGCTTGGGCGGCCTGCGCGCGGCTGGTCTGGTCGAGCAGAGCGAGGTCGCGGGCGGCGGCTTCATGGCCGTCTCCCGCTTCCACGGCATGGGCGTAGGCAGCGTTGGCCCAGCGCAGCCGTCCGTCTTCTGCGCCGACCCACGCGGGAGCCGGGAGTGCATCGAGCAGGGTGCGAAGGGCCAAGGTTTCGCAGTCCAGTGCACGATAGGCTTCGCCGAGGCGCGCATGGTCGAGCCGCACGCCGGTGATGTCGCGCAGCCGCAGGATCACCGCGGTGCCGACCGGGCGGCCATCGGCCTCGATGTGCCGGCCGTCCTGCGCGATCAGCGTGGCGGAGAGAGGAACCCCTCGTGCGCGCAGAAGGTCGACGGCGGTCTGGATCTCATAGGCGGAATTGGGCGCCAGCCAGCCACCGAAGGCGAGGATGCGGTTGGGCGCGGCGACGCCAGTGAAGGCCGGGGTATTGCCGATGATCTCGGGATCGGCGGCGGGATCGCGCCACACCACGACGATCTGCGGCTCGGCCATCAGCAGCGCGCGGCCTTCCTCGATCTGCGCTTCAAGACGGGAAATCTCGCCATAGGCGAAGGCTTCGCGCTCGGACGCGTTGCGGCGGAAGCGGACATGGACGATGGCGGTAGTGGTGGCGAAAGCGATGAGGCCGAGCACCATGGCAAGGCCGATCAGCGCGCTGGGATCGAGCCGCGCCAGCGTGGCGGTGACCGTGCCGAATATTTCTGCCGCGTTCGCCGGCTGCGATATCATAAGCGGGGTCGCGCCAAGTATCGGGAGAACCAGCCGAAGTCGACGGTTGAGCCGGGCGCGAGGCCAAAGGCCGCGCATCCGATTCCTGATCCCGCCCATGCCGGCCGGTTGCGCCATCAGCGCCCGTCCCCCCTCGCCGACTCCCAATTCGATGATCCGGCGCACGCCGCCAACTGCATGCCGAATCAGCGTGACTTTAGCGAAGCGGGACTCGCACTAGAAGGGCGCTGAAGAAGTAGGCGTGGAAAGCATGTATGACTGCCGCGTTCCAAAGGGTCGTCATCGCGTCCGAGGAAGCAGCGTCAAAGGGCTCAAAGCCCCTCGAACAGCGGGGTCGAGAGGTAGCGTTCGGCGAAGGACGGGATGATGACCACGATGGTCTTGTCGACCATCTCCGGCCGCGCGCCGACTTCCAGCGCTGCCGCAATCGCCGCGCCGGAGGAGATGCCGACCGGCAGCCCCTCAAGGCGGGCCACTGCGCGGGCGGTCTCGAACGCGGTCTGGTTGCCGACGGTGACGATCTCGTCGATCACCGAACGATCCAGCACATCGGGGATGAACCCGGCGCCGATGCCCTGAATCTTGTGCGGGCCGGGCTGGCCGCCGGAGAGCACGGGTGAGTCCTCGGGCTCGACAGCGACCATGCGCAGGCTCGCCTTGCGGGGCTTCAGCACCTGGCCGAGGCCGGTGATGGTGCCGCCGGTGCCGACGCCGGCGACGATCACGTCGACCGAACCGTCGGTGTCGTTCCAGATTTCCTCGGCCGTGGTCACGCGATGGATCGCGGGGTTGGCGGGATTGCGGAACTGCTGGGGAATGATGGCGTCCGGGAGTTCCTTGATCAGTTCCTCGGCCTTGGCGACCGCGCCGCGCATGCCCTGCGCCGCCGGCGTCAGCACCAGCTCGGCACCGAGCAGCGCCAGCATCTTGCGACGCTCGACCGACATCGATTCCGGCATGACAAGGATGAGGCGGTAGCCGCGCGCGGCGGCCACGAAGGCCAGCGCGATGCCGGTATTGCCCGAGGTCGGCTCGACCAGCACGGTGCCGGGGCGGATGAGACCGGCTTCCTCGAGCGCCTCGATCATCGAGACGCCGATGCGGTCCTTCACGCTGCCGATCGGGTTGAAGAATTCGAGCTTGGCGAGGATGCGCGCCTTCACGCCGCGCTCTGCGGGCAGGCGGTTGAGCTGCACCAGCGGGGTGTTGCCCACTGTCTCGGTGATCGAGTTGTAGATGCGGCCGCGGCCGGGCTTGGTGGGATTGGCGGGTTCGGTCATGGATGCCTCCAGACAACTCGGCGCCGCGCTTGGATCGGACGCTTATCGTTACGTGAAAATATGTTGGCGCAAAGGATGTTGGCGAATGCCTAACATATCCACGTAAGGGCGTCGAGGAACTAAATATTGAACAAAATTATATGGTGAAATCGATGCCTTCGGGCATGCCGCGACGGGTGCTGTCCTGCGCGGCGGCGCGGCAGAGATCCTCGACGGTGACGGCATCCAGCGCCGCCTCGAACGCCCGCTCGGCATCGCCGACGGCGGGTTGCACGATATCACGGACGATGGACGGAAAGTTCTCCAGCGCGTCGTCGGCCTCGGCTTCCACCACCCGCACGACTTCGGCGACGGTAATGCGGCGCCGCTCGCGGGCGAGTTCATAGCCGCCGCGCGGACCGCGCACGCCCTTCAGCACGCCGGCATGGACAAGAGCCTGCAGAACGGGTTCGAGATGGCGGGGCGGAAGCTCGTGCCGGGCGGCCAGCGCCTTGGCAGCCACCGGCGTGCCGCGCGCATGCAATGCAACGTCGACGACGGCGGCGATGGCGAGCAAACTCTTGTCTGACAGACGCGGCATGCCCCTTGGCTACCGCGAAGTCGCGACCGCGTCGAGCCCTGTCGATCCGAATCCACCGCTTCCGCGTGTTGTTTCGCTTAAATCACTGGATTCGGTGAGCTGAATGCGTGTTACCGGCGCGACGACGAGCTGGGCGATGCGCTGGCCACGTTCCAGTGTGGCCGGCGAATCGCTCAGGTTTATGAGCAGCACCTTCACCTCGCCGCGATAATCCGCATCCACCGTGCCGGGCGCGTTGAGCACGGTAAGGCCGCTCTTCAGCGCGAGGCCGGAGCGCGGGCGCACCTGCCCCTCAAAGCCTTCCGGCAGCGCAAGGCACAACCCGGTCGGCACGGCCGCGCGCGCCATCGGTGCCAGCGTGAGGGGCTCTCTCTCGGGCAGCGCGGCGATCAGATCGAGGCCGGCGGAGCCCGCCGTGGCATAGGCCGGCAGCGGCAGGCCGGCGCCGTGCGGCAATATCTGGACGGGAACATTGATGGTCACGAGGCAACCTCCAGCGGGCCGAGCGTCTCGGCGATGCGCTCGATCAAGCGGTGGGCAATATCCGACTTGGACGCGGTCGGCCAATCCTCGACGCCATCCTCGGTGACGAGGTGCACGGCATTGCTGTCGGCGCCCATGACGCCGCCGGGAATGCCGCTCTCCATTGATACGTCATTGGCAACGATCCAGTCGCAGCCCTTGCGGGCACGCTTGGCCTGCGCATAGGCGACGACGTTCTCAGTCTCGGCGGCAAAGCCGACCACAAGACGCGGGCGGCGGTTCGACAGCTTCGAGATGGTGGCGAGTATGTCCGGGTTCTCGGTCAGCGCGAGCGGCGGCAAGGCATTGCCGTCCTTCTTCATCTTCTGGCCGGCCTCGTTCACGGTGCGCCAGTCCGCAACCGCCGCAGCGAAGATCGCGGCGTCGACCGGCAGCGCGCCCTCCACCGCCGCCAGCATTTCGCGCGCGGTCTGGACATGCAGCACGCTGACGCCGGCGGGATCGGGCAGGTTCACCGGGCCGGAGATCAGCGTCACCAGCGCGCCGGCCTTTGCCGCGGCACTGGCGATGGCGTGGCCCTGCTTGCCGGAGGAACGGTTGGCGATGTAGCGCACCGGGTCGATCGGCTCATACGTCGGGCCGGAGGTCACCAGCACGCGGCGGCCGGCCAGCGCGCCACGGGGAGCGAGCAGTCGTTCGGCGGCGTCCGCGATCTCGGTCGGCTCCGCCATGCGGCCGGGGCCGTCCTCGGCGCGCTCGGCCATGGCGCCGGCATTCGGCCCGACAAACACGACGCCGTCGGCGATCAGTTGCGAGGCGTTGCGGCGGGTGGCGCCATGGTTCCACATCGCGGGGGTCATCGCCGGGGCGACCAGCACCGGGCGGGTATTGGCGAGCAGCACGGCGGTGGCGAGATCGTCCGCCAGCCCGTGCGCCATCTTGGCCATGAGGTCGGCGGTGGCCGGCGCGACGATGATAAGGTCTGCCTCGCGGGAGAGGCGGATATGGCCGATATCGTGCTCGGCATCGCGGTCGAACAACTCGGTGAACACGCGATCATGCGCCAACGCGCCGGCGGCCAGCGGCGTCACGAAATGCTGCGCCGCGCCGGTCATCACCACGCGCACGCCCGCGCCGCGCTCTTTCAGGCGGCGGATCAAATCGAGGCTCTTATAGGCGGCAATGCCGCCGCCGATGATGAGCAGAATGCGCTTGTCCGCGAGCATGGCTTCAAGGCCCCTTCGCACGAGACAGTAATGAGCGCGCGCCCGCGCGCAATGCCGTCAGGTGAATATGCTGAACGCCAGCAGCGCCGCGATCACCCATAGGGCGACCGTGCCCCAGCGATTACCGCGCCCCTCCGCCCGGCCGATGGCCTCGACGCTTTCCGGCGACAGCGCCAGCCCGTTGCGGGTGGCGAGGTCGAGCTGCGCGGCGATGCGCTGGCCCTGCCCGATCAGATCCGGCAGCGTCTGCAGCGAGCGGCCCAGCGCGCTGAAGCCGTCGGCGACTTCCTCGATGCGCCCGGCGGGGCCCAGATTGCGCTCGATCCAGGTCCGCACCACCGGCTCAGCGGTCTTCCACATGTTGAGCTGCGGATCGAGCGAGCGGGCGACGCCCTCGACCACGACCATGGTCTTCTGCAGCAGCAGCAGCTCGGGCCGGGTCTTCATGTCGAACAGCGCGGTGACCTCGAACAGCAGGGTCAAGAGCTTCGCCATCGAGATCTGGTCGGCGCTGCGCGAATAGATCGGCTCGCCGATGGCTCGGATCGCCTGCGCGAAGTCCTCGACCGAATGGTGCGCCGGCACATAGCCGGCCTCGAAGTGCACTTCCGCCGTGCGCTTCCAGTTGCGGGTGATGAAGCCGTAGAGGATTTCGGCCAGGAACCGCCGCTCCTTCTGGCCGAGCCGGCCCATGATGCCGCAATCCACCGCCACCAGCAGGCCCTGCGGGTCGACGAACAGGTTTCCCGGGTGCATGTCGGCGTGGAAGAAACCGTCGCGCAGCGCGTGACGCAGGAAGGACTGCATGAGGATGCGCCCGAGCTCCGGCAGATCGTGGCCGGCGGCGCGCAGGGCATCGAGATCGTTCAGCTTGATGCCGTCGATCCATTCGGTGGTCAGCACCTCGCGCCCGGTACGGTCCCAATCCACCGCCGGCACGCGGAAATCGGCCTCGGCCTCGGTGTTCTGCGCCAGCTCGGACAGCGCGGCGGCCTCAAGCCGAAGGTCCATCTCCATCGCCACCGAGCGCGCCAGCGTGTCGACGATGGCGACCAGCCGCAGCCGGCGGCCCTCCGGCGAGGTGCGTTCGCCGAGCCGGGCAGCCCGGTAGAACGAGGAGAGGTCGATGCGGAAGCGGCGCTGCACGTCCGGGCGCAGCACCTTTACTGCCACGCGGCGGGTGGTGCCGTCAGGGTCCAAGACTTCGGCCTGATGCACCTGCGCGATCGAGGCGGCGGCGATGGCTGGGCCGAGATGGCTGTAGAGCACGTCAACCGGGCGGTCGAACGAGCGGACGATGGCTTCTTCCGCGACCTTCTGCGGGAAGGGCGGCATGCGGTCCTGCAAAATCTCCAGATCGCGCGCCAGCCTGGGGCCGACCACGTCCGGCCGGGTCGCCAGGAACTGTCCGAGCTTCACATAGGACGGCCCGAGGCGGGACAGCGCGGCACTGAGGCGCGCGGCGCTGCTGGCGGGACCGCGACGCTCGATCAGCCTGGCGAGCTTGAACAGCGGCTCGGAACCCGGCGGCAGGGCGGCGGGGTCGATGCGCGACAGCACGCCTTCGCGGGCCAGCACGAAGCCGGCATGGGCAAGACGCAGGAAATCGCCAAAAGGTGTCGCCACCGCTCAGATCCGCACGGCGGAATGCAGCGCCACGATGCCGCCGGACAGCGGCGTCCAGGAGACGCGCTTGAAGCCGGCGCCGCGCATCAGATCGGCGAACGCCTCCGGCGGCGGGAAGCGGCGGATCGATTCGACGAGGTAGCGATACGATTCGGCGTCCCCGGTCACCATCTTGCCCATGCCGGGAATCAGCTTGAACGAATAGGTGTTGTAGATCGCGTCGAGCCCCGGCACGTCGACGTGCGAGAACTCCAGAACCAGACACCGCCCGCCGGGCTTGAGCACGCGGCGCATCTCCGACAGCGCCTTGTCCATGCGCGGCACGTTGCGGATGCCGAAGGCGATGGTGGTGGCATCGAAGTAGCGATCCGGGAACGGCAATTGCTCGGCATTGGCCTCGACGAACTCGACCCGGTCAGCCAAACCCTTGGCGATCGCGCGCTCACGGCCAACGCTGAGCATGCCGCCATTGATGTCGGCGACGGTAGCGCAAACGGAAGCACCGCCGGCTGCTACGGTGCGGAACGACACGTCGCCGGTGCCGCCGGCCACGTCCAGTAGCGCGAACGGGCGGTCGTTCTTCGGCGGGCGGAGCCTGGAGACGAGGAGGTCCTTCCAGGCCCGGTGCAGGCCCATGGACATCAAATCGTTCATCACGTCGTAGCGCTTGGCGACGGAGTGGAACACCTCGTCGACCATGCGCTGCTTGTCACCGAGCGGGACGGTGCGGAAGCCGAAATGGGTGTCGGCGCCCGCAGTATCGCTTTCAGCCGTGTTGCTTGCAGCCATGGTGCCCTCGCGGCGTCGCGCGTTCGATCCGAAACGCGGCGGACCATAGCGGAGAGCCCGCGCGCATGCCAAGCGGCGACACGCGCAATAGGTGAAGGCGACCTATGCGTTAAGCGACAACTAGATGACGCGGACCATCGTGCCCACCGGCACGCGCTGGTACAGGTCGATGACGTCCTGGTTGCGCATGCGGATGCAGCCGGAGGACACCGCCGTGCCGATGGTCTCGGGCTCGTTGGAGCCGTGGATGCGGTACAGCGTGTCGCCGAGATACATGGCGCGGGCGCCGAGCGGGTTGTCCGGGCCGCCGGGCATGTAGTTCGGCAGGCCGGGGCGCCGGGCGATCATTTCCGCCGGCGGCCGCCATTCCGGCCATTCCTTCTTGTTGGTGATGCGCTGCGTGCCGCTCCAGGCGAAGCCCTCGCGGCCGACGCCGATGCCGTAGCGCAGCGCCTTGCCGCCGCCCTGCACGAGATAGAGGAAGCGCGCGCCGGTATCGACGATGATGGTGCCGGCCGGATCGTTGGTAGTGTAGTGCACCACATGCCGGTTGAACATCGGGTCGACGCCCTTGGCGCCGGTCGCCGCGCGGTACACCGGCAGCGGCGCGTTCTCGTAATCATATTCCGACGGATCGTCGTAATCGGGCTCGGCATCGGCGGGGTCGGCATAGACCGACGCCGCTTGCGAGGGGACCGCGCCGCGCGTGCCACCATAGGCGGTGACGGTGATGTTTCCGCGCGGGACGGGCCTGGTGCCCGCATTGGCGCCGCCATAGACGCCGCTGCCCGAGCCGCCATAGCTGCCACGATAGGTTCCGCCATAGCCCGCACCGACATCGATGCTGGGACGGGGAGCCGCGACATTGCCTGAGGGATAGACGTAATTGCCGCCGGGACGCCAGCTATTGCCACGATCGAACACCGAGGGGCGCTGCTGCGCGCCGCCGGAGGGCAGGGTCTGGGTGGAGCGCCCGCCGGAGGCGGAGAACACGCCGTAATTGTCGCTGAAACCGTAGACGCCCTGCGCCTGCGCGCCGGTCACGCCCGCGCCGATGAACGCCAGCGCCCCGAGCACGATGCGCAATCGGATTACCGGGCGCCGGGCCGCCTTGAGGCGCCCGCGCGCCGCTGATTCGTTTGTGGCCCTAGCGAAGCTCGAAGCGAAATCGCGCATGGCGGCTGGCAGCCCGATGAAAGGTGAGGATACTCAACCACAAGCTTCACGCGTTATGGTTAATATACCGTTATACCTCCGCCGGCTACCCGCCTTCAGGCGCCGCAGCGCACATAGACCATGGTGCCGTAACGGCCGGAGACTTCCTTGTCGAGCCACTTCAGAACCAATATCTGGCCGTCGAAGCGCAGCACTTCGCGGTCGCTCTCCGCGCCCGGAGGCTCGTCCGGCAGGCCGATATAGATCGGACCGGGCAGCACCTGCTTCGACACCACTTCGGTCGGCGTCGACTGGTCCGCGAGATACATCATGAAGCCGCCGGAGCTCCCGGCATTGATGACGTAGGGCTGGCGGCAACCCTGGCGCGCCTGCGCCTCGGTGCGTGCCGCGTCTTCCGGCCGGTGATACGCCGCCAGACCCCAATTGCCGACCACCTGCTGGGCGGTGATGGGCGAGGTATATTGCGGCATCGCCGGCTGGACCGGCGCCCGCGGGGCTGTTGACGCGCAACCCGCGATCAGGGCGGACACGGCACCGAGGAGGGACAGATGCACGAGGCGGCGGGAAAGGTTCATGGAGCACTCCGGGGCGGACATAAGATGCCGGACGGGCAACCAGCAGTCAGGCATACGCCGTCACAAATCAGATTCGCACATACGCATAATGATTGAGCTTTACGCGAGATAGCTAGCTGAACATAGTCCGCCCGCGTTCCGGCGTCGACGTTAACAGACGACCGGGCCGGAGAATTTGTCGTGCAACACATCCACATACGCCCCGCCAGAGATTCCGATGGCGACGGTATCGCAGTGCTGATAGCGCAAGCCTTCGCCGAATATGAAGGCTGCGTGTTCGACCGCGCCGCCGAATTCCCCGAACTCGACGCCATCGCCAGCTATTTCAATGCGCGCGGCGGCATCATCTGGGTTGCCGAAATGGACGGCGTGGTGGTCGGCTCGATGGCCACCGCCCCGTCGCGGGACACCGACGCCCCGCCCGGCGCGTGGGAGATCTTCAAGGTCTATGTCGCATCCTCCGCCCGCCGCCGCGGGCTCGCCCGCGCGCTGTACGCGAAAGTGCTGGAGCGCGCGCAGGCCGAGGGCGCGCCGGAGCTTCGGCTCTGGACCGACACGCGATTCGGCGATGCGCACCGCTTCTATGAGAGCTGCGGGTTCCTGCTCCACGGTGAGGCCCGCGAAGTCCACGACCTGTCGTCGACCTTCGAATATTCCTATCGCCTGCGCCTGCTTGCCCCACCCTCGTCCCTCGAGCCGGCCGACGCACACGCCCGTACTGAGAGCTGATCCTTCCCATGTCCCGTTTCGGCTTCGGCCCCGCCTTCGTGGCGGTCTTCGGCATCGGCATCCTCACGCTGATGGACGGCCTGATTAAATATGTCGCGGCGACGCACTCGGCCCCGCAGATCGCCGCGATGCGCTATTTCTTCGGCGCCATCGTCGCCTTCGCGGTGTTCCGCGCGACCCGGACCGCCTGGCCGAGCCGCGCGACGCTGCGCCCGCACGCCTGGCGCTCCATCCTCGTCGCCGCCACGGCGGTGAGCTTCTTCTACGCGCTGTCGACGCTGCCGATGGTGGTGGCGCTCGCCGTCACCTTCACCTCGCCGATCTTCATCGCGATCCTCGCCATCGTCCTTCTCGGCGAGCGACCCGGCAAATTGGTGTACGCCGCGCTGGCGCTCGGCTTCGCCGGCCTGATGGTGGTGATGTGGGACGAGCTGACGCGTGCGGATACCGACAATGTGTTCGGCGTCGCCGCCGCGCTGGTCTCGGCCGTCACCTATGCGCTCTCCATGGTGGCCCTCAAGAGCCGCGCGGCGCGCGACCCGGCGCCGACCATCGTGCTGCTGCAGAATGTCTTTGCCGGCCTGCTGCTGGCGCCCATCGGGCTGGCCACATGGACCATTCCGGCGCCTTACGAAATCGCTATCTTCTTCGGGATCGGCCTGCTCGGCACGGCCGGACATCTGTGCATGGCATGGGCCTATGGACGCGCCGACGCCAGCCGGCTCGGCGTGCTGGAATACACCTCGTTCCTGTGGGCCGGCTTCATCGGCTTCTTCGTGTTCAGTGAAATTCCGGCGACCAGCACGCTGATCGGCACCGCGCTGATCGTGGTCGGCGCCGTGATGGCCTCGCGCTCGCCGACGCGTCGTGCCGTCCTCAACGAGCCGGACGTCGAGATCGGACCCTGATCGGCGCCTCCCGGCCACGAAGAGGGTGGACGGGGCGAGCACGCGCGATACTTTGTGCCACCAGCGGCGACGCCTTCATAGAGGCAGCACGCCCATCAAGCGGAGAGCGGCGATGCGCCATCTGAACTTCCTGCGCGGCACGCTCAAACGTACCGTCTCCGCTGTTCTCGTCACCGGCCTGCTGGCGGGCGTCGCCCGCGCCGCCGAGCCGATCCGCATCGGCGAGCTCAACAGCTACAAGGCGCAGCCGGCCTTCCTCGACCCCTATCGCAAGGGCATGGAACTGGCGGTCGAGGAGATCAACAGTGCCGGCGGCATCGATGGCCGCATGATCGAGCTGCTGTCGCGCGACGATGGCGGCAATCCGGGCGACGCCATCCGCGTCGCGGAAGACCTCGTCACCCGCGAGAAGGTCGACCTGCTGGCCGGCACCTTCCTGTCCCATGTCGGGCTGGCGGTCGCCGGCTTTGCCGGCAAGCGCAAGGTGTTCTTCCTCGCCGCCGAGCCTTTGACCGACAAGATCACCTGGGCCGACGGCAACCGCTACACCTTCCGGCTGCGCGCCTCGACCTACATGCAGGTCGCGATGCTGATGCCCGCCGCCATCGCCGCCAAGCGCAAGCGCTGGGCCATCGTCTATCCGAACTATGAATACGGCCAGTCCGCCGCCGCCACCTTCAAGGAGCTGTTGAAGGCCGCGCAGCCGGATGTCGAATTCGTCGCCGAGCAGGCCACCCCGCTCGGCAAGCTCGATGCGGGCCCGGTGGTGCAGGCCATCGCCGACGCCAAGCCCGACGCGCTGTTCAACGTGCTGTTCGGGCCGGACCTCGCCAAATTCGTGCGCGAGGCTTCCACCCGCGATGCGCTGCGCGATGTGTCGGTGGTGAGCCTCTTGTCGGGCGAGCCGGAATATCTCGATCCCTTGAAGGGTGAGGCGCCCGTCGGCTGGGTCGCCACCGGCTACCCCTGGTACAACATCCCGACGCCGGAGCATCAGGCGTTCCTCGACGCCTATACAAGCAAGTACAGCGACCACCCGCGGCTCGGCTCGATCGTCGGCTACACCACCATCAAGTCGATCGCGGCAGGCGTGAAGAAGGCCGGCGGCACCGACACCGAGAAGCTGGTCGAGGCGTTCGAGGGGCTGGAAGTTGTCGGCCCGTTCGGCCCGTTCAGCTACCGCGCCAGCGACCACCAGGCGACCATGGGCGCCTTCGTCGGCGTCCTCGGCCTCAAGGACGGTGGCGGCATCATGCTGAAGCCGCAATATGTCGACGGCCTCAGCGTGCTGCCGTCCGACGAGGACGTGAAGAAGCTGCGCCCCGCCGCCAACTGAAGACCTGACCGCCATTGGGGCACGCTGAATGTCGCTCGACGCCCTTCTGTTCCAGGCCGTGAACGGGCTCGCCTCGGCGGCCGGGCTGTTCCTGGTGGCGGCGGGGCTGTCGATCATCTTCGGCGTGACGCGCATCGTGAACATGGCCCATGGCTCGTTCTACATGCTCGGCATCTATCTCGCCGCCAGCATCGCGCGGTCCTGGCCCGGCGCGCTCGGCTTCTGGGGCGGCATCGTTGTCGCGGTGCTGGTGGTGGCGTTGATCGGGGCGGTCACCGAGATCGTGCTGCTGCGCCGCATCTACAAGGCGCCGGAACTCTACCAGCTGCTCGCCACCTTCGCGCTGCTGCTGGTGATCAACGACGCGACGCTGGCGATCTGGGGGCCGGAGGACATTCTGGGTCCCCGCGCGCCGGGGCTGACCGGATCGGTCGAGTTGCTCGGGCGGCGGCTGCCGGAATACGACATCTTCCTCGCCTTGGCCGGGCCGGCGGTGCTCCTCGGCCTCTATCTGGTGCTCGCCCGCACCCGCTTCGGCCGGTTGATCCGCGCAGCGACTGAGGATCGCGAGATGGTGGCGGCGCTCGGCATCAACGAGGCGCTGCTGTTCACCGCCGTGTTCGCGCTCGGCGCCGGCATAGCGGGCCTCGGCGGCGCGCTGCAGATGGCGCGCGAGCCGGCCAATCTCTCGCTCGACCTCTCGGTGCTGGGCGACGCCTTTGTCGTCGTGGTGGTCGGCGGCATGGGCTCGATACCGGGAGCGTATCTGGCCGCCGTGCTGGTCGCCGAGGTGAAGGCGCTGTGCACCGCGCTCGGCGTGGTCGAGATTGCCGGCTTCACCTTCAACATGTCGAAGCTGACCTTGGTGGCCGAATTCCTCGTCATGGCGGTGGTGCTGGTGGTGCGCCCGCTGGCCGAACTGCAATCGCGAGACCCGACGGTCGCCGCACCGATCGCCGATGGCCTCGCTTCCTTGAGCACGACCGTCGTCAGCGGCTCGCCAACGTACCTGCAGGCCCTGGCCGCGCATGCGGCCCTGTTGGCGGGGAATGCCACGGCGGCGCAGAACTGGCTGACGCTGCTGGTCGGCGGTCAGGGCGGTGACGGCGGCTGGTCGG
>LNAP01002582.1_pt1 | contig 17986 bp, 21 predicted proteins | sample 602601 | NCBI WGS metagenome assembly LNAP01 (sample SAMN02440304, study PRJNA202911) | soil metagenome | biome: Subtropical and temperate rainforests or woodlands; isolation source: soil samples (1 kg each in a 20% v/v slurry with milli Q water) were... ... | reverse complement strand
GACTCGCCGACCGCGCCGGCAGCAAGGTGCGCGATCTCTCGGGCGGCCAGATGCGGCGGCTGGAGATCGCGCGCGCATTGCTGCACCGGCCGCGGCTGCTGTTGCTGGACGAGCCGACCGTCGGTCTGGACGTCAAGGCGCGCGCCGACATCATCGGCCAGGTTCGCCGGCTCGTGACGGAGCAAGGCATCGGCGTGCTCTGGGCCACGCATCTGTTCGACGAGATCATGCCCAGTGACGACCTCGTGGTGCTGCACCAGGGCAAGGTACTGGCGAAGGGGCCGATGAGCCGCGTCGTTACCGAAGCCGGCGCGCAGGACGTCAACACTGCCTTCATGCGGCTGACGGGGGCGCAGACCATGCCGGGAGGCGGCGCATGAGCAGCATGACGACGCGCGACACCCCGCGCGGCTTCTCGGCCGGCGAGTACATGACCTGCCTCACCGGCATCGTCTGGCGCGAGGGCCTGCGGTTCCTGCATCAACGCGAGCGCTTCGTGTCGGCTCTGGTGCGGCCGCTGGTATGGCTGTTCATCTTCGCCGCCGGCTTCCGTCAGGTGCTCGGCATCTCCATCATCCCGCCCTACGAGACCTACATCCTCTACGAGGTCTATATCGCGCCCGGGCTGATGGCGATGATCCAGCTGTTCAACGGCATGCAGTCCTCGCTGTCGATGGTCTACGACCGCGAGATGGGCAACATGCGCACGCTGCTGGTGAGCCCGCTGCCGCGCGGCTTCCTGCTGTTCTGCAAGCTGCTGGCGGGCACCGCGGTGTCGCTGCTCCAGGTCTATGCATTCCTGCTGATCGCCTGGTTCTGGGACATTACCCCGCCATCCCAGGGCTATCTCACGGTGCTGCCGGCGCTGATCCTGTCCGGGCTGATGCTGGGCTCGCTCGGCATGCTGATCTCCTCCGGCATCAAGCAGCTCGAGAACTTCGCCGGCGTCATGAACTTCGTCATCTTCCCGATGTTCTTTGCTTCCTCCGCGCTCTACCCGCTGTGGCGGGTGCAGGAGGGAAGCCCTTATCTCTACTATCTCTGCGAGGCCAATCCCTTCACCCATGCGGTCGAGCTGATACGTTTTGCGCTCTATGGCCAAATCAACTGGATCTCGCTGGCGGTGGTCGCGGCATGCACAATCGTCTTCATGATCGGCGCGATTTGGGCCTATGATCCCTCGCGTGGGCTGGCGCGACGGGGGCCCGCAGGAGGCGAAGGATGAAGGTTCTGGCCATGGCTGTTGTGGCGCTCGCGCTGTCGGGCACGGCCGCCCGCGCGGCCGATCCGCGCTACCCCAACTGGCCCTGCACGCAAGCCAAGGTGCCGGAGATATCGCTCGCCGCCGTCTGGGCTGGTCCTGCGCTCGACGACGCCGAGACCAAGTGGAAGAACGATGCGAAGATCACCGCGCTGGTCGCGAAACTGTCGGCGCGCAAAACGTCGATGGACGAGGCCGAGAAGTCGGTGAAAGACTTTTTGGCCGCCTCGTCCACCGACAAGACCAACAACGCAAAACTGCTGTTCGCCGGCCTGTTCGACACGCTCAACGCACAGCGCTCCCAGGTGATGAACGGGCTCGAGCGCGTCAGCCGCAAGCAGCGCGAAGCCGCCGACAAGATTCGCGAGGAGACGATTCAGCTCCAGGCGCTGCAGGGCGCCACGCCGCGCGACGAGGCCAAGGTCGAGGCGCTCGGTAACGAACTGATCTGGAAGACCCGCATTTTCGAGGATCGCAACAAGGTGGTGCGGTTTGTCTGCGAGGTTCCAACCACGATCGACCAGCGCCTGTTCGCCCTTGGCCGCGTGATCCAGCAGGAAATGGAATAGCGCCGCCTCGTTGGCGCCTGCGGCAGGTTCCCGGATCGGTCCGTTAACCTTTCCCCCGCTATCTGCCGGAACCAAATCGAGCTCGGATGGCTTGTCGAAGTTAACTCCAGACGTCGGGAGGCCTCGATGGGAACCATAAGATTCATTTGTGCGGGCGCTGCGGCCCTCAGCATGCTCGCAACCAGCGCTCTTGCCGACGACATGACCGGATTGGTCATGCGGATCGATCGGCTCAACGGCACGATCTCGATCCAGCAGACCCAGAAGGGCACGGTCGGCGGCAGCGCCGGCGGCGCGGGCGCGCTCCAGGAATACAAAACCAAGGACGCCGCGATGCTGGAGGCCGTTCACGCCGGCGACAAGGTGAATTATTCTGCCACCGACAATAACGGCACCGGCACGCTGACGAAGCTGCAGAAGCAGTAGGCGCTTGCTTCGCTTCTCCCCGCCAGCGGGGCGAGGGAGCACACCTGAGTTCGCTCGTCTACTGCTCGGGGCGCGGCTCAGGCTGCGCCTCCGCGGTCGGAAGCTTCGCCCGCTCCCAGCCGTCGGTGCCGTCGGGGTACCAGGCGATGCTGGAGTAGCCGTACGTCAACGCGCGCTTGGCGGCGTTCCAGGACATCCAGCAATCGGCCAGGCAATAGATCACCAGCAGCGCGGACTTGTCGCCACGCGAGGCCTGTGCGAGGCCGCGCTGGAGATAATCGTCCATCGCCGGCGGCAAGCTGCCATAGCCGGTATCCGGCAGCCAGATGCTGCCCGGAATGTTCTTGCGCGGCGCATCACGCCACACCGTACCTGCCGGAAGATTCTTCGGCCTCGGCGGCCGCGGCAGCACGTCGACGAACGCACCGCTCCTGGCGCGCCAGATCGCTTCGGCTTCCACCGTATTGAGCACGCGCGCACCCGCCAGCGTCGCCGGCACCGGTGCGCGATAATTGTCGGCGCGATAACCCTCGGGCTCGAACGGCTCCTGCTGCTGCGCGAAAGCCGGCACCGCCAACGCGGCAACGACGAGCGCAGCGGCAAGACGCCGCCTCATGGCGATTTCTTGGCCGTCTCCGCGCCGAGCGGCTTGTTGTTCTCGTCGAGCAGCGGGACGCCGAAGTCGACCAGGATCTTGTTGATCTCGTCCTGGTTCTCCTGGATCAGCTTGTTGAGCTGTCGCTTCCAGTTCTGGTCGGCGGGACGCACGCCCATGCCGATGCGATAGACCAGCTTCGGCCCCGTGGTTTCCTTCACCAGCGGCGTGACGTGAAGCGAGCCGACCTTCTTCGCGTAGTATCCGGCCATCGGTCCCCACAGTACCCCGGCGTCGATCTTGCCGGCGGCGAGGTCGTCGATCATGGCTTGGGCCGAATTGTCGTAGCGCGTGTCGATCATCAGCGGATAAGGCTTCGCGTCGCCCATCAGGCCGGCGATGGCCATGTTCGTCGCCGGCGGCGTGCCGGCGACGATGCCGACATGCTTGCCCTTCAACTTCGCGTCCTCGAGCGTGTCGACGTCCTCGAGCCCGCTGCCGGCCTTGGCGACCAGCGCATAGCTCGTGCGGTAATAGGGATTGGTGCCCTGCACGACGTCATCGCCCTGCGGAAAGCCCATGATGACGTCGCAGCGGTGCGCGCCCAGCGTCATCCGCACGAAGCCGGTGGCCTGCGGGAAGAAGACGTAGTCGAGTTTCTTCTTGAGCTTGTCGGCAAACAGCTCGGCCAGCTTGTTCTCCAACCCCTCGCCCTTTTCGTTCGAGAACGGCAGATTGCGGGGATCGGCGCAGACGCGTAGCACGTTCGGGTCGACCAGCTCGAACGAGAGGTCGCCGCTGTCATTGGTCTGCGCGACGACGCCATCGCCGAATGCACAGCACGCAACCAGGACCCACAGTGAAAATAACCAGCGACGATGTGGTCCGGCCTCCGTCATCCCGCTTCCTCCTCGTTTTGTTTGAATGCTATCCATGCAACGCATGACGCGCCAAGTTTCGCCAGACTCTGCTGGCTTTGCTTTGTTGCAGTGCAATGCAGCCAATCCTTTGAACTGAGGCGGAAAAGTGTCTCGCATCGCTCGAGTGATCGCAGCCTTGTCCCTGCTGGGGACGGTAACGCTAGCACGGGCCTGGGCGGCCGAATTGCCTGTGAGCGAAGTCGCAACCGGAATCTTCGTACACTCCGGGGCCATTGCCCTGATGACCCGCGAGAACGAGGGCGACATTGCCAATGTCGGTTTCATCGTGGGCGATGATGCCGTGGCCGTCATCGACACCGGCGGCAGCCTCCGCGAAGGCGAGGCCCTGCTGGCCGCCGTGCGGACCCGCACCAATAAGCCGATCCGGTATGTCATCAACACTCACGGCCACCCCGACCACGTTTTCGGCAATGCCGCCTTCGCCACCGGCGGCACCAGCTTCGTCGGCCACAGCAAGCTGCCGCAGGCGCTGGCGACGCGCGGGCCTTACTATCTCGACAATTTCCGCCGCATCATGGGCGGCGAGTTGATTGATCCCGTGGAGATCATTGCCCCGACCCTCCTGGTCTCGGACACGATGACGCTCGATCTCGGATCGCGCCGTCTCGTCTTGCGCGCATGGCGGGCCGGGCACAGCGACAGCGATGTGACCGTGTACGACGAGACGACGAAAACCCTGTTCGCGGGCGACCTCGTCTTTCTTCGCCACATTCCGGTCATGGATGGCAGTATCCGCGGCTGGCTCACCACGTTGAAGGAATTGGAGACCATCCCGGCGCGACGCGTCGTTCCCGGTCACGGACCCGTGAGCAACTGGCCTGCCGCGCTGGCTGATGAGCGACGTTACCTGTCAACGCTGCTGTCCGACGTGCGCGCGCTGAACAAGAACGGCGAGCCGATCCGGGCCGCCGCCGAGAAGGCGGCCGCGGAGGAGCGACCGCGCTGGGAGTTGTTCGGCGATTACAACGCCCGGAACGCAACTGCAGCATTTTCGGAAATTGAATGGGAGTAGCAGGCGCGCTACGATAGAAGCGAGAGATCAGCTTCGCTGACTACGAGATCAGCTTCGCTGACTCGGAGGATGATGACCATGACCAGATGGACACGCCGCCTGCTCTTGATCGCCGCACTGCTCGGCATCGCCTTCGCCCTGCCGGCGCAGGCTGAAGAGGCTGGCGATCCATGGCCGGGCCTGGTGCAGGACATCTTCAACAACCGTGCCATGAATGACGGCAGCGCCGTGATCGGCATCGAGATGCCGTATCGCGCAGAGGACGCGGCGATCGTGCCGGTGACCCTGCGCAGCAAGCTGTCGCCCGCGGATGGCCGCCGTATCCGTTCGATCACGCTCGTGATCGACCGTAACCCGGCGCCGATGGCGGCGAAGTTCGAGCTCGGCGCCGATGCGAATGTCACGGAGATCTCGACGCGCGTGCGTGTCAACAATTACACCGATGTGCACGCGGTGGCCGAGCTCAGCGACGGCCAGCTCTATGTCTCGAAAGTTTATGTCAAGGCCTCGGGTGGCTGCTCGGCACCGGCAGGAAAGAACGCCGAGGAGGCCCAAAGCCGGCTCGGCAAGATGCGCTACAGGCAATTCGCGCGCGAGGAAGCGCCGGCGAGCCGCATCCGCGAAGCCCAGATCATGATCGGCCATCCCAACAATTCCGGCCTGCAGATGGACCAGGTCACCCAGCTCTACATTCCCGCCTTCTTCGTCAACCAGCTGAAGCTGACGCAGGACGACAGCCTCGTGCTGTCGATGGAAGGCGGCATCTCGATCTCGGAAGATCCCAATCTGCGCTTCACCTACGTCTCCAACGGCGCCAAGCGTTTCCGCGCGGAAGCCAAGGACACGGATGGGCATGTGTTCCGCAATGAGTGGGACGCGGAGAAGCCGGGGACGTAGACTCGCGCGACTTGCGCTGAATCCCTCTCCCCCTTGTGGGAGAGGGTGGATCGCTGCGATAGCGGCGAGACGGGTGAAGGGTTTTCCTCAGATGAGTGCGCGGTGAGATACCCCTCATCCGGCGCTTCGCGCCACCTTCTCCCACAAGGGGAGAAGGAAGAAAGCGCTAAAAACACCTCACCTCGGCTTCCGCTTGCGCGCGGCGCAGATCATTCACGGCCGTATTCGCCTGCTCCGAGGTGCGGAACTGGACGCCGAGATTGCCGCGGACCTGGGACATGCTGAGCGCGGTCTCCGCGGTCACATAGCGCTCATAGGGGACGATCGAGGCCACCACGTCGATCGAGCAGGAACATTGCTCGATCGACTGCCGGCTCTCGCCATTCGCCTTCATGCAGCCATAGACGTACTCCGCGCGCGCCGACGTCGGGTAATCATTGGCCTCCTCGGCCCGCGCCTCGCACGCGGTCGCCGCCAGCACCGTCAATGCGGCGACAATCGGTCGTAGCTGTCCGCCCAGTTTCATGCGCATCCTCCCGCGGGTTGCGAGCAAAGCTATGCTATGCGTATTGTCCTGAAAAGCACTCTGTCAGAGGAAACGGCTCACAAGGTGATGAGAGCACTTGGCGTGATAAGGGCACTTGGTCCGACATTGGCACTCGCGACGATGCTGGTGCTGACACTGGCCGCACCCGGCCGCGCCGCGGATACGATCCGCCTTGCGGTGCAGAAGACCGGAACATTCTCCTGGGAGCTGGCCGCCATCCGCGCCAACGGTCTCGACAAGGAGGCGGGCCTCTCGCTTGAGGTCACCGAGCTCGCGAGCACCGAGGCCGGCAAGATCGCGCTGCGCGCCGGCAGCGCCGACATCATCCTGTCGGACTGGCTGTGGGTGTCGCGCGAGCGGGCGCTCGGCGCCAAGCTCACCTTCTATCCCTATTCCAGCGCGCTCGGCGCGGTGATGGTACCCGCATCCTCGCCGATCAAGACGCTCGCCGACCTCAAGGGGCGCAAGCTCGCGATCGCCGGTGGCGCAATCGACAAGAGCTGGCTGCTGCTCCAGGCGAGCATGAAGCAGGACGGCATCGACCTGAAGTCGGAAGCGACCATCGTCTATGGCGCCCCGCCCCTGATCGCCGCCAAAGCGCTCGACGGCGAGATGGATGCAAGCCTCAATTTCTGGAATTTCTGTGCCCAGCTCGAGGCCAAGGGTTTTCGCCGCCTCGCCGGCATCGAGGACATTCTGCCGAAGCTCGGCGCCAAGGGCGCGGTCTCCGCGGTCGGCTATGTCTTCGACGAAAGCTGGGCGGCGAGCCACAAGGACGCGGTGGCGCGCTTCATCGCGATGACCCGCAAGGCCAAAGAGCTACTGGTGACCTCCGATGCAGCCTGGGACAAGATCGCGCCGTTGACCGGCACGAGCGATGCCACCCTGCTCAAGACCTATCGCGACCGCTATCGCGACGGCATACCGCGCCGGAGCATCGACGACGAGGAAAAGGACGCGCGCGTGCTGTATCGCGTGCTGGCCGAGACCGGCGGCCGCGACCTCGTCGGCCCCGCGGCCGAGCTCGATCCCGGCACCTTCTATCACGCAGTCCCCGGAGATTGAGGTGCTGCGTCTCCTGTCGTTCGCCCTGTTTCTCGTGATCTGGTGGATTGCCGCGCTGTTCGTCGGCGGCGCGAAGCTGCCCTCCCCGCCGGCCGTGCTCGAGGTCATGATCGCGGAGGCTTCATCCGGCGCGCTGTTCCTGCATCTTGGCGCCACGCTGGCGCGCGTGATCCTCGCCTTCGTGCTGGCGATGTCGCTCGGCAGCGCCATCGGCTATCTGATGGGACGGGTCAGGCTCGCGGACAAGCTCGGCGATCCCTGGCTGATCCTGCTGCTCAATCTGCCGGCGCTGGTCGTGATCGTGCTGGCCTATATCTGGGCTGGTCTCACCGAGGCCGCCGCGATCGCCGCGATCGCCATCAACAAGCTGCCGACCGCGGTCGTCACCTTGCGTGAGGGTACCCGCGCGCTCGACCGCTCGCTGGACGAGATGGCGAGCGTGTTCGCGATGCCGCGCTGGCGCGCGTTCCGCCATGTCGTGCTGCCGCAGCTTGCGCCCTATATCGCGGCCTCCGCCCGCTCCGGACTGTCGCTGGTGTGGAAGATCGTCCTGGTCGCCGAGCTGCTGGGACGGCCGAACGGCGTCGGCTTCGAGATCGGCGTCGCCTTTCAGCTGTTCGACACGCCGCGGCTGCTGGCCTATTCGCTGACATTCGCCGCGGTCGTGTTCGTGATCGAAACCTTGCTGGTGCAGCCGTTCGAAGCCCGCGCAACACGGTGGCGGCCCCGTGCGGCTTGAGGTCGAGATCACAGGCAAGACGTTCAGGAGTGTCGCGGGCGGGACCCACGAGGTGCTCGCGCCGCTCAAATTCGCGCTTCAGTCCGGCGAGGTCGGCGTGCTGATCGGTCCGTCCGGCTGCGGCAAGAGCACGATGCTGCGCATCATCCTCGGGCTCGACGCAGATTTCAGGGGCCATGTCGCGCGTCCGCCGCAAGCGCGGATCGGCATGGTGTTCCAGGAGCCGCGGCTGTTGCCGTGGCGTTCGGTCGAGCAGAATGTGCGGCTGGCTGCGCCCGACGTGACCGATGCCAAGCTGTCCGAGCTGTTCAGGATTCTGGAGCTGGAGGCGCATCGCAGCCACTTTCCCGGCGAGTTGTCGCTCGGCCTTGCCCGGCGCGTCGCGCTCGCCCGCGCTTTCGCAGTCGAGCCCGATCTCTTGGTGCTCGACGAGCCCCTCGCCTCGCTCGACGACGCGCTCGCCGGCCGTTTGCGCGACGAGATCGCGGCGCTGGTGGCGAGCCGTCCGGTGATGACGCTGCTCGTCACCCACAGTCTCGATGACGCGGTTCGGCTCGGCGACCGCCTGTTCTTCTTGTCGCCGCGTCCCGCCCGTATCGTGCAGGAAGTGCCGATCGCCATCCCGCGCGCGATGCGCAGCGAAGCCGCGCTCAGTGGGATCAGGGCGGAGCTCGCGGCCTTGCAGCTTGAATCGAAATGAAAACTCGTGGTCAACTGGACCAATCTGTCGAGGGAGGTTCACCAATGCGGCGTACGCTGATTGCGATCGGCATCCTCTTGGTTGCGGTGCCGGGCGCGGCGCTGGCGCAGACCAAGGGCAAGGGCATAAGGCTCTGGAACCTGACGAGCGAGACGATCTCCGGCTTCCAGCTCTCACCCGCCGGCAAGACCGAGTGGGGACCGAACCAGTGCTTGAACGACAAGGACAAGGAGGTCGACCACGACGAGCGGCTGCGCATCACCGGCGTCGAGCCGGGCCGTTACGATGCCAAGGTGAGCTATCCCAATGCGCGGCAGTGCGTCGTTCGCGACATCGAGATCAGGGCAGATGCGGTGTTCTCGATCGCTGACAAGGATCTGAAGGACTGCAGCAAATAGCGAGACGTCTTACGCCCTGTCGTTCGGGTGCGGATATTCGCAGCGCCACCGCACCGCCTGCCACTTCGGATGATCGCCGACCCATTGCGCGATATAGGGGGGCGCGGCCATCACGCATTGGCGGGGCGACCCCGCATAGTTGAAGATCAGGTGTTGCTCTTCGCAGGTCGCAGGCGAGAGCACCGCACACACGGTCACCACCAGGTCAATCGGGTTCATGCCGAGATCCTCTCACGGGAACAAATAGAGGTTAGCACGAGAAACTACGTCCCATGGAGGGGGAAGTTTCAATCCGGCGTGAGGAATAGAGCCAACTCTAGAAGTTAATGCCAAACACCATGCGGGCCTGGTGGCGCTCGAAATTGACGAGGTCGAGATGGCCGCCCGATCCGGCCGGGCGCCCCCAGGCTTGCATGCTCCAGCTCAGAGTCAGTCGCGAGCGCTCGGAGAGCTGGAAATAGGCGGTCGGGCCGACGAACAGGGCCTGGCCGGAAAACTCGCCGAGGCCGATGCCTTCATATTGCCGGAAGTAGCGCAGCTCGCCGCCGAGCAGCATGTTGGGGCCCACGCGCACCAGGCCGGCAAAGGCCGCACCGATCGTCGAACTCTTCTCGGACTGCCCCGTCACCTCGAAGCGCGCCCATTCCGGCTGATAGATCAGGTTGAGCGCGCCGATGGCGAAGTTCGGGATGAGCTCGCGGTCGAACGCCACGGTGAAATCGGTGCCGTACATCCGCCCTTTCGCGCCGCTGGTCTCGTCGATGCGGTCGCCATGGAGGTCGGCGGCGACGGTGAGGCCGAACGGGGCGTGCTCGCGCTCGAGCAGGCGATAACGCAGGTCGAGCGAGGCGCCCTGGAAGTTGAGCTGGCGGCGGTCGTCGATATCAGGCACGCCGGTGATGTCGTGCAGCGAGGCGATGCCGCCGAGCTCGATCCGGAAGTTCGGCAGCGGCACGACCTCGATCTCGACCTCTTTCTCCAGAGCGCGATAGGTCCCGCCGCCCTTGCCGAATCGCCCCGTCGTCTGGCTCTGGAATTCGCGCTCGCCGGGATTGCCGACATCGCTACCGATCATGAAGCCGAAGATGTGCTCGGTATCGAAGCCCTCCTCGGCGTGCCCATGCGTCGGTGTCAGCGCGACCGCGCAGGCCATCGCCATCAGACATCTGCGAGTCCTGCCGCGCATCCCCTGCCCCGATGGCGCACGCCGCTTTGATGCGGCAGCAGCGCTGACCAGGCACCAGCGTAACACACTGCCGCAAGAGCGTGGTCGAGATTTTGATGGAAGATGATTGAAGCCCGCGCAGGCGTGTCATCGCGTCGATGGCGAAGCACAGGGCACAACGATGCCAGGCTCGAGATCCGACACTGCCACGGCTTCGACGGCGTTCACCGTCGAGGCCGCGGCAGGTCGTCAGTCTTACTTGCGCGCAGCGCAGGCGTACATGTTGATTTCCATGCCGACCGGCACTTCCACGATCTTCGGAGCTTTCCAAGCCATTCGGGTCTCCCCAAGGTATTGAGCGCGACATCGCGCGGCGCAAAACCTAGGGCTGCCTCAGGTGCAGTTCAAGCCTCGATTCGGCTGCCGAGCGCGTCCGTGTCGATTCTTCGTGGCTGCATTTCTCTCTCGGACAAAACCAGTTCTCTCTTGGTCAAACACGCCCTGCAAGACACTGGCTTGTGCGATGCACCGCGCGTCGAATCGACACCAAACGCACCCGCGCCGTCAGCAACCTTTGTCGGCCGCTGCGGCGTTCGGCTTGGCCCCGTCGGCCCGCTGAGCCGCCGTCGGCTGGCTCTGCATCTGCCGCTGTGCATCCTCGGACGACGCCGGAGTTTCACCGCTTGCACGATTCATCGTGCTGGTCGGCGGATGCTGGCTGGTGTCGCTCGCTGAGCTGGACGCGTGCGATTGCGCCGAGCCTACGGTGACCGGACCAGAACCGGCATCCTTGTCAGTGCTGGCGCTCCCTGTGTTGCATGGGCCGGCGACGGCCACGCCGGCGCTCAACGTCAAGATCGCGCAGGCGGCTAGAACGGAACGTTTCGTGTTCATCTGCATCTCCTCTCGTCCTGCCGCGCTGCCCCGACGCCGGGCAGGACATCGCGAAGAGAACAGGCCGAGCTGCCCGATGTTCCGAGTGTCGGAGCGGAAATGCTCGCAAACACCGCCGCGTCACGCCTGTTCCGCTCACCGCAACAATCGCACCAGGCTCCGGCCGGCACGCGAGTTCAGCTCCTTCGCATCCAGCGTTCCGTCCTTGTCGGGATTGGCTGCGTTGAAGCGCTGCTCGACCACGGACAGATATTCGTCGAGCGTAAGCGTCCCGTCGCGGTCTGGATCGGCGGCAGTGAGCTCTTTCGCCGACAACCGCCCGCGCAATTCGCGCGCGTCGAGCGTGCCGTCATGATCGGGATCGAGCTTTGCGAAGGTCGCGACGGCCGCCTTCTTCACCTCGGCAAGATCGAGCGTGCCGTCATTGTCGGTGTCGAACAACTTGACCGCGTTGCCGGAGGCCGACCATGCCGGACCGGACAACAATGCAATGGTGAGCGCAAGCGCAACTGAACGACGCGAAATCATCAAGACCTCCCAGATGAAGCGCCAGGTTTGGGCGCGATACACGACATAAATCCGCAAGCGGCCCCCGGTTCAAGCCCGAAATTGCAACTTGCGCGCGCGACAACCCGGGAAGCCTGGCACGACCGCCGACCGGAGTTGCTTCGCGTCGCGGAATTTTTGCAGCGTCTCCACGCAAGTGGCACTGCACTGCCGTCAGGTTTCCGTAAGGTGACCGGCACCTGCGTTCAACGATATCGACACGACACTTTCGACTTTCGTGTTGACGCGTTTTGGTTTCCGACGGAGTGTTGCTTCCGCAGCGTCAAAAGGCGCGCATATTGGGAGGAACGGATGAAACGCTTTGCGATGGCCGCGAGCCTCGTCATGCTTGCATCGACTTGTGCAAGCGCACAGACCACCGAGCAACTGGTCAAGGGCGGGACTGATACATCGAATGTTCTCAATTACGGGATGGGGTACAATCTGCAGCGCTTCTCGACGCTGAACCAGATCAACAAGGACAGCGTCAAGAACCTCGTCCCGGTCTGGAACTACTCCTTCAACGACGATCGCAGCGAGGAATCGCAGCCCATAGTCTATCAGGGCGTGATCTATGTGACCTCGCACAATGCGACCATGGCGGTCGACGCCAAAACCGGCAAGCAGATCTGGAAGAGCAAGGTCGAATATCCGGCCGAGACGCCCCGAATCGTCTGCTGCGGTATCATCAATCGCGGCGTCGCGATCCACGAAGGCAAATTGTTTCGTACGACGCTCGATGCCAACGTGATTGCGATTGACGCCAAGAACGGCAAGGAGCTGTGGCGTCAGAAGGCTGCCGACATCAAGGAAGGCTATTCGATGACGGTGGCCCCGCTGGTCGCCGACGGTGTCGTCATTACCGGTATCTCCGGCGCGGAATTCGGCACGCGCGGCTTCATCGACGGCTGGGATCCGGCGACGGGCAAGCATCTGTGGCGAACCCATTCGATCCCCTCCCCGGACGAGCCCGGCGGCGATACCTGGAAGGGCGATACCTGGAAGCTCGGCGGCGGCTCGACCTGGATCACGGGCTCTTACGATCCCGAGCTGAACACCGTGTATTGGGGCATCGGCAATCCCGGCCCGTTCAATTCGGCGGTGCGTCCCGGCGACAATCTCTACACCTGCTCCGTGCTGGCGATGGATCCCAAGACCGGCAAGATCAAGTGGCATTACCAGTTCTCGCCGAACAATCCGTTCGACTACGACGCCGTCGCCGAGATGGTGCTCGCGGATGTGAACGTCGAGGGCAAGCCGACCAAGGCGCTGATGAATGCCAACCGCAACGGCTTCTTCTACGTGCTCGACCGCACCAACGGAAAGCTGCTCGCGGCCAATCCTTACGTGAAGGTCAATTGGGCAACCGGCGTCGACATGAAGACCGGCAAGCCGATCGAGACCGACGTCGCCAAGGATGCGCGCGAGGGCAAGAAGGTCACGGTCTATCCGTCGATCCTCGGCGGCAAGAACTGGGAGCCGATGTCGTTCAACCCGCAGACCGGCCTCGCCTACGCCAATACGCTCAACTTCGGCGGCAAGTACAAGGCCGAGCCCGTCACCTTCAAGCAGGGTGAATGGTATCTCGGCATGGACCTGACCGATCCCTGGGAGTTCGGGGACGGGCCGCGCGGTTACCTCAAGGCGATCGATCCCATGACCGGCAAATCGAAATGGGAAGCACCGAGCGACATTCCACGCTTCTCGGGCGTGCTGTCGACCGCGGGCGGCGTCGTGTTCTCGGGCGCACTGACCGGCGAGTTCGAGGCCTTCGACGCCGACACCGGCAAGAAGCTCTGGCAGTTCCAGACCGGGTCCGGCATCGAGGGCCAGCCGGTGACCTGGCAGCAGGACGGCGTGCAATATGTCGCGGTGACATCAGGCTATGGCGGCGTCTACTCGCTGTTCTCGGGCGACGAGCGGCTTGCCAAGGTGCCGCCCGGCGGCTCGCTGTGGGTCTTTGCGGTCAAGCAGTAATCCACGGCATGATGCTGAGAAGGCTATCTCACAAGACGGCGGCGATCCTCGCCGCCGTCGCGGGGCTGACGGTCGCGCTTGCGGCGACCGTTCGCGCCGCGGACGACGCAACCGGCAATCCCATGCAGGCACAGATCGACCACGGCAAGTCGACCTATGCTTCGAAATGCTCGCACTGCCATGGCCCCAATCTGATGAACTCCGGCACCATCACGCCGGACCTGCGCGCCTTCCCCGACGACAAGACACGCTTCGTCACCACGGTGAAGAACGGCAAGAACAACAGGATGCCGCCATGGGGCGATATCCTCAACGACGACGAGATCGGCTCTCTCTGGGCCTTCATCTCCAGCCGGAGGAAGCCATGAGGGGTCGTCGTGCCGCATGGAGCCTTGCGGCCCTGCTTTCGATAATGGCGTCGGTCGCTCATGCGGCCGACGATTCCCTGAAGATCTGCCTCGACGAGGACCGGCCGCCGCTCTCGATGCACCACCGCGGCAAGCCGGATGCCGGCTTCGACGTGCTGCTGGCGCAGGCGATCGCGGAACGGCTCGGACGGAAGCTGGCGATCCAGTGGTTCGAGAGCAAGCTGGACGAGGATTCGAGCCCCCAGCTCGAGGCCAATGCCCTGCTCTCGGACGGACGCTGCTCGCTCGTCGGCGGCTACGCGCTGACGCAGGATTCGCTCGTCGTCCCCGGGATGAAGACGGCGCGCTTGCCTGACTTCGCCGGGGCCACACGCGACGATCGGCGGCGGCGCGTTGCACTCGGCGTGCTCGCGCCGAGCCAGCCTTACGTCTATTCGCCGATGACGGTCGTGCTCGGACCGAAGGCAAGCGGCCGCAAGATCGGCGACATCGGCGATCTCGCAGGGCTTCGTCTCGTCATCGATAGCGGCTCGCTCGGCGACGCCATCCTGATGAGCTTCGACAAGGGGCGGCTGATCGACAGCATCACCCATCTCGTCCCCGGCCGCGACGATCTGCTGGCCACGCTCCAGCGCGGCGAGCATGACGCGACGCTGATCGATCTTGCCCGCTTCGACGCCCATCGCGCCGCGCACCCGGACACGACGATCACGGCGTCCGGCTATTATTATCCGATCGGCGCCAATCGCGGCTATGTCGGACTGGCCAGCGATGGCGCGCTGATCGACGCCGTCAACAGGGCGCTAACGGGGCTCGCCGCTGAGGGCAAGATCGCCGAATTCGGCAAACAGGCCGGGCTCACCTATCTGCCGCCGCGCGAGCCTGCGATCCTGGGCGATGTCTGGATGAAGATCATCCAGCGGTGATTGGAAAGGCTCAGGTGTCCCGGACGCGCTGCAACGCTCTTAGCATTGCGGCGCGGAGCCGGGACCTAGCAGGCTGCGTGGCATCGCGGCGCCTTCGAAGAAGGTCGACGCGATCCCTGCCATCTCGCCACGGAATCCGACCAAAGCCTAGTGTCGGAAGCGCGCTTTCCCGCTATGATTGCGTGCCGCTGCGGACCAGAAGGGCCAATTGCATGACACCGGATGCAGTCGCTGTCGCCGTTATGATCATTCTGCTCTTTCCGATGGGCTATTTCACGCTGGCCTCGCCGGCCTTCCTGCTGGTGAGGCTCGATATTCAGCCCGTCGCCCAGTTGCTGCGCGGAATGTTCAACGCCCATTTTCTGGTGATGCGCGTCGCCGCCCTGATCGGGACCGCGGCACTCCTCCTGGACGGCCGCCTGCTTGCCGCGCTGGGCGTTGGCATGCTCGCAGCGCTGGCGACCTGGGGACGCCGCTGGTTCATGCGAAGGGTCGACGACCAGCTCAACGCGAGGGACGCCGGCGATGCCGATGCCCCGCGTCGGCTGCGGCGGCTGCATTGGAGCGGCATGCTGGCCAATGCGGTGCTGCTCGCCGCACTCCTGGCCGGCATTCCCTACATTGCCACGTCCGCGTGAAATGCCGCCGCAGCGGCCCGACCTTCGCTGCCCAATGCCTGCGCTCGAAAGCGCCTAATGCTCGCCCGAACTCGCGGTGGCCTGCTGCGCCTTGTGGATCGAAGACGGCACCACGCCGAAATATTTCCTAAACACGCGGCTGAAATGCGATGAGCTGGAGAAGCCCCAGGAGAACGCGACGTCGGTAATGGTCTTGCCGGCATGGGCCTCGAGTTCCTGGCGGCAGTTCTGCAGGCGGGCCTGCCAGATGTAGTCGCTCACCGTGGTGCCGCGCTCCGAGAACAGCATGTGCAGATAGCGCTTGGAGCAGCCGAGCTCGGTCGAGATCTGGTCGATGCACAGATCCGGATCGCGCAGGTGCTCGCGGATGAAGAACTGCGCGCGCACATACATCGCTTCGGGCCCGACACGGTCGAACATCGTGTCGGCTTCGCGCAGCGGCAGCAGCAGCAGGTCGATCAGCGAATCGGCGACGCCGACCGCGCTGTTTGCCGACAGCTTCGCCGCCTCGTCGAAGGTCGCATGAACGAAATCGTGGGCGATCCGCCCCGTCCCCGTCTTCGACGACAGTTTGCAGGCGGGCATCCGCTGCGACGGGAATCCACGGTCGCGCAGCAGCGCCTTGGGCACGATCACCACGTCATGACGGGTGAAGGCGGGGCTGATGATCGAATGCGGGCAGGAGACGTCATAAGCGATGATGTCGCCCGGGTTGATTTCGATGTGGCGGCCTTCCTGTTCGAAATAGGACACGCCGTAGGTCTGGAAGTGAATCTTGATGTACGGATGCTCGTTCGCCTTGGCGCGCGCCAGCGTGTGGGCGATGCGATGCTGACTCACTTCGATCTGGCAGAGCTTCAGGCGCGAGACGCTGGTGTAATCGATGCGGCCTTCGAGCGAGGACGCCTCCAGCGGATCGACGTCGAAATGCCCGCACAGGCTCGTCAGCCCGTCGATCCAGCTCTGGATCTGGCGCTTCGGCGTCATGCCGGTCGTCGAGAGCGTGTGAATGGTGTCGGACATTAATCCAGCCACTGGTTTGATCCGGAGAGACGCGAATCGCGACCAGCGCTGCTGGAGCCCTCAGCCGTGATTACGTGACGTTTACCTCGAATTTGAGCGGTCTTTTGGCACGAGCGCCATCGTTCCATTGCCACCCTTGAAAGTTAATCCTCCGCCTTAGTTGCAGCGCCGTCAAGGGGAACCTGAACGTTGAGCGCGCTGTCAAGCGACGCGGAAGCCGCTGAATTCGCTACTGCAAAATCAAAATCTTCGCGTCCGTGCGCTATCAAGCAAACCATCTTCTCTCTTGGGCAAGTTTCCCGATGACGAAGTCGTTAGGGATTGAGAGAGGAACAATAAGAACGGGCCGCTCCTGCACGTGGACCCGTGGCTCTCATCGGGAGGAGAAAACACCACAGCATCGTTTCTGGTCCCAATCGCGACCGCCCTGCACGAGCAGACGCCGGACGAGAAGCCCGGTGAATCATTTTTGCTTCGGAAACAATAAACGATACCAACGGAGGAATGACTATGCGCAAGGTGCTACTGGCGACCTTTCTTGGCTCCGCGGCGGCTCTCGCCGTCGGGGGCGCCTCAGCCAATGACGAACTGCTCAAGATGTCGCAGAACCCGAAAGACTGGGTGATGCCCACGGGCGACTACGCCAATACCCGCTATTCCAAGCTGAATCAGATCAACGCACAAAACGTGGGCAAGCTCCAGGTGGCCTGGACCTTCTCGACCGGCGTGCTGCGCGGCCATGAAGGTGGCCCACTGATCATCGGCAACATGATGTACGTCCACACGCCGTTCCCGAACAAGGTCTACGCCATTGACCTTTCGCAGGAGAACAAGATCGTCTGGAAGTACGAGCCGAAGCAGGATCCGAACGTCATTCCGGTGATGTGCTGCGATACGGTGAACCGTGGCCTCGCTTTCGGTGACGGCAAGATCTTCCTGCATCAGGCCGACACCACCCTCGTCGCGCTCGACGTCAAGACCGGTCAGGTTGCATGGACCGTCAAGAACGGCGACCCCAGCAAGGGCGAAACCGGTACGTCGGCGCCGATGGTCATCAAGGACAAGGTGCTGATCGGCATCTCCGGCGGCGAGTTCGGCGTCCAGGCCCATATGTCCGCCTACGACATCAAGACCGGCAAGCTGGCATGGCGCGGCTATTCGGAAGGGCCGGACAACCAGCTCCTGGTCGATGCCGAGAAAACCACCGCGCTCGGCAAGCCGATCGGCAAGGACTCCAGCCTCAAGACCTGGCAAGGCGACCAGTGGAAGATCGGCGGCGGCGCCACCTGGGGCTGGATC
>LNAP01004808.1_pt1 | contig 17987 bp, 13 predicted proteins | sample 602601 | NCBI WGS metagenome assembly LNAP01 (sample SAMN02440304, study PRJNA202911) | soil metagenome | biome: Subtropical and temperate rainforests or woodlands; isolation source: soil samples (1 kg each in a 20% v/v slurry with milli Q water) were... ... | reverse complement strand
ACGAACACGCCGCCGGGGCCGAGCCGGCCCAGCGCGATGCCACCGAGCGCGCCACCCACGAAGGCGCCGAGGAACTGGCTGGTCGAGTACGCACCCATCGCCGCGCCGCGCAGATGTTCCGGGGCCAGCCGCGAGACCAGGCTGGGCAGCGCCGCCTCCAGCAGGTTGAACGCGGAGAAGAACACCGCCGCGGCCACGCCGAACGCGGCCAGGTGGCTGCCGGACAGCGCGAAGCCGAGCAGGGCCAGCCCGATCGCCACCACGCACACCATCACGATGCGCAGGCTCTGCGCGATCTCGCGCATGTGGTGCATGGTCGCGCCCATCACGAAGGCGGCCACCGTCATCACCGGCAGGTACAGCTCCCAATGCCGGTTCACCGGCAGGTGCAAAGTGTCCGCCAGCAGCAGCGGCAGGCCGACGAAGCTGGCGGTGAGCAGCGCATGCAGGAAGAACACCGAGCCGTTCAGCACCAGCATGCGGCTGTCGCGCAGCATCGCCAGCACCGGGCCGAACGCCGCTGCGGCCGGTGCGCGCGGGCGCTCCGGCGTGGGCACGATCAGCCACAGCAGCAGCAATGAAACCAGCGCCAGGATCGAAGTGGCGGCAAACAGGCCGGGCAGCCCGGCGACCGCCTCCAGCGGCGGCCCCAGGATCAGCGCCAACAGGAACGCCAGGCCGATCGACACGCCGATGATGCCCATCACCTTGCCGCGGCTTTCCTCGGCGGTGAGATCCGCCGCCAGCGCGATGCCGGCGCCGGCCACCGCGCCCATGCCCTGCACCGCGCGACCGATCGCGATGCCGGTCAGCGTGTGCGACATCGCCGCGATCAGCCCGCCCAGCGCGAAAAGCAACAGGCCCAGCGTAATCGCCGGCTTGCGCCCGATGCGGTCGGACAACAGCCCCAGCGGGATCTGCAGCAGCACCTGGCCGATGCCGTAGACACCCAGCGCCAGCCCGATCATGAAGCCGGTGGAGCCGGGCATCGTCTTCGCGTACAGCGAGAACACCGGCATGATCAGGAACAGGCCGAACAGGCGCAGGCTGATCACGCAGGCCAGCGTCAACGCGCTGCGCAGTTCCAGGCTCGTGAGTTTGCTCACCGGGGGAGAGGTGTCGATAAAGGCATGAGCGGCATTATAGGGTCGCGCCCCGCGCAGCGGTTTGTGGCGACATGTCGCGGCGCAACTTCCCGCAACCCCTATAATCACGCCCTACGCCGCTGTGAAGCCTCCATGAATTCGATGCCCGCCGACGCCCCCCGCCCCGCCGACTTCGCCCAGGTGCGCGACCTCGCCGCCGCCGACATGCAGCGTGTCGACGCGCTGATCCGCCAGCGGCTGTCTTCCGACGTGGTGCTGATCAACCAGATCGCCGACCACATCATCGCCGGCGGCGGCAAGCGGCTGCGCCCGATGCTGCATGTGCTGGCCGCCGGTGCCGCCGGCTACCGCGGCGAACGCCACACCAAGCTCGCCGCGATCATCGAGTTCATCCACACCTCCACCCTGCTGCACGACGACGTGGTCGACGAGTCCGACCTGCGCCGCGGCCGCAAGACCGCCAACGCGCTGTGGGGCAACGCCGCCAGCGTGCTGGTCGGCGACTTCCTGTACTCGCGCTCGTTCCAGCTGATGGTGGAACTGGACGACATGCGCATCATGCGCATCCTCGCCGACACCACCAACACCATCGCCGAAGGCGAAGTGCTGCAGCTGCTCAACATCGGCAACGCCGACGTGAGCGAGGCGGCCTATCTCGCCGTAATCGAACGCAAGACCGCCGTGCTGTTCGCCGCCGCCACCGAACTGGGCGGCATCCTCGGCGGCCTGCCCGAGGACCAGGTGGCCGCGCTGCGCCGCTACGGCATGGAACTGGGCTACGCGTTCCAGATCGCCGACGATCTGCTCGACTACACTAGCGACGCCGGCACGCTCGGCAAGAACATCGGCGACGACCTCGCCGAAGGCAAGCCGACCCTGCCGCTGATCTATGCGCTGGAAAAAGCGAACCCGGAACAGGCGCAGTCGCTGCGCCACGCGATCGAACACGGCGGCCTCGACTCGCTCGACCGCATCATCGCCTCGATCCGCGACTCCGGCGCCCTGGAACGCACCCGCGACCGTGCCGTGCTACACGCCCAGGCCGCCCGCGAAGCCCTCGCCACCCTGCCCGCCTCAGCCCACCGCGATGCCCTGGCCACCCTGGCCGACTACTCGGTGCAGCGCACGTTCTGAGGACGTGACGGCGTCGACCGCAAACTCTGCCTGCCTAAGCCTTCCGTTCGCCCTCGTCTGTCGCTCCTTCCATCCGCCCTGAGCCCGCCCCCTTCCGTTCGTCCTGAGCCTGTCGAAGGACGAACGGAAGGAGCTGATGGCCCAGCATCCGGCAACGCCCTTCGACAAGCTCAGAGCCTGCCCCGGACTTGATCCGGGGGCGAACGGGTTTTTTCGGCGAACCTCGTCGATTGGCTCGCCTCCGGAAACCCATTGTTCAGCCACCGGCGCTGGCAGCCTCGCCGTCAATCGGCCAGACTTCGCCGCATGTTCCGATTGCGCTCAACCCGCTGGCTGTGGTGTCTCGCGGCGATCCTGCTGCCGCTGGCGGCGGCGCACGCCGCCGGGGACGGCTGGCGCTATGACACGGTGCACAGCCAGATCGTCTTCAGCATCAGCCACAACGGCTACTCGCGGCCGTTCGGGCGGCTGCACATCGCGCGCGGCTGGTTGCGCTTCGACCCGGACGACTGGAGCACGGCGGCCACCGAGCTGGACATCGACCTGGCCAGCCTGGACATGGGCGACGCCGACTGGAACCAGGCGGTGTGCAAGCCGGCCCTGCTCGACTGCACGCGTGATCGCTATGCGCACTTCCGCAGCACCGGCGTCGAGCGCACGGACGACCAGCACGGCGTGCTGCACGGGGAGCTGACCCTGCGCGGCGTCACCCGTCCGCTGGACCTGGCGTTCACCTTCAACCGCGCCGCGAAAACCATCTACGAACCGCACAAGGTGGCCGGCTTCTCGGCCACCGCCAGCCTGGACCGCAACAGTTTCGGCATCACCGCCAACCCCAACTCGATCGGCGCCAACGTCAGCGTGTGGCTGGAGCTGGAGGCGACCAGCGACGCGCACGCCGTTCCATCCACGAAGGAGCAACCATGAGTCTGCGCAGCAACGACCGCCAATGGGGTTCGGTCGCGAAGTTCTTCCACTGGATCATCGCGCTGGGCATCCTCGGCAACGGCCTGTTCGGCCTGCTGATGGACCTGGCCAGCTCGCCGATGCAGAAGATCAACTGGCTGGCCCTGCACAAGTCGATCGGCCTGACCGTGCTGGCGCTGGTGCTGCTGCGCATCGCGTGGCGCTGGGCCGACCGCCGGCCGGCCGAGGAACCGGCACCGCGCTGGCAGCGACTCGCTGCGCAGGCGGCGCATGGCGTGCTGTACGTGCTGATCGTACTGCTGCCGCTCAGCGGCTGGTGGTTCAATTCGGTCACCGGCAAGCCGCTGCAATGGTTCAAGCTGTTCAACCTGCCGGCGCTGGTGGCGAAGAACGACGCGCTGCGCGGTTTTGCGCACGGCGTGCACGAGTACCTGTTCTGGTTCCTGCTGCTGGTGCTGCTGGCGCATGTCGGCGGCGCGCTGAAGCACCATGTGTTCGACAACGACAACGTGCTGCGCCGGATGCTGCCGTTCAGCCGCCTGCGCCAGCGCCCCCCTTCCGAAGGAGACCACCGATGAAACGCCTTGCCATCCTGCTGCTGGCGCTCGCCCTGCCCTGCGCCGCGGCGGCCGCCGATTACGCCGTGCAGCCGTCGGCCAGCACGCTCGGCTTCAGCAACACCTTCCAGGGCGAATCGTTCAACGGCCAGTTCGGCCAGTGGACCGCGGCGATCAGCTACGACGCGGCAAACCTCGCCAGCTCGAAGTTCGACGTGGAAGTGACCCTGGCCAGCGTGAAGACCGGCGACAACGATCGCGATACCGCGCTGCCCGGCTCGGATTTCTTCGACACGGCGAAATTCCCGAAAGCCCATTTCGTCACCACCGGCTTCCGCCAGAGCAGCGGCAAGGTGATCGCCGACGGCACGTTCACCCTGCGCGGCGTGACCAAACCGATGAGCCTCGAGGTGACGTTCAAACCGCAGGCCGGCGGCGCCACGCTGGACGTGGTCGGCACGGTGAAGCGGCTGGACTTCGGCGTGGGCACGGGCGACTACGCCGACACCTCGGTGATCGGCGGCGACGTGAAGGTCACCGCGCACCTGCAGCTGGCAGCGAAGTAACGCCGCCGCGATGGCGCGCGACACGCTGTGGCAGCGCCTGCGCGGCTGGATCAGGCCCGACGGGATCAAGCCTGATCCAAGCCACCACGTGGCCGCGTCGCCGCCTCGCGACACGGTCGGTTCGACGCGGGTGGCCGACAGCCTGCGCGCGCTGCTGGACGATCCGACCATCCCGGCCGCGGTGCGCGGCGAACTGGCCAGCGACTTCGCGCGCATCGAGACCATGCTGCACAAGCTCGAACGCGGCGAATTGCATGTCGCCGTGTTCGGCCGTGTCTCCACCGGCAAGTCCGCGCTGGGCAATGCCCTGCTCGGCCGTGAGGCGTTCACCGTGGGCGTCCTGCACGGCACCACCACCGATGCCGAACACGCGGTGCTGGACGAGGCGCAGCACGACGGCCTGGTGCTGATCGACACGCCCGGTATCAACGAATTGGACGGCGAGGCGCGCGAACGCCTGGCGTTCGAGGTGGCCGAGGTCAGCGACCTGGTGGTGTTCGTCTGCGATGGCGACCTCACCCGCGAGGAACTCGACGCGCTGAAGACGCTCGCCGCCACCCAGCGTCCGCTGCTGCTCGCGTTGAACAAGGCCGACCGCTACGGCCGCGACGAGCTGGACAGCCTGCTGCAGCACCTGCGCCTGCGCGTGGCTGGCCTGGTGCGTGCGGAAGACGTGCTCGCGGTGGCGGCGCATCCGGCCGCGCAGCGCGTGGTCGAGGTCGACGCGCGCGGGCACGAACAGGTACGCGAGCAAGCACGCCTTCCCGACGTCGCCGCCCTGCGCGAACGCCTGCTGGCGATCGCCGCGCGCGAAGGCAAGACGCTGTCGGCGATCAACGCCGGCCTGTACGCCGGTCGGCTCACCGACCAGGTCAGCGCACGCATCGCGCAGACGCGCCAGGTCATGGCCGCGAAACTGATCCGCCAGTACTGCCTCGCCAAGGGCGTGGCGGTGGCGCTGAACCCGATCCCGGTGGCCGACCTGCTCGCCGCCGCCGGGCTGGACGCGGCGATGGTGGTGCAGCTGTCACGCGTCTACGGCCTGCCGCTGACCCGCGCCGAATCCGGTCGGCTGGTCGCGGTGATCTCCGCCCAGCTGGCCGCCTTGATGGGTGCGATCTGGGGCATGCAGCTGGTCGCCTCGGCATTGAAAGGCATGAGTGCCGGCCTGTCGGTCGTGGTCACCGCCGCCGCGCAAGGCGCGCTGGGCTGGTACGCCACCGTGCTGATCGGCCGCGCCGCCGAACGCTACCTGATCGCCGGCAAATCCTGGGGCGAAGCCGGCGCCAAGCGCGCCGTCGCCGACATCGTCGCCAGCCTCGACCGCGACTCGATCCTGCGCGAAGCGCGTGAAGAAATCCTCAAACGACTGAAGACTCGCCGCACATAACCGCTTTTGCAGGGCGGGCACTGCCCGCCGGCCTTTCGTGATGCAACACGGCCCTGCAAAACCGCGATCGACCGGTAGGAGCGCACCCTGTGCGCGATGCTCTTCGTCACGTTACGCAAGAGCATCGCGCACAGGGTGCGCTCCTACGGAGACGAGCCAAGGAACGCGCGCACCGCCGCCGCATCGAACGGCCAATCCAGCTCGCGGCCGTCGCGGGTATCGCGCAGCACCGGCACGCGGGTGCCATAGCGCTGTTCCAGCTCATCCGCATCGTCCACCCACACGCTGTCGAAATCCGGCGCGTGCGCCTCGGCCAGCACGGCCAGTGCGAGGTCGCACAGGTGACAGTAGTCGCGCTGGTACAGGATCAGGTCGGACATGCGCTTGCGAATGGACTGCCAAAAACAGGGGTGCCGCGTAGAATAGCCGGTTCATCTCCTTCCCCAGCAGTGCAGCCATGGCCGTCAGCGTATTCGACCTGTTCAAGATCGGCATCGGACCTTCATCGTCACACACGGTGGGGCCGATGCGCGCCGCCGCGCGTTTCGCCGAACGCTGGCTGGAAGAGAAAGGCGTGCTCGACCGCGTAACCCGCGTGCGCGCCGAGTTGTACGGCTCGCTGGCGATGACCGGCCGCGGCCACGGTACCGACAAGGCGGTGCTGCTCGGCTTCGAGGGCCAGCACCCGGATACGGTCGATCCCGACCAGATCCCCGCCACGCTCGAACGCATCCGCGGCACGGGTCGCATCCGTCTGCTGGGCAAGCACGAGATCGCCTTCGACGAAAAGGCCGACCTGGTCTTCAACAAGCGCCAGAAGCTGCCGTTCCACACCAACGGCATGCGCTTTTCCGCGTACGACGCCAACGGCAACGAACTGGCCAGCCGCGACTACTACTCGGTCGGCGGCGGCTTCGTGGTCAACACCGACGAGGCCGCCGAAGACCGCATCGTCGCCGACACCACCGCCCAGCCCTACCCGTTCAGCAGCGGCGACGACATGCTGGCGCTGTGCAAGCAGCACAAGCTGACCATCGCCCAGCTGATGATGGCGAACGAAAGCGTGTGGCGTCCCGAGGCGGAGACCCGCGCCGGCCTGCTGACCATCTGGAAGGCGATGCAGGACTGCGTCAACCGCGGCCTGCGTTCGCCCGGCGTGCTGCCCGGCGGCCTGAAGGTCACCCGTCGCGCGCCGGCGATGGCCGACGAGTTGCGCAACGCGCCGGAAGCCGCGCTGCGCGATCCGCTGACCATCCTCGACTGGGTGAACCTCTACGCGCTGGCGGTGAACGAGGAAAACGCCGCCGGCGGCCGCGTGGTCACCGCACCGACCAACGGCGCGGCCGGCATCGTGCCCGCGGTGGGTCATTACTACTTGCGCTTCTGCCCGAAGGCGGACGACGACGGCATCGTCGAGTACCTGCTCACCGCCGCCGCGATCGGCATCCTGTACAAGGAAAACGCCTCGATCTCCGGCGCCGAAGTGGGCTGCCAGGGCGAAGTCGGCGTGGCCTGCTCGATGGCCGCCGGCGGCCTCACCGCCGCGCTCGGCGGCAACGTGATGCAGGTCGAGAACGCCGCCGAGATCGGCATGGAACACAACCTCGGCCTCACCTGCGACCCGATCGGCGGCCTGGTGCAGATCCCCTGCATCGAACGCAACGCGATGGGCTCGGTCAAGGCGATCAACGCCAGCCGCATGGCGCTGAAGAGCGACGGCAAGCACCGCGTCTCGCTCGACAAGGTCATCAAGACCATGCGCGACACCGGCCGCGACATGAAGGACAAGTACAAGGAAACCAGCCGCGGCGGCTTGGCCGTCAACGTCATCGAGTGCTGATCCTCCAGGCTCACCTCAAACCTGTAGGAGCGCACCCTGTGCGCGATGCTTTTGTGCTGTATGGCGCGAATGCATCGCGCACAGGGTGCGCTCCTACAAAAACCGGGGCGTTTCGGGCTAGGACTTGCGACGTGGTGACTTGGTACCAGCCAGCGTCTTGGCGGGGCTCGACCGTCGCGAAGACGCTACCGCAAAGGCCATGATCACCTCGCACACGGCCTTCTGCTGTGTCGCTGGCAGCGTACGGTAGACGTCAAAAACCTTCTGGTCGTCGTAAACCGGCGCATCTTCCTTGACCTGCCTGGTGTCGCGACCGCCACGCAGTACGCGATCGCCGAACAGCAGGAAGCACGGGTCCGCCTTCAGCCAGTCCGCCAGAGCGATCAGCTTCTCGTACTCGGGAATCGCCCCGCTGTTCAGCCAGCGCGAAGCGGTCGTAAAGGTCACCGAGGCACCCTTGAACCGCACGTTGAACTGCGTTGACAGCACTCCCGGGCGCGGCTCATGGCCCTGCGCGAGCATCGCGGCAGCCAAGCGTTTCGAGAATTCGGCGCGTTCATTGCTCATCCCTTGGCAACTTAGCGGCCGCCCGATCTACCGGTTCACGCATAGAGTTCACTATGATTAACGTTTGTAGTTAATTCATGGGGAACGGCCGCGTGACCAATTCACTGCTGGAACAGCTGCCGGAGATCGTCAGGGAAGGCCGCAAGCAGGCCGAGAAGATCCTGGAGAGCCTGGAGGGCCGCCATCGGGTCAGCCTGCAGACACGCGAGTGGGTGCTGCCGTCGAAGGACACGCGCGACAGCGACTGGATCACCGCGGCGAGCCGGCAGTCGCACCTGGGCGACGAGGGCAGCGCCGACTGGACCAACCGGCTGATCTACGGCGACAACCTGCTGGCGATGGCCGCGCTGCTGGCCGGCGACGAACACACGCCCAGCCTGCGCGGCAAGGTCGACCTGATCTACATCGACCCGCCGTTCGACTCCAAGGCCGACTACCGCACCAAGGTTTCCCTGCCCGGCGTGGAACTGGAGCAGAAGCCGACGGTGATCGAGCAGTTCGCGTATTCGGATACGTGGTCGAATGGCACGGCTTCGTATCTGGCGATGATCACGCCGCGGCTGATCCTGATGCGTGAGTTGCTTGCCGAAACCGGCTCCATCTATGTGCACCTCGACGCCACAGTGGGGCACTACGTCAAGATCGTGCTGGACGAGGTTTTCGGCAAGGAACGATTCGAGCGCGAGATCGTCTGGCGCATCGGCTGGATCTCCGGCTACAAATCGGCCGCGGTCAACTGGATCCGCAACCACGACAACATCTACTACTACACGAAGTCGCCCGATTTCATCTTCAACAAGCTCTACATCCCCTACGCCGAGGACTACGTGCGGCGCGATGGCAAGAAACCGGAAGGCGCGGGCTATCCCATCGAGGACACCTGGAACTGCTCGGACATGGATCGCCTTGACTCCATCCAAATCATGAGCTTTTCGCGCGAGAAGGTGGGCTACGAAACCCAGAAGAACGAAAATCTGCTCGCCCGCATCATCGAGGCCTCCTCGCATCCGGGCGCAATAGTCCTCGACGTCTTCGGCGGCTCCGGCACCACCGCCGCCGTCGCTGAAAAGCTCGGCCGCCGCTGGATCACCACCGACCTCGGCAAGCCAGCCTGCATGATCATGCGCAAACGGCTGATCGACCAGGGCGCCAAACCATTCCTGTACCAGGCGATCGGCGACTACCAGGTCGAGGCGGCGAAGAGTTCGCTGGGGCGCAAGTTCCGCGTGGGCGATCTGTCGGGGATCGTGCTGTCGCTGTACGGCGCATTGCCACTGACGCCGGAGGACAACCCGCTGCGCAATCTCGGTGCAGTGGTGTTCGGCGGCACGAAAACTTTGGTGTTGGTGGATTCACCAAACAAGCTCACTGGTGGTGCCACCTTGCGCAAGGCAATCGCCCAGCGCGAACACTTGCTTGGTGGCTGGGACAACGTCGTGGTGCTTGGCTGGAACTTCGAGCCGTCGATCGGCGAGAGCATCACTGCGCTCAACGATGACCACCTCAAAGTGCTGGTGATCCCGCCCGACCTGCTCGACCGCCTGCGCAAGAAGGGCGGCATCGAGAAGCTGCGCGGCCAGGTGCGCTTCTCCAGCCTGCAGTACCTCACGATCAAGCCGGTGCGCCGCCAGCGCAGTGGCGACGAGGAGCAGTTGCAGGTCACGCTAGACAACTACGTACTGCTCTCGCCCGAGGCGATCAACCTCGACGACGACAACCGCAAGAAGCTGCTCAAGGTGGCCAACGCCGAACCGCTGGCGCTGATCGAGTACTGGGCGGTGGACCCGGACTACGACGGCACGGTGTTCCGCTCGGTGTGGCAGGACTACCGCGGCAACACCGCCAACGACGACGACCCGCTGCGCGTGGTCACCGTCGCGAATTTCAACGTGCCACACAAGACCGGCGAGCGCCGCGTCTGCGTGCGCGTGGTCGACGTGTTCGGCTTCGAGGCCGAGGTGGTGCAGGTAGTGGCGGAGGGCAAGGCATGAGAAGCGTGTCTCGCCCGGAATGGCTCACTGGTTGCAGGAGCGCACCCTGTGCGCGAACCGCGTGGCCGCGTCGCAACGTGTTTTCGCGCACAGGGTGCGCTCCTGCAGATCGGGCGGGAGCGGCTCATGGCTGAGAAAAATCCACAGCTGGCGCTGGCCGCCGCCCTCACCCGCCGCACCGAGCAGCTTTGCATCGGCCTGGAACAGGGCATCGCCGACATCTGCGAGCTGGTGACGCCGGTGACGGCCGAACTGCTGCGCTGGTGGTTCGGCGACGATGCCTGCCAGTCGCGCACGTTCAATTTCCACCCCGGCCAGAAGCAGGCGGTCCTCAACGTGATCGTGGCGCACGAGGTGCTGGACAGTCCGAACCTGAAAGACTTGTACACGCAGGTCTGCGCCGACGCGCTGCTTGAAGGCACGCGGCTCGCCGACGTGGCGCAGGCCAAGCACGGCCACCCGAAGTACTGCCTGAAGATGGCCACCGGAACCGGCAAGACCTGGGTGCTGCAGGCGCTGCTGGTGTGGCAGCTGTTGAACAGGACCGCGGCGCTGGACGAGGGCCGCGACGACCCGCGCTTCACCCGCCGCTTCCTGATCGTGGCGCCGGGGCTGATCGTGTACGAGCGTCTTCTCGATGCCTTCCTCGGCAAGGAGAACGAGGACAAGAGCCGCGACTTCGCCAGTTCCGACATCGCCAGCTACGCCGAGCTGTTCACGCCGCCGGCGCGGCGCGAGCGCATCGCGCAGTTCGTGCGCGGCAACGTCTGCCAGAAACAGGAGATCGGCCTGAAGGCCACCGGCAACGGCATGATCGCGATCACCAACTGGCACCTGCTCAGCGAGGCCGAGGAGGAAGCGGAACAGGAAGAAGCGGAGTGGGTCGACACACCCGGCATGGTCGCCGACGCCGCCCGGGTGGCCTACGACGTGCTGCCGCTGACGCCTGGCCGTGCCACCGGCAACAGCCTCGGCGTGCTGGACCGGCGCTGGGCACGCGGCAACGTGCTCTCCTATCTCGCCGACCTGCCCGACCTGATGGTGTTCAACGATGAGGCGCACCACATCCACGAACTGAAAAAGGAAGGCGAGACCAGCGAGGTCGAGTGGCAGAAAAGCCTGTCGATCATCGCCGCGGGCAAGGGCCGCCGCTTCGTGCAGATGGACTTCTCCGCCACGCCGTACAACGACATCGGCAGCGGCAGGAAGAAGGCCAAGCTGTACTTCCCGCACATCGTGGTCGACTTCGACCTGAAGGCGGCGATGCGTCTCGGCCTGGTGAAGTCGCTGGTGCTGGACAAGCGCAAGGAGCTGGGCGCGCTGCCGCTGGAGTCGCTGGAGTTCAAGGCCGCGCGCGATGCCGATGGCAACGTGCAGCTTTCCGAGGGCCAGCGCGTGATGCTGCGCGCCGGCCTGCAGAAGCTGCGCAAGCTGGAGGCGGATTTCGCCCGCGCCGATGCCACGCGCCATCCGAAGATGCTGGTGGTGTGCGAGGACACCACGGTATCGCCGCTGGTGGCGCAGTTCCTGCTCGACGAAGGGCTGCATGACGATGACGTGCTCACCGTCGATTCCGGCAGGAAGGCCGAACTGGGCGAGAAACAGTGGGCCCCGCTGCGCCAGCGCCTGTTCAGCGTGGACAAGCACGCGCAGCCGCGGGTGATCATCAGCGTGCTGATGCTGCGCGAGGGTTTCGACGTCAACAACATCTGCGTGATCGTGCCGCTGCGTTCCAGCCAGGCGCAGATCTTGCTGGAGCAGACCATCGGCCGCGGCCTGCGCCTGATGTGGCGTGACCCGGAATACGCCGACATCAAGCGCGAGAACCGCGAACGGATCAACCACGGCGAGGAGCCGGGCTCGCTGATCGACATCCTGTCGATCGTCGAGCATCCGGCGTTCCAGAGCTTCTACGACGAGCTGATGCGCGAGGGCCTGGTAGGCTCGACCGGCGACAACGACGAGGGCAGCAGCACCGGCGACCTGATCGCCGCCGAGCTGCGCGAGGATTTCGAGCAGTACGACTTCGCGATCCCGTTCATCCTGCGCGAAGCCGAGGAGAACGTCGAGCACCTGCCGATCGACATTGCGGCGTTGCCGCCGTTCAGTGCAATGAGCCGCGCGAAGCTGGCCGAGCTGCTGGGCAAGGGCGATACCTTCACCTCGCAGGACCTGCAGAGCAGCACGCTGTTCGGCGACTATCGCGTCGACGGCGTGGCGATGAACGTCAGCGGCTACAACGAGCTGCTGTCGAGGCTGACCCGGCGCGTGAGCCAGGCGCTGAATCATCCGCTGCCAAAGGGCAACAAGGTTTCCCCGCACCTGGACCGCCCGTACCTGCAGTTGAACACTGCCGCGTTGGCCACCGCGCTGGACGACTACATCCGCGAGCGGCTGTTCGACGAACCCTTCGAGCCGTTCGAGGACGAGGGCTGGCGGCTGTTGCTGCTGCAGCCGGTGATCGACCACATCGTGAAGATCTTCGGCCTGGCGCTGGTGCGTGCCGAGGAGCACACCGTCAGCGGCGCCACCGAGGTGCGCCATCGGCGCCTGTCCGAGGTGACCAGGCTGATGGTGCGCGAAAGCGCCTCGCTGGAAGTGACCAAGTGCATCTATACGCGCCTGCCCTATCCCACCCGCAGCGGCGGGCTGGAGCGCGCCTTCATCGAGTGGGCGCAGTTGGACGCCGGCGTGGAGGCGTTCTGCAAGATCAGCGAGAACCGCCACGACTTCGTGCGCCTGCGCTACGTGAAGGACGACGGCATGCCCGCGTTCTACATCCCGGACTTCCTGGTGCGCACGGACGACGCCATCTACCTGGTCGAGACCAAGGCGCAGGAGCAGGTCAGCCATCCGAACGTGCAGCGCAAGCTGAAGGCGGCCACTACCTGGTGCGAGCGGATCAATGCGCTGGATGCCGAGCAGCGCGGCGGCCGCGCCTGGCATTACGCGCTGGTCGGCGAGTCGTTGTTTCACGACTGGCGGGAAAAAGGCGCCCGGCTGGGCGAACTGCTGGCATTCTCGCGCGCTCGCGCGATGCCGACGGCGCAGTCGCAAGGCGGCCTGGCCTTGGGCGACTGACACCCATCACTTGTAGGAGCGCACCCTGTGCGCGAACGGCTCTTCGGATAAACATTTCCCGAGAGCCCGTCGCGCACAGGGTGCGCTCCTACAGGCGTTGTGCATGGCGCCAGCGCGACAGGCGGGGCAGCCCATCTGGCATTGGTATGACCTGTAGTGGGTGACACGGGGCGGTCAATTCTGCAACCATCAGCCTCCTTTTGGCGCCTCCGACGCCCTCCGCAGGAGCTTCCATGTCCCAAGCCAGCCAGATCCGCCGCGACGTCGGCCCGTTCGCCCTGATGCTCACGGGCCTGGGCTCCATCATCGGCTCCGGCTGGCTGTTCGGCGCGTGGCGCGCCGCGCAGATCGCCGGTCCCGGCGCGATCTGGGCCTGGGTGATCGGTGCGGCGATCATCATGACCGTGGCGCTGACCTATGCCGAACTGGGCGCGATGTTCCCCGAATCCGGCGGCATGGTCCGTTATGGTCATTACTCGCACGGCTCGCTGGTCGGTTTCATCGCGGCGTGGGCGAACTGGATCGCGATCGTCTCGGTGATCTCGGTGGAAGCCGAGGCCTCGGCGCAGTACATGTCGTCGTGGAAATGGCAGTGGGCGAAGGACCTTTATCACCAGATGCCGGGTGGGCACGGCGAGCTGAGCACCAACGGCCTGCTGATCGCCGCCGCGCTGGTGGTGATGTATTTCCTGTTCAACTTCTGGAGCGTCAAGCTGTTCGCGCGCTCGAATACCGCGATCACGCTGTTCAAGCTGGTGATCCCCGCGCTCACCGCCGTGCTGCTGATCGCCAGCGGCTTCCACGCCGAGAATTTCAGCGTCGGCATCCACGGCGAGCTGCACAAGACCGACTTCGCCTCCGTGCTCACCGCCGTCGCGATCGCCGGCATCGTGTTCAGCTTCAACGGATTCCAGAGCCCGGTGAACCTGGCCGGCGAAGCGCGCAACCCGGGCAAGAGCATCCCGTTCGCCATCGTCTGCTCGATTGCGCTGGCGACGGTGATCTACGTATTGCTGCAGGTGGCGTTCATTGGCGCGGTGCCGCGGGAAATGCTGGCCAACGTCGGCTGGCACGGGATCAATTTCAGCTCGCCGTTTGCCGACCTGGCGATCATCCTGGGCCTGCAGTGGCTGGCCACGCTGCTGTTCATCGATGCGGTGATCAGCCCCAGCGGCACCGGCATGACCTACACCGCCACCACCGCGCGGATGCTCTACGGCATGGAGCGCAACGGCACGCTGCCGAAGATCCTCGGCCGCGTGCACCCGAAGTGGGGCATTCCGCGCCCGGCAATGTGGGTGAACCTGGCGGTGTCGTTCCTGTTCCTGTTCTTCTTCCGCGGCTGGGGTTCGCTGGCAGCGGTGATCTCGGTGGCCACCATCATTTCCTACCTCACCGGCCCGGTCAGCGTGATGACGCTGCGCCGTACCGCACCGGGGCTGCACCGTCCGTTGCGGCTGGCCGGCCTGTCGGTGCTGGCCGGGATCGCCTTCATCATGTCCACCGAGTTGCTGTACTGGGCCAAGTGGCCACTGACCGGCGAAATCATCCTGCTGATGGTGGTTGCGTTGCCTGTGTATTTTTACTACCAGGCCAAGTCTGGCTGGCACGATTTCGGGCGGCAGATGAAGGGTGCCTGGTGGCTGGTGTTCTACCTGCCCACGCTGGCCCTGGTCTCCTGGGCCGGCAGCACCACCTTCGGTGGCAAGGGTTACCTGTCCTACGGCATGGATCTAGTCGTGGTCGCCGTGATCGGCCTGGTGTTCTACCTGTGGGGCGTGAAGTCCGGCTGGCGCACGCCGTCGGTGGAAGCGGCGGAACTGGAGGCGAAGATCGATCCGAACGCGCCGCTGGTACCGCCGGACGAGGAAACCGCGGAACGCATCACCGGGCACTGAGCCCGGCCATCCGTTCGACCGGGACGCGCGGCGACGAGCCGCGCGTTTTTGTTTCAGCGAACGGCCGCCCGCCCGCGACCGCCCAGCGACAACAGCACCAGCACGACCGCCAGCACCCCGTAGGCCCCGGCGAACTGCCACACGATGCTGCGCGAGGCGGCATCGAGCAGCCACGGCAAATAGATGCCGCCGGAAAGTTCCACCGAGTGGATCACCCCGAACAGGCTGAGCGCCCCGCCCAGCAGCAGGATCAGCGCGGCGCGCCGCGGGCGATGGTCGATCAGCGCCACCACGAAGCTGGCCCAGACCATCGCGGTGATGATGAAGCCGTTGCCCAGCACGGTGATCACCGCCAGTTCGGAGATGCCGTGCGTGCCGTCGTTGAACAGTCGGGCGAAGTGCTCGGGCGAAACGTAGGTCGGGTCGCTCAGTTTGATCGTGAGCATCCGCGCGATCGCCGGAAAGAAACTGAACACCACCGCCGCCGCGTAGCGCACCGGCGTCGCCTCGAACGCCTGCACGGTGATGCCGATCGCCACGAATACCAGGATCGGCGCCAGCACCGGCAGCGGCACCAGCTCGACCAGGTTCGAGAGATAACCGAACACGCCGCCCAGCCCGATCACGATGCCGGTGAGCAAGGTGTAGCCGCTGCGCGCGCCCATCGCCTTGTACGACGGCTGGCCGATGTACGGCGTGGTCTGCGCCACGCCGCCGCAGAAGCCCGCCGCCAGCGTCGCCAGCGCCTCGACCAGCAGGATGTCGCGGGTGGAGTAATCATCGCCGGCGGCACGCGCGCTCTCGGTGACGTTGATGCCGCCGACCACCATCAGCAGGCCGAACGGCAGGATCAGCGGCAGGTACGGCACGATGTACGCGAGCCCATCCACCCACTGCAGGGTCGGCCACGGCAGCGCGAAACGCCATTGCCATGCCGCCGGTGCGTGGTAGCCCGCACCCAGCCAGCCCAGCGGGCCGAGCCCGTAGTACAGCAGTGCGCCGAGCACGAACGCCACCAGCACGCCGGGCAGGCCGAACGGCATCCGCGCGTGCGCCACCAGCGCGTACAGCACCACGCCGAGACCGGCAAAGCCCACCACCGGCAGCTTGAGGATCTCCACCAGCGGCAGGAAGCCCATCAGCACCAGCGCGATGCCGGCGATCGAACCGAGCAGGCCGGCGCGCGGCACGTGCCGCTGCACCATCGCGCCGAAGAACGACAGCACGAACTTCAGCACGCCCATCACCACCAGCGAGGCCATGCCCAGCTGCCAGGTGGCTATCGCCGCGGCGTGTTCGTCCATGCCGCCCTGCCTGAAGCCGAGGAAGGCCGGGCCGAGCACCAGCAGCGCCATGCCGATGCTGGTCGGCGCATCCAGCCCCAGCGGCATCGCGGTGACGTTGTCGCTGCCGCTGCGCCGCGCCAGCCGGCGCGCCATCGCGGTATAGGCGAGGTTGCCCAGCAACACGCCCAGCGCGGTGCCCGGGAACATGCGCAGGAACACGATGTCCGCGGGAAAGCCGAACAGGCCGATCAGCGCCGCGGCGAGGAAACCCATGATGGACAGGTTGTCCACCACCAGGCCGAGGAAGCCATTGAGGTCGCCGGGGGCGAACCAGCGATTGCCTGAAGTATTCATGGGTGGGCTCTGTCTGGACGGGTCGCGCAGCCGCCGTGCGGGAGTGTCGGCGTCGCCGGCGAACGGGAATTCATCGAATCATCTTCTTGTACATTCGGACTTCCAGACGTGGGGCACGGACGGGAGTATTGGCGGCAACCGCGCAGCGGCGCAACACGGGACCGCGGCGACCACCCCGCGTTGCCGCATTGTCGAAATCTCGCCGCCCGGTTCGTCGCTTACGCAAACGTCCCCTCACGCAAGTAAAGGAAATCGCCCATGTCGCCCCAGATCCGCGCCACGTTCCACGCACTCGGCCTGCTCGCCTGGTTGTCACTGACCACCGCCAGTGCCGCCGAGGTGAAATATCAGCTGGACCCGGACCACACCTATCCCAGCTTCGAGGCCGACCATATGGGCGGGCTGTCGGTATGGCGCGGCAAGTTCAACCACAGCAGCGGCACGGTGACGCTGGACAAGGCGGCCGGCAGCGGTACGGTGAAGGTCGTCGTCGACATGAAGAGCGCCGACTTCGGCCAGGAACAGCTCAACCGGAAGGCGCAAGGCAAGGAGCTGTTCGAGGCGGCGAAATACCCGCGGGCCATCTACACGGGCAAGTTCGCCGGCTTCGTCGACGGCAAGCCGACCCGCGTGGTCGGCACGCTCACCCTGCACGGCGTGACCCACCCGCTGGAGCTGAAGATCGACAGCTTCAAGTGCATGCCGCATCCGATGCTGAAACGCGAAGTGTGCGGCGCCGATGCGCTGGCCACGTTCCAGCGCGACGCATTCGGCATGGACGCCGGCAAGGACTACGGTTTCAGCATGGACGTGACGCTGCGCATCCAGGTCGAGGCGATCGCGGTCGAGGGCAGCGCTCCCGCCGCCTGAGCCGACTCAGGCCAGCGCCAGCACGTCCCCCAGCAGGGCCTGCGCGGTCACCTCCGGTCCCGCGCCCGGCCCCTGGATCACCAGCGGCTGGGCGTGGTAGCGGGTGGTGGTCAGCGCGAACTGGTTGTCGGTGCCGTACAGCCGCGCGGCGGGATGGGTGAGCGGCACTTCGGCCAGGCCGACCCGGGCATGCCCGCGCTGGTTGAGGCGGGCCAGGAAACGCAGCACGCAGCCACGCGAGCTGGCCTGTGCATGGCGTGCGGCCAGGGGCGCGTCGAGCTCCTCCAGCCGCGCCAGGAACGCTTCGGTGCCCAGCGCGCGCAGCGCCTCGGGCACCAGGCCGTCCACCTGCACCTCGTCGGTGCCCAAGGCGAAACCGGCGCTGCGGGCGATGATCAGCAGCTTGCGCGCCACGTCCTC
>LNAP01002581.1_pt1 | contig 17989 bp, 15 predicted proteins | sample 602601 | NCBI WGS metagenome assembly LNAP01 (sample SAMN02440304, study PRJNA202911) | soil metagenome | biome: Subtropical and temperate rainforests or woodlands; isolation source: soil samples (1 kg each in a 20% v/v slurry with milli Q water) were... ... | reverse complement strand
CGGCGGCCGGCACACAAGAAATTGTGGCGCCAAAACATCACAGCCTCGCGTGTGTCTTCACTAGGGCAGGGTGCAGAGTGCCCCGGAGCCGCGCGGATGACGCGGCCCTCGCGCCGGGCGGCGGCCGTCACACAAGAATTTGTGGCGCCAGAACATAGCCGCCTCGCCTGTTTCTTCACGAGGGCATGGTGCAGAGTGGCCCGCAGCACACACACCGATCCCCATGGACGCACCGCGCATGGAAACCTCCCCGCCTGAGTCGAAAGCCGCCCGCCATGGTCCGCTGGCCGGCGTGCGCGTGCTGGACCTGAGCGCCTATATCGCCGGGCCGTACGCCTGCTCGCTGCTCGCCGACCAGGGCGCGGACGTGATCAAGGTCGAGCCGCCCGACGGCGACAACCTGCGCCAGTACCCGTCCACCCTGCCCAGCGAAAGCCGCGCCTTCCTCGGCGTCAACCGCAGCAAGCGCGGCATCGTGCTCGACCTCAAGCGCGCTGACGACCACGCCGCCCTGCTCAAGCTGGTGCGCGACGCCGACGTGCTGGTGCACAATTTCCGCCCGGGCGTGCCCGAGCGCCTGCGCATCGGCCACGAACAGCTGAACCTGATCAACCCGCGGCTGGTCTACTGCGCGATCACCGGCTACGGCGACAGCGGCCCGCTGAAGGACAAGGCCGGCTACGACCAGGTGCTGCAGACCATGACCGGCATGTGCACGCTGCAGGGCAAGCGCGGCGGCCCGCCGGAGATCATCTACGGCTCGGTGGTCGACTACTACGCCGCGGCGCTGCTGGCCGCCGGCGTGTCGTCGGCGCTGTACGAGCGCGAGCGCAGCGGGCTGGGCCAGTTCGTCGGCGTCTCGCTGCTGCGCAGCGCGCTGACCATGCAGTCGGCGCGGATGATCTGGGCCGAGGGCGAATCGCTCGACATCGGCCGCGACATGCGCTCCGGCGGCGTCACCGGCATCCATCCCACGCGCGAGGGCTACATCTACATCTCGGCCAACACCGCGCGCTTCTGGAAGGCGCTGTGTGCGAAGACCGGCCTCGATGCGCTGGCCGACGAGCCGCGCTACGACAGCGTGCGCAAGCGCGCGCAGCACTTCGCCGAGATCCTGCCGAAGCTGCACGCGGCGCTGGCCACGCGCAGCGCGCTGGAATGGGAGGACCTGTTCGGCGATGAGGTTCCCTGCGCCGCCGCGCGCCAGATCGAGGACATGTTCGACCACCCGCAGGTGCAGGCGCAGGGCATCATCGACACGTTCGAGCACCCGGTGGTCGGTCGTTATCGCGGCGTCGCCCAGTCGATCCGCTTCGGTCGCACGCCGGGACCGGCACCGTTCGCCGCACCCGTGCTGGGCCAGGACACCGCAGCGGTGATCGCCGCGATCGAGGCCGGCTCGCCGATCGCACCCAAACCGCGCGGCAACGACAAGGGTTGATCGCGCATCGCTGCGCTCACTCGTGCGACGCCTGCGGCACGTCCGCCGAGCCTTCCTCGCGGTCACGGTACAGCGCGGCGCGCACCAGCAGCATCAAGGTGATCGGCGTGGTCAGGGTGAGGAACACGCCGATCAGGATCTCGTAGAAGATCGGCCGGCCGTGCAGCACCGAGAAGCAGGTGATCGAGGCGGCCAGCATGAAGAACGTGCCGAGCGTGGTGCCCAGGGTGGGCGCGTGCACGCGCTTGTAGAAATTCTTCAGGCGCAGCAGGCCGAGCGAGCCGACGAAGGCGAGCAGCGCGCCCAGCAGCACGAGGACCGCGACCAGGATCGCCGCCCACGGCGGCAGGGCATCGAGATGGTTCATTCGATCACCTGCCCGCGCATCAGGAATTTCGACAGCGCCACCGTGCCGGCGAAGCCGAGCAGCGCGATGATCAGGCCGGCCTCGACGTAGAGCATGCTGCCACTGCGGATGCCGATGGTCAGCAGCAGGATCATCGCGTTGACGTACAGCGCGTCCAGCGCCAGCACGCGGTCCTGCGCGCGCGGCCCGCGCACCATGCGGATGATCGAGAAGCTCATCGCCAGCAGCAGCAGGATCTGCGCGAGGATGATGGCGGCACCGAGCAGGCTGTGGCTCATTGGAAGATCTCCAGCAGGGGGTGCTCGTAGCGCTGCTTGATCGAGTCGATCCAGCTCGCCTCGTCGACCAGGTCCAGCACGTGGATCAGCAGGATGTTCACGCTGGAGTCGTAGCTGACCCAGATCGTGCCCGGCGTGGAGGTGATGATGCACGCCAGCACGGCGAGGCCGTAATGGTCGGTGAGAGTCAGCGGGATCGCCACGAAGCCGGACTGCATGCGGCTGTCGCGGCGCAGGATGATCCGGGCCACGGCGATGTTCGAGCGCACGATGTCGTAGACGACGCGCACGAACAGCAGGCCGAGCAGCGGATAGTTGCGCACCCGCGCCTTCGGCGGGCGCAGCAGGCCGAACACCTTCGCCAGCGCGACGCCCAGCAGCGCACCGAGCAGGATCGTGCCGGGCGCGACGCTCTGGTTCAGCAGCAGCCAGATCAGCAGCAGCAGCACGGACAGGATCGGATACGGCAACCAGCGCCTGCTCATGGCTGCGCCTCCGCGGCCGGCAACACCTGGTGGATGTACGCGGCCGGCGTGTGGATCTGCCGCGCGGTGTCGCGCAGGTAGCGCAGCGGCGCCTCGGCCAGCACGGTCAGCAGCAGGCACAGGCCGAGCAGGATCGCGATGGAGGCGCTCTCGACCAGCCGCACCTTCGGGAAGATTCGCTCGGGTTCGACCCAGAAGATCTGGATGCCGGCGCGGCACATCGCGATCACCGTGCAGAAGCCGGCCGCGATGATCAGCGTGAACAATACGCTCGCGCCCACGCGCGGGCCGGCCTCGAGCATCGGCGCCAGCATGGCGAACTTGGCGAGGAAACCGGACAGCGGCGGCAACCCCGCCAGCAGCAGCGCGCAGGCGACGAAGCTGCCGCCCAGCAGCACGATCGGCGCGGAGATCACCACCCGGCTTTCGTCCTCCTGCGCGTACAGGCTTTCGTTCGCCGAAGTTTCGCCCGGCTGTTCGTACGGCTCCAGGCTCAGCGTGTCGTCGGTGTCGTCGTCGCCGTCGGAGGCGAGCAGGCCGACGACCAGGAAGAACGCGGCGATGGCCAGGGTGGAGATCACCAGATAGGCCAGCGCGCCGGCGGTCACCGCCGGCAACTGCAGGCCGATCGCGCCAAGCAGGGTGCCGGAGGAGATCAGCACGTTGTAGCCGGCCAACTTGGCCAGGTCGCGCGCACCGAGCATGCCGACGGTGCCGGCGACCACGGTGGCCGCGCCACCCCACAGCATCCAGCCGCTGCCGAAATGGGCGGACGCCGGCCCGGCGCCGTCGCCGAACAGCAGCAGGCTCAGTCGCAGCAATACATAGATGCCGACCTTGGTCATCAGCGCGAACATCGCCGCCACCGCCGGCGACGCGGCGGCATACGTGCGCGGCAGCCAGAAGCCCAGCGGCCACATCGCGGTCTTGATCAGGAACGCCACGCCGAGGATCGCCGCACCCGCATGCAGCAGCGCGCGGGTGCGCTCGGGCACGTGCGGGATCAGCTCGGCCAGCGCCGCCATGTTCAGCGTGCCGGTGACGCCGAAGATCAGGCTGACCCCGAGCAGGAACAGCATCGAGGCGGTCAGGTTGACCGCGATGTAGTGCAGCCCCGCGCTGACCCGGCGCGCGCCCGAGCCATGCAGGGCGAGGCCGTAGGACGCCGCCAGCAGCACCTCGAAGAACACGAACAGGTTGAACAGGTCACCGGTGAGGAACGCGCCGTTCAGGCCCATCAGCAGGAACTGCAGCAGCGGCTGGAAGTGGCCGCCGCGATGCTGCCAGCGACCCAGCGCGTACGGCAGCAGTGACAGCGCCAGCACGCCGGTGAGCAGCACCATCAGCGCCGACAGCCGGTCGGCCACCAGCACGATGCCGAAGCGCGCCGGCCAGTCGCCGATACGGTAGACCGCCGCCAGCGCGCCGTCGTCGGACACGGCCAGCATCAGCGCCGCGGCCAGCAGCACCAGCACGACGCACGAGGCGACGCTCAACGCCAGCACCGTACGCCGGCGCTTCTCGCCGACCAGCAACTGCAGCGCGGCGACCAGCAGCGGCAGCACGATCGGCGCGATGATCAGGTGGTTGCTCACGGCGTGCCGTCCTCGCCGTCGACGTGGTCGTTGCCGGTGAGCCCGCGCGAGGTCAGCAGCACCACCAGGAACAGCGCCGTGGTGGCGAAGCCGATCACGATCGCGGTGAGCACCAGCGCCTGCGGCAGCGGGTCGGCGTACTGCGCGATGTCGCCGGCGGCGTCGCGCAGCACCGGGTCGGCGCCGGTGCGCAGGCCGCCGATCGAGAAGATGAAGAGATTCACCGCGTAGGAGATCAGGGTCAGCCCGATGATCACCTGGAAGGTGCGCGGGCGCAGCAGCAGCCACACGCCGGAGGCGGCGAGAATGCCGATCGCGGCGGCAAGGACCAGTTCCATCAGCCCTGCCCTCCCGTCTCGGTCGCGGGCACCTGGCGCGGGCGGCGCAACGACTGGTGCGCCAGCGCGATCAGCAGCAGCGTGGTGGCGCCCACCACCACGCTGAACACGCCCAGGTCGAACAGTACCGCCGAGGCCAGCGGCAGCTTGCCCAGCACGGGCAGTTCCGCGTAGCGGAAATACGAGGTGAGGAACGGACGGCCAAACGCCAGCGAAGCCAAGCCCGTCGACACCGCCAGCAACAGGCCCGCGCCGATCCAGCGCACCGGCAGCACGTGCAGGTGCGCCTCCACCCAGCGTGCGCCGCGCGCCATGTACAACAGGATCAGCGCCACCGCCACGGTGATGCCGGCAACGAAACCGCCGCCCGGCAGGTCGTGCCCGCGCAGGAACAGGTGCAGCCCGAACAGCAGGATCACCGGGAACATCAGCTGGATGATCAGGCCCGGGATCATCAGGTAATCGGTCAGCGAATGATCGACCGCGCGGCTGGCTTCGCCCGCATCCGGCACGACCTGCCGGCGCTGCTGCAGCGGCACGTTGATGCTCTCGGCGGCCGGGCGGAAACGCCGCAGCAGGCCGAACACGGTCAGCGCCACGATCGCCAGCACGCTGATCTCGCCCAGCGTGTCGAAGCCGCGGAAGTCGACCAGGATCACGTTGACCACGTTGCGGCCGCCGCCCTCGGTGTACGCGCGCTCGAGGAAGAAGCGCGAGATCGAGTCGGCCACCGGATGCATCATCGCCGCATAGGCCAGGCTGGCCACGCCGAGGCCGACCACGACCGCGATCAGCCCATCGCGGCGACGCCGGAAACGGTGCAGGCGGCTCTCCGGCGCCAGCCCCTCGATGCGCTTGGGCAGCCAGCGCATGCCGAGCAGGATCAGGATCGTGGTGACCACCTCGACCAGCAGCTGGGTCGCCGCCAGGTCCGGCGCCGACAGCCACACGAAGCTGACACAGGACACCAGCCCCGCGCCGCCGGTGAGCACCAGCGCGGCGAGGCGGTGGAACTTGGCCTGGCTCGCCGCGCCGATCGCGCAGGCCGCACCGAGCAGCCACAGCAGCGCGAACGCCGGGTCGACGCTGGACCAGCGCGGATGCAAGCCGAACGGCGCGCTGGTCGCGGCCAGCGTTCCGGCGACGAGTGCCAGCAGCACGATCCACAGCAGCTGCGACTGCAGCCGGCGGCTCGGGTAACGGCGCTCGATCCATTGCGGGATATCCGCAGCGAACACGGCCAGTACACGCTCGAAGATGCGCTTGCCGCTGAGCCGCCCGGTCAGCGGCGCCACCTCGCGCCCGGCAAAATAGCCGCGCAGGCGCACATACAACAGGCAGCCCGCCACGAACGCGAAGATGCTCATCAGCAACGGCGTGGTCACGCCATGCCATACCGCCAGGCTGTAGTCCGGCAGGTGGCCGGCGCCCAGCACCGAGCTTGCCGCCGCGCGCAGCGACGGGCCGATCACCCGTGCCGGCAGCATGCCCACCAGCAGGCAGGCCAGCGCCAGGAAGCCGATCGGGAAACGCATCCACAGCGGCGGTTCGTGCGGTTCCCGCGGCAAGCTGGCGGGCACGCGGCCGAAGAACACGCCACGCACGAAGCGGATCGAATAGGTCACGCCGAACGCGCTGGCCGCCACCGCGATCACCACCGAGACCATGTCGAGCAACGGACCCTGGCGGGCGGCCAGCGTCTCGGCGAAGAACATCTCCTTCGACAGGAAACCGTTCAGCAGCGGCACGCCGGCCATCGCCGCGCCGGCGATCAGCGCCAGCGTCGCGGTGACCGGCATGAAGCGGCGCAGCCCGCCGAGCTTGCGCAGGTCGCGCGTGCCGGCCTCGTGATCGACCGCGCCGGCAGCCATGAACAGCGAGGCCTTGAAGGTGGCGTGATTGACGATGTGGAAGATCGCGGCGACCACGCCGAGCGCGCTGCCCAGGCCGACCAGCATGGTGATCAGGCCCAGGTGGCTGATCGTCGAGTAAGCCAGCACGCCTTTCAGGTCCTGCTCGAACATCGCCGAGTACGCGCCCAGGATCAGCGTCACCAGGCCCGCCCCGCCGACGATCCAGAGCCATTGATCGGTGCCGCCCAGCACCGGCCAGAAGCGCACCAGCAGGAACACTCCGGCCTTCACCATCGTGGCCGAATGCAGGTAGGCCGATACCGGCGTCGGCGCCGACATCGCCTGCGGCAGCCAGAAATGGAACGGGAACTGCGCGCTCTTGGTGAACGCGCCGAGCAGGATCAGCAGCAGCGTCGGCGTGTACAGCGCATGCGCGCGCACCGTATCGCCCGCGGCGAGGATCACGTCGAGGTCGTAGCTGCCCACGACATGCCCCAGCAGCAGCACGCCGGCGAACAGGCACAGGCCGCCGCCGGAGGTGACGATCAACGCCATCCGCGCGCCGTCGCGCGCCGACGCGCCGTTGTACCAGTAGCCGATCAGCAGGAACGAGAACAGGCTGGTCATCTCCCAGAAGAACACCAGCTGGATCACGTTGCCCGACATCACGATGCCCAGCATCGAACCCATGAACGCCAGCAGCAGGGCGAAGAAGCGCGCCAGCGGATCGTCCGGCGACATGTAGTAGCGGGCGTACAGGCCCACCAGCGTGCCGATGCCGCAGATCAGCAGCATGAACAGCCAGCTGAAGCCGTCCACCCGGAACACCAGGTCCAGCCCCAGCTCCGGCACCCACGGGATCACCTGGCGCAGCACGTTGCCGGCGGCAATCGCCGGGTACAGCCAAAGGGAAAGCAGCAGGCCGAGCAGCGCCGTGGCGGTCATCAGCCATGCCGCCAGATTGTGGCTGCGGCCGCGGCCACGCAACAGGAACACCGCGACGCTGGCCACGAACGGAAGGCAGATGATGGCGCTTGGCAGGGCGTTGTCAGGCATCAGTCACTGCGCTCGGTCGAAAGGTTGTCGGTGTCTCCGGCAACCGGGGCAGACACCCCGGCACTTCATGAGCGTTCGCACGCCTCGGCGGATGAAACGCCTGTGCGTGCCCTGGCGCGGGCAATCATTGCGATCGCCCGAATGGCCTCACACCGCTGCGTTCGATTCTATAGGCCGGCCCGACCGGTCGGCAAATGCGCAGCGCGAGGGCGGCCACCGGGTTTAAGCACTTCGTAAGCGGATGACCGGATAATCTCCCCACGAGTCGCGCCGCCTCGGTGGTCCCCGCGATCGAAGGAGCCTGTCCGTGCACATCATCCTGGTCGAGGACGATCCCCAGCTCGGCGCGGCGATCCAGCGCGCGCTGGAACGCCTCGCGTATACCGTCAGCTGGCTGCGCGACGGCCGCGAGGCGCTGCTCGCGCTGCGCGACCAGACCGCCGACCTGGTCCTGCTCGACCTCGGCCTGCCCGGCAAGGACGGGCTCGACGTGCTGGTCGAGGCCCGCCGCCTGCACGTCAAGACCCCGGTGCTGGTGATGACCGCACGCGACACGCTGGACGACCGCGTGCGCGGCCTCGACGCCGGTGCCGACGATTACCTGGTCAAACCCTTCCACCTGGAGGAGCTGGGCGCACGCATCCGCTCGCTGACCCGGCGCGCGCAGGGCCTGGCCGCCAACCGCATCGATGCGGGTACGTTGAGCCTCGACCTGGGCACCTCCGAGGTGAGCTTCCGCGGCGAGCGGGTCGAGCTGACCAAGCGCGAATTCGCCCTGCTGCAGATCCTGATGGAACGCGCCGGCCGGCTGGTGCGCCGCGAAAACCTGGAGAACTCGCTGTACGGCCTCGACAACATGGTCGGCAGCAGCGCGCTGGAGGTGCTGGTGCACACGCTGCGCCGCAAGCTGAGCTTCGACACCATCCAGACCGTGCGCGGCTTCGGCTACATGATTCCGCGGGAGCCCAAATGAGGTTGGCGGGCCCGCTGAGGCCGGCCAGCCTGCATGGCCGGTTGCGCCTGCTGATCATCGTCGTGCTGCTGGCGGCGCTGCTGCCGCTGGGCGTGCTCAGCTTCCATCGCACCATCACCGAGGTCGACGAGCTGTCCGACGGGCGGCTGGCGCAGTCGGCGCGGACGCTGCAGGTGCTGATCAAGCATGCCGACGTGCAGGCACTGCAGGGACGCGACGACGCGGACACGCTGGTGCCGATCGAAGCCAGCCGCACCCACCCGCCGAAGCGGCATCGGAACACCTACGAGTCCGAAGTCGGCTTCCAGGTATTCGACCATGCCGGGCGCACGATGCTGGCCACCGCGAATCTCGCCGCCCTGCCGCCACCGGCGGCCGGCGATGCGGATTTCCGGGACGTGCAGCAAGGGCGCTACCGCTGGCGCGTCTTCACCCTGCGCGACATGGCCGACGGCGTGGTGATCCGCACCGGCGAACGTTACGACAGTCGCCACGACATCATGCATGCGGTGTGGCTGGAGCACAGTCTGCCGCTGCTGATCGGCCTGCCCCTGCTGGCCCTGCTGGTGGGCTGGGCGGTAAGGCGGGGATTGCGCCCGCTCGAAGCGCTGACCCGCGCCCTCTCGGCACGCAAGCCGGGCAGCCATGAACCGGTGCAGCTGCCCGATGCGCCGCTGGAATTGCAGCCGGTACTGGCCGCACTGAACGGCCAGCTGGCGCGACTGGAGGATGCGCTGGAACGCGAGCGCCGCTTCAGCGCCGACGTGGCGCACGAACTGCGCACGCCTTTGTCCACCGCCATGATCAACCTCGAAAGCGCGATGGCCACCACCGATCCGGCCGAGCTGAAACTCGGCCTCGGCAGCGCCCAGCACAGCATTGCCGGGCTGGCGCGCCGGATCGAACAACTGCTGGCGCTGGCCCGGCTGGAAGCAGGCGCGGCGTCGAGCCAGCGCAGCCGCGTCGACCTGGTGGCCGTGGCGATGGGCGTGATCGAGGAGCTGTCGCCGGTGATCGCCGACAGCGGCGTGGAGCTGAGCTTTGCGCGGCTGACACCGCAAGTGTCCGTGCAGGGTTACGAGGCCGCACTCGCGGCCCTGCTGCGCAACCTGCTCGAGAACGCGCTGCGTCACGTACCGGCCGGCGGCCAGGTGCAATTGTCGATCGAACAGGGCGAGCGCGTGGCGCTGATCGACGTCATCGACGATGGCCCGGGCATTCCGGCCGAACGCCGCGCCAGCGTGTTCGCCCGCTTCCAGCGCGAAGCCGGCAGCCGCGGCGACGGCTACGGGCTGGGCCTGTCGATCGTGCAGCGCGCGGCGCAGCTGCACGATGCCACGATCGAACTGCTCGACTCACCGTATGGCAGCGGCCTGCGCGTGCGCGTGGCGATCCCGCTGCGACCCTGATATCTGCTCAAGGGAACATCGAAAAACCCTCCACGAAACGTCATCCCGGCGAAAGCCGGGATCCAGCGCCCCATGCCGATGAAATGCAAGGCACTGGGTTCCAGCATTCGCTGGAATGACGAGCTGGAAGCAAGGTTATTCGAGGTGCCCTCAAGGCCGCCCGACGGTGAGGACGCCGAAGCTGTCCGGCTCGATCGTGCGGCGACCGTTGGCCTGCCGGGTGGCGCCCAGCCGCGCCGCGGAGAGATACAGCCGGTGCAGCTTCGGATCGAGCGCGAGCGTGCGCGCGCTGGCCTGGGTGGGAATGGTCGCGGTCACGCGGTAGTGGTCCGGATCCTCCTCGTGCACCGCGGTGATCGTGCCGCTCTCGCCATTGGCGCTGTAGATCATCGCCCCGGCCGGATCGAACACCACGCCATCCGGGCCATCGCCGATCGGCACGTCGGCCACGTGGTGGCCGTCGACGGCATCGAGCACGGCCATCGTGCGGTTGTCGCACACCGCGAACAGCCGATGGTGCGGGTTGTCGATCGCCAATCCGCTCGGCGATTCGCACGGCGCCAGCGGCCACACCTGCAGCACCTTGTCGCCGATCGAATCGAGCTGGACCAGCTCGGACTTGTCCTCGATGTTCACGTAGACATGGCCGGCGCCATCGGCCACCGCGAACTCCGGCTTGCCGGGCAACGCGATACTGCCGATCACCGCCTGCTTCGCCGGGTCGATCACGCTGGCGCTGGCGCTGCGGCCATTGAAGGTCAGCACGTGGTGCGAGGCGCTGTCGTACAGGATCGCATCGGGATTCTGGCCGGTGCCTGCAATCGTCGCCACGGTCTTCAACGAAGCCAGGTCGAACATCGTCACCGACGCGCTCTTGCCGTCGCTGACGAAACCGCGATGCAGGTCATCGGCGAGGGCGATACCGTGCACGCCCGCCGTGCCGGCGATCGTGCCGAACTGCTTGCCGGCATCGACGTCGATCACCAGCACGCGGTCGCCGCGGCTGACGAACAGGTGGCGGCTGGGCGTATCGAAAGCCAGATAGTCCCAACCGCCCGGCCCGCCCAGCGCCAGTCGCGACAGCAACCGGGCGGGCGGGGGTACGGCGGCCGCGGGCACCTGCGGGACAGCCGCCAGCATCAGCAGCGCAGCGGGAAGAAGCTTGCGAAGCAGTCGTTGCATGATGGCACCCTTGGCGTAAGGAGATGGCAGGCCAGCATGCGAGTGCTGGCTTATGCGCACCTTAGGAAAGGTGTGCACACGTTGATTCCGATCATGGTTCGACAAGCTCACCACGAACGGAATCAGGGAGACGCTGCTCCGCGAACAGATCAACGAGATAACCGTTCGTCCTGAGCCTGTCGAAGGACCTGCCCAGGCCCTCCCTAACCTGCCGTCTTGCCGGCATCGCGGCGGCGCAGCAGCGCATACAGCACCGGCATCAGCAGCAGCACCAGCGGCACCTGCACCAGCAGGCCGGAGATGATCGCCACCGCCAGCGGCTGCTGCATCTGCGAGCCCCCGCCGAGCGCCAGCGCCAGCGGCAGCAGGGTGAGCATCGCGGCCAGCGTGGACATCAGGATCGGCCGCGTGCGGTGCCGGCCGGCTTCGTGCAACGCCTCGTGCAGCGGCATGCCGGCGGCGGCCTGTTCGAGTTCGGAGAAGTAGAAGATCGCCACTTCGGTGACGATGCCGACGATCATCGTCATGCCCATCATCGCCGAGATGTTCAGCTCGATGCCGGTCAGCCACAGCCCGGCGAACACCGCCGGAATCGCCAGCAACGGCATTGCCAGGATCACCAGCGCCACCCGGAAACTCTCGTACAGGAACAGCAGCAGGGTGAACACCAGCGCGATCGCCGCCAGCATCACGATGCTGAGGCCGCGGAACGCCTGCTGCTGTTGCTGGTACAGACCGCCGAGCTGGTAGTACATGCCCTTGGGCAGCAACCCCGGCCTGGCCAGCACGCGCTTGACGTCGGCGATGGTGGCACCCAGGCTGCGCCCGCTGATGCGTCCGGTCACCGCGACCATCCGTTTCAGGTTGTCGCGGGTGATCTGCGGCTGGCCCTGCACCTGTTGCAGCGTGGCCACCCGCGACAGCGGCAGCAGATGGCCGTCGCCGGCGCGGATCGGCAGTGCGGCGACCTGCTCCAGCCGCTGGTGTGTCGCGGTCGGCAGGCGCACACGCACGCCCACCACCTTGCCTTCCGTCGGCAGTTGCGCGGCCACGGTGCCGTCGATCGCCGCGGCGACCTGGTCGGTGACACTGGCCGGATCGAGACCTTCCAACGCGGCCTTGGCCGGATCGACCTGCACGGTCAGTGCATCGCCGGCCGGGTTGATGCCATTGCGCACACCGACCACGCCGCCGATCCTGCCGACCGCCGCGGCGACCTTGCCGGCGGTGGCGGAAAGCTGGGTCGGGTCGTCACTGTACAGCTGGATCTCGATCGGCTGCGGCACCGCCACCAGGTCGCCGATCAGGTCCTCCATCAACTGCGACAGCTCGATGTCCAGCCCCGGCACGTGCTCCTCGACCTCCCCGCGTACCTGCGCCATCACCGCCTCGGTGTCGGGGCGCGAGCCATTTTTCAAACGAACGAAGAAGTCGCCCTGGTTCGCCTCGGTGAGGCCGCCGCCGAGCTGCAGGCCGGTGCGCCGCGAGTAGGTGTCCACATAGGGATTCGCGCGAATGATGGTCTCGACCTGACGCAGCAGGCGGTCGGTTTCCTGCAGCGAGGTGCCGGGTGGCGACAGGTAGTCGAGGATGAAACCGCCCTCGTCCATGTTCGGCATGAAGCCGGTGCCGACGCGGGTATACGCAAGCCCGCCGACCAGGATCAACGGCACGATCAGCAGCAGCACCAGCAACGGCCGCCGCAACCAGCGCTGCAGGATGTTCTGGTAACCCTGCATCAGGCGCCGGGTGAAACGGCCCGGCGGATGTTCGGTCCGATGACGCTCGTCGAGGAAGCGCTCGGCCAGCAGCGGCACCGCGATCCAGGTCAGCAGGTACGAAATGACCAGTGCGCTGGCCATGGTCAGCGACAGCGCCTTGAAGAACGCACCGGTGACCCCGGACAGGAACGCCAGCGGCAGGAAGATCACCACGGTGGCGGCACTGGAGCCGGTCAGCGGGCGGGTGAACTCCCACGCCGCGGCGGCGATCCGTTCGTGCACTTCGCCCTCGCCCTGCCCGCCTTCGCCCGGATGGAGCCGGCGCATGATGTGTTCGAGCATCACGATCACGTCGTCGATGATCAAGCCGACCGCCGCGGCCATGCCGCCCAGCGTCATCATGTTGAAACTCATGCCGAGCACCGACAGCAGCAACACGGTGATCGCCAGCACCGCCGGCACCACGATCAATGCGACCAGGATCACCCGCGTGTTGCGCAGGAACACGAACAGCACCAGTCCGGCCAGCACGATGCCGATCAGGATCGCATCGCGCACGCTGGCCGCCGCGCCGGTCACCAGCTGGGTCTGGTCGTACCAGTTGGCGATGCGCACGCCGGCCGGCATCTGCGGCGCATAGTCGGCCAGCCGCTGCTTCACTTCCTGTGCGATCTGCACGCTGTTGCCGTCGGGCTGCTGGTAGACCTGCAGCAGCACCGCATCCTGGCCGTCGGCATTGACGCGGATCCACTGCGGCACGTGGTCGAGGCTCACCGCGGCCACGTCGCCCAGCCGCACCGCGCCACCGGGGCCGGCGCGCAACACGATGCCGCGCAACGCGGCGAGCGTCTTCGGCTGGTTGTCGGCCAGCAGCAGGTACAACTTGTAGTGATCGGAGACGCGGCCCATCGCCTGGATCGTCGCCGCACGGCTGACCGCCGTGGTCACGTCGGCCAGGCTCAGTTGCAGCGCGCGCAGCTTGCCCGGATCGACATCGGCGTGGAACTCGGCCACCTCGCCGCCCTGCACCTGGACCCGGGCCACGCCGCTGATCCCGCTCAGCAGCGGACGCAGCTGGTACTCGGCCAGGTCGTGCAGCACACCCGGCGACTGCGTGTGCGAGCGCAGGCTGTAGGCCAGTACCGGGAACGTGGTCGGGTCCATCCGCCGGGTGCTGAGCTGGGTGCCAGCCGGCAGCTGCGGCAGAATCTGCCCGGCCGCCGCATTCACTTCCTGCAGCGCCGCGGCCATGTCCGCGCCCCAATCGAACGTCACTGCCACCTCGGCGCTGCCGCGGCTGGTGGTGGAGCGCACGTCGCGCACGCCGCGCACGTGGCGGATCGCCTCCTCCACCGGCGTGGTCACCTCGATCGCCATCTGGTCGGCCGGGCGGTCGCCTGCATCCAGCGACACCTGCACGCGCGGGAAGGCCACGTTCGGGAACAGCGCCACCGGCATCAGCAGCGCGCTGGCGATGCCGCCGATCGCCAGCATCAGGGCGAGGAACAGCAGCGAACGCCGATGCCGTTGCATCCATGCGGTGATGCTCACCGGGCGGACTCCCGCACCGCATCGCCGTCGGCCAGTTCGTAGGCACCGAGCACGATCACCTTCGCCTGCGCATCGAGCGGGCCCTGCACGCCGACGGGATCACCCTCCGGGCTGCGCAGTGTCACGGCGATGCGTTTGGCGTGGCCGTGCTCAAGCTCGAACAGGTAATCCCCGTGTTCATCGTGCAGCACCGCCGCACGCGGTACCGCCCACGCGCTGAAATCGGCCGTGCGGATCTGCGCATCCAGCGCCGCGCCGGCCACCAGCGCGGCGCTGGCTTCGGCCGGCAGTTCGACCTGGGCGACGAGCAGATGGGTCTGCGGGTCGATCGACTGGCCGATCATGCGCAACGTGCCCACGAAACCGGCCTTGTCGCCATACACGCTGCGCAACTGCACCTGCATGCCGGCATGCAGCCTCGCACCGTCTTCCGGCTGCACGCCGAGCTGCGCGACCAGCGCATGCGCCGGGGTGAAACTCAGCAACGGTGCGTTCGCGGCGAAGCGCTCGCCCAGCCCCACGCTGAGTGCGTTGACCACGCCATCGGCCGGCGCGCTGACGGTTTCCTGCGCGCTGCCGCCACCGAGCGCGCGCTGTGCATCCAGCGCGGCCTGCGCGTCGGCCAACGCCTTGCGCGCGGCCGCCCGTTGCGACTGCGTGGCCAGCCGTTGCGCCGCCAGCTGTTCGGTACGCTGGAGTTCGCCGCTGGCCAGGCTCAGCGCACTCTGCGCCTGCTGGTACGCGCTGCGCGCGGCCGGATCGGGTGCGATCGTCAGCAGCGGCTGACCGCGCCGCACGCTCTGCCCGGCCACCACATTCAGCGCCATGACCTGGCCGCCATGCGCGAGGCTGACCGCGCGCGCATGCTGCGGATCGCCCGCCGCACTGCCCCACGCCTCGACGGTGTCGTGGAAGGTCTGCTGTACCGGCGTGGCGGTGGTCACCGCCACCTGGCCCCTGGCCGCCGCCGCTTCTTCGTCGTCGGCGGCGCCATGGCTGCACGCGGCCAGCAGCAGGCACAGCAGCGGCAAGAGCAGCGATCGGTTCATGGCGTGGACGCCTGTGCGGGGACGGGATGGGCGGTATCGCCAGGTTCGGTGTTGCCGAGCAACGCTTCCAGCGCGATCGACTGCGTGGCCTGCTGCTGTTGCACGGCCAGCAGGTCGAGGTCGGCGGTCAGCGACCGGCTGCGGATCGCCAGCCAGGTCGGCCAGTCCAGCAAGCCCTGCCGCCACGACTGTTCGGCCGCGCGGCGGGCATCGGCCAGCTGCTTTGCGTGGGCGGTCAAGGCGCGGTGCTGCCGATCCAGCGTGGCGAGATCGGCGGCGAGCCGCTGCATGTCGCTGCGCGTGCTCAGCACGCGCGCTTCGTAATCGTCCCCGAGTTGCTGTCGGGTCGCCCGTTCGATCGCGATGTTGCCGCGGTTGCGGTCGAACAGCGGCAGCGTGATGCCGACGCTGAAACCGTGGGTGTAGATGGCGCTGGTATCGCGCGCGCTGTTGAAGCCGATGTTCAGCGCGGGAAACTGCGCCAGCACCGCGCCGCGCAGTTTGGCTTCCTGCGATTGATAGCCGGCCTGCAGCGCCAGCAGATCGGGCCGCCGGCGCGGCAGGTCGGCCAGTGCCTGCTGCAACTGCGCCGGAGTGGGCGCGACCCGGTACGGCGCGCCGACCAGCTCCAGCGGTGCGGTCGGCGCAAGCCCGAGCAGCACATGCAGATCGCTGTCGGCCTGGTGCAGGGCGACCGCGTTGTCGGCCTGCTGCTTGCGCACGTCCGCGGCAGCACTGAGACCGGCACTGGCGCTGTCGTAGGTGAGGTTGCCGGCGGCCAGCGCTGCATGGATGTAGGGTGTGACCTGTTCCAGCGCCACCTGTTCGCTGGCCAGCCGAACCTGCTGCGCGCGCAGGTTCAGCACCTGGTCGAACAGCAATCGCGCCTGCGCCACGGTCTGCCACTCCGCCCACAGCAGGTCGAGGTTCACCTGCCCGGCCTGACTGCGCGCCGCCGCCTGGCGCGACGAGCGCGTCAGCAGGGCGCCGATGTCTTCGCTGAGTCCGAGGTTGAACGCCGTGGTCAGGCCGCCGCCGGAATGGCTCGGAAAATCTTCGCCCAGGCTCAGCTGCGGATCGGGCAGCAGCCCGGCCGCAAAGGCCTGCGCGCGGGCCACGCCCAGTTCGTCGCGCTTGAGCTTCAACGCCGGGCTGTTCGCCACCGCCAGCATCGCCGTCTCGGTCACGTCCAGCCCGTCGGAGGGATCGAAACGATGCGTCGCCAGCAGCGGCAACGACATGTCGGCAGTCGGCGCGGCGAGTTGCGCCACGCCGGCCGCGCCTTCGCCCCGGCCCAGCGGCAACGGCGCGTAGCTGGCGCAGCCGGACACGATCAGTGCGACCACGACGGCGCACGCCATGCGAAAAGCAGGAGCGCGACACGACCTCGTCGTGGGGATGCGTTGCGGATGGACGGCACGGTGCATGCCGCCATCCTGGCAGCGGCCGCTTAGTTCTTTCTTAAGCGAATCCTGCCTGCCCCACCGAGGCCGTCGCGGGCTCGGCGATGTCACGACGACGGGCCCACCACACGCAGCGCGAGGGTGACGAAGGCGCCGTCGCGGGCGAGCGCGGTGATCCGGTAATCGCCGGCCTGCGGCAAGGTGATCGCGATCGCGGCATCGGCGTCGCTGCTGCCTTGCAGGCGGCCGTTGAGCAGCCATTGCACGGTGGTCTGCGTACCCAGCGCGTGCAGCGTCACGCGCAGCGGTTGCTCGCTGTTCGGTGCCCGCCGCAGGGTGACGCCGTTGCCCAGGCCGGCGATGCGGATCGGCTGGAAGTTCGTGCGTGGCATCGGCGACAAGGTGATCGAGGTGCTCAAGGAGCAGGCCCCGTTCACGTCAATCGCAGACGTCGTGCAGCGCGGCCGGTTGAATCGCGCCGAGGTGTTGGCGTTCGCGCAGGCGGGGGCGTTCGAGGTGTGGGCGCCGGATCGGCGTCACGCTGCGTGGGAAGGATTGCGTGCATGCGGCGACGTCCTTCCGCTCGCGCCGGCGACGGTGAACTATCACGACCCGGTGCCGATCGACCGCGACAAGCTCGTGACGCTCGACTATCACGCGGTGGGGATGAGCATTTATGGACATCCGATGGAGTTCGCGCGCGAGCGGTTGCGGAACGGTGGGGCGATCGACAGCAAGCAGTTGATGGAGATGCCGAACGGCCGGACGGTGACGGTGGCCGGGTTGGTGACAATTCGTCAGCGTCCGGCGACGGCGGGTGGGACGATCTTTCTCTTGCTCGAGGACGAGCACGGATATGTGAACGTGGTGGTGTCGAAGGACATGGTGGAGTTGAACGAAGAGGTGGTGAAGCGGGCGCCGTTCGTGCTCGTGCAGGGGCGGGTGGAGAACGACGGGTCGGCGATCTCGGTGGTGGGAAAGAAGTTCAAGGAATTCGAGTTCGGCGATTTAACGCACCGGGCGCGAAGCTTTCGATGATGCTCGGGCGGGCCGAGGGTGAGAGATTGGCGAATGGCCGGTCCTCGCATTCCGCTGCCGCACCTCACCGCCACCGCCGACCCCGACCGGCGATACCGTCTGCTGGAGGTCGTTCGCCGAAAATTGCGCGAGCGCCGTTACAGCCAGCGCACCGAGGAGGCGTACGTCCACTGGATCCGCCGATTTGTCCTCGCGAATGACCGTCGCCATCCGCGCGAGCTGAGCGAGGAAGAAAAAGCCCAGCAGGCCG
>LNAP01002580.1_pt1 | contig 17990 bp, 18 predicted proteins | sample 602601 | NCBI WGS metagenome assembly LNAP01 (sample SAMN02440304, study PRJNA202911) | soil metagenome | biome: Subtropical and temperate rainforests or woodlands; isolation source: soil samples (1 kg each in a 20% v/v slurry with milli Q water) were... ... | reverse complement strand
CGTTTGGTTTTCATCTTAGGCATGATGTAACTCTGTTTATTTATGACGACAGGTGACTGCCAAACAAACTGGCAATACTTGCTTAACCCATTAGTCACACGGTTAGTTTGCTTCTCCTGCGCGCCTTGTATGCGAGAGGAAAGCCTTTAATTATATGACGATTTATGGGTGCTTGTCCATTCAATAACGGCCACCTGTTGGTGCAACGTGAAAATGTACCGGACATTTCTATTTAGCCTTGACACTCAATAACGGCCGCCCCATGGCTGGCGGTATTGTATAGCCTCCGCAATATGAACCGCAGCAATAGAGTCCAGTTCACTCAGGTCGGCCAATGTACGCGCCACGCGCAATACACGGTGAACCACGCGTGCCGACCAGTTCCAGCGCAACATAGCTTGCTTAAGCAGGTTTTTGGCGGGTGAATCAAGCGGACAATGCTCATCAAGCCCGCTAATACTCAGCATGGCATTGGTACGCGACTGCCTGGCCAGTTGACGCCGGCGGCAGCGCTCTACCCTTGTGCGCACCGGCCCGGACGGCTCGCCAGGCGGCGCATCCATCCATTCCATATCGGCGGCAGGCAGGGTTATTTGCAAATCGAGCCTATCGAGCAACGGTCCGGATAGTTTAGCCCGATATTTTTCGACCCTGTCCGGCGTACAGACACAATGCATTTTCTTGTGACCCAACCATCCGCAAGGGCAAGGGTTCATTGCCGCCACCAATTGAAATGCCGCCGGAAACGTCAGTGTTCTGGCAGAGCGCGCGATCGATACACAGCCCGTCTCGATAGGCTCACGCAACGACTCAAGCGCACGGCGCTGAAACTCGGGAAGCTCATCAAGAAACAAAACCCCATGATGGGCCAGGCTGATTTCCCCGGGTTTGGGGCGAATTCCCCCGCCAACCAGGGCCGGCATTGTCGCGGAATGATGAGGGGCTCGAAAAGGCGGCACATTGCTAATGGCGTATTGCCTGCCGCTTATACTTGCCAGCGCAGCCACCTCGAGCGCCTGCTGATCGGTTAATGGCGGCAGCAGCCCGGGCAAACGATGCGCAAGCATACTTTTACCCGTACCCGGGGACCCGGCCATTAATAAACTATGACCGCCGGCAGCCGCGATTTCCAATACGCGTCTTGCAAGCGCCTGGCCACGCACATCGGACACACACGGTGGAGCCTCTGTACTGATCTCCAATCGCGCAGGCTCTGCCACCGGCAAAGAGGCCTGACCTGAAAAATGGGCAACCACATCAAGCAGGCTGCGCGCTGCCAATACGGTCAACCCCGGAACACACGCAGCCGCGCCTGCGCAAACCACAGGCAAAACCAAACGTGCATCAGACTCGCTGCGTGCCACGGCCAAGGCAATAGCCAATGGAGCGCCCACCGGGACAATGGCGCCGGTCAGAGAAAGCTCGCCAGCAAACACATAATGGCGTAGATCAGATGCCTGCCGTGCCTCCCCACTGCCTTCGGACAAGGGTATCTGACCCGAAGCCAACAGCACACCCAGGGCGATGGGCAAATCGAACCTTCCCGACTCTTTCGGCAGATCGGCCGGCGCAAGATTCACCGTTATACGGCCAGAGGGAAACTCCAAACCGCTGCTGATAATCGCCGCCCTTACCCGCTCGCGGCTTTCACGCACTCCGGTATCCGGCAGACCCACGACATTAAAAGCCGGCAGGCCCGGTCCCACATGAACCTCGACCCGAACTGGAAACGCCTCCAGACCGCATAGTGCCCGACTGGCCAATACCGCTAGCGACATGCCATCCCCCGGTTTTTTAGTGCTCAACGAGTTTTATTATGGGCCGGCACGCGCAATTCAGAGCGACAAAACGATGGTTTTATCGCACAGTAATACTACTGAACACCGTCTAGATCAGGGCTTAAAAAATGCTAAGGAATCCCCGTCGGTCGATATCTGAAAATCCCCTGACAAAGCAAAAAACCATACGAAAGGACGTCAGCCTTCTAACGTCATGCTTACTCGTCGTCTGGTGCAACCTTGCTGCTGGCCGCAGTTTCCAGCGCCTGCACTTTAGTTTCGAGTACAGTAATTCGCGCCAGGGCGCGCTCGAGCAATTCAGCCTGGGTATCGAACTCTTCGCGCGTTATAAGATCGAGCCTTGAAAATGTTTGCGCCATCATCGCTTTCATATTGCGCTCGATGTCGGCCGCCGGACTTTTGGCTATTAAATCGGATACGTTCTTCTGAAAATCTTCGAACCAATCAGTACGGTTGATCATAGCCATCTCCAACAAATAAAACACATGCTGCTAGTGTAATGAAAAACGGACCAAAGAAGGCCCGTTTTTCAGTTTACATCACCGCCAAAAACAATGGCTTCGATTATCGGCGCATTAGCTACCCGATTGCGGAGGAGTATCGGGGTTACTGCTGGTTGAGCCGTTGCCGATTTTATCCTGGATAGCCTGATCAGCTTTCTGGGCGCCTTCTTTTATGGCGTCACGCGCATCACTGGCAGCTTTGGCTGCACTATCCTTGAGCTCGCCCGCCTTGTCAGCAACAGTATTGCCTGCTGCTTTGGCAGAGTCCTTAGCCTGATCCAGTGAACTGCTGCTATTCGGAGCAGGTGCGGGTGCGGGTGCTGGCATGCCTGGGCTCTCGGACGGCGGCGGTGTCGTCGGTGCTGGCGTCGTAGGCGCTGGCGTAGTCATCGGAGGCGCAGTCTCGGTGACACTCTGATCATCTTCCTTCGAGCATGCGGCCAGCAAACTCAACGAAGCAATCACAGCGAATACGGCCATATGTGTACGTGTCTTTTGCATAATATTTTCCTCACTTGTCCAAAGTCGCGTTACTTGATACTGAGCCCGGTGCGACTAGCGGTTCAGCAGCGAGCTTGTTACAACTGGCTTAGTTACAATTCTATCTACACAAAATGCGAATCTCGGGAAGCTAGTGTAAATCCTGATTTCAACAAAAAAAATAATCCATGCTCATTTTGCTTGGTGATCCTTGTTCTGCCGTGCTTTAAAGCTTTTGGACGGATGCCATTGTCGATACATGAAGTAACCATTGCCTCTTCAAAATTATCATTCGTTACATGATTTTCGGCAAAAACGGTCCGGACTGTTGCTTCGCGCTCACTACTATCACCGCCAACCCGCCTTATTTTGGTGCGTATCCAATACATTCGCACCAAAATCGCTCTTTTCATTGCGCTAAAAAATTAAGGGATCGAGCAATGCGCCCAAGAGACTTTCAAGCTAATGCAAGCTCACGCGGCCAGTTTGCCCTCGTCCTGAAATAGTCATTTGTGCGAATTAACTTTCGTTTGATAAAAACTGGCATGACATTTGCTTAATTTTAATTGATAGCCCTCTTAAAGGAAGCAAATCATGAAATTAATCACCGCCATTATCAAACCTTTCAAGCTCGATGAGGTTCGTGAGGCTTTGGCTGACATTGGTATTCAAGGAATGACAGTGACTGAAGTAAAGGGATTTGGCCGGCAGAAAGGACATACCGAGTTATACCGGGGCGCCGAGTACTCCGTTGACTTCCTGCCAAAACTACGCCTTGAAATGGCTGTACCCGACAGCGCCGTGGAATTAGCCATCGAAAATCTGTGCGCAGCCGCCCACACCGGAAAAATCGGGGATGGAAAAATTTTTATTTCTCCCATTGAACAAGCTATACGGATCCGTACTGGCGAAAATGGCGACGCGGCACTTTAGGAGCTATCTATGAACCAAGCAGATTTCGTCTGGGTGGGTATTTCCACCCTATTAGTATTGCTCATGGTCGTACCCGGCCTAGCTCTGTTCTATGGCGGCCTGGTGCGTGCAAAAAACGTACTTTCTATTTTGATGCAAGTGCTGTCAACCTTCGCCATTGCCATTGTCATTTGGTTTTTGTACGGTTATTCATTGGCTTTTACCGACGGCAACGCCGTTATTGGCGGCTTTTCACGAGCCCTGTTTCATGGCATGCTCAATTTAAGCGGTCCTGTCTATGCGCTATCGGGCAGTATTCCAGAATTGGCCTTCGCGTCGTTTCAGGCAACATTCGCAGGCATAACTTGCGCGCTTATAGTCGGGGGATTTGCCGAACGGGTTAAATATTCAGCTGTGCTTGTATTCACGATTATTTGGTGCACGTTCGCGTATTTGCCTATTGCCCACATGGTCTGGCAACCAACTGGCTGGCTGCTTCAACGGGGGGCTCTCGATTTTGCAGGCGGTACAGTAGTACATATCAATGCAGGCGTAGCAGGCCTTGTTGGCGCCTACTTTATCGGCCCCCGCCTGGGCTATGGCCGCGAGTCCATGCAACCGCATAACCTGCCCATGACCATGATAGGCGCAGCTTTACTGTGGGTAGGCTGGTTTGGCTTTAATGCCGGGTCCGCGTTAGGGGCCAATGAAACCGCAGCCCTGGCCTTTTTTAACACACTCATCGCAACTGCTGGCGCCATTCTCGCCTGGGTATTGGTCGAGTGGAAATATAAAGGGAAACCTTCTTTGTTGGGAGCGGTGTCGGGGGCAATTTCCGGCCTGGTGGGCATTACCCCCGCGGCGGGGCTGGTAGGCCCGGGCGGCGCGTTAATCATCGGAATAATAACCGGCGCTGCCTGCGTATGGGGCGTCAATGGCCTGAAGCGAATGCTGCGGGCCGACGACTCACTTGACGTCTTTGGCATTCATGGTGTGGGCGGAATTATAGGCGCGCTTTTAACTGGAATCTTTAACGCCCAAGTCCTGGGCGGCCCCGGCCTTAAAACAGCCAGCCAAATTCCCTATCAGGTCTGGCTGCAATTTGAAGGCATAGTTATCACGGTGGCATGGTCTGGCCTGGTTGCCTGGATCGCCTACTTTATTGCCGACAAACTATGTGGATTACGTGTCAATGCCGAATCGGAACGCGAAGGGCTTGACATCAGCACACACGGAGAATCGGCTTATCAGCGTTAGCGCGTTGAAAAACCGGAACTAAGTGATCAAGGTTGCTAAATCGATGCTCTCGGCACGATTTAGCGCCGCGGCCACTTTAACGCGCAAGGCGTTCGAATGCGCCAGGCGCACTTCTTTTTTAACATCCAGCAATTGTTGCGGGTGCATGGAAAACTCTTTCAAACCCAGACCCAGCAACATGCGGGTAACACGCGCATCACCCGCCATCTCTCCACATACGGCAACCGGTTTACCCGCACGCTCTCCTGCATTGATAGTGCGGGCAATCAAGCGCAGCACAGCCGGATGCATGGGGTCGTACAAATCGGCCACTTCGCTGTCGCCTCGGTCTATAGCCAAGGTGTATTGGATCAAGTCGTTTGTACCAATCGATAAAAAATCAAGACTATCGACAAAAGGCTCGATGGCAATGGCAATAGCCGGTATTTCAACCATTGCGCCCAACGCAATGTTTTTGGCGTACTCGACGCCTCGCGCATCGAGTTCCGCAGCGGCGGCCGCAATAGACAGGCGAGTCGCGCGCACTTCGTGCATATGCGAGATCATGGGAATAAGAATCCTCAGTTCGCCATGCACGGAGGCACGCAACAGAGCCCTAAGCTGAGCCCCGAAGATTTCCGGATTAGCCAGGCAGTAGCGGATGGCCCTTAAACCCAAAGCGGGGTTGGTAGCAACGGTAATATCGCCATCCAGGGCCTTATCAGCCCCTACATCCAAAGTCCTGATGGTAACGGGCCGGCCTCCCATCGCTTTAACGACTGAAGAGTAAGCCTGATATTGTTCTTCCTCGCTGGGCAAATCGTTTCGCCCCATGAAAAGAAACTCACTGCGAAACAGGCCTATGCCATCGGCTCCTGCTGCCAGCGCCGCCTCGGCCTCTTCGGGTAGTTCAATATTGGCTTCGAGCTTGATGCTGATGCCGTCCAGCGTAATGGCCGGCGCATCGCGCAGCAAACTGAGCTCGGCCCTATCATCGGCATAAGCAGCCTGGCGGCGACGGTATTCATTCAGGATGAACTCGGGCGGATTAACCATTACCGCCCCGCTTGAGCCGTCAACAATCAAAATATCGCCATCGCGCACAAGAGAGCGGATATTTCCCAACCCCACAACAGCCGGTACGTTCATGCTGCGCGCCACAATCGCAGTATGTGAGGTCGGTCCGCCAAGATCCGTTAAAAACGCACCAAAGCGGCCCCCACGCAAGCGCAGCATATCGGCAGGCGAAATATCGCGGGCAACGACAATCAGTGCGTCATCTGTTTGAATGGCATCAAGATTGACCAACAACGCCGATGAGCCCGATAGCACACGCAACACACGCTCGATCACTTGCCTTATATCGGCGCCACGTTCTCGTATGTAATCGTCTTCCATTACAGCGAATTGCTCGCTAAGCACTTGCCCCTGGGTGGTAAGCGCCCATTCCGCGTTGTAATGGCGATCGACAATCAGAGCGCAGGTTTGCTGGACCAGCATCGGATCGTCAAGCAACATGCTATGCACCGTTAGCAAAGCCCCCATTTCCCGCGGAGCATCTTCCGGAAGGTTGCTGGCCATGTTTTGCAATTCGTCGCGCGCGGCGGCCAGCGCCTTGATTAAGCGATCGCATTCAGCCTGGACATCATCGGCCTGGATTCGATAGTGAACCACCTCGAGCGCGGCTGCGCCCATAACGGCCACTCGCCCAATGGCAACGCCTTTAACCACTCCCTGCCCTCGCATGCTAAGCATGGAGCGGAAAACGGGTGTCGAGGACGAAACAGGAGGGTTCATGACGGAAGCCTGGAAAAACAGACAGAATGCCTACTCTTGCTCACCGAACTTACTGTCGAATAAGGCTTGTATTTCACCCAGCGCCTGATCGGCATCAGCTCCGCTGGCATCCACTTTAACGGTTACGCCCAAACCTGCCGCAAGCATCATGACACCCATAATACTTTTCGCGTTAACTCGCTGGGCGCCGCGGGCGATAAAAATATCACACGCAAACCGGCCGGCCAACTGGGTTAATTTAGCAGCAGCGCGCGCATGTAAACCTAGCTTATTACTAATAACGATGTCGATGGTTGCCATAAAATTCTTTTTCTGTAAGTCCCAGGGTACGCGGTGAATTAAGAGATCTGGTCGGCATTAACAATACCCTTCAGTGCTCCCAAGCGCACCTTCTCGCTAAATTCGTCTGGATTTTCCTGTTGGTCGGTAAGAGCCTTTAACACCATGCACAGATTCGTGCCGGTAATTAAATGCCCCGTCACTCCTTGCTCAATCGCCAGCTTAAGTGCACGGCTGGCAATATTAAATGGCGTAGCTCCAAATATATCGCAAAGCATCAGCGTGCTGCTTTGAGGTTCTTGTACAAGCAATTGCGTCAACTGCATCACCAACTGATCCGGTTGATCGTCTGGCTGCACATCGAATACAGTTAATTTGGGCCCGGCGCCCAGAATATGCTGGGCGCAAGCAGAAAACGCGGCGCCCAAAGGCGCATGCATTACCAAGACAATACGGACCATTTATCCACCTACTGCCTGCTCAAGCGCAACGGCAAAGTAATCGGCAACATTAAAATCTGTTTGCTCGGTGATTTCAACAAAACAAGTGGGACTGGTGACGTTGACTTCCGTAACGTAATCGCCAATCACATCAAGGCCTACCAGCAATAAGCCGCGCTGGACTAACTGGGGCCCTATCGTTTCAGCGATCAGGCGGTCGCGATCCGACAGAGGCTGGGCAACACCACGGCCACCGGCCGCGAGATTTCCTCGAGTTTCGCCGGCCAGAGGGATTCGCGCCAGCGCATAGGGAACCGGCTTTCCGCCAATCAACAAGATACGTTTGTCTCCATTAACGATTTCAGGAATGTACCGCTGCGCCATGATGGTCCGCGTTCCATTATCGGTTAATGTTTCGAGAATTGCGCCAAGGTTCGGCTCGGATGGTTGCAGACGGAAAATCCCCGTGCCGCCCATCCCGTCCAGAGGCTTGACGATGACATCTTCGTATTTTTTATGAAACGCCCGGATGCGAGCCATATCGCGCGACACCAATGTCGGCGAAGTAAACGATGAAAATTCAGTAATAGCCAGTTTTTCAGGGTGGTTGCGAATGGCGGCGCCAGAGTTGAATACCCGTGCCCCTTGCGTTTCGGCGTATTCCAGCAAATGAGTGGAATAGACGTACTCCATATCGAATGGAGGATCTTTGCGCATGATTATTGCATCGAACTGAGCCAGCGGCGTATCGGATTTTCCGCTGGTTTCACGCCACCAGGCATGGCCATGCAAATCGGCCTGATCGACCAACTGAATCGCCGTGGCGGCAGCCTTGACGGTACCCTCTTCTATATACAGGTCGCCCTGTAAGGCCACACTTAGCGTATGCCCCCGGGCAACCAGGGCCCGCATCATCGCTACTGAGGAATCTTTATATGCCTTCAATAAAGGCAAGGGGTCAATAACAAACAATACGTGCATAGGATACCTGCAAGCGCTCCCCTGTCAGCGCAATGCCGACAGGGGAGCCGATAGATAGAACTTTAAGAGGCGGATTCGCCTGGCTTGACGGCCTTTTTACGAGGCGCCAATACCATAACCATTTGACGACCTTCAAGTTTAGGCATGGCCTCGACTTGGCAAATTTCAGTCAAGTCATCACGGACCCGTTCCAGAACCCGCATGCCGAGTTCTTGGTGAGCCATTTCGCGGCCCCGGAATCGCAATGTAACCTTAGCCTTGTCGCCTTCTTCGATGAAACGGCGCAGGTTACGCAATTTAACCTGATAATCGCCTTCGTCGGTACCAGGACGAAACTTGACTTCTTTTACCTGAATGACTTTCTGCTTAGCTCGCGCCTCGGCTTGTCGTTTTTGTTCTTGGTACTTGAACTTGCCATAGTCCATAAGCCGACAAACAGGCGGCACTGCATTGGGTGCAATTTCAACCAGATCGACTTCGTTCTGTTCTGACAATTCAATAGCATCATGGGTTTTAACTACACCCAATTGTTCGCCATCAACTCCAATAAGCCGCACCTCAGGGACGCGGATTTCACCATTGATGCGATGAGGTTTTTCGGTTGCGATATCTAAGACTCCTAGAATTATAAAAAAATGCGTCTGATCAAGCTTGCCCTGCGTTACGTCGCGCGTTTACATCTTGCTGCAAGCGGTCGGTAAAATCAGCTAACGGCATAACGCCCAAATCGACGCCACCACGGCTGCGAACCGCCACAGTTCGGGATTCGCGTTCTTTTTCGCCCACTACTAAAATATAGGGCACTTTTTGCATACTGTGCTCTCTGATTTTACGGGTGATTTTTTCTCCACGCAAATCGGCACTGGCTCTAAACCCTTGTTTTTTCAAGCTTCGGACGATTTCAGCCGCATAATCGGAAAAATGCTCCGAAATACAACATACGACGACTTGCTCAGGGGCAAGCCATGGCGGCATTGCACCCGCATGATTCTCGATCAGCATGCCAATAAACCGCTCGAACGAACCTAAAATCGCCCGGTGCAACATAACAGGAGTTACACGCTGATCGCCGGCATCGACATACTCGGCGCCCAGGCGTTGAGGCATTGAAAAATCGACCTGTATCGTGCCACATTGCCAATGACGGCCAATGGCATCTTTTAAGGTGTACTCGATTTTTGGGCCATAGAAAGCGCCCTCACCGGGTGTTACCTCGTATTCGCAACCCGTACGGTTCAAGCTTTCCATCAGAGCCTGTTCGGCCTTATCCCAAACCTCGTCCGATCCGATGCGCTTATCTGGCCGGGTTGCAACCTTGTACAGAATTTCGGTAAACCCGAAATCGGCATAAACCTTTTGCAATAATGCGGTAAATGCGGCGCATTCATCCTGCAACTGGTCTTCGGTACAGAAAATATGCCCGTCGTCTTGCGTGAAGCCGCGCACACGCATCATGCCATGCAAGGAACCCGACGGCTCATTGCGATGGCACTGGCCGAACTCGCCATAACGAATGGGCAATTCGCGATACGAATGCAAACCGGCATTAAATATCTGCACATGTCCGGGACAATTCATGGGCTTAAGCCCATAAGTACGGTTTTCAGACTCGGTCGTAAAAATATTTTCGGCGTAGTTATCCCAGTGGCCCGTTTTTTTCCACAACGACAAATCAAGAATCTGGGGGGCTTTGACTTCCTGGTAACCGTTATCGCGATACACGCTGCGCATGTATTGTTCGACCTGCTGCCACAAAGTCCATCCTTTGGGATGCCAGAATATCAAACCCGGCGCCTCGTCCTGAAAATGGAACAGATCAAGCTCACGCCCCAACTTGCGATGGTCGCGCTTTTCGGCCTCTTCGAGCATCGTCAAGTACGCCGATTGCTCGTCTTTGCTGGCCCATGCCGTTCCATAGATGCGCTGCAGCATTTCGTTTTTACTATCACCGCGCCAATAGGCACCGGCGACTTTCATAAGCTTGAAGACCTTAAGTTTGCCGGTCGACGGTACATGAGGGCCGCGGCACAAATCGATGAAGTCACCTTCGCGATACAGGCTGATTGGCTCGTTGGATGGAATCGACGCAATAATCTCGGCTTTATAGTGCTCGCCAATGCTTTTGAAAAACTCCACGGCGTCGTCGCGTAGCCATTCTTCACGCGTTACAACCTCGTCTTTCTTTACGAGTTCCGCCATTTTCTTTTCAATTGCAGCCAAATCCTCGGGCGTAAATGGACGTTTATATGAAAAGTCGTAATAAAAGCCATTTTCAATAACGGGGCCGATCGTAACCTGCGCATCAGGAAATAACGATTTAACGGCATAGGCCAGCAAATGCGCCGTCGAGTGACGGATTAAATCCAGACCTTCCGGGTCTTTAGCCGTAATAATGGCCAAGTGCGTGTCATGTTCAATGACAAAGTTGGTGTCCACCAGCTTTGACTCGCCCGCTGCCGTGCCGACACGTCCCGCCAATGCTGCGCGCCCCAATCCGGTACCGATAGAATAGGCAACATCATTGATCGAGACGGGGCCCGGAAACTCTCGTTTCGAGCCATCGGGCAGAGTAACTTGAACCATAAGACATCCTGAACAAACAAAAAACGCGGCTTTGGCCGCGTTTTTAAGGTTTTTGATTTTGCTGGTTAGCAAATGAACGGTACGCGGCGACGGCTAATTAGCTCGGGTCGTAGTTCGCGTAGCATTTATGTTCATATAAACCACAAAGAGTAAGTAAAAATCGTTGTTTTAGTGTAACACCAAACAGGCTAGAAAGCCCTTTTTTGTGGTAAGAAGGCAACGATCCAGCCAACTTAAGCGCAGCTTAGCTTTAAAAACCTGCCCTTCATCAATTCCGAACCCGACCAAACGCCAAGTCGATTTCGGTAAAAAAAGCCGTTTTGACAAACCTAAAACAAATAGGCTAGAATCTTGTTCTTTACAGGCGGTTAGCTCAGTTGGTTAGAGCGCTACGTTGACATCGTAGAGGTCGCTGGTTCGAACCCAGTACTGCCTACCAGACACTATTAATAATGGTCTCTAAAAGCCCTTATTAAAGTAAAAACCCGCACAGCGTAATGCTCTGCGGGTTTTTCACGTCTTTATTGCGAGCTCTGGCGCAGCTTGACGACCGATAACCTCCGATAAGCCCGCCAGCAATAGTAAATTCAATACTGAGACAATCCTAATGGTTGGCTTTACACCACCCTTGCCCCTTCTGCCATTGCCTTGATTTAGGGTTTTCCCTAAAATACATACAAACTCTTGGCGTGGACGACCTCGCTTAACTCTCTCAACCGTGGCGACGGCGCCACCTTTGGAAAGACGCAATGCAAGTGTACGAACGCAGTCTCGCTGAAAGAACATTACATGCACTTCTGTTCGAAATTCTGGCCATAGGCATTTCAGCCCCATTAGCTTCCTGGCTCACTGGTAAATCAATTCTAAGCATGGGAGTTCTTACGGTAGCAATAGCCACCATGGCAGTGCTGTGGAACATGCTCTACAACTGGCTCTTTGATCGTCTGCAAAACCGCCACGGGTTTAACCGCACCCTCTGGGTGCGCATGCTGCATGCATGCGGATTTGAACTTGGCTTGATCGTCATGGCCGTGCCTTTCGTTGCCTGGTGGTTAAACGCTACCCTCTGGCACGCTCTGGTAATAGATATAGGCCTGGTCCTGTTTTACCTTCCTTACGCATTTTTCTTTAATTTAAGCTACGACAAGCTTAGGCAAAGAATTATTCCCGCCGCATAGCGCGCGGCCTCGGTGCGGCAAGAATAACTTCACACAGGCTCGATACCCGCTCCGGCACGCTTCGGTCAGGCTGACCAGCAATCCGTCATGCCGGAGCGGCTTGCGTCCTTACGGTTGCAATCGCTTTCAGCAAAACAGCGCCTGCCATCGACTTAAGAACGGCACCTAAAAGAAACGGCGCAACACCGTGTAGCAGCGCCTTTTCCGCGCCAATCGTAAAAGCCAGCCAGGCGGCTCCGAAAAAAAGGCAAAGCGCGGTACCCGCCAACATCGCTAAAAACGCCCGAAATAACTTTGTGCCATTCCATCCTTGCTGAACCAGCCACCCTGTCAATGCACCGGCCAATGGAAAAGCAAAAAGATAACCCGCTGTTGGTCCCATGAACTTCTGCAGCCCGAAACTGCCGTCTGCCAGCACAGGAAGGCCGAGAGCCCCCGCAGCCAGCCAGAAGACAATCGTCGCGGCGCCCAAGCGCCAGCCATATAGGGCCCCGATCAGCGTCACCACTAATGTCTGCAGGGTGATTGGAACCGGCACCATAGGAATAGTGATGTAGGAAGATAAAGCAAGCAGCAGCATGCCGACGATAATGGCGGCAATTTTGGCAGCCGGTGAAACAGGACGGGTCATAAGTTCTCCATAGGGTGGATGCGATAGGTATATTTCTGTGCCGCTTTCCTCGTAGGAACGCAACAATCCCATTGTTTGCTCTCAATATAAACATCAGAACCGCGCGCCCGTTCGCCTCCAAGGATTTTGTCGTTCGCGACTGCGAATACGTACAAGCCATCCAGTGGGGACCTAATGATCGCGCCAACGAGTCGCAATGAACGGCATGGCCCTCGGGACACTGGGTTACCCCGCGCCCCTTACAGCTTTCATGAAGGCCTGGATTTTTTCAGAAGACTTGATCCCCTTGGACTCTTCCACCCCGCTGCTTACATCTACAGCATAAGGCCGTATAGAGCCGATAGACGCTGCTACCGTCTCGGCCGTTAGTCCACCGGCCAAGATCAGGGGCCGACTGTGTGGCGCTTGCTGAACTGTCTGCAAAAGACCTGCGTCCAGCATTAATCCGCTACCTCCGTAGCCCGAGCTGTAGCTGTCGAAAAGCCAGGCAGCGGCGCCAGGATAGTCTTGACTGGCCTTCAGAACGGCTTCGGGGGTATTAAGACTTCCGCCGCCCACCCTGAAAGCACGAAAGTAGCGATGATTGAAGCTATCGCAAAACTCTGGCGTTTCGTCACCATGAAATTGCAGAAGATCGGGCTGGACGTGATCGATAACATCGCGCACTTCATCGGCAGAGGGATTGACGAACAAAGCCACAACGCTGACGAACGCAGGTACGCTTATACGCAATAGACGCGCCTGCTCCAGCGAAACAGCCCGGGAGCTGTGACGGTACATTACCAGCCCTATGGCGTCGGCTCCTGCCTGTACGGCACTATGCACATCGTCGATGCGCGTTAGTCCGCAAATTTTGACTCGAGTACGTTGCTGCACAACTATCCTTACCTCATTATTTAAAGGCTGCTCCGGGATCGCTCTGGTTGCTGTTGCTATCGTCACCATAACCGTACGAGTCAGACCCGTAAGCACTTTCAGCACCGAACTTTACCGTGGAGGCATCAATGGTTGAAGCGCCCGATTTATAATGCGTGACCATACCTGGAAATAACATGACTGCAGCGACCATCGCTACCTGTAAAAAGATAAACGGTATTGAGCCCCAATAAATTTGGCCCGTTGTGACCTTGGCAATCATTTTACCGGTCACCCGGTCGCGGTAGTCTTCCTTAGGCGCTACCGAACGCAAATAAAACAGCGCAAAACCAAACGGCGGGTGCACGAACGATGTTTGCATATTTACCGCAAGCAATACACCAAACCATATCAGGTCAATGCCCATTTTATCGGCCACTGGCCCAAGCAGCGGAACAATAATAAACGCGAGCTCGAAAAAGTCCAGAAAGAACGCCAGAAAAAATGTTAACAGACTAACAACGATAAGGAAGCCCCATTGTCCGCCTGGCAGACCGCTAAGCAAATGCTCGACCCACAAATCGCCGTTAACGCCGCGAAAACTTAAACTGAAAACCGTCGACCCCACCAAAATAAACACCACGAAGCACGACAGTTTGGTTGTCGTGTCCATAGCCTGTTTAAGCAGGCTCCATGAAAATCGCCCGCGCGACACAGCCATGATAATTGCGCCAACGGCCCCCATGGCGCCGCCTTCGGTCGGCGTGGCAACACCGATAAAAATCGTGCCTAATACCAGGAAAATTAAAAACAACGGCGGAATCATGACAAAAGTCACGCGCTCTGCGATCTCCGAAAGCACACCCAGGCGCAACCACTTGTTAACCAGGGCAATGCCCCAGGCGGTAAGCCCCCATAGCATCAGCATTACCACGACACGCTCATCTACCGGGATGTCAGTGTGGGTTTTGAAATAATGCTCAGCGCCAAAGTACGCCACGCATGAAGCAATAAGAGTTAACACTGCCAATGAGCGCAAGCCGCGCCGGCCGTCGGGCCGTACATAAACACGGGCTTCCAGCGGCAATGCAGGTGCGGCTGCTGGCTTGATGAATGCCACCATAACAACGTAGGCGATATAGCCGCCGGCCAGCAGAAGCCCCGGAATCATGGCCCCACGGTACATATCGCCAATCGAGCGGCCCAACTGATCAGCCAGAATAATCAACACCAGCGATGGAGGAATAATCTGCGACAAGGTACCCGAAGCGGCAATAACGCCTGCCGCCAGGCGGCGATCATAACCATAACGCAGCATAATCGGCAATGAAATCAGCCCCATTGAAATCACCGATGCGGATACCACGCCGGTCGTCGCCGCCAGCATTGCGCCCACCAGCACCACGGCAATCGCCAGCCCCCCGCGAAGAGGTCCAAAAAGCTGTCCAACCGTTTCAAGCAAGTCCTCGGCCATGCCAGATCGCTCGAGCACCAGCCCCATCAAAGTGAAAAAAGGAACGGCCAGCAAAGTATCGTTGGAAACAATGCCGAATACACGCTGAGGCAAGGCTTGGAATAAGGCCGGCTGTATAAACCCCAATTCAACAGCAACCAGGCCATACAAAATTCCGTTAGCGGCCAGCGAGAAAGCAACCGGAAACCCTAATAGCAAAAATGCGATCAAATTAATAAACATGATCGGGGCCAGATTATCGACAAAAAACTCCATGATCATTGGCCCTTGTTATTGATAGGAGCGGCGGACGCATCGCCATTATTAATTTGAGCACTGCGCAGTATTTCTTCGGCAAGCTCTTCTTCAGCCGTTTTGGCGTGTAAACGCGCGGTAGGATCAGGGCAAACGCCTTTTAGAAAACCTATGCATTTGATCAGATGCGAAACGCCAGCCAGAATAAGCAGCGCAAAACCAACAGGTATCAATAACTTGACCGGCCAACGGATCAACCCCCCAGAGTTAGAGGAAAGCTCGTGAAATATGAACGAATCGTAGAAAAACGGTATTGATAGCCAGAAAATAAGCAGGCAGGCGGGAAACAGAAAAAATACCACCCCGAAAATTTCGATTTTGATTTGCGTACGTTTTGAAAAACGCTGAGCCAGGATGTCGACGCGAACATGCTCGTTGCGTAGGAATGTGTAGCCGGCGGCCAGCAAGAAAATGGCGCCGAACAAGTACCATTGCAGCTCGAGCCACGCATTGGAACTGCTATGAAAAAGCTTGCGCACAATTGCATTACCCGCACTGACCACAACCACGACCAGGGTTAGCCAGGTAACAGCCTGGCCGACCCTGGTATTGAGATTATCAATTGCTTTTGATAAGGCGAGAAAAAATTTCATGGGGTTCGCTCGGTATGGGGTAACCGGATGTGGATTCTACGCGATCCGTCACGGATTCGCTGCTAGTACATACCTTATAAACACGGCCGCCCTTACCAGCCTAAATGGGCAGCCAGCACCTGCGGCAAATCAAGATTCGGCAATTCAAACCGGCCGGGGTATTCAACATGCGCCAAATACAAGCCATCGGGCGCAAAGGTTGGCGCGGCAAGACGCCGGTCTTTCTGGGCCAACAACAAATCAATCCATTCGGGCGACTGCCTGCCCTGCCCTATATACAATAATGCGCCCATTAAATTGCGCACCATATGGTGCAGGAAAGCATTCGCCTTGAAAGTGAAAATAAAAAATTCGCCGCGCTGCTCAATTTGCAGCATATGCAAAGTGCGTATGGGACTGGCTGCCTGGCACTGAGAGGAACGAAAACAACTGAAATCGTGTTCACCGACCAGACGTCCCGCCGCTTGTCGCATGCGTAGCAGGTCCAGTGGATGATATACCCATCCCACCCGCGACTGAGTAAGGGGTGAACGCACTCTGGTATTGCGCACAATATAAAAATATGTCCGGGACTGCGCTGAAAAGCGGGCATGAAAGTCGCCAGCCACGAGCGAAGCCCATTGAACCGCCACGCTGTCGGGCAGCAGAGCGTTAACGCCTCTTACCCAGGACTCCAGACGCCGCTCTGCCGGCGTTTCCAGATGCACTACCTGACCCAGCGCGTGTACCCCCGTATCGGTACGGCCTGCGCAAATAACGGCGACAGGCCTGGCTAGAAACCGCGTCAAAGCAGCCTCGAGGGTATCCTGCACCGTAATTTTGCTGGGCTGAGTTTGCCAACCCTGCCACTGAGCTCCATCGTAGGCCACGCCCAATGCCATGCGGGGCATAGTCAATTACTTTTTAGGGACGGATGTTTCGTCGACTGGCGATTGGCGAAGATCCAGATTTATTTTATTGAGCTGCTCTTGAACCATTGCCTCGGTGATGGGCGCTACTTGCCCATGATCATCTTCCCGTGGACTATTTGCGCGTCGCAACAGCCACGCAATAACCAAGACGGCAAAGGCCAGCAAGCCCGTAACGATACCTAGTAAATGCTCTTGAAACCACGACACTGAATTTTCTGCCTTGTTTGAAATTTGTTCTGCTACATTTTCAGCCTGGCTTGAGGTTTCCCCCTGCTTGCCGGCATTATTACCTTCTGTTCCTATACCCGCGGCGCTATTGCCCGCAGGGCTTTTTTCGCCTTCTGCGCCCTGGCCTGCATACGACTCGGCGGCGGCGCTGGAGGGATCGATGGATTGCGTTACAGAAGACGGTCCGCCTGTTGCGTTGCCCGGCTGCGAAGCGCCGTTACCGCTGCCCGCCAGGGTTGTTGCCGAGCCTGACCCCGCCACGCTGCCAGAGCCTGAAGAGTCAGTCAACCCAGTTACACTATTTGAGCTTGATGAGTTAGCCGACGAACCGGCGGCATTGCCTGAATCGGCTGCGCCTGGCGCCGCCGCGCTACCGACGGAGCCGCTTGCGGGTTTATCGCTTTGCGTGACTGCCGATAGTTGATTTCCTGAAGCTATTGGCTGACCCGTACCCGACACTGAACTGGCCACATCGGCGATGGATTGGCTCAGGCCTTTGGCACCATCGACAAAGACATCCTTTGCCGCCTCGCCTTGAGCCTGCAATGCCTGATTAAGGCTCTTTACATTCTGTTCCAGTTGCGAGATGCGTTCTTGCGACTCGGCAATACCTTTACTGGTGGCTACCCGACTGTCGGATGAGGAATCTGTTGGCGACGATCCACTGGACAACACAACCTGATCGCGCGGCGTTACCGGCTCTTGAACTACCGGCGCCGGCACCGCTTGCGAAAGCCGGCCTTCTGTAGCAGAGCCGCCCGGTAATGCAGCTGTTTTCCGGGCAGCCATACCCTGGCGATATGCCCCAAATGCCTG
>LNAP01004634.1_pt1 | contig 17995 bp, 16 predicted proteins | sample 602601 | NCBI WGS metagenome assembly LNAP01 (sample SAMN02440304, study PRJNA202911) | soil metagenome | biome: Subtropical and temperate rainforests or woodlands; isolation source: soil samples (1 kg each in a 20% v/v slurry with milli Q water) were... ... | reverse complement strand
CGTTGGCGGGTGGTTGCTCTCGCCGTGGAATATCTGGAAATAAGCGGGGACACAAATGACTGCTGTTGCTGCTGCTGCACCTTTTTCGTTCAAAGACTTTCTCAAGAGTTTCATGCTGGTGGAACTGGTCAAGGGCATGGCCCTGACCGGACGCTACGCCTTTCGCCGCAAGGTGACGGTGCAGTTCCCCGAGGAAAAGACGCCTTTGTCGCCGCGTTTCCGGGGGCTGCATGCATTGCGCCGCTATGACAACGGTGAAGAGCGTTGCATTGCCTGCAAGCTGTGTGAAGCCGTCTGCCCTGCGATGGCCATCACCATCGAGTCGGATGTGCGCGAGGATGGATCGCGCCGCACCACGCGTTACGACATCGACCTGACCAAATGCATCTTCTGTGGCTTTTGCGAAGAGAGCTGCCCGGTGGATTCGATCGTCGAGACGCACATCCTCGAATACCACGGGGAGAAGCGTGGCGATCTGTATTTCACCAAAGACATGCTGTTGGCGGTGGGTGACCGCTATGAAGGTGAAATCGCTGCGGCCAAGGCCGCTGACGCCAAGTACCGCTAATGCGGTACTGATGCGAGTTCCTTAGGCCAGACTTTCTACAAAGAACCGATTCATGGACGCCAAGACTGGTTTTTTCTATCTCTTCTCGGTGGTGCTGCTGTTTGCGGCATTCCGGGTGATTACCGCGCGCAATCCCGTGCATGCGGTGCTGAACCTGATCCTGGCCTTCTCTCAGGCTGCTGCGATCTGGTTGCTGCTCAAGGCGGAGTTTCTCGCCATCGTGCTGGTCCTGGTGTATCTGGGGGCAGTCATGGTGCTGTTTCTGTTCGTGGTGATGATGCTGGATATCCACATCGATACGATACGCAAGGGGTTCTGGAAGCATTTCCCGCTGGCCGCCTTCGTTGGCGCCATGATCGCCCTGGAAATGGCGGCAGTACTCATGGGTGGCTTTCGGGGCATGGATGAGCCCAAGGCCGCAGCGGTGGTGCTGGATGCGGCGGGGCAGGTGGTTCCCTACTCCAATGCCAAGGCGCTGGGCAAATTGCTCTACACGGAATACCTGTATCCCGTGGAAATTGCCGCCGTCATCTTGCTGGTGGCCATGATTGCAGCCATTGCCTTGACGCTGCGCCAACGCAAGGACACCAAGGCGATCGACCCCTCGACGCAGATCAGGGTGCGGGCGCGTGATCGTCTGCAGGTGGTGAAGCTGGCGGCAACCCGGAAGCCCGCCCCCGAAGTCGCCACTGAGCCTGCGGGCGAGGAGAAAAAAGCATGACATTGACGCTGGGCCACTTTCTTTCACTGGGCGCGATGTTGTTCGCCCTTGCCGTGATCGGTATTTTCCTGAATCGCAAGAACCTGATCGTTCTGCTGATGGCGATCGAATTGATGCTGCTTGCGGTCAATATGAATTTCGTGGCGTTCTCGCACTATCTGGGCGACATGCACGGCCAGGTTTTCGTGTTTTTCATCCTGACGGTGGCTGCGGCCGAGTCGGCCATCGGTCTGGCCATACTGGTGCTGCTGTTCCGCAACAAGACCAGCATCAACGCGGAAGACCTCAACACCCTCAAGGGTTGAGTCGCACGCATTCCCAAGGTTCTCAAGAATGAGTCAAACCCTTTCTGCTTCAACGCTTCTGGCGGTTCCGCTGGCGCCGCTGGCGGGCGCCTTGCTGGCCGGCATCCTTGGCACCACATTTGGTGGCAACTGGATCGGTCGACGCCTCAGCCACACGCTGACCATCCTGGGTGTTCTGGTGGCCTTCGTCCTGTCGGCCATGACGCTCAAGAGCGTCGCTCTGGATGGCGCACGCTTCAATGAGACGCTCTACACCTGGATGGTCGTGGGCGGGCTCAAGATGGAAGTCGGCTTCCTCATCGATAGCCTTACCGCCATGATGATGGTGGTGGTGACCTTCGTGTCGCTCATGGTGCACATCTACACCATCGGCTACATGGAAGAGCCGTTTCTTTGCCTACATTTCGCTGTTCACGTTCTCCATGCTCATGCTGGTCATGAGCAACAACCTGCTGCAGCTTTTCTTTGGCTGGGAAGCGGTGGGCCTGGTCTCGTATCTCCTGATTGGTTTCTGGTTCAACAAGCCCTCTGCCATCTTCGCCAACATGAAGGCCTTCCTGGTCAATCGTGTGGGTGACTTCGGATTCATTCTGGGCATCGGATTGATAGCGGCATACACCGGCACCCTCAATTACGGTGAGGTGTTTGGCAAAACGGCTGAACTGGGTGGTCTGTCCTTCCCGGGGACCGACTGGATGCTCATCACGGTCATCTGTATCTGCCTGTTCATTGGTGCCATGGGTAAAAGCGCCCAGTTCCCGTTGCATGTGTGGCTGCCCGATTCCATGGAAGGTCCAACCCCCATTTCCGCCTTGATTCACGCGGCAACCATGGTGACGGCCGGTATTTTCATGGTGGCCCGCATGTCGCCGCTGTTTGAACTGTCGGATACGGCGCTCAACTTCATTCTGGTCATTGGCGCCATCACGGCCCTGTTCATGGGCTTTCTGGGCATCATCCAGAATGACATCAAGCGCGTGGTGGCTTATTCCACCTTGTCGCAGCTCGGCTACATGACGGTGGCCCTGGGTGCCTCGGCCTACTCGGTGGCCGTGTTCCATCTGATGACCCACGCATTCTTCAAGGCGCTTTTGTTCCTGGGCGCTGGTTCGGTCATCATGGGCATGCACCACAACCAGGACATCCGCTGGATGGGCGGCGTGCGCAAGTACATGCCCATCACCTGGATTACTTCGCTGCTCGGTTCGCTGGCGCTGATCGGTACACCCCTGTTCTCGGGTTTCTATTCCAAGGACAGCATCATCGAGGCCGTCCATTTCAGCCACTTGCCAGCCGCTGGGTTTGCCCACTTCGCCGTATTGGCGGGTGTCTTCATCACGGCGTTCTATTCGTTCCGCATGTATTTCCTGGTGTTCCATGGCAAGGAACGCTTTGACCAGAATCCAGAGGCTCACCATGCGGACGACCATGGACATGGACATGGACATGGTCATGGTCATGGCGAGCACCATGAGCCCCACGAATCGCCCTGGGTGGTCACGGTGCCGCTGGTTCTCCTGGCTATTCCGTCTGTCGTGGTGGGCTTCATGTTCATCCAGCCCATGCTGTTTGGCGACTTTTTCAAGGACGTGATTTTTGTGGATGCAGCCAAGCATCCCGCCATGGCCAAACTGGCCGAAATCTTCCACGGTCCCATGGCCATGGCCTTGCATGGATTGCAGACGGCTCCGTTCTGGCTGGCGCTGGCGGGTGTGGCGTTGTCCTACTACATGTACATGGTCAATCCCGCTTTGCCCACGGCCATCAAGGCACGGGTGCAACCGCTCTATGCGCTGCTGGAAAACAAGTACTACCTGGACTGGATCAACGAGAACATCCTGGCGCGTGGCGCACGCGCCCTCGGCTCGGGTCTATGGAAGGTGGGAGACCGCGCCATCATTGATGGTGTCCTGGTCAATGGATCGTGGAAGCTGGTGGGCTGGATTTCCGGCGTGGTGCGCTGGATGCAGACCGGGTTCATCTTCCACTATGCCCTGGTGATGATTCTGGGCGTGTTTGCGCTGATGACCTGGTTTGTCTGGCGCGACTATTTCCTGCAGCTCATCAAATAAGGAAAAGAACAAAATGGGTTTGTTGAGTCTTGCAATCTGGACGCCAATCGTCTTCGGTGTTCTGCTGCTGGCGGTCGGGCGGGATGAGCACGCCCGTGCCGTTCGCTGGGTCGCGTTGATTGGCGCCATCATCGGCTTGTTGGTCACGCTGCCTCTGTACGATGGCTTCAAGCTGGGTACCGCGGCCATGCAGTTTGTCGAAAAGACCACCTGGATTGAGCGTTTCAATGTCCATTACCACCTGGGTGTGGATGGCATTTCCTTCTGGTTTGTGCCACTCACCGCGTTTATCACGGTCATCGTGGTGATTGCATCCTGGGAGTCGATCACCGAGCGCGTCAATCAGTACATGGGTGCCTTTCTGATCCTTTCGGGGTTGATGATCGGGGTGTTCTGCGCCCTTGACGGCCTGTTGTTCTACGTGTTCTTTGAGGCAACCCTGATTCCGATGTACCTGATCATCGGTATCTGGGGCGGGCCCAACAAGATCTACGCGGCGTTCAAGTTCTTCCTCTACACGCTGCTCGGCTCGTTGTTGATGTTGATTGCGCTCATCTTTCTGTACAACCAGTCGGGTGGCAGTTTCGACATCGCTGCATGGCACCAGTTGCCGCTTAGTTCCACCGCGCAGACGCTGCTTTTCTTTGCTTTCTTTGCAGCATTTGCGGTCAAGGTACCCATGTGGCCTGTCCATACCTGGCTGCCCGATGTGCACGTGGAAGCCCCCACAGGCGGCTCCGCTGTCCTGGCGGCCATCATGTTGAAGCTGGGAGCCTACGGTTTTCTGCGGTTTTCCATGCCGATTGCGCCGGATGCATCGCGGGAATGGGCTTGGCTCATGATTGCGTTGTCACTGGTGGCCGTGATTTATGTGGGCCTGGTGGCACTGGTCCAGAAGGACATGAAAAAGCTGGTGGCTTACTCCTCTGTTGCGCACATGGGTTTTGTCACGCTCGGTTTCTTCATCTTCAATGATCTGGGTGTTTCGGGCGGTCTGGTGCAAATGATTGCGCATGGCTTTGTCTCCGGTGCCATGTTCCTGTCGATTGGCGTGCTGTACGACCGGGTGCACTCCCGCGAAATTTCTGCTTACGGCGGCGTCGTCAATACCATGCCGAACTTCACGGCATTTGCCTTGCTGTTTGCCATGGCCAACTGCGGACTGCCGGGAACCGCCGGATTCGTGGGTGAGTGGATGGTGATCCTGGGGGCGGTGAAGGCCAATTTCTGGATCGGTGGCGCAGCCGCCACGGCGTTGATCTTTGGCGCCGCTTATACGCTCTGGATGTTCAAGCGGGTCTATCTGGGTCCTGTTGCCAACGATCACGTCAAGGAGCTCTCTGATATCAACAGTCGAGAGTTCCTCGTGATGTCGCTGCTGGCGATTGCCGTGCTGGCGATGGGCCTTTATCCACGCCCCTTCACCGACGTGATGGACACCTCTGTGGCGGAGTTGCTCAAGCATGTGGCCCTGTCCAAGCTGAACTGACCAGACTGAACTGAGAGATTCGAGATGATTGACAACATCAGCTGGCTTGCCGTTTACCCCGAGATCGTGCTGCTGACCATGGCCTGCGTGATCATGCTGGTGGACCTGGGGGTTCGCAGCCCACGCCGTACCGGTACCTATGTCCTCACCATGCTCACGCTGGCCGTGGTTGCCGTCCTGCAGGGGCTGTATGCCAGCGGCGGAAACACGTTCTACGGTTTCGGCAACATGGTCGTCAGTGATGCCATGGGCAACTGGCTCAAGTGTTTTGCCACCGTGGCAGTGATGGTGACGCTGGTCTACGGGCGCCCTTACGCTGCCGATCGTGGCATGTTGCGTGGTGGTGAATTTTTCACCCTGTCGATGCTGGCGTTGCTGGGCATGTCCATCATGGTCTCCGGCAACAACTTTCTGGTGATCTACCTGGGCCTGGAGTTGCTGACCCTGTCCAGTTACACCCTGGTGGCATTGCGCCGGGACAACGCAACGGCCACCGAAGCCGCCATGAAGTATTTCGTGCTCGGTGCCATGGCCAGCGGTTTCCTGCTTTATGGTCTGTCGATGCTGTATGGCGCGACGGGATCGCTCGATATCGGGCAAGTGTTCAAGGCCGTCAATTCCGGCCAGATCCGGCACCAGGTGCTGGTGTTCGGACTGGTTTTCGTGGTCGCAGGTCTGGCTTTCAAGCTGGGTGTGGTGCCGTTCCACATGTGGATTCCCGATGTTTACCAGGGTGCACCCACGGCCGTGACACTGATGATCGGTGGCGCGCCCAAGCTCGCGGCATTTGCGATCACCATCCGGCTGCTGGTGGATGGGTTGCTGCCTCTGGCCATCGATTGGCAGCAGATGCTCGCGGTGCTGGCCATCGGCTCGCTGCTGTTGGGTAACCTGGCCGCCATTGCGCAGACCAATCTGAAACGCATGCTGGCTTACTCCACCATTTCACAGATGGGCTTTGTCTTGCTGGGCCTGTTGTCGGGTGTCATCAACGGCAATGTGGATGCCGCCGCCGTGGAGAGTGCCTACAGTTCCGCCATGTTTTACGTGGTGAGCTATGTTCTGACCACCCTGGCTGCGTTTGGCGTGATCCTGTTGCTGGCCCGTGAAGGTTTTGAAAGCGAAGAGATTGCGGATCTGGCGGGCCTGAACCAGCGCAGCCCGCTGTATGCCGGCGTGATGGCCGTTTGCCTGTTCTCCATGGCGGGCATTCCGCCACTGGTGGGTTTTTACGCCAAGTTGTCGGTATTGCAGGCATTGGTGGCATCGGGGCAAGGGCTCTATATTGCACTGGCCGTGTTTGCCGTCGTGATGTCCCTGATTGGCGCTTTCTACTATTTGCGCGTTGTCAAGGTGATGTATTTTGATGCGCCCCTGACGGCAACCAGCGTATCCGCACCCCTCGATGTGCGGGTTGTCTTGACTGTCAATGGCGCGCTGGTGCTGGGGCTGGGCTTGCTGCCCGGTGGCTTGATGGCCTTGTGTGCCGATGCCATCGTGCGGGCCCTGGCGACCTGAGTTCGGGCAGGGTATTTCCGTGTCGCAAACTGGCGCTATCTGGCTCATCATCGTTGCTGCTTTCTTCGCGGCCAATCTTCCGTTTATCAACCACAGGCTGATGGCGATCGGTCCGTTGACTCAGCCAAAGAAGTCCTTGTCGGTGCGGTTGGTGGAGCTGGTGGTGCTGTATTTCCTGGTGGGAGGCATGGCGCTCTTGCTGGAGCGGCGTGCCGGACAGATTGCTCCTCAGGGGTGGGAGTTCTATGCCGTCACGGGCACTCTTTTCCTCACGCTGGCATTTCCCGGTTTTGTTTACCGCTATCTGCTGCGTCGCCACGGCTGACGGGGCGGTTCAGAGGTTGCTGGCATGAAGGTGCTTGATCTGCATTGTGGGCAGGGTCATGTCTTTGAGGGGTGGTTCTCGTCGGAGGATGAGTTTCAGCGGCAGTTGCGTGATGCACTCGTGCAATGCCCGATGTGCTCGGACGCCCACATCGCCAAAAGGCTGAGTGCCCCCAGGCTGAATCTGGGCGCCCGGCAACCGACGGTCGCGCCTGTTGCACCGGTTGCGGATGTCCCTGCGGACCGCAACCCTGCTGAAGTATCGGGTGTGGATCTGCAGGCCGCTTGGTTGTCGCTGGCGCGCAAGGTCATGGCCCATGCGGAAGACGTGGGCCCACAGTTCGCGCAAGAGGCCCGGCGCATCCACCGCGGCGAGGTCGAGGAGCGGGCCATACGAGGCCAGGCTTCACACAAAGAGACATTGCAGTTGCTCGATGAGGGCATTGCGGTGCTGCCGTTGCTGTTGCCCGAAGCGGTCAAGGAAACCTTGCAATAAGGCGCTGGTTCGGGTGAATCGACATTGCCGTTGTCGATGCTGATCGATCACGCCGTGAATTGCATTGCTGCCAGGCGGGCATAGACGCCGCCCTGGGTGAGCAGCACGGCATGGGTTCCCTGTTCGACGATGCGGCCGTTTTCCAGCACCGCGATCCGGTCGGCGTTTTGCACCGTGGCCAGGCGGTGTGCAATGACCAGGGTGGTCCGCTGGCCAGTGTGCCGCTGCATCGCAGAGTCGAGGGCGGCCTGCACCATGCGCTCGCTTTCCGCATCCAGTGCGCTCGTGGCTTCGTCCAGCAGCAGCAAGGGTGGATTCTTCAGCAGCGCACGTGCAATCGAGATCCGTTGGCGCTGCCCGCCGGAAAGGCGAACGCCGCGCTCTCCGAGAAAGGTGGAATACCCCTCGGGCAGTGCTTCAATGAAGTCGTGGGCAAAGGCCGCCCGTGCCGCGGCGATCACCTCATCCGTTGAAGCATCGGGGCGACCGTACCGGATATTGTCAAAGGCCGACGCCGAGAAGATCACCGCGTCCTGGGGCACCGTGCCAATGTGGGCACGCAATTCGTTGAGCCCCAGTTGCCGGATGTCCACGCCATTGACCGCAATGCGCCCATGGGAGGCTTCGTCCGGATGCTGGTCGATGTCGTAGAAGCGCTGGAGCAACTGAAACACCGTGGTTTTCCCGGCACCGCTGGCGCCTACCAGGGCGACGGTTTCACCTGGTTCGAGGTGAAGTGTGAAGGCCTGCAGGGCCGGCTGATCGGGCCGGGAAGGGTAGTGGAAATTCACCGCTTCAAAATCCACGCTCAGCCCCCGGGCTCCCGTTGGCAGTGGTTGGGGTAGCAAGGGCTCCGCGACAGGAGATTTACTGGCGATCAGCTCCATCAAGCGCTCCGTGGCTCCTGCGGCGCGCAGCAGGTCGCCGTAGACCTCTCCCAGTACCGCCACGGCGCCCGCCAGCAAGATGACATACACCACCGTCTGCCCCAGGTGGCCCGCTGTCATGTGCCCCTCCAGCACCGCCTGCGTACCCCGGTAGAGACCCCACAGCAGCAGACCTGCGTTGGCAATGATGATGAATGCCACGAGGAAAGCGCGCGCACGCGTTCGGCGCACGGCAGCCTGAAAGGCATTTTCGGTCGCCTCGGCGAAACGCGAGGATTCCAGCGCTTCGGCCGTGTAGCTTTGCACCACTGGCACGGCATTCAGCACCTCGGCCGCGATGGCGCTGGAGTCGGCCACGCGGTCCTGGCTGTCGCGCGAGAGGCGTCGCACGCGCCGTCCTATCCACATGCTGGGCAAGACTACCAGCACCAAGAGCAGAAGCACCACTGACATCACGTAGGGATTGGTCCACACCAGCATCACCAGTGCGCCGGCGCCCATGACGGCATTGCGCAGCCCCATCGAAAGCGAAGAACCCACCACGGTCTGGACCAGGGTGGTGTCGGTCGTCAGCCGCGACAGCACCTCGCCAGTCTGCGTGGTTTCAAAGAATTGCGGGCTTTGCTGAAGCACATGGCTGTACACGGCATTGCGCAGATCCGCGGTCACCCGTTCGCCCAGCCAGCTCACCATGTAAAAGCGTGCGGCTGAAAAAATGCCCAGGGCAATGGCGACGGCAAACAGCGCCTGAAAATGCCCGCGCAGCGCCATCGTCTGGTTGCCGTGGTCCGACGCCAGCAGGCCACCATCGATCAGGTTGCGCAATGCCAGGGGAAAGGCCAGCGTGGCAACGGCTGCCAGCACCAGAAAGACCAGCGAAAGGCCAATGCGGGCACGGTAGGGCCGTAGAAAAGGAAGCAGGCCCGACAGGGAGCGCGGAGCGCCCCGCGCATGCAGGGGGGAGGGTGTTGCCATCGGGCCAGTGTAGGCGGCGCTGAGGGGCGTTGCACCCGGGGTATGCAGTGGATGGAACACGCTGTGCGCTGCGGGCCTCGCGAGACGGGGGCATGCAGAACGTAGGCATTTATACATAGGCATTTGTCCCAGTATCTGCGCCCCCATGTCGGGACTTACGATGCGATGCAACATAAGAACCCACGGAGACCTTGTGGCAAGGCTCTTTTCTCAGCATCCCCATGGAGCGATCAAGGCGCAATGAGCGACGTCATTCTTGAAACCCAAAGCCTGACCAAAGAGTTCAAGGGCTTCACCGCGGTCAGCAATGTGACCCTGTCGGTGCGCCGCGGCTCCATCCACGCCCTGATCGGGCCCAATGGTGCCGGCAAGACCACCTGTTTCAACTTGCTGACCAAATTTCTGGAGCCAACCTCGGGGTTGATCCGGTTCAACGGTCAGGACATCACCCGTGAAAAGCCCGCAGAGATCGCACGCCGTGGCGTGATCCGCTCGTTCCAGATCTCGGCGGTGTTCCCGCACCTGACGCTGCTGGAAAACGTGCGCATCGGGCTGCAGCGCAAGCTGGGTACGGCCTTTCACTTCTGGCGCAGCGAGCGCAGCCTGCGCCAGCTCGATGCCCGCGCCATGGAGCTGCTCACCGAAGTGGGTCTGGAAGATCTGGCCGATGAGCTCACGGTGAATCTGCCCTATGGCCGCAAGCGCGCCCTGGAAATCGCCACCACGCTGGCCATGGAGCCCGAGCTCATGCTGCTCGACGAGCCCACGCAGGGCATGGGCCATGAGGACGTGGACCGTGTGACGCAGCTCATCAAGAAGGTGTCGGCTGGCCGGACCATCCTGATGGTCGAGCACAACATGAAGGTGGTGTCCACCATTGCCGACTGCATCACGGTGCTGCAGCGTGGCGCCGTGCTGGCCGAGGGGCCTTACGCCGAAGTATCGAACAACCCCCAAGTGATGGAAGCCTACATGGGCACGACCGACGGCCAACTGCAGGGAGCCCACTGAAATGGCGACCACTGCCTCCAATACCCCCGCGCTCGAAATCCGCAACCTCGAAGCCTGGTACGGCGAGTCGCATGTGCTGCACGGCGTGGACATCGTGGTGCAGCCCGGCGAAGTGGTGACCTTGCTCGGGCGCAATGGCGCCGGGCGCACTACCACCATGCGGGCCGTCATGGGCCTCACCGGGGCGCGCAAGGGCTCCGTGAAGATCAATGGTGTGGAGACCATCCACATGTCAACGCACCGCATCGCGCATCTGGGTGTGGGCTATTGCCCCGAAGAGCGGGGCATTTTCTCCAGCCTGTCGTGCGAAGAAAATCTGCTGCTGCCGCCCGTCCTCAAGACGGGCACGCCGGGCATGTCGATCGACGAAATCTACGCCATGTTTCCCAACCTGGCCGAACGCCGCAACAGCCAGGGCACCCGCCTGTCGGGCGGCGAGCAGCAGATGCTGGCGGTAGCACGCATTTTGCGCACCGGTGCCAAGCTGCTGCTGCTGGACGAAATCTCCGAAGGCCTGGCCCCCGTCATCGTGCAGGCGCTGGCCCGCATGATCATCACGCTGCGCGAGCGCGGTTACACCGTGGTCATGGTCGAGCAGAACTTCCGCTTTGCCGCGCCACTGGCCGACCGCTTCTATGTCATGGAGCACGGCCGCATCGTCGAGAAATTCGGTGCCAGCGAGCTGGAAGAAAAAATGCCGGTGCTCAACGACCTTCTCGGCGTCTGACCCCCGGGGTCGGGTTGCAGTCTTTCCATTGAATGCCATTTTCCGAGGACAAAGAATGAAGAAATCGTTGAAGACCCTGGTTCTGTGGCTGGGTGTCGCTGGCTTGGCAGCCTCTGCGGCGCACGCGCAAGACAAGGTCAGGATTGGGTTCATCACCGACATGTCGAGCAACTATGCCGATGTGGAGGGCAAGAATGGCGCGCTCGCCATTCAGATGGCCATCGACGACTTCGGTGGCAAGGTCAACGGCATGCCGATTGAGTTGCTCACGCTGGACCACCAGCACAAGCCTGATATTGCAGCGACCAAAGCGCGTGAATGGATCGATACCCAGGGCCTGACCATGCTGTTCGGTGGCACCAACTCGGGCGTTGGTCTGGCGTTGGCCAAGGTGGCACAAGAGAAGAAGCGCGTGTATTTCGTCAATGGCGCGGGTGCCTCGGCATTGACCAACGAGCAGTGCAGTCCCTACACCGTGCACTATGCCTACGACACCGTGGCTCTGGCCAAGGGAACCGGCGGCGCCATCGTCGAGCAGGGCGGCAAGAGCTGGTACTTCCTGACAGCCGACTATGCCTTCGGTGCGTCGCTCGAAGCCGATACGTCCAAGGTCGTCAAAGAAAAAGGCGGCACGGTCGTGGGTGGCGTGCGCCATCCGCTCAATGCGTCCGACTTCTCCTCCTTCCTGCTGCAGGCGCAAAACTCCAAAGCCCAGATCCTGGGGCTGGCCAACGCCGGCGGCGACACCATCAATGCCATCAAGGCTGCCAAGGAATTCGGCATCAACAAGACCATGAAGATGGCCGGCCTGCTGGTATTCGTGACCGATATCCATAGCCTGGGGCTGAAAAACACCGAGGGCCTGCTGCTCACCACCAGCTGGGACTGGAACCTGAACGACCAGACCCGCGCCTTTGGCCGTAAATTCTTTGCCAAGACCAAACGCATGCCCACGGACATCCAGGCGGCGGACTATTCGGCCACGATGACCTATCTCAAGGCTGTGCAGGCGGTCAAGACCGTGGACGCGGACCAGGTGATGGCAAAACTGAAATCGACGCCCATCGACGATTTCTATGCCAAGGGCCGCATCCGTGCGGATGGACGCTTTGTGCACGACATGTATCTGGTGCAGGTCAAGTCACCGGCCGAATCCAAGGAGCCTTGGGACTATTACAAGGTCGTGAAAAAGTTACCTGGCGATCAGGTTTACACCACCAAGGCGGAGAGCAAGTGCGCTCTCTGGAAGTAAACCCCGGTGGGGCTGCCGGGACCGGCGGCTCTTCGCAGGGGCGGGCCTTGATGTCTGAGGACTGAAGGTTCCGTTCAGCAAGGCGACAGCCCAGTTTTGTAGTCAAACGCAAACTCACAGGAGAGATTCATGAAAAACAAACTCAAGGCACTGGCACTGATGCTGGGCGCAGCCGGCTTGGCCACTTCGGCCGTCCAGGCGCAGGAAAAAGTCAAGATCGGTTTCATCACCGACATGTCCAGCCTGTATTCGGACGTGGAAGGCAAGGGCGGCGCAACCGCCATTCAGATGGCCATTGATGACTTCGGCGGCAAAGTGCTGGGTCAGCCGATCGAGCTGCTCACCGCCGACCACCAGAACAAGGCCGACATTGCCGCCTCCAAAGCCCGTGAGTGGATCGACACGCAAGGCGTCACCATGGTCTTCGGCGGCACCAACTCCGGTACCGCCCTGGCCACTGCCAAGGTGGCCCAGGAGAAAAAACGCGTTTACTTCAACAACGGCGCCGGCAGCTCCGCATTGACCAACGAGCAATGCACCCCCTACACCGTGCACTATGCCTACGACACCGTGGCACTGGCCAAGGGTACGGGCGGTGCAGTGGTGGACAGTGGCGGCAAGAGCTGGTTCTTTCTGACGGCTGACTACGCGTTCGGCCATTCGCTGGAAAACGACACCACGGCTGTTGTCAAGGCCAAGGGCGGCACGGTTGCAGGTGCAGTGCGCCATCCCCTGAATGCGTCCGACTTCTCCTCCTTCCTGCTGCAGGCGCAAAACTCCAAGGCCCAGATCCTGGGGCTGGCCAATGCGGGTGGTGACACCATCAATGCCATCAAGGCCGCCAAGGAATTCGGTATCAACAAGACCATGAAGACCGCCGGTCTGCTGGTTTTCCTGAGCGACATCCACAGCCTGGGTCTGAAGAACACCGAAGGCCTGCTGCACACCACGAGCTGGTACTGGAACAAGGACGACGAGTCGCGCAAGTTTGCTGACCGCTACTTTGCCAAGATGAAGCGCATGCCCACCGACGTTCAGGCCGCTGACTACTCTGCCACCACCACCTACCTGAAGGCCGTGGCAGCCGTCAAGAGCACCGATGCCGACAAGGTCATGGAATACATGAAGAAAACGCCCATCAACGACTTCTTCGCCAAAGGTGGTGTGATTCGTCCTGACGGCCGCATGGTTCATGAGATGTACCTGGTGCAGGTGAAGTCTCTGGCCGACTCCAAGAAGCCCTGGGACTACTTGAACATCATCAAGAAAATCCCGGGTGACCAGGTGTTCACCACCAAGGCCGAGAGCAAGTGCGCGCTCTGGAAATAACCCGTTAACCTGAACCTCTCCCCACCTGCCGCCTGCCATGGAAATTTTTGGTGTCTCATTGCCGGGTCTCTTGAGCCAGCTCCTTTTGGGGTTGGTCAATGGCTCGTTTTACGCAATCCTCAGCCTCGGGTTGGCCGTGATTTTCGGCCTGCTCAACGTCATCAACTTTGCGCATGGTGCGCTGTTCATGCTGGGGGCCGTGATTACCTGGATGGCCATGAACTACTTCGGCATCAACTACTGGTTGATGCTGGTGCTGGCGCCACTGGTGGTGGGGTTATTCGGGGTGGTGATCGAGCGGCTGCTGCTGCGCTGGATCTACAAGCTGGACCATCTGTATGGCCTGCTGCTCACACTGGGCCTGACGCTGCTGATCGAGGGTGTCTTTCGCTCGATCTATGGCGTCTCGGGCCTGGGCTACGACACGCCCGAGTTGCTCGAAGGCGCCACCAACCTGGGCTTCATGATCCTGCCCAACTACCGGGCCTGGGTGGTGGTGGCTTCCATCACGGTGTGCATTGCCACCTGGTACGTGATCGAGAAGACCAAGCTGGGCGCCTACCTGCGTGCCGGCACTGAAAACCCGCGCCTGGTGGAAGCGTTCGGCGTCAACGTGCCGCTGATGATCACGCTGACCTATGCCTTTGGTGCCGCGTTGGCCGCCTTTGCCGGTGTGCTGGCCGCGCCGGTGTACCAGGTGTCGCCACTGATGGGGCAGAACCTCATCATCGTGGTGTTCGCCGTGGTGGTGATCGGTGGCATGGGTTCCATCATGGGCTCCATCCTCACCGGCCTGGGTCTTGGCATCGTCGAAGGATTCTATCCCGAAGCATCCTCGACCGTGGTGTTCGTCATCATGGTCATCGTTCTCCTGATTCGCCCCGCCGGCCTGTTCGGCAAAGAAAAATAAGGGGCTGCACACATGAATTCCAAGAACCTTTCCGCTGTCGGCTACGGCCTGTTGTTTGTCGGCCTGCTGGCGGCGCCGTTGCTCGGCGCCTACCCGGTGTTCGTGATGAAGCTGATGTGCTTTGCGCTGTTTGCCTCGGCCTTCAACTTGCTGCTTGGCTACACCGGCATGCTGTCCTTCGGCCATGCCGCCTTTCTGGGGGGCTCGGCCTATGTGGCGGGCCAGTCCATGAAAGTGTGGGGCTTTACCCCCGAAGTCGGCCTGCTGCTGGGCACGGCCAGCGGCGCGCTGCTGGGTCTGATCGTTGGCTTCTTCGCCATCCGCCGCGCAGGCATCTATTCCACGATGATCACGCTGGCGCTGGCGCAGATGCTGTTCTTCATCTGCCTGCAGATGCCCTTCACCGGTGGTGAGGATGGCCTGCAGGGCGTGCCACGCGGCAAGCTGTTTGGCCTGATCGATCTGCAGAACGACATGACCATGTACTACGTGGTGCTGGTGGTGGTGGCGGCGGCATTCCTGCTGATCGTGCGCACGGTGCATTCGCCCTATGGCCAGGTGCTCAAGGCGATCAAGGAGAACGAGCCACGCGCCATTTCGCTGGGCTATGACACCAACCGCTTCAAGCTGCTGGCGTTTGTGCTGTCGGCCGCGCTGTCCGGGCTGGCCGGCTCGCTCAAGACCCTGGTGCTGGGCTTTGCCACCCTGAGCGATGTGCACTGGACGGCATCGGGCCACGTCGTGCTGATGACGCTGGTCGGCGGCCTGGGCACCCTGTCCGGCCCGCTGGTGGGCTCGGCGGTGGTGGTGTTGCTGGAGAACAAGCTGGGCGAAATCGGCCATTTCCTGGCCACGCTGACCAGCGTGGAGTGGTTCAACACCCTGGGTGAATCGGTCACCATGGTGACGGGCCTGATTTTTGTGATCTGCGTGCTGTCGTTCCGCCGCGGCATCATGGGTGAAATCATTGCCTGGCTGGGCCGCCGCAAGGCCGGCAGCAAGGGCTGAGTCTCCCGGCTCCCTTTTCGTGCGGGCTTTGCGAAAGCCGCTGCGTCACAGGCGCAGCGGCTTTTTGTATCCCGTCATCTCCAGATAGCCCCGGCCGATCACCGCGCCCGCCGCATTGCGCAACTCGGACAGACCCTCCCAGTAAACCGCGCCGGTCGAACCGCTGCTGTCGAGTTCCTGGTTGTCCAGCAGCGCCCGCACGCCAAATGGGCCGGCAGGGGTATCGACCCGCCACTGCACCGGGTAGCGGGCGCCGCTGTGCGGGCTGTTCCAGTGGCGTTGCGCCACAAAGGCCACGCTGTTGTCGGCAAACACCTGGGTGGGCTGCCCGGCCGGGCGCAGTGAGCCGCCCGACCACAGCGCTGAACCATCGGCACGCCGCAGGCGAAACGCGGTGAGCGCGCTGCCATCGAAGAGGTTCATGCCGATCCAGTCCCAGCCCACCGCTTGCGGGTGCATCAGCGAGTTGCTCCACTCGTGGTCCAGCCAGGCCTGTCCCTGCACCGGCAGGGTTTGCTTGCCCAGGCTGAGTTGGCCGCTCACTTGCAATTGCGGCAGGCTGTAGTAATAGCTGGCCTGGCTGGTTTCGGGTCCCTTGCGCGACCAGCCCTGGTCGCCTTGCAGCAGCAGGGCTTGGGTCTCGCGCAGTTTTAGTTGAAACGAGAAATCAGAGCCGCTGGCCTGTGCCTGATAGATGCTGCCATTGCCATTGCCATTGCCATTGCCATTGCCATTGCCATTGCCAGCGCGCTTGAGTGACCAGTTGCCCAGGCTGAGGTCGGTGTCTGCCTCGCTGGCCGTGGCCAGGTCAAGCTGTGCGTTGCCCGAGGCGCGGGCAATGCGCTGGTCATGCAACAGGTTTTTGTTTGCCACGTCGGTCACGGCGGCATGGGCAAAGATCAGTTGTTTGGCGGCAAAGGCCGATGTCATGCCCTGTGTGTCCGGCACGCGCGACCTGAAAAAAGTGATCTGGAAACCAAACTCGCGCTGCGCCGCCAGCAGCCGCCCGGTGATGTACCACCACTCGATGGCAAAGTCGGGGTGGCTGCCGAGGTCGCGCGGGAACTGCAGTGGCAGCCTGGCTTGGGCTTGCACCGCCCAGGGCCACAGTGGCAGGCTCAGGCCGACACTCAGGCACTGTCGGCGTTGCATGCCGGGCACCGCTATTTCAGGCTGCCTGACAAGAACTGCGCCAGCCGCACGCTCTTGGGGCTGGCCAGCACCTGGGCCGGGTTGCCCTGTTCTTCGATCAGGCCCTTGTGCAAGAAGATCAGGTGGTTGGCCACTTCGCGGGCAAAGCCCATTTCGTGCGTCACCACCACCATGGTGCGGCCCTCCAGCGCCAGGTTTTTCATGACCTTGAGCACCTCGGACACCAGCTCGGGGTCGAGCGCGCTGGTGGGCTCGTCAAACAGCATCACTTCGGGCTCCATGGCCAGCGCGCGGGCAATGGCCACGCGCTGCTGCTGGCCGCCGCTCAGGTGCGCCGGGTAGGCGTCTTCCTTGCCCTCCAGTCCCACTTTGGCCAGGTACTTGCGCGCGGTCTCGATGGCCTGGTCGCGCGGCACTTTCATCACATGCACCGGGGCCTCGATGATGTTTTGCAGTACCGTCATGTGCGCCCACAGGTTGAAATGCTGGAACACCATGGCCAGCTTGGTGCGCAGGCGTGCCAGTTGTTGGGGGTTGGCGGCGTGCAACTCGCCCTGCTTGTCGGGGTTCAGGTGCAGCTCTTCGCCGGCCACGATGATGCGGCCCTGGTTGGGTTTTTCCAGCAGGTTGATGCAGCGCAAAAAGGTGCTTTTGCCCGAACCCGAGCTGCCAATGATGCTGATCACGTCGCCCGCATGGGCGGTGAGCGACACGCCCTTGAGCACCTCATTGGCGCCAAAGCGCTTGTGGATGTTGTCAACCTGGAGTTTGAGTGGGGTGGTGGTCATGTCAATCCTCAGGCACCCAGCAGTTCGCCGCTGCGAAAGGCCTGGGCGCCGGCAATCTTGCCGAGTTCACCGCCGGCGGTGATGTAGCGGTCGCGGATGCGGGCATAAAACACGCCGGCGACGCCCGCGGTGACGCGCTGCGTGGTGTTGGCAAGGGGGTCGATGATTTCGGCCACCAGCTCACCGGCTTGCAGCATCTGGCCAACTTCGGCGGCAAACACCACGATGCCGGGGCCTGGGGCTTTCAGGGTTTCCGAGCCTGCCAACGGGGTGGCTGGGCAGCGGGGCGCGGGCACTTCGGGTGGCTGCTGGCAAGCCAGCACGCCGACAAACTGTAGCCAGCGCACGATGGCTTGCGCATCGGTGGCCGCCCAGGCATGGCTGACATCGCGCTCACCCCGCAGCTCGATCGTGGTGCTGCAGCAGGCTTGCGGCAGCGGCACATCCCGCCCGCTGGCCTTGA
>LNAP01008836.1_pt1 | contig 17997 bp, 18 predicted proteins | sample 602601 | NCBI WGS metagenome assembly LNAP01 (sample SAMN02440304, study PRJNA202911) | soil metagenome | biome: Subtropical and temperate rainforests or woodlands; isolation source: soil samples (1 kg each in a 20% v/v slurry with milli Q water) were... ... | reverse complement strand
CCAGATCGCCTGCGGGTATGCCACTCCCGGTTGTCATCGTGCTGCTGTTTAGCCAACTGGTTGGGTAGAATCGCCGCCTGAACTTATATAAAGGAAGGCTGATGACTTCGCCCTACAGTGCTCGCAGCCGCGCGATCGAGCCTTTTCACGTAATGGCGCTGCTGGCTCGGGCCAATCAGTTGCAGGCCGATGGCCATGATGTGATCCATCTGGAGATCGGCGAGCCGGACTTCACCACTGCCGCGCCCATCATCGCCGCCGGTCAAGCCGCACTAGCCAACGGTCACACCCGTTATACCGCTGCCCGTGGTTTGCCAGCGTTGCGGGAGGCAATCTCCACGTTCTACGCGCAACGTTACGGCTTGAGCATCAGCCCCGAACGTATCTTGATTACCCCTGGCGGCTCCGGCGCCTTATTACTGGCGACGGCATTGCTGGTGGACCCTGGTAAGCATTGGCTGCTTGCCGACCCAGGCTACCCCTGCAACCGACACTTCTTACGCCTGGTTGAGGGTGCCGCGCAGCTGGTGCCCGTTGGCCCGGATGTGCGTTACCAACTGACGCCGGAATTGGTTGAGCGCCATTGGGATCGCGACAGCGTTGGCGCCCTGGTTGCCTCGCCGGCCAACCCTACCGGCACGTTATTGTCGCGCGAGGAGTTGGCTGCTCTGTCAAAAGCGCTGAAGGAACGCGGCGGCCATCTGGTGGTGGACGAGATCTACCACGGCCTGACTTACGGCGTAGATGCCGCCAGCGTGCTGGAAGTCGACGACGATGCCTTTGTGCTCAACAGCTTTTCCAAATACTTCGGCATGACCGGCTGGCGCCTGGGCTGGCTGGTGGCGCCGCCGCAAGCCGTGGGCGAGCTCGAGAAGCTGGCGCAGAACCTCTATATCAGCGCGCCAAGCATGGCCCAACATGCTGCGTTGGCCTGTTTCGAACCCGACACCCTGGCCATTCTCGAAGAGCGCCGTGGCGAATTTGCCCGTCGTCGCGACTTCCTGCTGCCCGCGCTGCGTGAGCTGGGCTTCGGCATTGCCGTGGAGCCAGAGGGCGCCTTCTATTTATATGCAGATATCAGCGCCTTCGGTGGCGACGCCTTTGCCTTCTGCCAGCACTTCTTGGAAACCGAGCATGTGGCCTTCACCCCGGGCCTCGATTTCGGCCGTTACCAAGCCGGGCACCATGTGCGTTTCGCCTACACCCAAAGTCTGCCGCGTTTGCAGGAAGCGGTGGAGCGCATCGCCCGTGGCCTGAAAAGCTGGCGGCCCTGATGCTGTTTAACCCGCCGTTAGAACAAGGCCGTCTGATCCGCCGCTACAAACGTTTTCTCGCCGATATTGAAACGGCCAGCGGCGAGCTGTTGACCATTCACTGTCCCAACACCGGCTCAATGTTTAACTGCATGGTCGAGGGCGGCGCGGTGTGGTTCAGCCGCTCCAACGACCCCAAGCGCAAGCTGCCCGGAACCTGGGAGCTGGCCGAAACCCCGCAAGGGCGCTGGGCCTGTGTAAATACGGCGCGAGCAAACCCGTTAGTGGAAGAGGCCTTGCGCGAAGGCGTGATCAGCGAGTTGGCCGGCTTTACCGCGCTTAAGCGCGAGGTGCCCTATGGCGAAGAAAATAGCCGTATCGATTTTCGCCTTGAGTACCCCGGCGGCCCGGCTTACGTGGAAGTGAAAAGCGTAACCCTGGGTTTTGACGGCACCACAGTCGCCGCCTTTCCCGATGCCAAAACCCTGCGCGGCGCCAAGCATATGCGCGAGTTGGCGAGCTTAGCGCGCCAGGGCATTCGGGCTGTGCAGCTGTACTGCGTAAACCTTTCGGGTATTGAAGCGGTGCGCCCGGCCGAAGAAATCGACGCGGCCTATGCCTCGGCGGTGCGTGAGGCGAAAGCGGCGGGTGTGGAGGTGCTGGCCTATGGTGCGGTGCTGACGCCGACCGAGATTCGCCTGACCCAGCGGCTCAACGTTCAGCTGTAATCAGTCGGGCAGGGCGACCCAGATGCCGCTGGCATCTTCGCGGCAGTCCAGCGCGTTGAGGGATTCGCCTTCGCACGGCCCGGTTACACATTCGCCGGAATCAATCAAAAACAGCGCGCCATGGCGGGCGCACTGGATCAGGCTGCGGCTGCTATCGAGAAATTCGTCCGCTTGCCATTCCAGAGACACGCCCTTGTGCGGGCAGCGGTTTACGTAGGCGTAGATATGGCCGTCTTTACGCACGGCAAACAGCTTTATCCCGCCCAATAAAAAGCCCCGGCTTTGACCTTCGGCCACGCAGAGAAACTGCATAGTCAGGCGCCTCCAGGTGAGCGCGGATTATCCCGCGCGCCTGGGCCTGGCGATAGCTAGATTTCCCAGATGAAGTTAACCGCCGCATGGCGACCGGGTTGCGAGTAACGCGCCAGGCCTTGGTTCAGCGAGGTCAGGCCGCGCACGTCACCCCATTGCCAGTACTCCTTGTCGCCCAGGTTGAACAGGCCAGCGTTGACGGAAAACTCGTCGGTAACCTGCCACCAGCCATTTAGATCAAGCAGGCCGTAACCGGACGGCTCGTACTGGCTGGCGGTTTGGGTTTCATCGACACGGTCTTTGGCTGCCACCAGGGTCCAGCTCAGATCACCGCCGAATTTGCTGCCCGGGTCGATATAGCCAATGCCGAATACGCCTTTTAGCGGGTCGACACTGTTAATCGGCTGCCCGGTGCCTTCGTCTTTGCCTCGGGCGTAGGCCAGCGAGCCGATGGCTTTCCAGCCGTTAGGCGCCAGACCAAGCTCGTCGAGGAACAACTCGCCTTTGGCTTCGGCACCGCGAATGGTGACGCGGTCTTTGTTGACGTACTGGAACTCGCCCAGCGGAAAACCAGCAACGCTAGATGCCCGGCTGACTTGCTCGATAAAGTTGTCGTAACGGTTGTAGAACGCCGCCACGCCAAAGCTGCCGACGCGGTATTTGCCGCGCAGGCCGGTTTCCCAGCTGTCGCTGGTTTCGGCTTTGAGGTTGGTGTTGGCCAGGGTGCGGTACATGCCTGGGTTGACGAATTCACCGAAGATTTCCACCGCCTGCGGGGCGCGGAAGCCACGGGCGTATTGGCCGTAGGCGCTGAGCTCGTCATTGACTTGGTACGTGACCCCAAGCTTTGGCGAGATGGCGTGATCGTTAAAATCGTCCGGGCTGGCGTCGGTGGCCTGGCTGTTCAGGTATTCGTCGGTGGCGTGGGGTTTCATCTCGTAGCGGTCGTAACGCACGCCCGGCAGGATCGCCCAGCGGCCAAAGGTGATGTTGTCCTGCAAGAAGGCCGCGTACTCGGTGGTGGTCGGGTCCGGGAAGTCGCTGGTCGGCAGAACCGGCGTGGTCACGCCGGTGGCCTTGACGGTTTCGCCGCCTTCACGCAGATCGGAATTCTTCAGGCGCTTGAGGTCCAGGCCGTAGGTAACGGCGTTTTGTACCGCGCCAATGCTGAAGGTTTTATCCAACTTGGTGTTGAGCACCCAGAGCTTTTCTTCGTAGTGCGAATCACGCGTGCGGTAGCGCGGCTGGCTGCTGACCACGCGGTCTTCATAGGTGCGCTGGCGGGTTTGGCTGTCTTGGTAGCTGAGCTGGGTTTGAATGTTATCCGCCAGCAGGCTGTCGAGCAGAATGCTGTGGTTTAGCGAGTAGCGATCGCGGTCGACACTGTCTTCGGCTTTTTGCGTACGAATAGCGGCCGTGTTGCTGTAGTTGCTCAGCACGTTGGTGTCGGTGTCGTCGGCGAAGCGCTCGTAGGTCAGCTGCAGGCGCTGGCCGTCGGCGTAGTTCCAGCCGAACTTGGTCAGCAGGTTGTCGGTGGTGTAGCCGACCGGGTTTTCATCTTCACGGGCAGCGCCAATGCCGCCACGGCCACCGTAGCTGTCAACGGCGCTGCCGGTGCGACGGCCGATATGCACCAGCGCATCGACCGAGCCCTGGCGGCCGGCGAGGGTGGTGCTGCGTAGCCAGCTGTCGTCGGAACCGTCGTAGCCGGTCTTCAGCCGGGCGTAGGCGTCGTCGCCTTCGTCCAGGTAGTCGGCGGCGTCCTTGGTCAGAAAGCTGACTGCGCCGCCAATAGCGTCGCTGCCGTAGAGCGACGAGGCGGGGCCACGGATGATTTCGACTTGTTTGACGGTGTCGGGGTCGACGTAATCGCGCTGGGCACTAAGGAAACCGCCGAAGGAAAAGGCGTCCGGCATGCTTACACCGTCCACTTGGGTCAGCACGCGATTGCCGCCGATACCGCGAATGGTGAAGCCGGAGAGGCCGAAACGGCTGCCGCTGCCACTCACCGAAACGCCGGGTTCATAACGCACCAAATCTTTGATGTCTTTGACGTTCTTCTGGTCGATATCGCGCTCGGTCTGCACCGACACCGTGCTCGGCACCTGGTCGAGTGTTTGCTCGGTGCGGGTGGCGGTGACGGTAACGGTGTCGAATTGCGTTGGCGTCTTATCAGCGGCAACCGCCAGCGACGGTGAGAGCAACAACAAAACCAGCCAAGGCTTGTGGGCGAAGGGCGGACGAGGGGGCATAGATCTACTCCTAGATCGTGAGCGTCAGATGGCTGCGTTGGCCACCGGTTTGATATCGGGGCGGAAACTTAGCGGTCTTGACATTCAAATGCAAATAATTATCAAATAGATTCGTATCTGGTAAGTATCGGCATGCTATGGCTCGTTTTGCCCTGTATTTCCTGCTCTCGCTCGCGCTGCATGCAGTGGCGAGCTTGTTTCTGCGCGAGTCTGTCGTAGAGGCGGGGCGTGCCCAGGATTTAGCTAAACAGCAGCCCGCCGTGATGCTGATTCAACTGCCGCCAGCGCCATCACCCGCTGCGTTGGCTGCCGCCCAACCCGTTGCGGTTGAGCCAATAAAGCCCGTTTTGAAACCGGCGCTGACACCGCCCCCGGTGGCCAAACCGTTAATCGTTGAACGAAAAGTCGAGCCGCGTCCGCTGGCGAAAGTAACGCCGCCGAAAGTGTCGCCAGAGAAAACCGCGCCGCCCAAACCCGTCGAGCCCAAGGCTTCTCCCGGCCCGGAGGTTGCGCGCGTGGAAGTGCCCAGCGCCGCGGCGTCGGCAGGCCCTGCAACGCCAACGTCAGCGCCGGTGCAAGAAGTGCTCAGCCGCGCGCCGAGTTTCTTGCAGCCGCCCGAGCGGCCGCGTTACCCGACGCTGGCTAAGCGTCGAAATCAGCAGGGCGTGGTCTTGCTGGAGGTGCGTCTTGATGAGCGCGGCCAGCAACGCGCTCTGCATATCGTGCAGTCCTCCGGCGTGCAAAGCCTGGATGAGGCGGCATTAAAAGCGGTGTCCGCGTGGCATTTCCGCCCGGAAACCAGTGACGGCCGAGCAGTACCCAGCCGCGTGCAAATACCTATTGAGTTCGCCCTGACGGCGAGCCGTTGATTGTGATCAGGAGTTGTCCATGACTAGCCAAATTCAGGCGCAAACCCCCAACGCCAGCAGCACTAATGATCTCTACCAAGCCTGGCAAACGCTGCGCGCCGAGCAGCCAAAACTGCGTGCCCGCGATGCTGCCGCGCACCTTTTTGTAAGCGAAGGCGAACTGGTCGCCAGCCGTCTAGGCGTCGATACCGTGCGCCTTAATCCAGACTGGACGGCGCTGCTGCCGGCACTCGGCGAGCTGGGTTACATCATGGCCCTGACGCGCAATGAAGACTGCGTGCACGAACGCAAAGGCTACTACCGCGACGTCACCGTCATGGCCAACGGGCAGATGGGCCTGGTGGTGTCGCCGGACATTGACCTGCGCCTGTTTCTCGGCGGCTGGGCCAGCGTATTTGCTGTTGCTGAACAAACCGGCAAAGGCATGCAGCGCAGCATTCAGGTGTTCGACCACCAAGGCGTTGCCGTGCACAAAGTGTTCCTCACCGAAGACAGCAATGAAGCCGCTTGGGCGCCGCTGCTTGAACGTTTCCGCGCCGAGGAGCAGACCTCGGTGCTGGAGCTCAAGCCAATGCCCGCCCCAGTCATTGCAAAGCCAGATAGCGAAATCGAGGTTGAGTCGCTGCGCGAAGGCTGGGCAACGCTGAAAGACACCCACCACTTTTTCGCCTTGCTGAAAAAGCACGAAACCACCCGCACCCAAGCCTTGCGCCTGGCCGGCCACCAATGGGCTGAGCCACTGGCGCCAGCCGAGCTGGCCAAACTGATGGAGGCTGCGGGCGAAAACGCCGTGCCGTTGATGGTGTTTGTCGGTAACCGCCACTGCATTCAGATTCACACCGGCACGGTGAAAAACCTGCGCTGGATGGATACCTGGTTCAACGTCCTCGACCCCGAATTCAACCTGCACCTCAAAAGCCAATCGGTGAAGGAGCTGTGGCGCGTGCGCAAGCCAAGCAGCGACGGCGTGATCACCAGTTGGGAAGCGTTCGACGCCAATGGCGAGTTGATTGTGCAGCTGTTCGGCGCACGTAAACCGGGCGTTGCCGAACTGAGCGAATGGCGTGCATTGGCCGAGGCAGCGCCGGTTCTGCACGCCTGATTTCGCCTTAATCAGCACTAACTCAACCAGCCTGCACCTTCTATATAGAGGTACAGGCTGGTTTTTTATGGATGGCGGCAACGGCGTGGATCATGCCTGTGCTGCAACTGTTGCCCGAATTGATGGAGTTGTTTATGCCTTTGCCTGCCCGCGTTACCAGTCTGTGCTGCGCTGTTTTCTTGAGCCAATCGGTGCTCGCTGCCGACGCCTTGCCACAGCGTTGGGTCAGTGCCGGTGGCGCAATTACCGAGTGGGTGGTCGCGCTGGGCGGCCAGAGCAAACTGGTTGGCGTGGATACCACCAGCCTGCACCCGAGTGAATTGAACAAGCTGCCGAGTATTGGCTACCAACGTCAGTTGGCCGCCGAAGGCATTCTGAGTTTGCAGCCAGACTTGCTGCTCGGTAGCGAAGAAATGGGGCCGCCACCGGTGCTGGCGCAGGTAAAGAACGCCGGTGTAACCGTTGAGTCGTTACCGACCAAGGCCGACTTGCCGACCCTTGAACACAACCTAACCCGTATCGGCGCGCTACTCGGTGACGAGCCGCGCGCCGCCAAGACCCTGGCCGATTACCAGCAGCGTCTGCAACAACACGCGCAGTGGGTCGCCACCGCGCAAGCCGGTCAACCTCGGCCAAGCGTTTTGCTGTTGCTGTCCCATGCGGGTAGCAGCCCGATGGCGGCAGGGCAGGACACCATCGGCGCGTGGCTGATTACCCAGGCCGGCGGCCGCAGCATTGTCACCCATAGCAGCTACAAAGCGCTGTCGACCGAGGCCTTGCTGGCGCTGGATCCTGAAGTGATCATCTTTGCCGACCGCAGCATTGCCGGCCCTGAAGCCAAGGCCGCATTGCTCAAACAGAACCCCGCGCTGGCCGCGACCCGCGCCGCCAAGAATGATCGCTTGCTGGCGTTGGATCCGACCTTGCTGGTCGGTGGTTTGGGTCCGCGTATTCCGGACGCGCTGGCGGTGCTGGGCGCTGCCTTCTATCCTGCGGCGCAACCTCTGACCGCACACGCTAAGCCGCAACCATGAATCCAGTTGTTGTTCCGCGCTCACTGTTTATTGCACTGGGCCTTTTACTTGCGCTGGCGCTGCTGTTATCGCTGGCGCTCGGCCCGGTGAGTCTGCCGCTGCTCGATACCCTGCAAGGTGCGCTACGCGTGTTCGGTGTGCCCATCGCTGGCGCTCAGTTGGAGCAGGCCGAGTTGATCATCGGCCAGATTCGTATGCCACGTACCTTGCTTGGCCTGACGGTGGGCGCGGTGCTGGCGCTGTCTGGCGTGGCGATGCAGGGCTTGTTTCGCAACCCTCTGGCGGACCCAGGCTTGGTCGGGGTTTCCAGTGGTGCAGCGCTCGGTGCCGCCGTGGCGATTGTCGGCGGGGCGTGGTTAGGCGGTCTGCCCGATGCCATTGCGCCCTATTTGCTCTCAGCCAGTGCCTTCGCCGGCGGGCTGGTGGTGACCGCGCTGGTGTATCGCTTGGGCAGTCGCAACGGCCAAACCAGCGTATCGACCATGCTCCTCGCCGGTATCGCCCTGACCGCTCTGGCCGGCGCGGCCATTGGTTTATTCACCTACCTGGCCGACGACGCGACGCTGCGTACGCTGACCTTCTGGAACCTCGGCAGCCTTAACGGCGCCAGTTATTCACGGTTGTGGCCGCTGCTGGTGGTAACGGTCGCAGTCGGCTTATGGCTGCCCAAGCGGGCGAAGGCGTTGAACGCGCTGCTGCTGGGCGAGTCCGAGGCGCGGCACCTGGGTTTCGATATCGAGCGGGTGAAGCGCGAGCTGGTGTTGTGCACGGCGCTGGGTGTCGGAGCGGCAGTGGCGGCGGCCGGCATGATCGGCTTTATCGGCTTGGTAGTGCCGCACCTGGTACGGCTGCTGGTGGGGCCGGATCATCGGGTTTTACTTCCCGCTTCGGCAATGGCCGGCGCAGCGTTGTTGCTGTTTGCTGATGTGGCGGCCCGCCTGGTGCTGGCGCCGGCCGAGTTGCCGATAGGTATCGTCACGGCGCTGATCGGCGCTCCGTTCTTCCTTTATCTGTTGCTGCGAGGTCGCGCCTGATGCTCTGTGCAGAAAATCTGGCCGTCCAGCGCGGTAGCAAGCTGGTGCTAAGTGGCATCGACCTGGCACTGCGGCCGGGTGAGGTGCTCGGCGTGCTAGGACCAAATGGCGCGGGGAAAAGCACGCTGCTCGATGCCCTGAGTGGTGAACTGCGGCCCAGCCAAGGCGAGGTGACCCTTGCTGGGCAGCCTTTATCCGCATGGGCCGGGGCGGAGCGCGCCCAGCGGCTGGCGATCTTGCCGCAAACCTCGACGCTGAATTTTGCCTTCCGTGTCGAGGATGTTGTTGGCATGGGCCGTCTGCCGCACGCCACCGGCCAACTGCGCGATCAGCAGATTGTCGCTGAGGCATTAGGCGCAGCCGATGCAGGGTATCTGGCTGGGCGCAACTACTTGGAGTTGTCTGGCGGTGAACGTCAGCGTGTGCACCTGGCACGGGTGCTGGCGCAGTTATGGCCGGGCGCGAGTGGGCAAACGCTGTTGCTCGATGAGCCGACGTCAATGCTCGACCCGCTGCATCAGCACATCACGCTACAGGCCACGCGTAATATCGCCGCCAGCGGTGTAGCGGTGCTGGTGATTCTGCATGATCTGAATCTGGCGGCGCGTTACTGCGACCGTTTATTGCTGCTGCAGGATGGCCGTGCGCACGCGCTGGGCACGCCGGACCAAGTGTTACAGGCCGAGCCACTGCGAGCCGTGTTCGATTTGGAGGTGCTGGTGCAGCGTCATCCCGAGCGCGGCCATCCGCTGATCATTGCCCGATAAGGGCTGCTATTAAGGATCTGCTATGCGTTTTGTTCTGCTGATGTGTGTATTTCTGGCGGGCTGCCAAGCATTACCGCCGCTGCCTGTTTGGCAGAGCCCGAATGGGCGCGAGCATACGGAGCTGGGGGTTATCCGTGATTTGCGTAGCGGTGAATTACTGACGCCTACGCAGTTGGTTAAGCGCCTGGCGCCGGCGCCGCGGGTGTTGCTCGGCGAGCAGCACGACAATCCGGACCATCACGCCTTGGAGCTTTGGCTACTGCAAGCGCTGGAACAGCAGCGGCCGCAGGGCAGTGTGTTGATGGAAATGCTTAACCCGGATCAGCAGGCCAAGGTCGATCAAGCGCGTGGGCAGACTATTGTTGACCTGCCTGCCGCCCTGGCATGGCAGAAGGGCTGGGACTGGTCGATGTACGGCCCGATTGTTCGTCATGCGCTGGCGCAGCCGTATCCGTTATTGGCAGCCAATTTGGATCGCAGCGAGGTCATGAGCATTTATACCGCGCGTCCGCCGCTTGACGGTTCTGCCTCCACGGCGCCAAGCGTACAGGCGCCGCTGTTGGAGCAGATTCGCCAATCGCACTGCGGCCTGCTGCCGGAAGACCAACTGCCGGCCATGCTCGCCGTGCAACAACAGCGCGACCGGCGCATGGCGCAGCGGTTATTGGCGGCACCGCAGCCGGCGCTGCTGTTTGCTGGCGCGTTTCATGTGCGGCGGGATCTGGGCGTGCCGTTGCACGTGGCCGATCTTGGCGCGGAGGAGGGCAGCGTCAGTGTGGTGCTGGCGGAAGTGGGCAAACCGGTTGCGGCTGACACGGCGGATTTCGTCTGGTACACGCCAGCGTTGCCAGAGAAGGATCACTGCGCCGAGATGCGCCGCTAAGCGCCGTTGAATCGTCACGCAGAAACCCGCCTTGGCGGGTTTTTTTACGCGCGCATGGATGACTTTTTCCCAGGCAAGAGCCGGGTCAAAAACCGTGATTAGCCTGATGAGGAGATAATCTGAAAAGTCCGACTGAAGGTCTCTCAGAATATCGACTGATCTCGCGACCAGTTGTGGTAATAATAACAATTCTCATTTCTAAGTCAACACTCCATCTGTAACTTTTTTAGTGGGGCGAAAAGCTGGGTTCCAGAAACACAAAACCCGGCACAGGGCCGGGTTTTGTGTACGCTGCAAATCACTCGCGCGCAGGCAAGCGCAGCTGGGTGACTTCCTTGTTCAATAGATCAATACGTCGCGCCATGCTCTCGATCAGGCTGTGGGCGATGCGCGGATTGCTTTGCGTAAGGCTGAGGAATTGTTCCTTCGGAATTACCATCACCGTGCATGGCTCGCTCGCTAACACGGTCGCGCTGCGTTTCTCGCGGGTGAAAACCGCCATAGCGCCGAAGATTTCGTCTTTCTGCACATCACCGACTTTATGCCCGTCGACGTACGCCTCGGCATGCCCTTCGATAATGATGAATACGTGATCGGCTTCGTCACCCTGGTGGATCAGCTCTTCGCCAGCGGCGAAATGCTGGAAACCGGTAGCGGGACGAATTTCCGGCTGCTTCAGTCGCGCCAACGCGTCAGACAGCAATGCCGTATGGCCAATCAGATACTGAACAAACAGTTCCAGGCGCACTTCACTGGCGTAGATATGTTTGAAGACCTCGGTGCGCGTGTACGGCACCAGGCTCAGGGGCTCTTCACTGCTGTAGCGGCACGTGGGAAATTCAATGCCTTGGCGCAGGCCGAACAGATCGCCCTCTTGCAAATAGAACAGCGGACGCTCATCCACCAGCGCATGCAGCAAGCCGTTTTCAATGATAAACAGCTGGTTACCCGGCAGGTCTTGGGCGAGATCGTCAGTGCGCTCCAGGCGCACCGTTGCACCCGCAGGCGCAAGCCCTTCCAGCAGTTGCGTGGGGATGCCTTGCAGGGTCGGCGTAGGCCGGTTGCTCCCCGAGTAGGTACATACAGTAATTCCTTGAACTGGCTGGGCTTACGAGAACGCACGAACGTCCCTGAAACAATAGTTCGCCCCGGCCCTGACGTAAATCGTCGAGCGTAGAGGATGTGAGCTAGCTCTTATTGTTTGGCGGCATAGCGTCGAGTTTGCCATTCAACTCTGCTTTAAGGGCCGCTGGCAACTCATTCCAATGCACATCCAGCAATGCTCCCTCAATGGCGTACAGCAAGACCTTGGACGCTCTGAACCCACGAGCCTGTACGGCACGATAAGCGCCTACCGCTCCAAGGCGGCGTAGATCGGTTGCGCTATGGATGCCGACGGCATGCAGCCATTGCGATGAGGTTTTTCCCAGGTTTTTCAGGTGTTGCAGTTCGTCGTTCATCGCGCCTCCTTGGCTGCCGTGCGTAGCCCGCAGCTATCGGTGCGGCGGGAACCCTGCGAGAAAGTGTAGCGGCCACTGAATAAAACGTGGCGGATTGCTATCTCACCAGCTGTTTTGTCGGGGCGGCGGTCAAATCGAAGCCCCTGTCGCGGCCATACCTGCGCTCCCCAAGGCGGCATACGCATTAGCGCGTTTGCCGCAAAAGTCGGCGATTTCGCTCATTTTTCGCTGGACCGATAGCGCATGCGAGTGCCGAAATTCAGCGACATCAAAATTTCATCTGCACTCAGCTCGACTGGAAAGTACACACCGGAAATTTGCGCGTGGGCAATGCTGGCGCCGTCCATGCGCGCGTTGCGCAGGTCCAGCCCGCGTAGGTCTGCTCCGCGAAAATAACCGTTGGTGAGATTGAGGCCTTCGGTGTCCAGACGTCTAAGGTCCAGGCCGCGGAAGTCACCGTCGGTGAGGTCGACGTCGCCGCCCTGAGCCTTTTGGCTATTGAAGCCGTCGATGTCTTCGTTATGCAGCAGGTGATACAGCGGCGAATCCAGTTGGCGAGGTGCGCTCATGGTGTGCTTCCGATGAAGGGTTCACCGGCAGTATAGAAGCCGCGCGCCGCTCTGCTTAGCAGCGCGCGGATGGTCAGCCGTTAGAGCCCTGGCAGGCGCTGACGAATGCGCTCGATCAGCGAATCGAGGCTGGCGCTTTCATGGGTGTCTACACGTTTGGTGTGTGTCAGCTCTTGTGCATCCAGCGGTTCGCGACTGAGCTGTTGAGCTTGGATCACTTCCAGCGTGGCGTCCGATGGATCCTGGGCGGCGTTCTGGCGTTGTTTAAGCCAGCTGGCGATGACCGTCTCCGGCGCCTGGCAATCCAAAATCAGAAACGGCGCGCCAGTCTCCAGGGCTACGTCCCAAGCGGTCTGGCGTTGAGCATGTTTCAGGTAAGTGGCATCAATTACTACAGGGAAGCCGGCGCGCAACGCCGCTTCGGCCAACTGGTGCAGGCGCTGATAAGTAGCGGCGCTGGCGTCCTGGCTGTAGATGCCAGCTGTGAGTTGGCCTTGGTCAGCGGTTTTCTGTTCGCCGAACAGACGTTTTCGTTCGACATCCGAACGCAGGCGAATAGCGCCCAATGCTTCCACCAGGCGCATGGCAACGTGGCTTTTGCCTACAGCCGATACGCCATGGGTAATGGCGAGCAGGCGTGAGGGGATGGCGCTGTAGCTTTCTGCCAGGGCGGCGTAGCTGCGGTATTGGCGCAGAATTACCGCGCGCTGCACCGGGTTTTCTTCTTGGAAAAGACGGAAAAGACCGACCTTGGCCCGCACCATCGCCCGATAGGCTTTGTAGAAATTGAGAATTTCCAAGGCGTCGTAGTCGCCGGTCTGCTCCAACCAAGAGCTGACAAAGCGCCGCGCTAGGGGTTTAAGGCCACGGTCTTCAAGGTCCATGGCGAGAAAACCAATATCGGCAACCACGTCAGTCAGGCGGAACGGCTCGTTGAATTCGATGCAGTCAAACAGGACGACCTTGCCATCGAGCAGGGTGGCGTTACCCAGGTGAATATCGCCATGGCACTCACGGATAAAACCTTCGCTTTTACGCCGCTCGAACAACGGCTGCAGGCGCTCGAAGCTGCTCTCGGCCCAGGCTTGCAAGGCATCAAGTTGTTGCAGGTCGGCCTTGTCAGAAAGCATTGGGCGGATCTGTTCAAAGTTCTGCGTGACCGGTGCCATGGTCGCCGCCGCGCTACCCAATTCATGGTCTTGCGCAACCCGCGGGGCGTTGATATGAAACTGCGCAATCAGGGTGGCCAGGCTATCAATATGGTCTGTTGTAAGTTCGCCGCGGCTTTGAACTTCGGCGAGCAATTGGCTTTGTGGGAACTGACGCATTTTCAGCGCGTACTCGATCACCGGGCCGCTGCCGTTCAATTGCGGCGCTTCGGCGCTGCCGGTAATCGGCAAAACTTCCAAGTACAAGCCTTCGGTCAAGCGCGCATTCAGACGCAGCTCTTCCTTGCAAAAATGCTCGCGGTCTTTGAGGTTGGTGAAGTCGAGAAAGCCAAAATTCACTGGCTTTTTGATTTTGTAAGCGAAGGGACCGGTCAACACCACCCAAGAGATGTGCGTTTCAATGACCTGGAAGCTCTCTACCGGATGGGGGTAGAGAGCCGGGTTCTGCAGGGCAGCGATCAGGGTTTGGCTCACGGTCTTTCCTTGGATACGGGCTGAATTCAGGGCGCCATTATGGCTGCTGTGAGCGAGTGTGCAAACCGCCGGCAGGCGTCTGTCTGGCCCAGGCAAAGTGCGTATAATGCGCCGCCATGACACGTACCCGATCTTCTCGCCCCTCTCGTTCGCGCCCTAAATCCCGTTCTGGTGGCATGCGCCCCTGGTTGGGGTGGCTGCTCAAACTCGGCCTTGTTGGCCTGGTGGTGGTGGCCGGCTTTGCCGTCTACCTCGATGCCGTGGTACAGGAAAAATTCTCCGGCAAGCGCTGGACGATTCCGGCCAAGGTGTATGCCCGCCCGCTGGAATTATTTGTTGGTCAAAAGTTGGCCAAGGACGATTTTCTTACCGAATTGGATGCCTTGGGCTATCGCCGCGAAACGTCGGTGACCGGTCCTGGCGCCGCCGTGGTGGCTGGCAACAACATCGACCTCAACACCCGCGGCTTTCAGTTTTATGAAGGTGCCGAGCAGGCGCAGCGCATTCGGGTGAAGTTTTCTGGCGATTATGTGGCTGGACTAACCCAAGCCAGCGGTCAGGACCTGGCCGTGGCGCGCCTGGAGCCACTGCTGATTGGCGGCCTGTATCCGGCCCATAACGAAGACCGCATTTTGATCAAGCTCGACCAGGTGCCGCCGTATCTGGTGGAAACCTTGGTCGCCACCGAAGACCGTGAGTTTTTCCATCACTTCGGCGTATCACCAAAGTCGATTGCTCGTGCCTTTTGGGTTAATGCCAGCGCCGGTCAGATGCGTCAAGGTGGCAGCACCCTGACCCAGCAGTTGGTGAAGAACTTCTTCCTCACCAGCGAACGCAGCCTCACCCGTAAAGCTACGGAAGCAATGATGGCGGTGCTGCTGGAACTGCACTACAGCAAGCAGGAAATCCTCGAGGCCTACCTCAACGAGGTGTTCCTCGGTCAGGACGGTCAGCGTGCGGTGCACGGTTTTGGTCTGGCCAGTCAGTACTTTTTCAGCCAGCCGCTGGCTGAGTTGAAGTTGCATCAGGTGGCGTTGTTGGTGGGCATGGTTAAAGGTCCGACGTACTACAACCCAAGGCGTAATCCTGAGCGTGCGCTTGAGCGCCGTAATCTGGTGATTGACCTGCTGGCTGCACAGAATGTGGTGACGCCGGAGCAAGCCGAGGCGGCGAAGAAGATGCCGCTGGGGGTCACCAAGCGCGGCAGCATGGCGGACAGTTCCTATCCGGCATTTCTCGATTTGGTTAAGCGCCAGTTACGCCAAGACTACCGCGACGAAGACTTGACCGAAGAAGGGCTGCGAATCTTCACCAGCTTCGATCCGATTCTGCAGCAGAAGGCTGAGAACGCGCTGTCCACTACCCTGAAAGGCTTCAAGGGCCGTAAAGGCGTCGATGAAGTCGAGGCCGCCATGGTGGTGACCAACCCGGAAAGTGGTGAGGTACAGGCCATGCTCGGCAGTCGTCAACCACGCTTTGCCGGATTTAACCGGGCGCTGGATGCCGTGCGGCCGATTGGTTCGCTGGTTAAGCCGGCGGTTTATCTGACTGCGCTGGAGCGCCCAAGCCAGTACACCTTGACCAGTTGGCTGGAAGACGAAACGTTTTCGGTGAAAGGCAAGGACGGCCAGGTTTGGACACCGGCCAACTTCGACCACAAAGCCCACGGCACCATTTATCTCTACCAAGGCCTGGCGCATTCCTACAACTTATCCACCGCCAAGCTTGGTCTTGAGCTGGGCGTGCCCAATGTATTGAAAACTCTTGAGCGCCTGGGTGTGTCGCGGGAGTGGCCTGCGTTCCCGTCGATGCTGCTGGGCGCTGGTGCGCTGAGCCCCATCGAGGTGGCTGGCATGTACCAGACCATTGCCAGTGGCGGTTTCAATACCCCATTGCGCGGTATTCGTAGCGTGTTAACTGCTGAAGGGGAACCTCTTAAGCGTTATCCGTTCCAGATTCAGCAGCGTTTTGACCCAGGTGCGATCTACCTCGTGCAGAACGCCATGCAGCGCGTGATGCGTGAAGGTACTGGGCGTTCTGTCTATAGCCAGTTGCCGTCGACGCTTAACTTGGCGGGCAAAACCGGTACCAGTAACGACTCGCGTGACAGTTGGTTCGCCGGCTTCAGTCAGGATTTGCTGGCGGTGGTATGGATGGGCCGCGATGACAACGGGGCCACGCCGTTCACAGGTGCTACCGGTGCATTACAGGTATGGACTGGCTTTATGAAGCAGGCCGACCCACTGCCACTGAACATGCCATTGCCCGACAACGTAGTGCAGGTATGGGTCGACGCCAACAACGGTCAAGGCTCCGATGCCAACTGCCCGAATGCGGTACAGATGCCGTATATTCGCGGCAGCGAGCCGGCAGCCGGTACCGCCTGTGGTGGGCAGACGCCTGCCACGGAAGTGATGGACTGGGTGCGCGGTTGGATGAATTAAGTGATGAGGTGCTCAGTGAATAAGTGGTTGATTCCCGCATTAATGGCCACCAGCGTGCTGACCGGTTGTGCCAGTGTTCAACGCGGTTCGATTCCGGTCGTCGACTCCGGCGCGCCTCTGTCCAGTGACCGTCCTGCAGCGAACGGTCGCGCTGCTGTTGGTGGCTATGGCCAGGCACCCGTGCAAGCGCAACCCCAGTCGGTGCCGCAAGATTCCGGCGTAGTGGTGATGGTGCCAGGCCAGGGCAGGGCGCCAACGCCCATTCAGACGTATCCCGCAGCAGGTTCATCAGTGGGTAGCTCGCCGATTACGCCGGGCGGTATTACCCCCGGGCCAATCACTACTGGGCCGATTACCCCGGGCGCAGGCAGCACATACAACGCTCCCATCCCGTCAGTGCCGAGCGGAATTCCGTCGGCAGGTGGCTTGGCTGCCGATGAGCAATTGGATGGGCCAGTGCTGGCCTTGCTGACCACCGCGCAGCAACAGCAAAGCACTGGTGACCTCAATGGTGCTTCGTCGAGCCTGGAGCGCGCGCAGCGCATCGCGCCGAGCGAGCCACAAGTGCTTTATCGTCTGGCGCAAGTGCGCTTGGCTCAAGGCGATGCCGCTCAAGCTGAGCAGGTCGCGCAGCGCGGTCTGACCTACGCCAACGGTCGACCGACGCTACAAGCCAGTCTGTGGGGATTGATCGCCCAAGCTCGCGAGAAGCAAGGCAATGCATCCGGCGCCGCTCAGGCGCGTCAGCGGGCCCAGGTAAATCTGTAATGGATCAGCGTTTGCCATCGCTCGCGGACCATTTACTGCTGATCGAACGGGAATTGCGTGCGCAGGGCTGGTGGTCTGCATCGCCACCTGCCGCTGAGGCCCTGGCGAGCGTTGAGCCGTTCTGTGTCGATAGCCTGTCGTTCGAAGAGTGGCTGCAGTGGATTTTTCTGCCGCGTATGAAAGTGATCATTGAAAGCGGGGAGCCGCTGCCGTCGGTGTCAGGCATTCGGCCAATGGCGGAGATGGTCTACAGCGCAAACCTTGGCAAGGCCAGAGGGCTGTTGGTGCTGCTGGGGGAGTTTGACGGTTTGATCGGTGTAGCAAGGTCGTAGTGGATCTTGCCGAAAAGGCGCGCAACGCAAGGTTGCGCGTTGTGTTCACTGGCAGTCTTCAGTGATGCCTTTCTGGTATTCGGCCATTTTGCTCTGACGTTCTTCTTCGGTCAGGCGCCGCACTTCGCCATTCACTTCAGCAGTGATGCGCGGATTGTTTTGCAGTTGGGCCAGATTGGTCCGCGTAATTTCGCAGTATTTCTTCATCTGCTCTTCACGTTCGGCCACTTGCTTTTTGACCTTCTCATCAATGGCCTTTTGCGCTGGATCGTCCTTGGACCCCGGCGTCGGGAAGGTGGGTAACGGCTGTACGGGCTTGGGTGGCGCAACGACCGTATTGATCGGCGTTGCGTCTTGCCCTTGCGGAGGTTGGGCGCCGAAGTGGGTATTACCTTGCGCATCGACCCACTTGTAAACCTGGCTTGCCGAAGCAGTTGCACTCAAGGCAAGCAGGAGGCTGCCGGTGATAATCATGCGTCGCATGCTGTGTCCTTCTGTTTAGCTGCGGAACTCGGTGCTAACTATAACCAAATCCGGCCGCTCGTCA
>LNAP01005972.1_pt1 | contig 17999 bp, 21 predicted proteins | sample 602601 | NCBI WGS metagenome assembly LNAP01 (sample SAMN02440304, study PRJNA202911) | soil metagenome | biome: Subtropical and temperate rainforests or woodlands; isolation source: soil samples (1 kg each in a 20% v/v slurry with milli Q water) were... ... | reverse complement strand
TTCAGAAAGACCTAGCTCTGAAGCTACCTGAGCCAAGGTCATTTTGGAGCCGTACTTGTGCTTGTAGTCCTGTTCAAAATCCGACTTTGCGTCAGAAACAAGGCGTACAGCATCACGGGCAAGGTTACCCGCGTAACTGAAAGGCATGGAGACGCTCACCTTATAACTCCCTATCCCGGTTGGCTTTTATGTAGGAGTAAGGTAGTGAAAGTGAGCTGAGCGGGGGGAGGGTGTTTGCCCCCGCGTTGGGGGTCAGGTTTCAGTGAGTTGTCATTCGGGGAAAGGATCCGCTGACCAACGGATCCAGGTTCTGACGTTAGAAGTCTTCGCCTTTCATGATTTTTTGTTTCTCACGGTCCCCGCGCATGTCATACACAAGAGTGGTGGCAACGTTGGCATGGTCCGCTAATTTTTGTGCCATCCCTTCACCGTGTTTATCGATCATTCGCGTGATAAAGGTTCTCCGGAGATCGTGCGGTTTCACCTTTACACCACAAGACTTCGAGCGTTTTTCGAGGATGTAGTAAATCGCTTGAGGTGTAAGGCCCACCTTCGTAATTACGCCAGGCGAAACCCTTGGCAGTTCAGGGGCTGCACTGCATTGGCCACCAGGTTCTGGCTGCGTCAGCAACAGTCTTTTCCCTTTTCGTATCCTCGTAAACAGAGGCCCTTCTGCTCCGATGGCCTCATTGCGGATATCGAGCCAGGCTTTAATACGTTTTACAGCTCCAGGAGCTATCCACTTTTTGAGCTCCCTGTTTCCCTTGCCAACAACCGTGACGAACCACTCCTTTTGGTCAAGGTTCTGTAGATCAATTGCCACACCCTCCGCTCGTCGAAGTCCGGATCCATAAAGCAGGGAGATTATTGCCGCATCTCTGAGCCCCTGATGCCGCCAATCTCCGGCGCAATCAGCGAGCAATTTATGAAAGTCCTGCTCCTCAACAAATTTACCCGTTGGCAGGCGATATTCGCTGAATGGTTTGACCTCGCGAAGACTATGAAGCCGGTCGTAGCTGATCAACTCAAGGTGCTTGGCCTCATTAAAAACGCCTCGTAACGCGGACAGGTAAAGGCCGCAGGTCTTAGAGGCGTAGCCATGCAGCCTCATTTTCTCCACGAGGGCGTAAAGGTGAACTCTCTCTACCTTTTGCCAAGCCACTTCTTGTAGAGGTACATCCTCGGCGCCGAGCATGGTGGCCACTTCCTGAAGCGCATATCTCATAGTCAGTTTCGAACCGGGGCCAAGCCGCCGAATGAAATTGCTGTAGGGGTTATTGTCAGGGTGCCTTACTGATACCGGAATAATTTTCTGGTCATCCTCGGACAACAACGTGTCAATGTCGAACCTGGCCAGGTCGGTTGAACCATCCATCGCTGTGCCTCCGCGCGTGGAATCAAGGATTTAAAATCTGCCTTAGTCGTCTTCACGCTATAAAACAGAATCCTTATAGCATTTACTTTTCAAAGCAAACATTTAGATAAGTAAAAAATACAGGAAGAATGTCCCACGTGCTAAAGGTTTTCGATCCATCGGGTTAAGGCCGTTCTCGTTGCCTCTGATCTCGCGAAACGGCCCAGGACTGATCATTGAATCTGTATCTCCACCAGGGACACAGTATCGCCGGTCACCATTGATATGAGCTCTGAGATCAAAATTGTGCGCGAATCAACCGAGAAATCACCGGCGCCGCTTTCAGCCAGTCGCTCAATTGTGGCAAATATTTGCAGAGGCGTTCCATCATTGTCCTTATCAACACGCAATGATTTTATTTCATAGGATTTCATGTTGGATCTTAATATGACATCTGCCTGAGGATGAAAACCATATCCATATAACAATGTATGTGAAAGCATGGAGACAAGTGTCATGTTATTAGCAAGTGCAACAACTTGTTTTTTACTAGACTGCTTAGATACCTTTCTGTGTAGCTCTGGATCTTGGCTGCGCAGTATCGTGAGCATCTTATGCCTATGCGTGTGTATATACTCACGAATGACTTCCTCGAACGAGTCGCTGATATATAGTTGCAAGAGATAGCCTTCCTTTCCTTTCTTCAATAACCATTTGCCACCCAGTCTTACTTTGGAAGTAAAACGTGTGATCTTGGCGGGAACCATAAAATGCTCTTTTATCCCTCAGCACCTTTTTGGGGAGCGTGGCTAGAGGTAGAGCCCCTTTTATATGTAACTGAATTCTTCTAAAAACCCTGTCCAGGGCAAGATCGCCGCGTGTTCGCTGGAAATATCTATGGATTGCGTATGGGGGTATTGAGACGAACCCTAAACCCGGAAGCCAAGCACCGGGGAGTAGAAGTGTGCTGTCTGACCACGTGGCGCATACAAAAGGCTCAACGCCAGCATGTGGCGCTATTAGAGCATTTTGACTAATTTCGGCGCCGATGAACTGAGTTCGAAGAAAAGTTGCAAGCTTGTTAAGACCCGCCGTAGAGCTTTGGAGCCGTGCCGCGCGCACGACCTGTTCCTTGGAAAACTCGATCCGAAGCCCTGTTCCAGACCTGTTCTGGCCGGCAATTTCAAAATGAACAAGCAAGAACCACGTCGCGATCAGAGTAGCCCGCTCATCATTTTTTTGAGACAACCAATCGCGCAGAGGGTGAGTTAAGCGCACTTCTAGGGAACGTGGTGCTTTGCCATCGCATGAGTAGATGCAATGAATTTTGTTCTCATCTGGCAGGTATCTTGCGTCGACATTGATGGATAAAACCGACATGTTAGGTCCTGGGCAGTAATCTAACGGTAGGATACACCACTGAGAGTAAACGCAATCTCCGACTAGTTAGAAATTTTGTATTGCGTGTTGGCAAATATTTTTCATCGGCATTAAAAAAGGCCGCTAGATAGCGGCCTTTATTCCTTTCGAACAATGCTTCTTTGCCTCACTATCATATCAAAGATAATGGGAGTACCTAATTTAAGAGGGCTGTAGTTTAAAGCCGGCCCTCTAATGGCACCAAGTATTGTGTAGCTCGGCATAATGTACCTCAAGCAGCCTGACCCGAAACGACCCAGCTGAATCAATACATCGTTCCAATCTACAGACTTCTCTCCAGATGGGATCGATAACGACGGGCTATGGCGAGCACACTTCATTCCCATTGCCCACACGCGAGCTTGTAAGGCCTTTGCTGCCTTCTCCCCACCTCCAGAAAGGTCCTTATCCTCCCAAATGACGATTGCTTGAGTTCCCGAAGGGGGAACAAAGGTCTCCATCAACCAGGTGTTGATAAGGGGCCAAACTGGTTTTCCAATGGCCATCGACACAGCCATAGCCGTTTCGATGCCCTCGGCAACGTGCAGTACTTCACCGGCTCTCCCCAAGTGGATAGAGCCGCCTGTTACAGACCTATCGGAGGGAAACGGACACATTTTTTTGGCGCTCTCAACTGGAGCCTTCTCACCTTTTACGGTAAGAAAAATCCTGTGTAGCGTAACCGGCACACCAGCTGCATCGCGTATTAGCGCGACGATCGCCGAATACTCCCCTTCAAAAACTCCTTCTTCATTGTACGATCGAAGGTTTGGGTGAAAACGAAGGCTGGCTTCATAGCCAGGCATGTCCCAATTTAGGATTTTTCGAGAGCTGAGATACAGCCTTGCGGCTTCAGCTTGAGGGTGGGTCAAAGGGATAGTTTCTCGCCAGATCCGTTTCAAGATGAAGCGGATACGGCCATCTTTCACTTTGAGTTGCTTATTACGCTGCTCTTGAAGTTTCTGGAGGTGAGCTGCTTCAAGTTGGTTGTTTCGTGCTGCATCTCGCTCATCCTTTCGGTCGACAATGTTTAGGTACTGACCTACCTCTTCGACCGCGTCTGCAAAAACATAGCTTGGTCTAAAGGCCTGTCGATACCACATCAACAATGCAAAACCGTCACCTTTAAAGCCACAGGTATTGCAGCCCCCTGCCCCTTTTGCAGCGCCCTCGCCGTTCTTTTTGAAAATCCGGAAACCATCAGTGCCACCATGAACTGGGCAGGCGACGCGTTTACCAATTTTCTCGCACGCAACGCTAATAGATGGAATGCAATGTTTCAGAATTTCTGGCCATTTATTCAGCGCAGCTTCACGTACAGTCTTGGCGTTTAAATTTCTCATAGTGTCCTCCAGGAAAAGCCCGTCTGGGGCTTCCCAAAAACCTCGAGAAGGGCTTTGGGAAGCCCCAGACAGGGTTTTTAGGGATCTGAGGGACCCCACCCCTAAAGGGGGATGTCCCCCTTTAGGGTTTAATTTCAGACCTGATCCGTTAACTACTTTTTAGGATCAGGTTCTTGAGGTTTCTTTCTTTGAGGTATGTCACAGAGCTGAAGCATCATTCGCACAAATGAATCGTCCGATAATGCCGCCACGACAACTCGATTAGGTGGTGCCGGTTTGTTTTGGTTACTCATAAGAGCTCCCTGAATAAACGACAATCACCCGGCCACATAAAAATACCTCAACAATGTTGGAGCCAGCTCGAAAACAGCCGTTACCAATTTGTTGAAGCCCAGCAATGCGGAAAGTGGAGATTTCTGCAGCCATATAAATGCCTCTATGAGGCGAAGCTGCCTCCCAGCGGGAAGTAGCCCCGCGTGGGTGTGCCTATTGGCGATAGGTGGGTGTTCGTTTTAAGTGATCACCAATCACTATCAAACGATCAGCCTCAAGGCCGACCATAAGAATCTTCTTTCGTCGGCTAAAACGCCGCGGAAGAAGACTCCAGAAAAAACCCCCTATAAAGGGGGTTTGATTTAATGCACTTTTTTACGATCGTCTAGGTGATAAGCGAGCCAGAAGGCAGCGCCAATTACGCCGATCGTGAATAACATTGCCGATGTCACATATATACCAAGGGGACTCATCATTTCGATTCCTCTTCAGTGGACTTGGGTTGAGTCTACCAGAAAATCAGTAGATTCAACCGCCTCTGTCGAGAAAGCCGACAAGGATGACCAGGGCCAATGATCCGACAATCATGAGCGCTCCGAACGTACCGAGAACCACAGACCAGAAAAGGCCATCGATGCTGAGTTCGGCAGTCGTAGCGATCAAGAAAATGCCCGTCACAAGGAAGCCACCCCCCAAGCTGAGGAGCGCATCTTTGATCCAGAGCAGTATCAAGTTTTTCATCTTTTACTCCGTAACGCCCTCCTTTCAGGCTTGGGTTGTTGGGCCCACAAAGAAAGGGTCACGGAGATCCCATGAAGGGGATTTCCCCTTCATGGGTTGCGAGCGTTGCTCGACTTCTTACCGAAAATTCAGTCCTGAACGCTAACGGGAGCGTCGGACGAACTTACGACTGCAGGAACAGCGTGATAAGTGTGATCAGGATGTCTAGCATTCTGGAAGCTCCAGTTATGAAGGCTTCGCCCCTATCGGGGTGAGGCCCGATAGGGTTAAGGAAGGTGGGTGTTTAATTTAAGTGATCACCGGTCACTATCAGACGTACAGCCACAAGGCTGAACGCAGGAATCTGCTTTCGTCGGTTTGGTAACCGCAGAAGAAGACTCTGTTCAAAGAATAACCGATACCAAATGGTGTGCAAGGCATCTTTAAGTCTCCCCCCATTAAGGGGGGAGACTTATAATTGATAGAGCTCTCACTTGATTAAGTTAAACATCGTGCCAAACAGACCACGTTTGAAACCCAGATAGCATCTTGCTGATCCAAGCAAGCACTTCAGGAAAAAGAAGCACCTCAGATGCTTGCCAGCACACGCCATTCCTCATTTCTTCAGCTACGAAGCCCCCTGATTTACCTTCGCAAATCCTAAAACCGGATAGCGTTGAATTATCGAAGTGAATCCGAAACCCAAACGGGATGGGCTGCTGTAACTCTAATTGTACGAGGTCAGAATCATGACGAATTTCGATGCACGAGTAGGATTGCTCTCGAAATTGATGATTTTCACACGCTGCAAATACAACTGCTTGGTCGTAATCATTAGCATGTATATCGTACACCTTACCCTGGAGCGTAAACCTAAACGCTTTGTTGAACTGATTTAGAATTTTAATCTCTGCATCAGCACCCGCATTATTTTTGATCCATTGCGCAGCTTCGGACCATGTTGAATGCTTACTCGCGAATTGCTCCAAATGAGGTGGAAACACTGATCTCCACGTAACACCATCATGCTCAACATAGAACACTAGAGGCATACGTGGTGCATGCTCAGATTTTACTGTAATTGCCCACTCTTCAAATGGCCGAGGGTCCAGCTGGAACCATGCGCTTTGGTTTACAAGAGTAGCCAAAACCTGCTTAACCTGGGCATCACCCACATAAATAAACTCAGCAGTTTTCATATTTCGCTCCTAGCTCAAATTTGACAGAAGGAGCGACCCCGTCAGGGTGCTCCCCTGCGGGCGTTTAATTACGCAGCCTTATAAATTGGGCTGCCTTCGGTTCCTTGTGCTTTGTGAACAGTTGGACGCCATAGAAGGTGCCATTCGTAACAGTTAAGGAAGACTTTTCGTTCGTTTTGCTTCGGCATAATTTCTTTGTAATACCAAGGAACCCTGGCAACAAACTCTGTACAAAATACATCTTTGTAAAAAACAACATCAAAGTTTTCAGTTTCACCGGTGACATCTGGTTCCTTCCTGGCAAACACTTGAATCGGCTGCATGTCCTACTCCTTTGAGCGGGACTTCGCCCAGAGGGACAAAAATCCCAATGGGTTGCCAATTGGCGTTATAACCTCTGCAAAATGCAGGGTTCACATTTGTATAAGCTCTCTTTCGTCAGCAAACCAGCTTCCACACCGGACAACATATCGGTGATCAATGATTTGATTATTAATGCGTACTGACGATACAACTTTCCTTGGTTCACCACAGTCGATGAGAAAGGCATGAGCGACTGCTAGCATCACCGATGGAGCTATAATCTTTATTTCTCGTCCTGTATAAGCATTTCTAACCCAAAAATTCGAGTAACCGATCTGACCTCCTTTTGGTATTCGCGAACTCATTTCCGAGTTAGCAACCAATTGGATTTCCCAGCCGGGTGAATTGTTGAGTGACGGATCATTGTATAGATCCATTCCTGCTTACCAGTCGAAACTCGTAAGTTCATCATGCCTATTTCCGTCAGAATCAAAGGCGAGAATCAACAGCCCTTCATCTAAGGCGGCATCAAGTAACTGTGCGAGCTCGTTGCTGATAGCTGACAGCTTGATTTTGGCCACAGTGATAACGCCAACGATGATCAAGAAACCATGTTTGGAATCAAAAACATAAGGCGCATCGTCACTCCCCGCCGCGTAATCCGCGGCAAAGCGTGCGAGGCATTCGGAATCAGCTTGCGTGATGTGTGCAGTAGACAATTCGACTGCTTGTATAGCTGCAATATCCAGAAGTTTCACAGGGGATACGACCCCATAGGGGTTGGATCCCCCAGGGTGGTTGTTTAAGGTGGCTGTTTTTTTAGTCAGGTCAGCAGCCTGATCAGTGACTGGCGCCTCAAGGCGACAGTCAATGTTCTGTTAATGTCGTTGGCTGAAGAATAACCAGCAAAATCATAGATTCAAAGGCTGGATAGTTCAAAACCCCCGCACAGGGGGTGGTCCTCCTGTGCGGGCGCTACCGTTATCACAGACGCTTCGCGATCCAACTCACGCGATCGACTGTAATTGGTTCCTCTCCAATGATATTGCCTTGTTCGTCAATGACATTTTGCAGGACCTGTACTGGAACCTTTCCGATTCGCTTAAGGGCAATTCGGTCTCCGATATCTAGGTCATATTCAACCATACAGCGTTCAAGATCGACTCCCCATACCTCAAGCGTACCGAGGCGGATCATGTAGCTGATTTTTTCTCCTTTCTGGTGCTTATACGGAAATGCCCCAAACGCCGTAATCTCACCCATCAACGCATCAGACCACACATCAATCTCCGGTGCGGTTTCAGCGCAGTTTTGGAAATACTGCGCGTAGGCGTCCATATCCTCCTGCAGACTCTCTTTGCCGACCTCTTGTTGATAGTCGTAAAAAGTCTCCGGAACACTCTGGCCTAACACACGGTTCCACAGCTGGTCTTCTTCCGTCCGACTAGGCAAGGCCTTCATACGGTCGGGCCCGGACAACTGCTTAGGCAAAGTATCTTTTGCGCGTCTAAAGGAGCGAATAGAGCCTTGGCTTTTAAGAGCCGCGACTCGTTGCTGAACCTCAAGGCGGCGTTTACTGCTGATTTCATTTTCGCGGGCCGCAGATTCATTCATCAAACGAATTTTGCTGGCCAGCGGGGTCTCTTCGATTGAAGGAACTACCAAATGATGTACGTGGCTTTCAGGTACAGCGCTATCGAACTGTTGAAAACGCATGGTGTATCTCCTGGTAAGGGATCGCACCCCAAAGGGGTGGTAAACCCCGATGGTTTGGTTTTTTCAATAATTGGATATACACGCAGCTGAATTTTCGACGAAGAGCCAGGCAGATACCCAGGCGCCACTGTCGGTTTCAGAAATAACAGCGTGTGAGTCTATTTCAATGTTATCACTTGAACCTGTGCAGTAATGGTTTTGAGCCGCTACCGCAAAAGCGTTCGATTCAACATCTTCTCCAAATTCTCGAACGCACTGACTGAAATCGAGACCGTTTTCTTTCGCAGCCGACAAAATCTGCGTCAGAGTGTTTTCAGCTTGGAGTAGATCAAGAAGAGCTTTCACTCGACCATCAGAATCAGAAGCTTGCGCTACTTGAAAAAGGGTGGAAACGAGTAAAGCCTGACTTTCGTGGGAAAGAAGAAGAATCTTCTTGGCAGACATGGGACGCTCCTGTGTCAGGGCGAACCAACCCAAAGGGTGGTAGCCCTTTGGGGTTGAAGTAACTCAGATGGTGGGTGTTTGTTTTGAGTGATCACCAGTCACTATCAAACGATCAGTCTCAAGACTGAACGCAAGAATCTGCTTTCGTCGGTGTCTGAGCCGCGGAAGAAGACTCAATGAAACTGTGACCCCGAAGGGCCACAGCTATTACATCATTGATGTGTTTTTACAGCAACATTTCAAGTGTGGTACCAACGACGTGTTTCAAAGGTCGCATTTGCATGGTCAGATCGAAATCATGGGAAACAACTGGTTCATACCCACTTGCCTCCCCCCTTTTACTGTCGTGAACATCCATACTGAATGTCTCTTTTGGCAATGCGGCTGAGATAACAGGAGCAGTTCGGTGAAGTGAAAAACCCAACTCCTCACCAAGCGAGGAAAATTTCTCAAATATGCCACTCTGCCCCATTATTTCGTGCGCCGCAGTTTCCGATACTCCCTCCGTAACAACTGCAGGGATTGTTTTGACTCTCGAATGCTCGATCCGTGTAAAAAGCCGGAACAGTTCTGGATTTTCGGGGTGGATCAGGAAGGGTTCCGTTGATCTTCCTTTGAAATAGTGGCGCCCAATAGTCCCACAACCGCCCTCCTCACCCGTCAGTAACTGACGAGTGAAACCCTTACCTGCCGCGATATCTTTCACCTCTTTATCGGCCAGGTATGTGTATGGTTTCCAGCGAGGCGAATCTAGCGCAACGTCCTCCAGAATCTCGCTGATTGAAGCCTCTCTAGTTTTGCGGGAAACCAGGTTCTCGTAAGAAAACAGATCTCCCATGCCAGGGGTTGAGGCTACCAGCACCATCCGTTTACGTTTTTCGAGAGCGCCGAAGTCCGAACCGTCCAGTACCGTCTCTTTCAATGTGTATCCCAGAGAAATCAGAACACTTCGAATAACCGCCATGGAAGCGGTGTTCTGGTATTCAGTCACATTCTCTAAAATACAGATTGCGGGATTGGTTGCCTTCACCCATTCCAGAAGGTCAAAAAACAACGTCCCTGCGCTGTCATGATCCTCAGCAAATTCTAAACGGTTCTTGCTCCGTCCTGCCTTCGACGCCCCAACGCATGGCACCCCGGCTATCAGGATCTGGCACTGGGGTATCTTGCCTTCCAGGCTGACGTCCCGAATGTCTGAACAAATCGCAATGGAATCCTCCTGCCAAAGATCCGGGTTATTGCGCAAAGATGCGTTGAGATATTCCGCTTCAAGCTCAACACCCACTTGCACAAACGACCCGACACCAGCTCTCAGGAGTCCCGAGTGAATTGCTCTGTCGAGTACGCCACCACCGTGGAAAAGGCTGGTGATAGCCAGCTTCTCTCCTCGCGCCAGCTTCTCTTTGAGACGTTTGAGTCGCTCCCGGATTTTCGTTTGAAGCTGCAGTGCCGTTATGACGATGCGCCCATTTCGAATTGCAATCCTTACCTTCTCGTCATCCTCGAAGACCTCTCGAATTTCATCTGTTCGCAACTGCAGCAGTGGATGTATAACCCCGTTTCGTTCTCGCTTTGAAACGGTAAACGTACTGCCGACAAAACTAGCGGGAACAGCGATCAACTCAAGACGTCTGGCTGTTTTATCAGAGCGTATCGAATACTTGTCGTCGATTCTTAATCCACCGTGCGTGAGCTTCTGTTATTCCATAAGATGGACCCATGGGTCGAATCGCTTAACAAGAAAGAAATTGACAAGTAGCCTTGATTTTTAGCGCTTAACACCTAAGGTTGACTCAGTCCTTTGAGGGTGAGTCATGTCCTACATTAATCCGCGTCACGAAGGCCGTCTGGTACTTATCTCGCAGGTAAGAAATGCCTTCGCAAGCCTGCATGTCCATGAAGCGCCTCCCGGTGTCGCCGGGTTGGTGCTTGAAGGTGCTGACTCCGAGATTGTGTATCAGGTCGATGAAATTGGAGCAGGGAGTGACCGCGATCTATACAACTTCCCGTTCTTGTTTCATGCCAATGGCGATCCGTGGCAGGAAGCCAACGCTTACTTGCTGAGGCTCATGAGTGACAAAGCCCCTGCAAATCGGCGCACTGATGACGTTCGACGTCGTGCTAGTAAGTTGCTCGATTATCTCTTGTTCTGTGAAAATAATGATCTGGATTGGCTCGACTTCTCCGGTGCCCGTCCTTCACTACGCCCGACCTACAAGTATTTCCATCACCTGATCAGCGCCAGCAGCCGTAGTAACGCTGTAATCAATCAATACACTGCAGATGTCTACCACTTCTACAAGTATGTTTCCAAACGTTGGTATGACCTCGACTTGAACCGCGTCGATACGATTAAGCATGTGCGGTTTTTCGTGCAGAGTTCGAAAGGTGCAAGATATATAGAGGCTGAAAAGCGTAGTCAGACACGGCGCACGCCTGCTAGGGAAGGTCTGAAGTAAGCAGCAGTTTTTAACGGCCTCGCTGTTTGAGATTTAAAAAAGCCGACTTAATCGAAAATCAGACCCTTCCTCCTTTCAGTTCGCTGTTTTTTTGCGGAATAGCACCTTTTCAGGGCTCGTTGTCCGCATCACAGGCGCACCTCGCCTGCATTCAACAGCCGTTTTCGCATCATCCACAGGTTCGACAACGCAAACAGTGTGGTCTGCTGCGCGGTGTTTTTAACCAAGCCTCGGAAGCGCACCTTCGTGTAACCAAACTGGCGCTTGATCACCCGAAATGGATGCTCAACCTTGGCGCGTACTTGTGCTTTCGCGTATTCGATTTTACGGCGCATGCGACCGATCAGACTCTTTTTTGCATGCTTCTTATAGCTGCTGGGCCGCGCTGCAATCGACCAGATCATCTGGCGATGTTGATGCTCCGGACGCTTCTCCACGCCGGTGTAACCAGCATCGCCAGAGACGTAAGTTTCCTCGCCATGCAGCAACTGATCGACCTGCGTCACGTCCGCCACATTCGCCGCCGTACCCACCACGCTATGCACCAAACCGGATTCAGCATCGACACCGATGTGCGATTTCATCCCAAAAAAGTACTGATTTCCTTTCTTTGTCTGGTGCATTTCGGGGTCGCGTTTACCGTCCTTGTTCTTGGTCGAACTCGGCGCATGAATGATCGTTGCATCGACCACCGTACCTTGGCGCAGCAGCAAACCACGGTCGCCCAGATATCCGTTGATGACCTGCAAAATTCCACCGGCCAGCTCATGTTTTTCCAACAGGCGGCGGAAGTTGAGGATCGTGGTTTCATCCGGAATCCGATCCAGATGCAGTCCGGCAAACTGGCGCAGAATCGTGGTTTCGTAGAGGGACTCTTCCATCGCCGGGTCGCTATAGCCGAACCAGTTCTGCATCAGATGAACCCGCAGCATGGCCATCAACGGATACGCCGGACGACCGCCTTCACCTTTCGGATAATGCGGTTCGATCAACGCAATCAGGCCTTTCCAGGGCACGACCTGATCCATCTCAATCAGGAATCGCTCGCGGCGGGTCTGCTTACGTTTACCAGCGTATTCGGCATCAGCGAAGGACATCTGTTTCATCGGGGCTCAATCGTTCAGTTCGTGGGACAGGCGTATTTCACCAGATTTTGAAGTCTTTTTCAGAGTGTCCCTAGTAGCTCGGTGCAGATTGGATTTGTACGAGAAGATGGAGAGGATCTTCGGCCGCTTTCAAATTTAGAGCTTGGTAGGTTTCTGGGCACTATCAAGAATGAAAAAGAATGGTCTACCGTTGAGCGATTGATTTTGCTTGGGTCGCTAATGACTGGAGCGCGCAAGCAAACCATTTTGACCATGCGCTTGAAGCATTTGAGAGCCTTTCAAGAGGAGAGGCTGTTGCCGGAAGGTGCGTATGCATTACATGCTGGACCTGGCACTGGCATTGATACGAAGAATGACAAGGCTCAAACCCTTTATTTTCCTAAGCAGCTTGCGGAAGAGCTGATCACGCTCTCCAACAGTCCACTGATGAAAAAACGGCGGGGGAAGCTGCGTGCGCAGTTAGAGATAAACTCTCTTGATCTACCTATGGATGAAGAGGATATGTATCTGTTTATCTCCGACCAGGGAAACTGCTACTACATGGCGAAAACCGATCCACGATATTCGGTTGTTAAGTCGCCTCAGACGGGGCAGGTAACAGAAACAATAAAGCGTAAGCTGCTTCAAAAAGCCTCAAGCGAATTCCCAAAAGATTTTACCTATCACTGGTTACGAGCGACCTATGCCTATCAACTCTATCAGCGCTTGCAAGTACTGGTTGAAGAGGGGCTTATGCAGTTGGGGGAAGATGTGGCTTTTATTCAGAAGCGCATGCACCACGAGTCTAGAGAAACAACTGAAAACTATTTGAAGTTGTTCAAGATGACCCAGGATAAAGTGATCGCTCAAGAAATATGGGAAAGTAAGCTGTTCAATGGTAGCTACGACGTTCTGAGGCTAGGGGCGCAGGATGAATAGTCAAGAGCAGTTCGAGTATCGTGACGCGCAAGTAATCACCTTAACCCAAGTCAATAAAGTATTTCTCGACCCTGAGCGCTTGCATTTGCAGCTGTCCAATAGGGTGAAAAGAAAGCCTTTAGATATAGGCAGTTTTGCATATTGTGTGCGCGGTAAAAATGATAGTGCCAATGATCATCGCGGCACACCAGTAATTCGGTCTTCGTTTGTTAAAGGCCGCCGCGAATTGATTGTGAGGCTGCTAGAGTACTTTTTTGGTATGCGTGACCAAACAGTTTCAAATTTATTCAGGCGCGCTGAATATTTCGTTGATTGGCTCAGTAGTCAAGGCTATAGAGAAGTGTTTGCCAGTGAAGCGAAAGCTCAGGAGGCATATCGAGATTATACTGCACACCTGAATCACCGCATCTATATGAAGGAGTTAAAGCCTCGTACTGCTAGCAACTATCAAGGATTTGCTATCAAGGTAATCGAATTGCTGTATCCAGAAAGCAGTCATTTCATTCTGCAAGGGGGCGCCGGCAGGATAATTTCTGAAAGAGGCTCGTCGGCGCCAAGCGATGCACACGTTCAGTTATACAAGGATGTTTTTTTGGCAATCGCACAGCAATGCAGCGACTTTGTATTGAACAAAGCACCATATCCCCTTGTTGTAAGTATTAGAGATTATGAAGTCGTTTTGTTTCCATCGAACCATGGAGCAATTGGCCCATTTAAACTAGGTGTACCCCTTTATAACGCAGCGGATCGCCGGATCGCAACCGTTGAAGAATACATGGAGCCGGATACGAAACTCGCCTGGCAAGGAACAACAAAAAAAAGTGCCAAAGAAACTGTTCGTGAGGCAAAAAATAACCTGGTTGCGGCTAACAAAGATGCGCGGAATTGGCACAGAATCAACATCGCGGGGCTTGCGATGAAAGCTTATGCCGGGATTTTTTTGCTCATTACGGGTGCGTCGCCGACCGAATTTGAACAGTTTACTTATGAGGAGGCGCTAGAAGTTGAAAAGTCACCTATTAAGAAAGAACTGTCATCTGTTAAATTTCGGGCGGGCGGGAAAAAAACCCTCTATAACATTGGTCGTAACAATGGCTTGCCGCTGCTGAAGGAGTATCTCAAACTTCGAGAGTGGATTCTGGATGGCGAGCATTTTGACAAGCTCTTCTTTTCGATGCGAGAAAATAAGACTCTGAAAGATATGAAACGCTTTGGAGATTATCGAGCGACGGACGCCATAGCGAAGTTTTATCGTTCTATCTCTGGCGTATTTATTGGTCCGGAGGTTTCGAGACTTTCTCCGCGCCAAATGCGAAAGCACAAAAGCATCATGCTCCACAAGTCAAGGCTGTCTCCGGAAACGGTTGCAGCATCGCTGAATCACACCCAAGCCATGAATCTTTCAACCTATGCAGAAGCAACGCCCGAACAGCAGGAAGCCGAATTAAGCCTGCTCTTCCAAGCCTACCGCCATGCCGCAGCTTTGCTTCGTGAGCGTAGCGAGACGGCATCAAGACAGGCGATTTCTACAGCAGCAGGCCATTGTAGTGGGTTCAACCAACCGACGCCTATAAGCGACCTTAATGTGTCTGAAATCGAACCGAACTGCCGAACGCAATTTGGCTGTCTCTACTGCTCTCACTATATCTGCCACTCGGATGAAGAAGACCTGCACAAGCTCCTGAGTCTGCAATACGTGATCAACGCCGTTCGCAAAGCAGCCCCAGATACAGTGCATGCTGAAGCGCTGTACAAGGAGTTGTCGATCAGAATCGAGTTCATCGTTGAAGCGCTTAGCGAATGCTCAGAGTCGGTGAAGCACTTGGTCGAAACAGTCAGGGAAAGAGTATTTAAGTACGGCATTCTGCCTCCCTTCTGGGAGCGCCGCTTGAGTCGTTATGAAAAAGTGGGGGTGGTTTTTTGAGTGCCACTCTTAAGTCAAAAGGCTGTCTTTATGACAGCGGAAGTCTTCCAGCTACTTGCAAGCCAGATTATGCGCCGCTACGCAACGCTAAACCCGCGGTGGGCTTCGTTCTATGTCGAGATAGAAACGGTAATGCAACGGCCGTTTACGGTCAGGACGCGTGGGACTTTAACCCTTACAGGTTGTCTGCCAAGAAAATTAACAAAATATTCTTTGGCAATGTTTTTGATGAAGAAGGCGCGGAGCAGCGGGCGCTGATCGAGGAAGCAAAATATCTGTTTTATTGCCTTATTTATTTCGGTGACGGTGGACGAATCGGCAGGCTCAACGTTAGCACGCTGGGTCATTATTGGTTTTCGCTGCGTAAAGCGATGAAATTTTGCTACGCGCAGAAGAAAAAGCCCTTGGTCGGCGTGTTGTCTTTAGAGCAGCTATTTACGGTGCGTGCCTTTCTAGACGCCTTCATTCGTGAGGGAAACTTTGACAAAGGTGCTTTCTCGGGGATGCTCGGTCAGTTGTTACGCGCGGGAAAAGATCGTCTGGGTTATACCGTACTAAACCCTAGCAGTTTTGATCTGAAGAGGCCGGGCTCCAATCAGCATCCGGTGATACCGACACGAATCTACCTGAGCTTGATCAACGTCACTGGCGATTTACTCGGTCAGCTTTACCAAGGTATCGGGGCTTATGAGTCCTTTATCGCGGCCTTTGCTGACGAGCATTACGCTCTCAATCTTCATTCCCAGAAATGTCTCGGGCTAGGCGGAAAAAGAAATTACCGACCAGACATGCCACAAGCGCTCATGGAACACGGTCTGAGTGAGGTTTTTACCAATGAGTTTGCTTGTCCTTTCAAAAGAGATCTTCAAACGGTCTTGCTAAAAATACAGTATTTGGCGAAGACGATTATCCACCTTTATACCGGGATGCGCGATCAAGAGGTGATGCGTATGACGTATAACTGTTTGAGTCAAGAAACTGTCAGGCCGACCGTAAAAGATGAGCACGGTGTTGTGCGGGATCAACCGCAATCAGTAAGTGTACTCACGGTATACGTGTACTCGACAACCACTAAATTTACAGGCTACAAAAAAGAAGCTGCGTGGCTCGCCCCAGGGGAAGTTGTCCAGGCCATCGAAGTTTGCCAGGCAATTTGTCGCGGTCTCGCAAAGCTGTACAAGGTTGAGTTAAATGATGAATGTCCACTGTTTCTCAATCCTTCCATCTTGGGTTATTACCGAAAAAACACCGAAGTTATCGTTTCCGGATTTAAGTCGAAAAGATTGCAACTGAATGCGCTGCAAGCCTTGACGATTCAGTCAGAGGATTTAGTAGAGCTTGCGCAAAGCGACCCTTGCCGCGATTATTATAGTGACCCTAAGTTTGTAATCGGTAATCCTTGGACACTGAACAGTCATCAATTCAGGCGCGCACTCGCGTTTTACGGCAGTAGCAGCGGATTTTTGTCGCTACCGACGGTTAGGGCTCAGTTCAAGCAGATGACCATTCAGATGGCTCGGTATTATTCCAATGGTTTCGATAATCTTCGCACCATTTTCGGTTATTTCGACAACGAGAAGGGGCAGTTCGTCTTGCCGAAGGACCACTTTGCTTTTGATTTTCAAATGGCTATGCCCATGTCGGTTGCGAACCAACTGATCGCCGAGTTGCTTTTCAGCGAAGAGCCTCTATTTGGCGGTACTGGTTCATTCATGCAGAAGCAGGCGCAGCGAGTTGAAGATGGTGAAATACACATTGAGGAAGTTCGCGCTGATACGGAACGGCGCGTGAAAAGTGGCGCAATTAGTTATCGTCCCACGTTGCTTGGTGGCTGTACGAAAGTCGGGCGCTGCGATTCGTTCATGCTTGGTGACTACACAGAATGTTTGTCTTGTGAGGGCGCGATTATCAAGCCGGAGAAGTTGAATGCTGCTATTGAGGATGCAAGCGAAGAGTTGTCTTGTTACGCGTTAGACTCTGGTGAGTATCAAATTGTGAAAGGCGATATCGAGAGGCTGTCGGCTTTCAAGGCACGCTTGATCGACACAGTAGAGTCTGAAGAATGAAGTCTGAAAATGCAGGTAAGGGGCTGGTAGCTTGCGAGGAGGCATTACAGCGCCTTTTGGACGGTACCCCCATTGTTTCTCAGCATGTAAAGCTAGATATTTCAAAACTCACAGCAAGTATTGTGAGTTTTGAGGCAGGTTTTGATCGTGGATATCTCAAAAAAAATCGAAAGCAGCATTTGCCGATTTTGGCAAAGATCGAAGCATTTCGCTCAGCTGCTAACAAAAATTGCAGTTCGTTCAACTCTAAAACACACAATTCCCTGGAAGAAAAGTTAGCTCGTGCGGAGAAAGGTCTTGCCACGGTTCGTGTTCAACTTGATCAAGTGCTTACGCAAAATCTCCAATTATGGGAGCGTGTGAGAGAGTTGGAGTTAATAGAGCGCCAGAACAAGGATTTAAGGGGGCGCCAGAAGAAGTAATTCTACTCCTGGCTTAAAATAATTTCGGATACTGGCTGGCCTGAGCAGAGTAAGCAAATCGATGCTGCTTGAGAACTCCGATATTTTTGGCCCGAGGGTATGTTGGCTTACGAGGGAGTTAGGGATGCTCCGATCAACTTGCCGCACGGCGGCGGCAAGTCGAAATTTCCTCGGGACGCACCGCTATTTGCCAAAAAACGACCGATGCCTCGTGTATTGAGGGCTATTTCGTCTGGTCTTCCGTGTTAAGCACGCAACTCGCCCATACCCATCAGCTGTTTTCGAGCCATCCACAGGTTTGACAGGGCGAACAGCGTGGTCAACTGAGCTGTG
>LNAP01004784.1_pt1 | contig 18000 bp, 11 predicted proteins | sample 602601 | NCBI WGS metagenome assembly LNAP01 (sample SAMN02440304, study PRJNA202911) | soil metagenome | biome: Subtropical and temperate rainforests or woodlands; isolation source: soil samples (1 kg each in a 20% v/v slurry with milli Q water) were... ... | reverse complement strand
CCAGAATATCGCCGATCAGCTCCAGCAGGTCCTTGGCCGAGTGGTAGGCGACTTCGATCGCCGGGCGGTCGAGATGCCCCTGGTCGGCGCGCTTGAGGGGCAGTTCGAGCATGCCGATCACCGCAATCAATGGCGGGATTTGTAAAAAACACTCTGCCATGACTGTTGCTCTTCGACCATCTCCAAAATCTTTTAATTGCTTGATCTCTAAAAAAGCAGAACGAATTAGAGCGCATGCCTAAAAAGCATGCTCATTTACTCTGACAGATATACGATTTCGTCCTTGCCGTTTTGCTTGATACATTTCTGCATCCGCTATTTTTAGTACTTCCGATATTTCGTCCGAACTACCTGGCCAATTAGAAACACCGAGAGAGATTGTGATAAACCCGACTGGACTGATGTTGGTTTTTTCAACCGAGCGTCGTAGTCGCTCTGCAAACTCCGCCGCAGCTTTGATTGAAACATCAGGCAGTATAATCAAAAACTCCTCGCCGCCGACTCTACATGCGTAGTCACCCGACCTAGAGCAAAGCCGTATAATTTCTGCTAGTTTGACTAGCACAGTATCACCTACATCATGACCATAAGTATCGTTAACCCGCTTGAAATGGTCTATATCTAAAGCGACCAAAGAAAAAGAGCGTTCATCAAGCCGAAGCACATCGAGATAGTTTGTTAAGGCACGGCGGTTTAACAGCCCAGTCAGCGGGTCAGTTTGAACCTGATAATTAAGTTTCCCGATTTTTTCTTGCACCAATGCCAGTCCCTGAAGCAGTGCTTTTTTGATTTGAGCAGATTCAAAATACCAAGACCGCACGTCTTTTATTTTACTCGGGGCTTCAGGGCGCTCCATATCATTTGCGCAAACAGCCAATTGCCGAAGAGGTCGACTGATAAAACCAGCTAACCAGAGCACACCAAAAAAACCGACCACCGCGATAGGTATTGATCCGATTATAGTTTTGTGTATTAGGGTCTCTATAGGTAGCAGCGCTTTTGAAGCAGGTTGCTGCGACACCAGCCCCCAGCCAACAGATTTAACGAATGAATAACCTGCTAGCATCTCGATGCCAGACGAGTTTGAAATAAGTAAGCCGCCACTTTCACCTTTAGTCATTTTATCAACCGCAACATTCGTTCCGATTTTTGTTCCTATGCGGTGCTTATCCGGGTGATAAAGCACGGTTCGGTCAGAATCGACAATATATATGTATGAACCGTCTCGATAAAAATGAGAACCAATTAATTCGTGAAGAATGCTTTTCTGTCGTAAATAAATAGCAGCAGTAACATAACCCATATAATCACCGGACAAACTAAACACCGGGCTAGATATTGCAATCACTAAATTTCCAGCGGCAGAAATATATGGTTTGCTGATTAGTGGGCGACGTTCAGCTAGCGCTTCAGTTGCACCAGGAGTGGTTAGCTTTTCACCTTGGATTTTAACAGTCTCTGGAGACACCGCAATAACTAGTCCCTCGGCATCTACCATTGTGACCGAGTTAAAACTATCAGTTTGGTTTTTCAGCCTCGTAGCCTCGGAGGCAGCAAGCGTTCGGCTATAATCATTGGAGCCTAATAAGTTAGCACTATAGGATATTTGCTGTTGAGCGGAATATATAAACTGATCAATACTAGCCGATAATTTTGCAGCATAAACACGATTCGCCTCGACAGTACTATCTATCAATTGTTGCTTTTGAACTATATAGGTCGAGTACAGCGTATTAGCGAAGGTTGCAACAGCTATAACTACTGACAAAGCTAAAATCAGCTTGCGCAAATCAACTTTTGAAAACAACCTGCTGAACATTAAATTAAACCCACTGTAACTTTTTGCTATAGATAATCCGTGAAGTGTACACCTTTTTGTTATTAAAATAACCGCGAGCTTTGTATGGTTATGGGGCACTAAATAGGGATTGTATGCAGAATCAGGGTGGTGAAACGATTAATCTGTACACGATTGTGTTAGCTCTAAATGGTCACTGTATTTTTTCATACTCGCACTGTGACCGGGCTCCCAGCTTTTACTAACTGGGGCTTGTTTTGCAGATATTGCAATCGGAATGAACGAAAAGAAACAAATGGTATAGTTAACCCATAACAATCACCATTACCTATGGAAGACTTCTTCAGATTTTCAATAGTTCTAGCTGCACTATGTATCGCTGTGAAATTTGGTTATTTTGATAGTGATAGTAATATTCCGACAGGTACGGTCATCGAAACCAAAATCCCCGCAAAAGACAAGCTTACAGATAAGCAACTTAAAGAAGCCAAGATAGCTTATCAAACTGCCGCTACAGATTGTAAATCTAAAGATTCCTATACTGAACGAGGCAGTTCCATGCTTCAAATAAGCCACTCATTTAACTTTAAGACCGGGACCTGCGAGGAAGCAAAAACATTATGGACGTTAAAGGACGAAGATTTTTGGAGAGAACCTGAATATATTAGCAAGGGCATTACTGTAAAAAGCTACTCCCTCCCAACAAATCCTTATTTCTAATAATTAGTCGAGGGGTTTTACTTCTTGACTGGTGATAACCTATTGCAATGTATAGCCGAGCCGCCAGGCTAATGTTTTTGATTTTCTGCTTTTGATTTTGCTCTTCTTGGATAATTCTAAAATAACTGTCGCAACCTTTAAACTCGTGGCTTTCAGCGAACTATATTTTTATAGATGTTAACTTTCTGCATTAAGAAAGTTACATAATTACGACATTATTATATAAAAGCGACATTACTAAAATATAGACAATAAAAAAGAGCCTTTCGGCTCTTGTATTTATTTTTCATTTGTTATAATTAAGTTACCAAGCCAAATTAAACCAAATGAAATCTAACCATAACTTAATTATACCTTTTTTAAATAAAAAACAAACAATAAGCAAAGAAAATATTTCAGAAATAAATTCTGATATTTCTTTGTATTTGAAATCAGAGATAAATGTCTACGAATTGAAACGTAAGATAGAGATAGCAATCTCTCAATTTAGCTCAACTACCAAAACCTTTTCATTGTTGTTTAACTATACCCCTCATACTACATTGCCTTTTTTAAGTGATTCAGAGGGCTATTCGAGTGGTAACTACAAAGATGTTTGGGATGGCAAGCCCCCAGTTTCAATAGATATTTTACAAGCAAAGAAAAAAGTTGAATTTGATTATCGTGAAAGAATAGACAATTACGACAAAGAGACAATTGCTTTCGCAAATATAATTAATAAATTATTTGGCTACCTTTCTGCTAACGACTACCTCAAAGGTCTAATACTTCAAGCAAGCACTATTCCCGCTCTAAAAAAGGAACTGGAATGCATTGCCATATATAAAAATATAAAATTTTCAGACCTGCGTTGCGCTGGGACTATTTATGACAAGCTTGATGAATACTTCGTTACTAATGAAGCATTAGGTTTTGCTAGTGATATGACTTTCATAGATAAAGAGTTTGATAAAAAAGATAAAAGAACATTTCGTCGATTGCGAAACATCATAAGGAGAATAGCAAGAAAACAAAGGGAAATTCACTTGATGAAAAATAGAAAGATTGGTGAAAACGGCCAAGTATATTGCAGTGAAGAACTACTGAAATATCAGCACGAAAAGGATATTGAACAACAAGAATATGTTGAGAATACAGAAGTAATCTTTAAGGACGAAAAAACGGGGGAAATACCGCTTTCGCAATTTGCCTTGACTGACGAACGCAAGGCATCTGAAATTTATATGAAAGTTAAAGATTTAGAAAAAATCGCAGAAAGTAAAGGCTATGTGGCTTTATTTACGACATTTACTTGCCCAGCAGAATTTCATTCAAATCCTTCAAACGGGCGAAACTGTTGGAATGGTTCAACACCGAGAGATGCCTCTGACTGGCTTTCTAAACGCCTTGTGGCTCTGAACAAAGACAGAGAAAGACACGAGATTGAAACGCTTGGAATGTGGTGTAAAGAAGCTCACAAAGACCAATGTGTTCATATGCACTCGATGTTTTTTGTTCGTCCTGACCAAACGGACGATTTAATTTCTCTTATTCATAAGCACTACTCTCATAGTGAAAATGCTGTGAGGATTGTTCGTATCTCAAAAGAAGAAGCTCAAAAAATAGGAAAAAAAGCAGCGAGCCCAGCGAGCTATATCACGAAATACGTGATTAAAAGTCTACGTGATAAGTCTGATGAGGCGATGAAAAACAAGGCTGTTGCTCGCCTGTGGAATTATCATATGTACGGTTTTTTCGGAAAAACAAAATCAGTGCTATGGAGAACATTCGACAGATTTTTCAATAAAGACCCCCACGAAATAAAATTAGCTTTGAAGAACAATATTTTTGTAACGCTCGCAAAATTAAGAAAAGAGAATAAATTTTGGGAGTTTTGTGAGTATGCTAACGAGTTTATCAAATCAATTATCGTAGAGATTGACGCTGAAACCCCAAGCGGGTTTGAGTACATTAAGAAAATAAAGTGGGGTTATCGTGTTAAAGATACAGATGATTGTCTACAAACAAAATTCAACTGCCGATTAAAAACCAGCGGAGCCGGTTTTTAAATAGGTTTGTTTTTTTGTGTTATGGAGTTTTCGTGTGTAGCTCGACTCTCGGGCATACTTCTATCAAGATATTCAGTCCATTCATTTTGTGATGTTCTATTTGGTGCTCGATGCTTAACTTCTTTTTGAGTCCATTTTTTTGCTCGTGCTTCAAGGTCTTTATCGTTCTTGTCGTAATGTCTATCTATTGAATTAAATAACTCTAATGACGCAGTGCTTTTATCTCTAACAATCTGCTTAACTCGATTATCAAACTCTTCTTCGTCAAGCAAATCATTCTTTAAGAATAATTTGCCAAGTCCAGTCCGTTTCAAATTTCTATCAAACAGCGGTTTAAGTCCTAATACTTGCTGGTACAGGGTTTTCATTTCGTCGAAGATTTTTATAAAGTATTCTTGTGTGAATTTCTTAAAAGACTCTTTTTGTGCTTCTTCGAATTGTATGATTGACTCTTTATGAGTTTTTTCGTCTTTCTTGACTTTATCAACTCTTTCTTCCGCTTGCGTCTCTTCTGTTTTTAAACTTTTTAAAGACTGCTTTGTATTGTCAATCTCTACATTCAAATTTTTTAGAGAAGTTTTGCCCTTGGCATAATCGTCGATTTGTTTCTGTATCATAACTTCGTTTTTTTTGCGGGTGTCGATGACTTTGTTTGTTGCTTCGTTTTGCTCTTCGAACTTTTTCTGCATTTCTTCGGTTTGCAAATGTATAAAGCTTAATTGACGCAGATGTTTAGGTAGTTTCGATTGTTCATTCATAAATTTATATGCTTCATCAGTAACAGAGCTTTTCACGTTAAACACTGCTTCAAGCTGCATATTGTTTTGTTGTGATAACTCGTTAAATTTTTTATAGAATACTCGTTGTAATGTTTCACCACGCCAACGATTTTTTGCATCAAGCAAAAGCTTATTCTTGCGTTTTGGATCTCGATTTGGATGTTCAAAATCCCCCAGTTTAGGCTGTTCACGTATTGATAACGCTTTGTTTTTTTCTGCAAGGGCTTGTTCTTGCTTTACAAAATCGTATTCATTTGTCTTTGAGTTTTTCATATTGATGAACAAATGACAGTGATTTGTCGATTCATCTGAATGACTAAATCCCGCCAAGATTTCATTGTCAGGGTGATTTTCTTTGTAGTATTCAATTGCTGTTTTTAGCAAGAAGTCACTAGTCTTTTCAGAAACTTCTACGTCATTTTTTTTTGGCATTACAAGAATCACTTCTTTAACGACGTTCGTGTCTGACTTTAATTTTTTGAGCTTTGATGCTTGTAGTTTTTCAGATAAGTCGCAATAGCTTTTTAAGCAATTAACTTTTTCATTTATGCGCTTCACACCGTTAGATTCTAATAACGACCTGTATTGCTCGCTATCAAATTTTTTAAAATCTTCAATCGCATTTAGAACGTAATCTTTAACCCCTTCTTCTGACTCGCTGACAAACCTCATCAGCTTATGTTTAAATTTTCTTTGTTTTTCTGCTTCGACTTTTTCATAATCAGTCTTTGTATTTGCGTTTACTTCGGATTTTATCTGGCTCAAAATTTCGTCAAAAATTGCTTGATTATCGTCCTTGTTGTTTCCAATTTTGAATTCATTTTTGTAGAAAATTTTATTGTCTTTTGATAGCGAATCGTCATAGATGAGATTATCAAAATCTTTTGTTCTTATGCGTAATGAATGTTCAAGGCTTGATGAAAGCCCTGCGATATTTGAATAGTTTTCATCTCTTTTTAGTATTGTTATCTTCTTCATTTTCTCCTCTGTTGATTTATGTTTTTGTTTTTTTTGAGCGTTAAAAATTCAAGCGAAAGCGTAATTTTTATAAGTGAATGCGTTTGATTTTGACGTTGCTTTTGCTTCTGCCTTCTGCAAGAACCCGGTATATAGTCACTGGTTAAAACGAGCGCAGCGAAGTTTTAAACTGTGACTATATACATAGCGGGTACTCTATCATCACGAATTAAACACTCTACTTATAAAGTAACACATAAAAACATAACTTCTTTTGTTAACGAAATTTTATTTTTTTGAACTCATATTTTTATAGATAAGCACGTAAAAAAAACGGGATTTCTAATCCCGATTTTTTTACTGCTCAATGATTTTAGGATTTCTATTTGAGGTGAGGTTTATGATGTGCTGCGTAACCGTCCGGGGTAACGTCAATTGTATCTATGTGCTTCTCATCGTGATAAATATCAAGAGAGAAAAATTTCTTTTTCACGGGTGTGATGATGAGCTTTATTTTTTGCGAGTGAAGAAAGTTATTAATTTTGATACGACCTTTTTCTGTTATCAGAAGCCTGAAAATTTCGATAGATTTTAAATCGGATTTTGTCGTTAAATGCAGCGAGTTGATTTGAAGGTTTAGTTTGTGTTCGTCTGCTTTGAGTTTGTCTAGCTCTTGACTCACTTCGTCAATTCTATTCGTAATATATTTTTGCGCACTGTCAGAAGACTTTTCAAGTATCGAAAAGTTATTTGCCAATGCTTTTTCTTTTATGATTATCTGTCCTAGTATTTCTTGATGTTCTTTTTCAAGTGCTTTGATGTCTTCATTTTTTACAATAATTTTGTGGAATGGAATGAGGGATTGATAGGCAAGAAAGATTTCTTCTATACGTGCATATCTGTGCCTTATGCCTTTGCCAGGCAATGCATATTTACATTGCCCCAACGTCGATGAATGACAAACTAAATCGACGTATAAACTTTTTTGTGCGTGAAATCTGAACGTTGAGCCACATTTGCAAAAAACTAATCCCCGTAGAATATTTCTAAACTCTTGCGCTTTTCTTCCTGCAAGCGAAGGGTCTTGTCTTTCTTTTAGTTTTTCGCTAATCCTATGAAATTCTGACTCGCTGATAATTGCCGGGTAATAATTTCTTATTTCTTTATTAACGATGGTTCTATTTCCGTTCTCGTCGTTTTTCATAGCGAGAAAAGAACCATATATTGCGTGCTTGTGTAGAACTTTTCCGATTGTGCTATCAGTGTATTTTTTCGGGTGATTTTCTTTGTTCAGTTCTTTCGCAATTGATTGAAAACCAAAATCAAAGCAAAGCTCTGTCATTCGTTTAACCGCTTTTGCGTGTTCATTCAGAACGAATTTATCGTCAACGAACGAAATCCAAAATGGGCAGCGCTTTGTAATAATTCCGCCATTTTCGCCTTTTTCTAAATTTCGAGCTTTTGCGTCAGAGATACGTTCAGACTTTGATTTGCTTTCGTCATTTGCTCTTTCCAAAATGTTTTGAATAAGACTAATATCAACACTACTGTCTTTTTTACGCTTTGAATAAAGTCGATTATCAAAAAGTGTGTAAATTGCACAATCTGATTGAATGATTGAGATAATAAGTTCCAATGCGTCGTATCCGCCCATCCTTGAAATTCGGTCGAATGACTCAACAAGAAGCAGAGCATTAGGCAAAATTTCTTTTGATTTGATACGTCCAACGAATTTAGCGAGTTGCCCAGATTTTAGATTTTTGCCTCTGAATGCTGAAACGCCCAGGTCTTCGTACCTTTCGACCTGCCGAGCAGTGGGATATTGCTCGAAAAAGCGGTTGAGCTGTTCAAGCTGTCGTATCTCGCCAAAGCCCAAGCTTTGGGCTTTCGATGAAAAACGTATGTAGCTGTATACGTTGATGGTTTCATCGTCTCTGAACACGTCAGAGAACGCCCTAGGCAGTGTATTTTTGACCGGCATAATGCTCTGAACCCCATGTAGACTGTGCATTCTAGCATTTTATACAAAAGCCTCCTGTCATTGCGTTCATCGGCGTCCGGATCTCGTGGCTCATGGTGGCCAGGAACGTCGTCTTGGCGCGGTTGGCGGCGTCGGCATCGTCCTTGGCTTCCTGCAACTGGCCCAGCAAGCGGTGGCGCTCACTCACATCCACCCAGCCGGCAATCATGCCCACGACCTTCTCGTCGCCGTCGCGGTACGGCAGCATCCAATGGTAAATCGTGAGGACTTCACCGCCCGGCACCCTGAGGATCCGGTCATGAATCTGCGGCTCGCCCCGCGCCATCAACTTCAGGTAGTCGTCATGGTACGACTGGGCTTGCGGCGGGTTACCGGTGTCGGTTTCCACCACGGTCTTGCCGATCACGTCTTCGAGCTTGAAACCGAACACGTCGAGGTAGGCATTGTTGCAGGCCATCAACCGCCCCTGGCGATCGCGCACGTAAATCGGGTGAGGCGTGCCGTCGATCAACACGCTCATAAAGCGCATCTGATCGCTCAACGCCCGCTCGGCCTGGGCGCGCTTGCGAATCAGGCTGCGCAGGTAAAAGGCCCAGCACAGGGTGATCAACAACAGCACCGCGGCGAGACTGAAACCCTGGATGATTGCGTTGCGATGGCGCAGCCAGTAGCTGTCTTCAATGATGATCTCGCTGCGCCAGTGATTGGTCAGCTCATCCAGCTCCTCAGGTGTGATGCTCAACAATGCCTTGTCGAGGATCGAATACAGCTCCAGTTGGCTGCGGTTGACGCCAAACGTGATCCGCGCCGGCTCCGTGCCGACGGTGCTGGTCATACGCAAGCGGTCGCGGTAATGACGCGCAATCATGTAGCGCGCACTGATGAGCGAAATAACAGTCGCATCGGCCCCGCCATTGGCCACCAACTCCATGGCGGCTTCGGGGTTTGCGCTGTCGATAAACTCAATACCGGGGTAATCCCGCGTGATTTGCTCACCCAGGCTGTTGCTGCGAATGAACGCCAGGCGCTTTCCGGGCAAGTCTTCCAGGGTAACCAGCCGCTCGTCTTCGGCGCGCACCACCAGCACATACGGGTTGGACAGGTAAGGCCGGGTGAAGCGCAACTTCTCGGCCCGCTCGACGCTGGGGGTAATCACCGCCAGCATGTCCGCCTGGCCAGCATTGACCTCATCGATTTGTCGAGGCAACGAACTGCCCTTCACCACATCGAACTTCAGGCCCGTGCGCAAGCTGATCCGCGCCAGCACCTCCGCGCTAAGCCCTTCGAATTGCCCTTGCTCATTGAAAAACGACAATGGCACGAACTTGTCGAGCACCGCCACTTTCACCCGCGGGTGTTTCTCCAGCCAGCGCTGCTCGCTGTCACTCAGGCGCAGCCGTTCGGCTTCCATGAAACCGCTGCCGCCAGCACTCCAGCGGCGCAGAATATCCATCTGCTGGTTGACCGGCACGATGGCCAACGCGGCGTTGATGATATTGCGCAGGCGAATATTGTCCTTGGTGAACGCAAACCCGAAAGGGTTGACCTCCAGGCCGGAAAAATCCGCCACGCGCACGTTATTGAGGTGGTTCTTGTTGATCAGGTACCGGGTGCTGATGGCATCGCCCAGGTACGCATCGGCCCGGCCGAACGCCACCGCACCGATGGCTTCGAAGGTCGAGGCAAACAGTTGCAACTGCGCGTGGGGGTAGAACTGCTGCACGGCATCGGGCTGCATGTAGTGATACAGCATGGCCACGCGTTTGCCGGCCAAGTCCGCGCTCAGGGCCTGGGTGTCTCCGATGCGGGTGACCAGGGTGGGTTGATCGTTGGCGTAAGAGCGTGACAGCTCCAACTCAGGGTCTGCGGCTTCATAGCCGTTGGCCGAGCCAACGAAATCCACCGCGCCCTGCTTGAGCGCTTCAATCACTTCATCGCGGGTATCGTAGCGTCGCACCTCGATGATGATATTCAACGCCTGCGCCACCAGCGCCGCATAATCGGCGGTAATGCCCTCAAGCTCGTCGTTGTTGTTGCTCAGGTCGAATGGCGCGTAATCCGGCGCCGACACCCCCATCACCAACGTGCGCCGCTCACGTAGCCAGCGCCAGTCGGTTTCATCCAGCGTCAGGCTGGGGTTTTCGAGCTGAGAGTGCCCCAACAGGAACAGTGCATGTGGCTGATCGACGGCCACTGCGATCATGGGCAACAGGCCCATCAACAAGATCGCGGCGAGCCGCTTAAACACAGTGGCAGTCATTTCAGATCAGATGATTGCGCTGGGCGAACTTGGATAAATGCACGACGGAGGACATGCGCAACTTCTCCTTCAGGCGGGTTTTGTACGTGCTGATGGTCTTGTGGCTCAGCAGCATGTCCTCGGCGATTTCCTTGTTGCCCAGGCCCAGGGCCAGCTTCTGCAGCACCGTCAACTCGCGGTCCGAAAGAGCTTCCACCAACTCGTGCTCGGAGGTCTGCAAATCATCGCGGCGCACCGAACTGGTGGGCAGGCTGGGAAAGCAGCTGTAGTTGCACATCACAGCCTTGATTGCTTTTTGCAGCTCGTCCAACTCGCCGGTCTTGGCGACAAACCCCATGGCACCGGCCCGCATGCACCGGGTCGAAAAAAACACCGCCAAGTAGGACGTGAGCACCAGGATCTTGCACGGCAGGCCCAAGGCCTTGATCCGACTGATGACCTCCAGGCCACCCAACTTGGGCATCGCCAGGTCGAGAATCACCAGGTCCGGACGCCCTTCTCTGGCCTTCTGCACGGCATCCGCGCCATTACCCGCTTCATCAATTTCAGTAAAACCTTCCTGTTTCAACAGAAATTTGACAGTGGCACGAATAAACGGGTGGTCATCCACTACTAACGCTTTGCTCATAAAACACCCCTGAGAGGACAAAGTACGCTGACACATCACACGGGACGCAGCCACCTGTGAGAATTGACAGTCCCGACGAACGGTACGGTCCCTCAGAGCGCCAACAGACGGGTGCCTGGTCCCTTCCCTTGAAAATCACCACGAACATATGAAGCCATATCATTGCTGCCGGCCAGCCGCAGCGATCAACCTTAGCAATGGGGTGATGTTTCTTACGAAGGGATAATCCTGACTGCGTGTAGGACTTTTCCTTACAAAAGCATAGCCAATCCTGGGTCTACCTAGGCTTGACCAGGATGGATCAGTCGGTGGTACTTGGGCTCCAGAAAGCCTGCACCACCAGGCTCGACATGGAAATGCGCGTCACCAGGGCGTCCAGTTCATCACCGTCCACGGAAGTGGCCGCCAGGGTCGCCTCGATCTCCACTTCTTCGCTGCCAAACGGGCGCACATCGACATCGCTGGCGGGGTAGTTGCAACGTGCCAGCTCGGCTTCCAGCAACACCATGACCGCCTGTTGCTGGCTACGCCGTGCAATCACATAGAGGATGTTGGTCACCTCCGCCGACACCACATCCAGCGGCTGGCGGTTGATGTTATTGACGATCGGCCGCAGCAGCGTATTGGCCGCCAGTACGAACAACGTGCCCAGCAGCGCTTCGAGGATCAGGTCGGCACCGGCACAGGCGCCCACCGCGGCCGAGGCCCAGAGGGTGGCGGCGGTGTTGAGCCCGCGCACGTTGCCTTCTTCGCGCATGATCACGCCGGCCCCCAGAAAGCCGATGCCCGACACCACATAGGCGACCACCCGCACAGCACCGTCTGCACCGCCCAGGCGGTTGGCCATGTCGACGAAAATCGCCGCGCCCACTGCGACCAGCACGTTGGTGCGCAAGCCCGCCGTGCGCTGGCGGTACTGGCGCTCGAAGCCGATCAAGCCGCCGAGGATAAACGCGGCGGTCAGGCTGACCACGGTATCGATCAGGGAATCGAGGTTGATGTTGTTGATTGCCTGCATAAAAACTCCATGAATGCGGCGGCAGCCCCACTGCCATCGCGGGCAGGCCCGGCTCCCACCGGGCCCAGGGGCGTTCGATACAACTGTTATTGCCAGCCAAACTTACGGATGTAGTAGCCCTTTACCGCCTGGGTCAACGCCATGTACCCCAACAGAATCACGGGCAGGAACACAAAGTACAGCGACGGCAACGCCTGCAGTTTGAAGTAGTGCGCCAACGGCCCCATCGGCAGGAAAATCCCTACGGCCATGATCACCCCCGTCATCACCATCAGCGGCATTGCCGCACGGCTTTGCAGGAACGGGATTTTCGGGGTGCGGATCATATGTACGATCAGCGTCTGGGTCAGCAACCCCACCACGAACCAACCCGACTGGAACAGGGTCTGGTGGTCCGGGGTGTTGGCATCGAACACATACCACATGAGTGCGAACGTGGTGATGTCAAAGATCGAACTGATCGGCCCGAAAAACAGCATGAAACGGCCCACATCCCCCGGTTGCCAGCGTTGCGGCTTGGCGAGCATTTCTTCATCGACGTTATCGAATGGAATCGCGATCTGCGAAATGTCGTACAGCAGGTTCTGCACCAGCAAATGCATGGGCAGCATCGGCAGGAACGGAATGAACGCACTGGCGACCAGCACCGAAAACACGTTGCCGAAGTTGGAGCTGGCGGTCATCTTGATGTACTTGAGCATGTTGGCGAAGGTGCGCCGGCCTTCGAGCACGCCCTCCTCCAGGATCATCAGGCTCTTTTCCAGCAGGATGATGTCAGCCGCTTCCTTGGCGATGTCCACCGCGCTGTCCACCGAAATACCGATATCGGCCGTGCGCAGCGCCGGTGCGTCGTTGATCCCGTCGCCCATGAAGCCCACCACATGGCCGTTGGCCTTGAGCAGGCGCACGATGCGTTCCTTGTGCGACGGCGTCAGCCTGGCGAATACGTTGGTGGTTTCCACGGCCTTGGCCAGTTCGGCGTCGGTCATGTCCTCGATGTCGTTGCCCATCAGCAGGCCTTGCTGCTCCAGGCCCACTTCGCGGCAGATCTTGGCGGTGACCAGTTCGTTATCGCCCGTCAGCACTTTGACGGCCACGCCGTGGGCTTTGAGGGCCTTGAGGGCAGGCGCGGTGCTTTCCTTGGGCGGATCGAGGAAGGCCACATAACCGATCAACGTCAGGTTTTTTTCATCCGCCAGGTTGTAGGTATCGCGCCCCGCTGACATCGGCTGCGCGGCGACCGCGACCACCCGCAAGCCTTCTTCGTTGAATGCCGCGGTCACTTGGCGGATGCGCGCCAGCAACTCATCGGTCAGCGCTTCGTTGGAGTCACCGTGGCGCACCCGGTTGCACACCGACAGAATCTCTTCCACCGCGCCTTTGCAGATCAACAGGTGCGGCTGGCCTTGCTCGGCCACCACCACCGACATCCGGCGCCGGTTGAAGTCGAACGGGATCTCATCGACCTTCTGGAACGCGGTGGCGACTTTCAGCTCGCGATGCACTTCCACGTGTTCCAGCACCGCCACGTCCAGCAGGTTTTTCAGACCGGTCTGGTAGTAACTGTTGAGGTAGGCCATTTCCAGCACGTCGTCGGACTCTTCGCCCCACACGTCCACATGGCGCGCCAGGAAAATCTTGTCCTGGGTCAGCGTGCCGGTTTTGTCCGTACACAGTACGTCCATGGCGCCGAAGTTCTGGATCGCGTCCAGGCGCTTGACGATGACCTTCTTGCGCGACAGAAACACCGCGCCCTTGGCCAACGTCGAGGTGACGATCATCGGCAGCATTTCCGGGGTCAGGCCCACGGCAATCGACAGCGCGAACAGCAGCGCTTCGGTCCAATCGCCCTTGGTGAAACCGTTGATGAACAACACCAGCGGCGCCATCACGAACATGAAGCGAATCAGCAGCCAACTGACTTTGTTGACGCCCTGCTGGAACGAGGTGGTCGCGCGATCCGTGGCGGTGACGCGCTGGGCCAACGCGCCGAAATAGGTGCTGTTGCCGGTGGTCAGAATCACCGCCGTCGCCGCGCCGGACACCACGTTGGTGCCCATGAACAGGATGTTTTCCAGGTCCAGCGGGTTGCGCGTCTTGGCATCCTTCTGCTGGGCGAACTTCTCCACCGGCATCGATTCGCCGGTCATCGCCGCCTGGCTGACGAACAGGTCCTTGGCATTGAGCACGCGGCAGTCGGCGGGGATCATGTCGCCGGCCGACAGCACGATCAGGTCGCCCGGCACCAGTTGCTTGATCGGCAGCTCGATGGGTTTGGCCGCCTCGCGGCGCAACACCGTCGCGGTATTGCTCACCATGTCCTTGAGTGCGTCGGCAGCCTTGTTCGACTTGGCCTCCTGCCAGAAACGCAGCAGGGTCGACAGCACCACCATGGAAAAAATCACCGTGGCGGCCTTCATGTCTTCGGTCAGCCAGGAGATCACCGCCAGCAAGGTCAGCAGCAGGTTGAAGGGGTTCTTGTAGCAATGCCACAGGTGGACCCACCAGGGCAGCGGCTGTTCGTGTTCGACTTCATTGAGGCCGTATTGCTCCCGCAACGCGTCGGCTTCCTGGGCGTCCAAGCCTTCGGCGTGACTGCCCAGGGTGCCCAGCAATTGTTCCGCGCCGCTGTTGGCCGCAGCCACCAGGGTTTGCGCCAGGCTCGGCGGGACTTCGCGGCTGACGCTGGCGTCGGTGACGCTGTCGAGCAGTGCCAGGCGACGGAAATGCCGAGCGATATGCCGGGTCCGCAGGAAGCCGGCAAAGAACTCTTTCAACAGAGTGAAGTTCATGGTGTTACTCCTGCGCGAGGAAACCGTCGTGCAGGTACGGCCAACTGCGCCGCGCCCGATCAAAAAGGCACAGCCAGCCTGGCCCGCCCGCCGCAAAAAGGCAGGCGCGTCCGTAGCAACCTGAGGTGAATCAGGTGCTGGTCAGCGTCGATGAGAGTGGATCGAGGCAGGCGCCAGGACTGGTCGCTGCCGGGATGCCGCTTCTCGCTGTTTGGCGAGACAACGGCATCGGAAGAATGCGCGTTACCTTGCCAAGTCTGTGCCGGTTACCGAAACCGGCCGACGACTGTCACTTGAACAAGTACCCACTGAGGGTCTCCGCTATTGATGAAAACGCGCGAAGCTTACGCCCCGATTACAGGAGAGTAAACCGTAGGAAAGTACCTGCATGATGAATAAGAGGATTCTTCAGGATGGGTTCAGGAACCCCTATCTTGAAGCCCTCCAAGGCTTAAATGTGGGAGGGAGCTTGCTCCCGATGGCGATGGTGCAGCTAGAGATAAGCTAACTGCCCCACCGCCATCGGGAGCAAGTCGAGTCGTCGCACCGCCCCTCCCACAGGTTGAATGTGTCTATCCGCAGCTAAGGTGCAACAGGTCGATCTCGCGGCACCCGTATCAGGTAATCATCCACCTGCCCACCCACCAGCGCCTTGACCTGAATCGACACCGTATTCAGCTGTCGCCCCATCCTGACCCCCTCGCGAATACGCACCGGCACATACCCCAGTTTCGGCCAGAAACGCTCGGCCTTGCGATTACCGACCACCACCGTCAGGCGCAGCCACTCGGCCCCCTGCGTGACGGCCCATGCTTCGAGGTCGGCGTGTAACCGCCGCCCTCAATCATCGCGCGTCAGTACTTCCAGCAATTCAATTTCAAAGCGCAAACTTGATATGCGCGCCCATCGAACGTTCGCCATACGCCAGGTGCGCCGGTACGAACAATGTGCGTACACCGCCGACTTGCATGCCCATCAACCCCTGGTCCCAGCCCTTGATCACCCGGCCCGTTCCAATCACACACTGAAACGGCTTGCCCCGTTCCCACGACGAATCGAACACCGTGCCATCTTCCAGGGTGCCGGTGTATTGAGTGGTGATCAACGCGCCCTTGACCACGGCCTTGCCGGTGCCGGGGCGGATGTCGGTGATCTGGAGTTGTTCGTCGCTCATGGGGGGCTCTCGTTGACTGCGCAAAGGCTGGGGTTTTCCCAGAATTGGGTGGGTTTGGCAAGTGTAGGAAGCGTCGGCTCAATGACATTTCTCTTTAACCTGCGGGGCGTTTCCGCCGGCTGGGCGGCACCTCGCGCACAGGCGCTATTTCGAGATCGCACTCGGTGAACATAATCGAGGGGGCGGTGAATTGATCGCTGGAGTGCATGCTGCCGAGCTGAACCGGCGGCACGCGTTGTGAGGAGGGACGATTGCCTCACCACAACAAAAGCAATCACCGCCTCAAAGCTCAAGGCCGGATAGTAAGGTTTTGTCGCGAGAGAGCAGACCTAGTGTCTGCAACACGTCATTGACTGCGCCGACAACGCCCACATTTTTAGGCTGGGGCTTCCCATCGACAACATCCTTCAACGCTGTCAAAAACTCCACCCGGCCCGAATCGACCTTATCGGACTTGCTGTCCTTGGATGAGATACGGCCCTGGGCAGTATTAATCTCTTTATCAAGGTAAGCGCTAAATTCAGACTTTTTCATTGTCAGTTTCCTTCTTCAACAATGCGTGAGGGCACACGCAACAGCTTAAGAAGCTCACTGCATCCTGCCTACTGTCAGAGTTCACAGGTCTGTACCAGTCGCCGGGTGTCGTTCTCACAACCAATGCTAGTGCATGTCGATCCAATTTCGCTGGGACCGAAAGACCTGACCTCTCTCCACGAATAGGGGCAGCGAACTATCAAGAGCCCACTGACACCTCAACCGGAAGCGCCCGATTTTCTCCCGCCCGTCAGATCACCTCTTATGGAGCGCCAGCCACTTCGGCGGTAACCATCCAAAGAGATCACCCACAATGAACCAAGCCACAAGCCCTGTACGTGTTTCTGTTGTGCAATTCGATCCCCAGGTCGGTGTGGACCACCGTACCGCAAACCTGCGACGTAGCCTGGAGCTGGCAGCCGCGGCAGCGAACGGCGGCGCCAATCTGATCGTGCTGCCGGAGCTTTCCAACTGCGGTTACTTCTTTTCCAGCCGCAAAGATGCGTTCGATCACGCCGAAGCGGTGCCAGACGGTCCGAGTCTGCGGGCATGGATCGACTTTGCCGGCCGGTACCAGGTCTATCTGGCGGCGGGCCTGAACGAAATCGACGGAGCGCAATTATTCAATACAGCGGTGCTGCTCGGCCCGGACGGTTTTATCGGCAAGTACCGCAAGGCCCATCTATGGAACCTGGAGAAGCTGTGGTTCACCCCGGGAAACACGGGATTTCCAGTCTTCGAGACACCGATCGGGCGGATCGGCATGCTGATCTGTTGGGACATCTGGTTTCCCGAAGTCCCGCGCATTCTCAGCCAGCAGGGTGCCGATATCATTTGCAGCCTGAACAACTGGGTCTGGACGCCGCCCCCGCTGTTCGACGACGCCGGGCGGTGCATGGCGTCCTACCTGACGATGACGGCAGCACACGTCAATAACGTGTTTATTGCCGCCGCCAGTCGAATCGGCGAAGAGCGCGATGCCCGTTATCTGGGGTGTTCGCTGATTGCCGGGACCAATGGGTGGCCTATCGGCAAGGTGGCGTCGGCCAATCGCCAGGAAATCCTGTTCGCCGATATCGACCTGAGCAGCGCGCGCAGTGCGCCCATCTGGAACAGCCTCAATGATCTGCAAAGGGATCGGCGGGTTGACCTGTACGATCAGATGCTGGGCTATATGCAGCATCGAGCATTGCCGCGTTGAGCACGTGCGGCCTCACAACCAATGCCAAAACCGGCTCCAGAACCCACGCCCCAAATCATTCTTGCAACCCGCATATTGCTGCGCATACAGCTGCGAGCGAGCCTGCACTT
>LNAP01000949.1_pt2 | contig 18000 bp, 21 predicted proteins | sample 602601 | NCBI WGS metagenome assembly LNAP01 (sample SAMN02440304, study PRJNA202911) | soil metagenome | biome: Subtropical and temperate rainforests or woodlands; isolation source: soil samples (1 kg each in a 20% v/v slurry with milli Q water) were... ... | reverse complement strand
ATCGAGCCGCACGATTACATGGCCGAGCTTTACGACACGCTGGCACGCATCAACACGATTCTGATCGATATCAACCGCGACATCTGGGGTTACATCTCAGTGGGTTACTTCAAGCAAAAAGTAAAAGCCGGTGAAATCGGTTCATCCACCATGCCGCATAAGGTTAACCCGATAGATTTCGAGAACTCTGAAGGCAACCTTGGCCTAGCCAATGCGGTATTGCGCCACATGGCTGAAAAGCTGCCTATCTCACGCTGGCAGCGCGACCTGACCGACTCAACTGTGTTACGTAACATGGGTGTAGCATTCGGTTATACCCTGCTCGGCTACGACTCATGCCTGCGCGGCCTGGACAAGTTGGAAGTAAACCCGGCGCGCCTGGCAGAAGACCTGGATAACAGCTGGGAAGTGTTGGCAGAACCCATCCAGACCGTTATGCGCCGCTATGGCATAGAAAACCCGTACGAGCAGCTGAAAGAACTCACTCGCGGCAAAGGCGGCATCAATAAAGCCTCACTGCACACTTTCATCAGTGGTTTGAATATTCCAGAAGATGCAAAACAATACCTGCTCGCTCTATCACCGGCTACCTATATCGGCAAGGCAACAGAGCTTGTGAGCAGGATATAAATTTAACTCCAATGAACGAAATACTTGTACTTTACTATTCTCAAGGCGGCGCCGTGCGTAGCATGGCGCAGCTGATCGCACGTGGTGTTGAAAGCGTAGCTGGTGCCAAGGCACGTGTCCGTACCGTGCCTAAAGTCTCGGCAAGTTGCGAGGCAACAGAGTCGGATATACCCAGCAGCGGCGACCCTTACGCTGAATTGCAAGACCTTGAAGAGTGCATCGGCGTTGCACTTGGCAGCCCTACCCGCTTCGGCAACATGGCTGCACCGATGAAATACTTCCTGGATGGTACGACCTCATTATGGTTGAAAGGCGCACTCATCGGCAAACCAGCCGCAGTATTCACTTCCACCGGCTCTATGCATGGCGGCAATGAAACCACGCTGCTGACCATGATGCTGCCATTAATGCATCACGGCATGGTGATTGTGGGTTTGCCGTATTCAGAACCAGCGCTATCAGCCACCACTTCTGGCGGCACTCCATACGGCGCAAGCCATATCGGCGGCGCGATGGATGACAGAGTAATTAGCGATGATGAAAAGCAATTATGTCTGGCACTAGGTAAGCGTCTGGCTGAAACTGCGTTAAAATTAGCGGCATGAACCTAAGCCAAGAAGTAAGAAAATTTCTCCGCAGCACACGTAGCGGCATATTATCAACACACTCTGCACGCATTGAAGGTTATCCGTTTGGCTCAGTAGCACCATTTGTTCTTGACCATAACTGCCAGCCAATCATACTCATCAGCAATATCGCCGAACACACCAAAAATATTGCACTCAACCCAAAAGTTTCGCTACTGGTATTTGCCGGCGGTGAAGATTTACAGGCCAATGCCAGACTGACCGTATTAGGTGAAGCTGTAAAAATCTATAAAGATGTCGATGCTGATCTGCGCGCTCGCTATTTGCGCTACCTGCCACAAGCGGCCAGTTATTTTGACATGCATGATTTTTCTTTTTACCGCATTCACATTCATCAGGCACGTTACATAGGCGGTTTTGGCAAAATGTCATGGCTTTCAGATGTCGACCTGTTTAGCGACATCGCGGGCTCAGCCTCAGTACTGGCAAGCCAGGAAACAGCAATCATCGAACACATGAATGCAGACCACGCTGAAAATCTGCTTAATTATTGCAAGCACTTCCACAATCTTGATGCTGATCATGCACACATGCTGGGTATAGACTGCGACGGCTTTGATGTAAGCGCGCGTATCGGTGACACTTCAACAATATTGCGCTTTGATTTTGAGCAGCAGATTCATGACGCACAATCAGCACGCGCTGTATTAGTGGCGATGGCAAAGGCGGCTAAACCATGAAAGAAAAACTGCAGCTCGGCGCATCCATCAGCCTGGTCAGCTTAATCCTGCTCGCTTTGGCATGGGAAACCGTATTGGCTCCGCTAAAACCCGGTGGCTCATTGCTGATGTTAAAGGCTGTACCTCTTCTGTTACCGCTATTTGGTGTTCTGTGCGGCAAACGCTACACCTACCAATGGTCGTGCATGTTCATATTGCTTTACTTTACCGAAGGAGTTGTCCGTGCCTGGTCTGATAGCGGATTGTCAGCGCAGCTTGCGGTCATTGAAGTGATATTGTCAGTCGCATTTTTCAGTTGTGCTGTTTTTTATGCACGTCTTACCCGCAAATAAATTTGTTAATGAAATTTATGGCAAGTTTTTATTTGCTGTGCCGCGCCAAACCAACGTTCTTCTACTATAATTTAACCATGAAAATTCTCTTTGTAGGTCTCGCATGAAAATACTGCTTTCCAATGACGACGGGTATTTTGCCCCGGGTTTGAACATTTTGGCGGAACACATTGGTAAATTTGCAGATATTACCGTGGTAGCGCCGGAGAGAAACCGCAGCGGAGCCAGTAACTCACTGACGCTGGATCGGCCGCTAAGCATCAAAAAAGCAGCCAACGGCTTCTTTTATGTGAACGGCACCCCCACAGATTGTGTGCACATTGCGCTCACCGGATTGATGGATACACTGCCGGACATGGTGATCAGCGGCATCAACGATGGCGCCAACATGGGTGATGACACTATTTACTCAGGTACCGTTGCAGCGGCCATGGAAGGCTACTTGCTGGGCATTCCGTCAATTGCAATTTCCATGTCACAGCACAACTCTACCCATTTTGAAACCGCAGCACGCATTGCAGTAGAACTGATATTACACTACCAAAAGAACGGCTTTGATTCCCCAACCTTACTGAATGTGAATGTGCCGGATATTCCATATGATGAGTTACAAGGGCGTTCTGTAACGCGCCTTGGCAAGCGTCACAAAGCAGAACCGGTCGTACAGTTAAAAACACCTCGCAATGAAACAGTTTACTGGGTCGGCGCAGCCGGACAGCCTAACGACGGTGGCCAAGGCACAGATTTTTACGCTGTGGCAAACAATCAAGTGTCAATTTCACCAATTCAGGTAGATTTAACCAATCACGCACAAATCAATGACATTAAAGACTGGCTAAAAAGCTAGCAAGACTGGGTAATTTCAAAAGTGGCACTCATCAGATCATCACAAACCGGAATAGGCATGACATCTCAGCGTACGCGCGATCGTATGCTGTCGCGATTGCGTGAACAGGGTATCAAAGATGAAATCGTGCTGTCAGCTATAGGCAATACACCGCGCCATATATTTGTAGATGAAGCACTGTCTATTCGCGCTTATGAAGATGTTTCATTGCCAATCGGTTTTGGTCAGACCATTTCACAGCCTTATATTGTGGCGCGCATGTCCGAGTTGCTGCGCAACGGCCAGCCCTTGCAAAAGGTGCTTGAAATCGGCACCGGCTGCGGTTACCAGACAGCAGTATTGTCAAAACTGGCGAAAGAAGTCTACTCAGTAGAGCGTATTCGCCCGCTGGTCATGAAGGCGCGCGGCCATTTGCGCGAACTTAAATGTGTTAATGTGAAACTGGCACATGCAGATGGCAACATCGGCCTCACCGAGATCGCCCCATTTAACGGCATTTTAGTCACAGCGGCTGCAAGCCATATCCCTCAAGACCTGCTGGATCAACTGGCAATTAATGGTCGCCTGATCATTCCAGTAGGCACCGATGAGCAGACTTTATATCTGGTTGAACGTTTATCTCAAACCGAGTACCGCCACACCAAACTGGAGCCGGTAAAGTTTGTGCCATTACTGGGCGGCACCAGTTAACAATGTCAACTTTACGTTATCCCTTCATCGTTTTACTGACATCATTAGCTATTGGCTGCAGCACAACGCCAGCACCGGTCATAGACCGCACCCCTGCTATCGCAAACAAATCCAGCACTGCCAATAAAGCACCAACCAAGCCTGCTAATGGCAGTGACTGGCGCCCTGACACACACACGGTTAAAAAGGGTGACACCCTGTTCAGCATTGGCTTGGAATATGGCTACTATTATAAAGACATCGCGCGCGTCAATAATATTGAAGCGCCGTATGTCATCAAGATTGGCCAGACACTGAAACTCGCAGACCTGAAAGAGAAGTCAGGTGTTGTCGAAGTGAAACCGCTTGAGCCTTCGCAACAGGAAGAGGGTGTGATCACCTACCCTATCAATACTGACAGCAGCACAAACGCCACAGAGACTACTAAAGCACCGACAGCAATTACGACGCCTGTAATTGTTGCTATCAATGAACCTAAAGCTATCCGTGAGCCTTACAGCGAACAAGCTTTGAAAACATCTCTGCCTGCCGCAAAAGTAATAGCAGTGCCTAGCAACACAGCCAAAGTTGATACCGGTATTAAACCGGCAACTGATGTGAAAGAAATAAAACCGCAAGCCAAGCCCGAAATTAATCCGGAAACGAAACCAGAAGTTAAGCCGGCTGCCGAGACTGCAGGAGCTATTAACTGGTCATGGCCAACCAAAGGCAAGGTGATTGCAGGTTTTAATGATAGCGGTAACAAAGGTATTGATATTGCAGGCACCAAAGGCCAGCCAATTATGGCTGCAGCGCCTGGCAAAGTGATCTACAGCGGCTCGGATCTGCGCGGCTATGGCAAATTAGTGATTGTGAAGCATAATAATAATTATTTATCTGTGTATGCTAATAACAGCCATATTTTAGTTAAAGAAGGTCAGCAAGTAAGTGCTGGTCAAAAAATCGCCGAAATGGGCGATACTGATAGCAATACTGTAAAATTACATTTTGAAATCCGCCTGCAGGGTAAATCTGTAGACCCCGCTAAGTTTTTAGCTTCGAATTAAGCAAAATAAGGAATCTGACTATGGCCAAGAAGGACGCAAATAAATACAGTAAAAATGCCAACATCAATCCTGAAAGTCACCTGAGTTCGATCTTTGCTATGGTGCGCATGGCATTAATGCTTATCGGGATTTTTGGTATTACTTTTGAATTATTTCGCGAAAACGGCTGGCTTTCTAAACTATTAGGCGGCATTATCGATTCAACAGCAAATATGCTATTAATTGTCGTTGCGCTGCTTGGTCTATGGCTACTCAATCGCATGCTCAGTAGCCCGAATAAATCCGAAGCAAAAAAAATCGGTGATATGCCTATGTATATCATGATGGCAATAGGCGCCTTTTATATATATAGAATATTTACCAGCGGCGGATTTTAATAGGGCATTTAGTCAATAATAGAATCAATAAAAAAGCGGCTTAAAGCCGCTTTTTTATTAACTTTAACTATTTACGCAATAACACTTAGTTAGATGTCTTAGCCTGCTGTTTGTAGTATTCACGCACTGGTGTCATATCAAACTCACGTGCCCATTCAATCAGCTTATCCAAAGCCGGCGCGCCAATTTCACCAACCTGCGCATGAATACCGGCCTGTTCACGAATAATCAGAACACCTGGAATCTGGTTTACTTCAAAATACTCACCAATTTCAGGGTCAGCTTCTGTATCTACCATGCCAAATACGATATCAGGGTTTTTCTCGGCAGCCGCTTCAAAAGTTGGCGTAAATGCAACGCATGGATCACACCATTTCGCCCAGAAATCAACAATCACAAAAGGATTGTTTTCAATTTTGGTAAGTGCTACAACTGCCATGATTTTGCCTTTAATTGAACGAAGCTAGCAGTTTATCAGAACACTAATCTTTCGTTAAGTTTTGTGTTAGATAACATCCTTTACGCCCTGCCCCCAACTTGCATCAAAAAACAACTGCGCCAGCGGTTTGCGTGTGCGTGCTGCGGTTTCACGGGCAAGAACATCACCCGTCAAAGTCGACATCTCAGCTGGATAACCAACCGAGATCATTGCCATCGGTGTGTACTGTTCGGGAATATTAAATTTCTCACGCGTCAGGTTAGCATCAAAACCACCCATCTGATGTGCCATCAATCCCATACTGCTGGCCTGCAGACATAAGTTTTCAGCTGCCGCACCTGTATCATACTGTGCCCAGCGATTTGGTTTTTGATTATGTCCAAACAGGCTATCAGCACACACTAGCAGCAGTATCGGCGCATCAACTACCCAAGACTGATTGCCAGGTACTAAGCAGTCAAAAGCCTGCTGCCAGGCTTGCGCGTTAGCTGCCTTATTCCACACCACAAAACGCCATGGCTCATCGCCAAAGCAGGAAGGCGCCCAGCGGGCAGCCTCCAGCAAGGCTAGCACTTGCGCATGTGATACAGACTTTGCAGCATCGTAAGCACGTCCGCTCCAGCGGTTAGCAATCGTGGCATCAATAGTCACTTGGGTAATAGCAGGTTTATGCATAATGTTAGGCCTCTAAAAATGGATAATCAGTGTAACCTTTTTCCGAGCCGCCGTAAAAAGTGCTTGAATCAGCTTCATTCAATGAAGCATCAATTCTAAAGCGCTCAACAAGATCAGGGTTAGCAATAAAAGGTACGCCATAAGCAATAGCATCAGCATCACCGCTCGCGATTGCGGCATTACCGCGCGCTTTATCATAAGCAAGGTTGGCAATATAACCGCCTTTAAACAGCTTGCGCATTGCAGAAAAATCAAATGGCTCAGACTCTCCGCCACCATGGATTCCGCCTTCAACCACGTGCAGGTAAGCCAGATTAAATCGGCTCAATGCCTCCGTTACATAATTAAACAGTGCTTGCGGGTTGCTGTCTTGCATATCGTTGAACGGGTTAACCGGAGACAGGCGCACGCCTACTTTATCTGCACCGGCAACAGCCACCACAGCTTCAGTCACTTCCAGCAGGAAACGAGCGCGATTTTCATAACTGCCACCATAATTATCAGTACGTTTATTGCTGCCGTCACGCAGAAATTGATCCAGCAGATAGCCATTGGCAGCGTGCACTTCAACGCCATCAAAACCAGCCGCAAGTGCGCATTTAGTTGCATGCACAAAATCAGCGACAATACCTGGCAATTCACTCGCATCAAGCGCGCGCGGTTCAACGTAATCAACTAAACCTTGATATGTAAATGCCTGGCCTGCCGGTTTAATCGCAGATGGTGCAACCGGCAACGCATTATTCGGTAATAAACTTGGATGTGAAATACGCCCCACATGCCAGAGCTGGAGCACAATTTTTCCGCCTTTGGTATGTACGGCATCCGTAATATTTTCCCAACCGGCGACTTGCGCATCGGTATAAATCCCGGGCAACAGCGGGTAACCATGTGCCATCTCGGAAACCGGCGTCGCTTCAGTAATAATCAATCCGGCTGTTGCACGCTGCTCATAGTAAGTCACGTTGATTGACTGCGGCACACCGGCTTCACCTGCACGGTTACGTGTCAGCGGTGCCATCACAATACGGTTGCTCAGATTAATTGAGCCTAATTTTGCTGGACTGAATAAATTCAATGACATTGATTACTCCTAAATATTTACTGCAATAATTTGTTTTGTTTATTCTGATAATAGATATTCTGTTAGTTAGAATCCCTAAATTCTTGCCTTTAACGGGCGATGCAACGGCAAATCAAACAACAAGACTTCTGATTCAGCTTTCGCTTTTATATCTAACTCTGCCGGGCCATGCAGCATAACCGCGTCACCTGATGCAAGCTGCTGACCTTCAATCTCTATATTGCCGCGTGCTATATGCAAATAGGCACTGCGGTTATCGTTTAAAGTATAAGCAAGATTAGCCTGCGCATCCAATACTGAGGCGTAGAGCTGCATATCCTGATTTACCTTTAACGCAGCCCCTTGATTGTCGCGGGCTGCAATCAGACACCACCGATTTAACTTTTGTTCAGCACTGAAATTTTTTTCTTCATAGGACGGCTCCAGACTCAAACTATCGGGCATGATCCATATCTGTAGCAAATGCGCATCACTAGCATCTGAAACATTAAACTCACTATGCACAATGCCTGTTCCGGCAGTCATGCGCTGCACATCACCCGCCCTGATCACTGAACCGTTACCTATATCATCTTTATGCTGCAGTTCACCACGTAGTATATAGGTGATAATCTCCATGTCTTTGTGCGGATGCATACCAAAGCCCTGACCAGGCGCAATAATGTCATCATTAATCACGCGCAGGGACGAAAAATGCATATACTTTCTGTCAAAATATTCTGCAAACGAGAAAGAATGATAGCTCTGTAGCCAGCCGCGGTCAGCATAGCCGCGATCAGCGCTTTTTCTTACCTGCAAGTTTTGCATTTCCATCCTTTCTTATTCAAGCTTATTGAATAATTTTAAGCATATTATTACTAATACAAATATACTAATAGCAAATTGTTTTGCATATTTTATTCAAAAAAACTGATGGACTTATCATGAGCGTAAAACTATCGCTGGAGTCATTAGAAGTGCTGGATGCTATCGCCAGCAAAGGCAGCTTTGCGGCGGCAGCTGAATCGCTATTTCGCGTACCTTCAGCAATCACCTATACCGTGCGTAAGCTGGAAGAAGATTTAGGTGTCACCTTATTCAATCGCAGTGGACATCGCGCTGAACTGACTGCTGCCGGAGCAGAATTACTACGCGAGGGCCGCAATTTGCTCAATGCGGCTAACGAGCTTGAGCTGCGTGTCAAACGCGTTGCCAGCGGCGTTGAAACCGAACTCACCATTGCAATCAGTGACATCTTCAATATTGCTGCGATTTATCCTACTTTAGATAAATTCTATGCGCAGAATTTCGGCACCTGCCTGAAACTGTTACGCGAAGTGTATGGCGGCAGCTGGGATGCGCTGTTAAGCGGCCGCGCCGACATCGCACTGGGCGCACCTGGAGATGCGCCTAGTGGCACTGGCTATATCGCAAAACCAATGGGAACCTTGCAATTTCATTACGCAGTTGCACCGCAGCACCCACTTGCCAAGCTACCTGATCCATTGCAGAATCAGGACATCATGCATTACCGCTCAATATCAGCGGCAGACAGCTCCAGAAGTCTGGCACCACGTACTTCAGGCATATTGTCAGGACAAGATGTACTGACGGTACCTGATATGATGACAAAACTTCAGGCGCAGATTGCTGGCCTCGGCGTAGGTTATCTGCCAAAAAAACTGGCAGAACAGCATGCTGGTAATGGTAGCCTGGTAATAAAACTTGTTGCAGAGCCTAAACCTGAGGTCACCAGCTATCTGGCATGGCGCAGCAATGGCGGCAAAGCACAACAATGGTTAATCAAAGAACTTCAAAGACTTGATATAGAGGACATGTTGCTTTGAATCAAGTAAAGACAAGGCAAATAAATGCACGCAGTTACTTTGAATTACATGGATGTCAGCTAAAATTATGATTAAGAAAAATAAGGTTACTACAATGATACAAAACGAATTGCCTGCCGAATTTGCGGCGCTGAACCGAATCGCAGTCAAGGCTATGCTTTGGTTAAATGGCTTTGCCCATATCATCATCGGCTTGGCGCTAGCCACCTCAGTTATTATGTTCACCTGGCTGTTTTTCAAAGACGTGCAGGCTGCAGCTTATGCACACAACCTGGTACACGGCTTTTTGCATGCACTGGGCACACTGATGCTGCTATGGTCGATTTCCGCGTTAATATCGGCTGAAATACGCTACCTGCAAGGCAGCAAACTGCTGGTTGAAACTTTTGTTGAAGTTGTACTGGTACTGTTTCTGCGTAAACTGATCGTGATGCCGGTACAAGATGCAACACCGTCATTCGCAGAAGTCGGCGTATGGGTAGGCGGTGCCTTTGTGCTGGGCGTGATTTATGTGCTGATACGCTGGAGCCAGAAACAATCCCCTGATGCATAAGCAGCACTTAAAGACACACCCGACCATGACCGATAATGACTTCATGCAGATTGCGCTAGATCTGGCGCAGCAAGCCGCTGCGGCAGGTGAAGTACCAGTCGGCGCGGTTATCGTAAAAGATGGTGAAATTATCGGGCGCGGCAGCAATGCGCCCATCACCACACATGACCCGACAGCACATGCTGAAATACGTGCAATGCGCGATGCGGCACAGCATCTTGGTAATTACCGCCTTGTAGGCTGCACACTTTATGTCACGCTGGAGCCTTGTGCAATGTGTACTGGTGCGATTCAGCATGCACGTATCGCAAAACTGATTTATGGCGCGAGCGACCCCAAGACTGGCGCTTGCGGCAGCGTAGTCAACCTGATGGCGGAGCCTAAGCTCAACCACCATACCGAAATTTCAGGTGGCATGCTTGCAGAGCAATGCGGTGCGCTTTTATCCAGATTCTTTTCAGCAAGGCGCAAGAAAGCTAAATTGACTGATCAGCAATAACTAAATTCAGTAATCTAAATAAATAACACCAATAAAAAAACCCACCAAAGTGGGTTTTTTTATTGCAAATTAACAATCTATTGATTAATCATCGCCGCCCATCAAACCCATCAGTAATTGCAATAAGCTGGTGAACAGGTTATAGATGCTCATATATAAGCTTAATGTAGCCATGATGTAATTAGTTTCGCCACCATTCACAATACGGCTCACGTCATACAAAATAAAACCTGAAAACAGAATCACGCCTACGCCTGAAAGTGCCAGTGTCATTGCCGGAATTTGTAAAAAGATATTAGCCAGAGAAGCTACGATCAGCAGAACAATACCGATCAGTAAGAACTTACTCATGAAGCTGAAGTCTTTTTTGCTGGTAGCCGCAAAACTTGCCAGGCTAAACAGGATAATACCGGTGCCGCCAGCCGCTAAACCTACGATTTGTGCACCGTTACTTAAATTCAGCGCATGCTGCAAGATAGGGCCTAACATCAAGCCAAGTAAAAACGTTAAACCTAACAGCAATACAACACCGAAGCTGCTGTTACGGTTTGCTGAAATTGCTGCAAACATACCAAACATAACTGCCATTGCGCCGATTGCGAAAATAAAAGGATGTTGCTGTGCAAAGGCAAAGTTCATACTCATGCCGATGAACGCACCGATCACTGTTGGGATCATGGTCAAGCCCAATAATGCATAGGTATTGCGTAGAACTTTATTGCTAGCTTCTAAAGCCGATTCTGAACGGCCTAAAACTGGGGTATTGTCAAACATTGTTATTTCCTTCAAGTAATAAGAATTACACTACGTAAGATAGCGGTTTAATGCATAAGTTTCAAGTAAAAAATATTATAGTCACAACCGCCACACCGTATTTACATACTTCTTAAACATATAAAAATTTTTACGCTGATTTAAAAACAAACCGGCACAATTATGTGCCGGGCTAAACTTGATGACTATTGGTTAAAGGTGCGAAGTCAGAACCTAGGTAAACCACATTGGTAGCCGATGGAGTCCAGCTATAGCCTAAGTACGGCTGCACCGCGCCTGCATCATCAAACACCTCAAGGTATGCAGAACGATACAGATAATCCAGAAGTGAAGTTGCATCAGTGATATCAGGTGCTTTGTCTTTATCTTCGAACAGGGGCCATTCAATAAGTGCCATGCTATTTTCTCCTTAAAATTAAGATTACTTAAATGCTTCAATACAAGCATTCTAAAAAAACTTAACATAAATGGGAAAATATTACATTTAACAGCCTTAAACTACTCTGTTAATCAAATAAATAATGACCTAAATCAATCGTTATTGAAAAAAATCAAGTAAACAGTTCACCTTCCACCACGCCCACCTGCGCAACTTGATGCACCGCATCCACAAACTCTGCACTTTCATGTAGCGCAGTCATCGTTGGCGGGTGCTTATGGCCATGCATGCGCGCCAGCCGGCTCAGACTCTGTGCAGACATCTGCCATTTAAGGTTTTCCAGCAATTCATCAGCCATCGCGGGCTGATTGCACAACAGCACCATGTCGCAGCCGGCAGTCAGGGCAGCAAGTGCTCGCGTTGTCACATCACCGCCTGCCGTTGCCGCTTCCATGCTTAAATCATCACTGAATATCACACCATTAAAGCCTAAACGCTCACGTAGTATTTTTTGCAACCAGCGCGATGAAAAACCGGCTGGCTTCTCATCTACTTTAGGGTAAATCACGTGGGCAGGCATAATGGCTGGAATGCCATCATCAATCAGCATTCTGAACGGTTGCATGTCATGCTGTGCAATCTGGTCAAACTCTCGATCATCTACCGGCATGCTCACATGAGAATCTGCCACCACAAAACCATGACCGGGAAAATGCTTACCCACCGCTGCCATACCTGCTTTTTTCAAGCCCTGCATCAACGCGAATGCAAGATCGTTAATCGCTTGCGGGTTTAAATGAAAGGCACGGTCGCCAATCACCAAGCTGTCGCCATAATCCATATCCAGCACTGGCGTAAAACTAAAGTCCACGCCATGCGCACGCAATTCTGCAGCTAAAATCCAGCCAGCCTCCTTGGCAAGTTCTTTGGCTTTTTTAGGATTCTGATCCCATATCTTGCCAAACTCACGCATCGGCGGAATTTTGGTAAAACCTTCTCTAAAGCGTTGCACACGACCACCTTCATGGTCTACTGCAATCAATAGCGGCGGCTGTCGCACAGCATGAATACTAGCCGTCAATGCTTTCAGCTGCGTATTATTTTCATAATTGCGTTTGAATAAAATTACACCACCGACCAGCGGGTGCTGCAAACGGCGAATGTCATCAGCTGTCAGCTCTGTGCCTACAACGTCCAACATCACTGGACCTAAACTCATGGAATATCCCTTCTCACATCTAAGCTATCGCGCAAATAATCCCCACCGAGATTAATTGCCAAAATCAAACTCATCAAACATAACCCAACAATCAACACATAATGCGGCGCTACCAGCATAAACCTGACCGCGTCACGTAGCATCGCACCCCATGATGCATTGGGTGCCTGTATACCCAAACCTAAAAATGACAGGCTCGCCTCGGCAATCATGACACTTGCTAGGCTATAAGCAGCCTCCACAACTAAAATCGAGGTCATCAGCGGCAGTATATGTCTAAATAACAATCGAGGTACACCCGCACCTAATGACTCTGCTGCCTGTACATGCTGACGGTTACGTAAACTCATGGTTTGACCTCGCGTCAGGCGCGCATAACTCACCCACCCCGTTAAACATAAAGCCAATATCAGATTCCCCAAGCCCGGCCCCAGTACCGCAGCAAAAGCAATTGCCAGCAGAATGCCCGGGAATGCCAGAAAAACGTCGGTTATCTGCATCAGCACTGAATCTACCCTGCCACCGTAAAACCCAGCCAGCATGCCGATAAAAACGCCAACGAGCATCGTGATGACTGTCACCGTCAAAGCCACCAGCAGTGACATTTTCACACCACTTAACACGCGCGCCAGAATATCACGACCCAGATCATCTGCGCCAAACCAGTGGTGCAAACTCGGCCCTTGCAAAACCAGATTCAGATCAATCAGGTTTGGGTCCAGCCTTAACAGATAACCGGCAATGACTGCCAGCACCCAAAAACCTAATATCGAATAAGAAAACCACTTCATATTCGAACTGCCTGTACTCTGGGGTCAGCCAGTTTATACAATAAGTCAGTCAATAAATTCACTACTACATAACTTAATGCAACAATCAGCACACATGCCTGTGTCACCGGATAATCGCGCTTCTCGATACTTTCCACCAGCAGGCGGCCTAAACCATCCCAGCTGAATATCGTCTCGGTAATCACCGCGCCTGCCAGCAAACTGCCCATCTGTAAACCGACAATCGTGATAATAGGTAGCAATGCTGCACGCAGGGCATGGCGCAGAATGACCACTCGTTCGCTCAAGCCCTTGGCACGCGCAGTACGAATATAATCATCATTTAACACTTCAAGCAGGCTGGTTCGCGTCATACGCGTTAGAATCGCACTCAAACCAAACCCTAAAGTAGCGGCAGGCAAAATAATAGATGCCCCTGATTCCATGCCGCTTACCGGCAACCAACCCAGCCACACGGCAAATATCAGCATTAATACCGGCCCCAGCCAGAAAGCTGGCATCGCAGATAATCTCACAGAAATAACCGTCACAAGAATATCCTGCCAGCGGCCAGCTTTAAGCGCGCTGTAAACACCTAATGGTATGCCTACAAGCAAACCAATGATTAGCGCCAATAAAGCCAGCTTAAGTGTGGCCGGATAACGTGTTTTAATCAGCTCGGCAATGGATGCTTTGCTGTGTATGGATTGTCCAAAATCACCGTGAGCGAGCTTATTAAGATAAGTACCGAACTGCTGCAATAAAGGCTGGTTCAAACCCAATTCCGCGCGCAATGCCTCACGGTCTGCGCTGCTGGCAGATTCTCCAAGCATGACTTCAACCGGATCACCGGGCACCAGATGAATGAGTAAAAAAGTGAGCAGCAATACGCCGAAAATTACGGTAAAAAAACGGATAAGGCGATGCACTAAAAACATCGGCTAATCCGCTCTGATTAAAACAGGGGTACCGGCATCTACCAGATCAAACAATTCCATGACATCCTGATTACGCATGCGTACACAGCCATGCGAGCACGGCTGCCCCATCGGCTCGCTGTCGGGGGTGCCATGAATATAAATATAGCGCTGCATGCTATCAACATTACCCAGACGATTTTTACCGACCTCAGTACCGGACAACCACAAGATACGCGTCAGTATCCAGTCGCGCTGCGGGTATTGCGCTGCGAGTTCAGATGTCAGAATCTCACCCGTAGGCCGACGTCCAACAAATACGGTATTGATCGGTGAACCTGCACCGATTTTGGCACGAATAATATGCCTGCCCAACGGCGTGCATCCTGTGTCTTTCTCGCCGCCAGTGCCATTGGCAGCTGTTGATATGCTGTACCTGGCTTTAACAGCGCCAAAGTCATCAAATAGGGTCAGCATCTGGGCTGTAATTGAAATTTCAATGCGCATGGTTGCTTATTGTAGCCGACCTTTTAATAGTCGCTAAATCATCCCAGTTTCCATCAGGTTTAGGGGCGTAATTTGTAATATTTTTATTAAAAGCGGCAAACTGCGCCTCGTACCACAGTGGAATATATGGCAACTGCTCATGAATACGCGTTGTAACAGCAGGCCAGTCTTCTGCCAATAGCAACGCATCCAGCTCAACATCTACATAGCGACCCCGATTAAAACCATTGGGCGGGAATTGCTGCGAACCAAAAGCTTTGGCGTAAATTTCCGGGGTTTTAATACCCACCCACGTTAGTCCAAATAATTGAAAGTTGCCTTTTTTGACCTCTTCAAAAAATGTGCCCCAATCCAGACTGCGAATTTCCAGGTCTATGCCAGCCTTTGCCATCTGTGCCTGCAATATGGTCGCAAGCCTCACACGCTGCGCGTCTGTTGACGTTTTATACACCAGTTTAAGCGGCAATTGCACGCCTGCTTCTATGAGCAACTTTTTAGCGAACTCAGGGTTGTAGTCATAAGCAGCCAATTCAGTTCCCGCAATGGTATAGTGCTCAGGCGGCAATATAGCCCCTGCAACGCGTGTACTTTTTATCATGACTTTTTCAATGATAGTCGGACGGTCAATCGCATGCGCAATCGCCTTGCGAACCCTATGCTGCTTGAGCATGGGGTCTTCCATATTCAGGCCAAGATAAGAGAAGTTAGCGCCTTGAACAGTCTGTACCATGATGTCAGGTTTTGATTGCAGATGCTTGACCAGTTCTGGCGGCAAATCACCCTGCAGCAAATCGGTTTCGCCACGCAGCAATTTCAGCACCCGTACCGTCGGGTCTTTCACTTCAGTGAATATAATCCGCTGTCCGTCATGCACTCTTTTCAGCGTAAGTTTATTTTGCCAATGCTCGAAAGCCAGCGGACCACTGCCGATGGGATGATGCGAAAAATCGTGTTTCTTTTCGATGTAATCTTGAGGCAATATCCCCATGATCAACTTGGCTGCAAAGTGCTTATCTGGCTGTTTTAATTTAAATATTACAAGATTCTCGTTTTTCACCTGGATTGAAGAGATATTGGAATATTCAGATGTATGCGGCGAGTCTTTAAGACTGATAATTGAATCATAGGTAGCTTTTACATCATAAGCAGTCAGCGTTTTGTGATGATGAAAGCGAGCAAATGGCTGCTTCATTATGAAATGATATTCTCTAGGACTCAGCATCAGCCAGCTTGCCAACTTGGGCACAAGATTGGAAGTTTCATCAAAATCTACCAGCGATTGATAAATCAAACGGTTAACGCGCTCGGATACCGCGTCTGTAGCATAACGCGGATCTAAAGTCAGCGGCATCTGCGCCAATGAGAAACGAATAGGTGCTGCCTGATCGTATTGCTGGTTTGAATCTGATTGATTGCAGCCGGACAGCGCCAGCACACAAGCTGCCAGGCAAGTAAGCACAATAGTATTGAATACTTTCATATAGCCTTAAGTTTACTAGATTTTCAATCCGAGATATTCATCACTGATTAAATGTTTGCAATCGCCATTACGAGGCGCAAAGCCAGCCTAGAATCCAAGTAGTGCCCCCTTAAAACAAAAGTAATTGATTTGAATCAAATCCCGGTTGAGATTAGTGCGACAAAATGCCACGTGTAAAACTAGCAGTAAATTTTTAATTGGTAGCAAGTCTCGAATTCGCAATCAAACACGTATAGCGATGGTGTTATACGGCAATTTTCTATCATGGCCGTGGTTTGGGGTGTGGTGGGCATGTTGGTAGGCGTCATTATCGCCTCTCAACTCGTCTGGCCAGAGCTCAACCTTGGCTTACAATGGACCAGCTTCGGTCGTTTACGTCCGTTACACACCAATGCAGTTATTTTTGCATTTGGCGGCTGTACATTGTTTGCAACGTCCTATTACATCGTCCAGCGCACCTGCCACACCGCGCTGTTTATGCCTAAGCTAGCAACCTTTACCTTCTGGGGCTGGCAGGCGGTCATCGTAGCAGCTGCAATTTCACTACCTTTAGGTTACACACAAGGTAAAGAGTACGCTGAGCTGGAGTGGCCAATCGACTTACTGATTGCAGTGGTTTGGGTGTCTTATGCGATTGTGTTCTTCGGTACTATCGGCATTCGCCGCGTTAAGCATATCTATGTCGCCAACTGGTTTCTGGGTGCTTTCATTATCGCGGTAGCGCTTCTGCACATTGTTAACAGTGCTGCAATGCCGGCTAGCTTTATGCACTCATACTCAGCTTATGCTGGCGTACAAGATGCGATGGTGCAGTGGTGGTATGGCCACAACGCTGTAGGTTTTTTCCTGACAGCTGGCTTTTTGGGCATGATGTACTACTTTGTGCCTAAACAAGCTGATCGTCCGGTTTACTCATATAGCTTATCTATCGTTCACTTCTGGGCTTTGATTTTCACTTACATGTGGGCGGGTCCTCACCATCTGCACTACACCGCTTTGCCTGACTGGACACAATCTTTAGGTATGGCTTTCTCATTGATTCTGTTAGCACCAAGCTGGGGCGGCATGATCAACGGTATGATGACTTTGTCAGGCGCATGGCACAAACTGCGTACTGACCCTATCCTGCGCTTCCTGATCGTTTCATTATCTTTCTACGGCATGAGTACGTTTGAAGGCCCGATGATGGCGATTAAAACTGTTAACTCACTTTCACACTACACAGACTGGACTGTTGGTCATGTTCACTCAGGCGCTTTAGGCTGGGTTGGCTTGGTTTCAATGGGTTCACTCTACTACATGGTGCCACGTCTGTTTGGCCAGAAACAAATGCACAGCATCAAAGCGATTGAACTGCATTTCTGGATGGCGACAGTAGGTATCGTTCTGTACATCGCAGCATTGTGGATTTCAGGCGTGATGGAAGGTTTAATGTGGCGTGCTATCAATACTGACGGTACATTGACATATACCTTTGTAGAAAGCGTAAAAGCTAAACAACCGTACTACATCATTCGTGTGCTGGGTGGCCTGCTCTACCTTGGCGGCATGATTATCATGTTGTGGAACGTTATTAAAACTGCAACCAGTGGCAAAGCTGCAACAGCTACTATTCCACCAGTTGCTGCT